>RCNJ01000070.1_pt1 | contig 88140 bp, 68 predicted proteins | sample 2041171 | NCBI WGS metagenome assembly RCNJ01 (sample SAMN09708213, study PRJNA481090) | feces metagenome | biome: feces | host: Pygoscelis adeliae | place: Antarctica: Rookery Lake | collected 2010-03-01 | reverse complement strand
CCCATCACTTCCGCACCCAACCTAGAGTCTATAATATCGTGTCGTATCTCGTCTCACCCTCTTCCCAGCGTTCACGTCGTATCATATACCTCTCCGTCATTACACTATCCTTATATATTATCGGCCTGTGCTGCCCATCTATTCATGCTCATCCATATCTTCATATCTCATCGTCCCTGATCGTTTCGCAAGTCCACCAGAGTCGCCACTTAGACTGGCAGAGTCTCACCACCCCTCAAGAACGGAATTCTATCAACCAGCATCCCGATCGGTCCCCCAATCACCGGCAGAGTTCTCAAAACACCCATGATTGTGCCAATAACATCACCAAACAGCACGACAATCCCAAACGCCTCAGCGATGAAACCAAAGAACGTCCACTTCATCAAGATCAAAACAATGCCAGAAAAGAACGCAGCTGTGCCCTTGAGTTTTCTGCGGTCGGCGAAGAATGTAAGGACCTTGGATACCCCGAGGAGGAGGGTGATGCCGATGAGGAGGAGGACATTGCCCATTGCGAGGAGGGCGCGGTCGAAGAAAAACATCATTCCTAGGAGGAGGAAGATGGCGCCGCCGGAGGTGAAAGCTGCTCCCGCCTCTGTGTTAGTGTTAGCATATTGTTTGTCATGAGGAGAGAAGTAGCAAGGGGCTCATGAGGAAGCTCCAGGAGAGCTGGCGCATTGGGATTTGACAGCTTGACAGCTGTCGCGATAAGCACTGCCATGAGCGAACTTACTCTGCTGGTCTGATAACCACATGGTCGGCATGTCGACTGTCTTTCTTTTTCTCTGCTTATCTTCGCGATGATAATGTGCGACTGGCGACAAGTCGAGAACAATTGACAGCGACTGAAGATTGGTTGTGTTGTTGTGGTTTAAGGAGAGGTCGATCTGTTTATCGACAACTTTTTTGGACAAGCCCGGGCCTGGAACGCGGTGATGCATGAGGGCGGGCCGTTTATGTCCGTGCGGCACCAGCTAAAGTGGAGTGGGATGCAAATAAAAATCGTGATCTTAGAAATTTCTTCGACCCTTCAACTTCAAACTTCACGGACACAACTTCAATGAGCAGCGTTCTCAACCAGGACAAATGAGCGGCGAGCTGTGCCTATGGCTATGTATCGCTTGATAATATCTAGGCACTTCAAAGCCGAAAAATGCCCGGCATTATGGCCTCATCTCCAGGCTACAGCTCAAGCTGCCTGCCTCAAATAGTAGGACACATCTCTATATTTCCCATTCTCCTAACCTGCCCGGACGCACCTAGCCTTGCGCTATGGTAACTGGGAGACACTCATTTGTCTCCCGGTACCTCGTCATGCGGCTAGAATATCTTCGAGCGGTCCTCATGGTCTTCGGACCTTGGGCCGTCTCGCGATCACGATTAAGCCGGAGCGCTCCCGAGGAAGTGGTCAGGGAAACCTGGCTGCCGTATGGGATGAGTTTGACTTCGAGATCTCGCATCAAGTTATGGGATACGTCCCCTGCCGTCTTGTCTGTCTGGCTTCGCGACCTAAATGGGAGTACAGACCTTAGATGAGCAGACATACCTTTTAGATAGAGCTTAGTAATATACAGGTTCACGAACAACCTTCGGTCGCGACCTCCGTGATATTTGGTTTGCAATGCATCCTCAAATTCCTAACGTTTTCTGTACTGCAAGCTTGCCACTCGAGCTCTAAACATCCTGTTTAAAATCCCCAAACGCCTCGGGTCTTCCATACCATTTCCCAACGTCACCATGACTCCTTCCTCAACCATAAACTCCAGTGAATGACTGCGCGCCCGTCCGACCTTCGAGGCCCTCTCCTTATTCCACTACTTCAGAACAGTATGCGCTCCTCTTGCCTCCAAATACATCTCCGCAACACCCTGTCCCAAACCCCTCACAACCGCAAAAGTCTCCTTATCATGATACCTCAGCCTAGTCTTCGGATCCGTATACGGCGCCTGCAAACCCGTAATATCACAATAATGCTTCGTCGGTGCCAGCGTCGGCGCCGACTCAATATTCGTGTATGTTGCCGCTGGTGCTCCTCCTCCAACTCCTCTCAGCGCGGCGTTGCTAGCAGCCATATTCTTCTCCAACACCAACTTGCTCAGACTCTTTGATGCCTGTGCGAGGTTCAGCGGCGCCTGTGGTGTGGCATCAGCGTCCGTCATTGGTGTATCTTCTCCTGTCTCGATGTCTTCGTCGGCATTCGTCTGTGGTGTCGCAGCGCCGGAATTGTCTTGCGTAGCCGCCATACTTGAGGCTTCTCTCCGGCTGGCGTCCCCAAGTACAGTCTTGATGTTCTTATTTCGGCGCTGATTTGGCTTCCATGTTGGAGAGCGGAAGGGCTTGGAGAGGTGGTTGATGTCGAGCGTTTGGATAAGTGCGGCGTGTTCGGCCGCGACCTGGGCGATGGCTTCTGCGTTGGGATTCACTGGCGGTGGCATTGCAACGTTTACAAATATAGGTGGTGTAGTATTGTAGTATGCTCGGCGAGCTCCAAATCGTACCGCAGGGTTGTGGCGTGGTTGAGTGTAGAGAACGCACTTGTGAGCTCGCGACGCTGCGATAACAAGGCTGAGAGCCTCCAAGGTGTCCATTTTGCCGTCCTTCACCGCCCGTTGAATGAGGTTGTGAAGACAGCACCACTGCGTGTTACCACGAGAGCTCGTTCAATTCAGCGAAACGTTTCAGAATTAGCCACGATGGTATGTCTATATATGCTTGACAGAAAGAGGGAAGTCTAATATGGATGATAGGAGAGCCCTCACGAGCATCAACAGAACTTACTTTTGTCCAGAATCATCACCAACGTGGTTTGTTTACCTGGCACCGATTTCTGGATGAACTAATCTAATAAATCACCTAGGAGAAGCTCAACGAGGCCATTGTTCTCTTGAACAAGAGCTTGCAGGTATAATGGCCTTCTCTAGCTTTCAGGAGTACGATTCTAACACCATTTTCAGGAGATCAACATCCAAAACATGAATGTCGAGCTCGTCGCACAGATGTTCAAGAACTACCAATCGAACGTGCTCTTCCACCTCGAAGGTATGACATTTCAGAAGGCGGACTTCCGTATCTCTGCTAAACATTTCTAGCTACGGACAGCCTGAAGGAGCCTCAATAGGCGGTTAAGATGTGGAAAACAGAGCCTGGTGTTGATGATTCGGATGAGGCGTATGGAGTTTCAATTGCATTAGATACCAAATGAAGAACAGTTTCGCATTCACTGATTCAATTGCATATTTGCTGTCTGTTTTACCTCGATGATCTTGACCTCAATCGCGAGAGCCGCGCGCTCGCTTGATGGTCACAGTCGCTGTGACAGCCGCATTCCACAGCCTCGTGTACCCTGGTGATGTCTCATCCTCAGCCTCGCAACCGCGATCACCAAAGAGAGCTCAACACCATAATAACGTTCACAAATTTGCACAGATTCAGTGTCGACACTATCCAGAGACCGATCCACAAAGCGCACAGAGTTTGACTTCTTGGGAGTCTTCCGTTTGCCCTCCGCACCGATAGTGACGATTGTAGTCCTCCTCCGTCCAACACCGGCGCCGACAAGGGCGGATTTATAGTACATACACCTCTCAGCATGGCGCCCTCGGCCATTGCGATCACAGACGCAAGTGGACGCACCCAGCGACCAATAGCCGGTCCACCAAAGCTATTTACACCAAAAGAGACACAGTTCGAAGGGCATATAGAACCCCAAGTCGAAGGATATCGCAAGGCGCGCATCGCAGAGAGCAAGGGCAACGACGTTGCGATAGTCATCGATAATGGTATGACCTCCCGCACCTTGCTCCTCGCCGATCCTATGAAGGTTACAGCTGACATGATCTTCTAGGCTCCTCAGCAACTCGCGCAGGCTGGTCCTTCGAGGACAAGCCACGCTTCAACATCCCTCCAATAATGTCACGATACCGCGACCGCAAGCTGGGCAAAACATTCTCTTTCGTGGGCAGCGACGCCTACGCCGATACCACAGCACGCGGACACATGCGCCACGCCTTCGAGGCCGGAGTGGTCGTGAACTGGGACGTGATGGAGTCAGTCCTTGACTACCTGTTCCTGAAGCTCGGCATCGATGGGCAGGCCGGTGGGATTGGCATGCCGGTTGTCATGACGGAGACTATGGCCAATCTGCCGTATGCGAGGAAGAATATGAATGAGATTCTGTTCGAGTGTTATTCTGCGCCGTCCGTGGCGTACGGTGTTGATGCGCTGTTCAGCTATGCGCATAATGGTGGAAAGAGTGGGCTGGTTGTGTCGAGTTCCAATAGCGCGACGCATGTCATTCCGGTTATAAATCAGAAGCCGTTGTTGTCGCAAGCTACAAGGCTCAACTGGGGAGGATCGCAAAGCGCAGAATACCTGCTTAAGCTTATCAGGCTGAAATACCCTGGCTTTGGCGGTAAGCTCAACTCCTCGCAGACCGATAACATGGTTAGAGAGCATTGCTGCGTCTCACAAGACTTTGGCTCAGAAATTGGACGATACCTCGACTGGGAAGGCTTGGAGGAGAGGGATCGCGTCATCCAATACCCATTCGTCGAAGTGGTAGAAATGCAGAAGAGTCAAGAAGAGCTAGACCGCGCAGCTGAGAAGCGCAAAGAGAGTGGCCGTCGCCTCCAAGAACAAGCAGCGAAGATGCGACTGGAGCGCTTGGTGAGGAAAGAGCAGGAACTGGACTACTACCGCGATCTTCAATCGAGGCTGGCGGACCAGACCAAGAAAGAGGTTAAGCGCTTGCTGGAAGCAGAGGACATCAAGGATGAGGCGGCATTGGCGAAGATGATTAAGGACCTTGATTTCTCAATCAGAAAGGCCAGGCAGAAGGATCTTGGTGGCCCGGAGCTGGAAGAGGAGGTCGAGGAGCCAGATTACAGCCTCCTTGACGTGACGGATGAGGATCTGGACGAGGCTGGGCTCAAGCAGAAGAGGCATCAAAGGCTCATGAAGGCTAACAATGATGCCAGAGCAAGAGGCAAGGCAGAGAAGGAGGCGTTGAAGGCGAGAATCGCAGAGGAGAAGAGAATAGACGAGGAGGGAAGGACTAACGATATTGAGGGCTGGCTTGCGGAGAGAAGAGCAGCCAGAGCTGACGTCGTGAAGAAACTGAAAGAGCGTGAGCGTCTGAAGGCCGACCTTGGCAACAGAAAGTCCCTCGCTTCGCAGATAAGGATGAAGACGATTGCAAACCTGGCATCTGACGCACCGACGAAGAAGAGAAGGAGAGGTGGAGATGACGATAACTTCGGTGCCAACGATGATGATTGGGGTGTGTACCGTGGCATTGCCACTGAGCCAGCAGGAAGTGATGATGAGGAAGAAGAGGATCTCGATAAGAGGCTGAAGGACATGGAGAAGGAGCTCTTAGAGTTCGATCCAGAGTTCACTGAGCAACATACTCTTGATGCGCAGACAGATTGGACGAAGAGCTTAATGCATGCATTCTTGCGTGGACCAAGACCTTTCGATCCACAAAGTGCGCGAGAAGCAAATCAGATCCACCTCAACGTCGAGCGGATACGAGTCCCAGAAGTCCTCTTTCAGCCATCAATCGCTGGTATCGACCAAGCTGGCATCGTGGATATTGCTGCCGATATCCTCGGCCACAGACTCAATGGAGTGCAGGGCGCCGATGGGGTGTTAAGAGATATCTTCCTCACTGGTGGCCAGACACTCTTCCAAGGCTTCGATGAGAGGCTGAGGAAAGAGCTCAGGGCTGTGTTGCCGGCTGAGAAGACGTTTGAGGTGAGGAGGGCGAAGGATCCAATCATGAATGCTTGGAAGGGCGCTGCAGGTTGGGTTGAGAAGGAAGATGGCAAGCTGTGGAAGCAAGGCAGAGTGACGAGGGAGGAGTACCTTGAGAAGGGTTCCGACTACTTGAAGGAGCATTATATGGGTAATTCGTATGGTGGCTCGTCATTCTAGACGCTGGGGAGGCATGATTGCGAGTTGCTAAGTAGTTTTCTAATCAGATTCTCGATTTGGTAAACTTTTTCGGAGAGAAAGTGCTTACCTTTGGCACTGTTGTGAGTTGCCAATCGACTTTCCAATGAGGATCTCAGTTTGGTAAACTTTATCACAGAAGAGCGAATCGTATTGTGAGAAAGACAGTAGAGGAGAGTGATGAGAAGGGGGCACTCTTTGTATAGGGCGCAAAGGCGTATGGCCAGGGCAAACCATGACGCCGTGAATCAATCACACTCCTCAGTCAAGCTGCGTAGCCTGAGGCGGAGCTCATAACAACTCGGTACGCTTACTAACTTCGCGAACAAAGCATATAAATAGAAGTTGCCTTATCTACAACTCATATCAACCTGTCAAATCTCTCCAATCGCTTGTGCGGGATGTGTTTCTGGGAGGGTGAGGGCGCCGTGGACACATGGACCATGTCCGTTGCTCCTTTCCACCAACTCTGAAAATTTGGCTGCATTCCATGCTGCTTAAAGATTACCAAAAACGATGCTGCAGTCTGCCAGCTTCCTACGGTATTGATGGTGAAATCCACATGCTGAGGCTAGCTGACGAGCTTGGCTGAGCATATCCTCGTTTGGCTTTCCACAAAATATTCGATCCATAGCTCATGCAGCGGCAGCGCCTGAGACTGGAGTTTACCTAAGATGGAATCCTCAACAAAACAGCCACACTGGCTATGTCACCAGGACACCTACTAGGGATGTTTGATTCCCGGTCCGTCGTCCAAGGCGTGGCCAGTCTACGCCTTGGAGACGTCCTCGGAGGGCAGCAGAACCAGAGAATTACCCGTCAGGGTGTGGTGATGAAAATCACAGGATAGTCCCGGGTCCAATAGGTGGGGCCGAAAAACGATACTGCTCTAGGCAGAGGGACTCGTTTCAGCATTCAAGAGACGACACCTCGATGACTGGTAGATTGGTTTAAAGGGTTGGCCACCTTCTGTCTTCTTAGACCTCGTGTAATCGTGATGCGAGACTACTAGAGTCTTGACCTGGTATTCATTCTGATTAGCTGCATATCTCTAAGGCACCCCTAAGCCTCCACCTGACGACGGTACAGTCATCCCCCCACTCGATTATATATATCCAAACGTTCAATTCGGTAGCTAACGTTTCGGTTTTATTTGGACGCTTACTCACAGCCTCATTACCAACACTACGCTATCCACGATAGCAAAAGGGGCGCAGACCAGCTTCTCATTTCTGCCAAATAACTTAAAAGGGGTTGGGCTTCAAATACTCTAAACTAGCACAGCTTGAGTACAAGAGTCCAAAGGTCCAGAACTCACAAAAAAAGCAAAAGCCGATCAACCCGTTAACCCCACCGAGGCAGTTACCGCAGCCACTTTACCACGGTCAAGCTTCACAGTCGGCTCGATTGCACGCTTTCGTTACCGGCAAGATTGTAAGCTACTGCTCTGTAATTCCTAACAGCTGAGCCCGGTCCCTGGGTACGATGAGTATGCTTCTTGATTCTGCTCCACCTTCCGCAACCCGGGGCCTGGTCGGTAATGGTGGCGGTAGTGATCATTTCTAATCACGGTTGGGAATCGAACTCAAAGAAGCTCTTTACTTCGTTCACTGACTAGTCAATTCTCGGCATACAAGGACGCGTCAAGGTGAGCTATAGGGATGGGGTAGTGTTTGCCGCGCTATGTGGCATAACAATAATAATAACATTCTTACGCCGTTGGAGCCTTTGTGGCCATGCGGTACTTCTATGATACATGTGTAGGAAAGAATAGAAACCTCGTAGGTGACAGAAATCCTCATCGTCTAGGGCTTGTCGAGTCCTCTAATTCTGTGATCGCACGACGCCGGTTTGATACACAGACCTCCGCACAAAGTCATCCTGCACGCAAAACGCTAAAAAGTGATCAACCTTTTAAACCCCATACTTCCCAAGGAATCGACAGCTCCCAAAGTCGTATAAACAGTCTCGCTCCTTGCAGAGTTCGCTTTTTTATGCACAATCAGAGGTCGCCTATTCAAGGTTCATAGCAGCTAGCCACGGCCAATAAAGACTCTGCCCGAGTTCATGTTGCGATTCAACCCCTAGCGCCTTTCCGGTTTTCTGCAGTATTTGCTGCACTTCATCCAGACGCCTCTGGATGGTGGAATTTCTTCATGTCGGGAATAAAACTCATAGAGGTGACCGCATGGACGTTTGGGATGAGCACCAACAAATGAGCTATAGGGTGAGATGGCGGCAAAACATTAAGCGCGCTTAACAGGCGCAGTTAATGAGAAGTTAGTCGCACTTTCCTTGTTGGATTCGGAATGACAACACCACGGCCAGAATCGCGCGATCACAAGGTCGCCTAATCAGTCTCATTCCATAACGGAAGTCGCATTTGTATGCACGAGCAATGGCAACCTATCCGAGGTTCGTAACAGCTGAGCCTATTGTGCGGTAACATCTTCTTTTATTCGGGAAGTTGAGGTTCCTACCATGAGTCTACGTAGTTTCATAACGGACGTCTCCAAGGTACTGGCCGGTATATTGACCGGACTTCGACCAAAGAGGGCCGTAAAGCGCTAATTGAGGTGAGCTTCAGAAGGGAAGTTATCAGCTATTTTTTAAGCCCTCTATTACTGCCAACTAGCCATCGGCACCGAGCCCACCGACACCTACACTTTACGCAGCTTGGCATCATTCTCGTCGGCTGTATTTTTCCTCTTGGTGTCATTACGTCTCGAGAATATGATTGCAGCCCAAACAAGCCCAGCATTCGTTGCGTTCTGACTGCAGGTTCAGCTTGCGAGGTTCACTCGCTGTGTAGTTGAATCACAAACAGCAACAATCAACCCATAGTGATTCACATCCCCCAACGCTGGGTATACTATATCATGGCTTGACGTCCCCTGCTCTCCATATGATTGCTGTGCTTGGGATAGCCGACATCGAGTCTTCCATGTCCATCTCATCCGCCGTCCCGAACAACCATGTTTTTAACAAGCCTCAAATCCCTCTTCCCCTTCGTCGCAGCCCTTGTGGCGTCCGTCATGGCGACTCCTCGACCACAAGTCGAGCCGTTTTTGCCCTTGACATCTACCACCACGGCCAGCACCGTCTTCAGCACAGCGACTCGCAGTCTGACCACTACCTTAACGCCATCACAACGACCCACCGTACGCCCAGATGCCATTATCACCTACTCCGATACGACGCTGACGATTGACGGATCACGACTTCGGCCGACCTTGGAGCCTTACGATATCGGTACATGCTTCGGCCTTCCTCCTCTGTCAACTGAGGCTGTGGAGGAGACAGAGACGGTACAAGTCACTTTAACTCAAGACGTCGTTACAAGGAGCTTGACTACCACAGCAGCTGAAGAGACGAAGGCGGAAGCCACATCACTACCCCCGCCCTCCAGGTTCTTGATCATTACGTCAGGCAGCAGCTCAGACGAGTTCAGTACTACGACTACCAATCTGCTCACGTCGATCACTACGACCGCGTTTTCGGAAACATCAACGAGCGATGACAACGGGACTGCTCCCACTACTATCCCCATCGCAGAATCAAACGGGCGAAGAGCTTACGAGTCAGGGGAGCCATGGAACGGAACCGTCTTCCTCCTCGTCCTTGTTGGGATGGAGATGGTATTCGTGGGTGGAGGACTCATGGGCGTGTTGAACTGGTTGTTGATCTGCAGCGTCTTCAGCGCCATTATTATGGGCGTCGAGGCGAGGCAAAATGTGCAGCATCTTCATGGGAGGAGACAGCTCGTTGCCAATCCTGATCATTTCCCCTTGGGGGAGAACATGAGGGTTCCTGATGCCGGTACGGAAGCCGCTGCCAGTATCCGGACAGTTCAGCCAACATACGAGTGCAACTTTGCCGACGTCAACGTTGTCCCGCCGGGCATGATGCAGCCGCTGAACGTTACGGTTCTCAACATCGAGACAACGAGCGAGCAGAAAACGGCCACTGTCGCGTTCACGCCAGCAGCCTTCACTTTGACGCTCACCGGGCCACTTCCCACGACTCTCCTCATATCGCTTCCCCCAACAAACTCGAGCTTGAGCAGCGGCCTACAGAGCGGCATAACTTCCTCTTCAACCACTGAGGCCTCTATCACATCCTTGAGCCCAACAACTATGGATGATCCAGACATCTCGCCCACAGTCTCACCCCCATTGGTAGGCGGCCTGCCCAAAAAAGGGCCAGGTAACTACCCATACCCGTACCCCGACGACGCAGCGAAATCCTCTTCTGCAGGATGCAGTATTGAGCTCCCTGACGATAAGACAGTCAACTGGTTCTTCACGTCTTACTTCCTGCTCATCGGCCTCTATATCTCAGCTACTCTACGCAGCCCAGCTCGTCTCTTCCTCACAGTCGCACTGATCTGGATCTGTCAGGTCGTGTTTCTTGGTGTCGTTGCTGAGGATGGAAGTGAGGGAGGGTATAGCGTGTATGGTGACTGGACAAACCTCAGATCCTCGGGAGAGGTGAAGGCTCCTCCGAATAAACCGATTGAGCCGACTACTACTATTTCGTCGACATTGACACTGCCGATTTATGTGGTTGTGCCGGATACGGAGACAATGGATGACGGGAGAGAAACGCTGGCGGAGACGGTGCATAGTCAGCGTTGGAGGACGCAAACGGTGTTGATCACAGACACAGAGAGAGGGGGGCGGGTGACTTTCACAGTGACCGAGTGGGTAGCGCCTGTACCCCTCGAGACGACTCGGCCAAAGTCTGCCACGTCTACAGCCTCTATGGGCGCTATGGCGAGCACTGACATTCCGATTCCCATCACGACAACTGAGGTCACGGAGTCAGAGGTACCTCCTGCGTCTAAGCTAACCACGTCCGCTGCTGCCTTTACCACAACAACAACAACAGGTACGTCGCCATCGCCTACTTCATCTTCCTCCACTACCTCACTGCCAGATACATACCCTTACCCATACCCCGACGACAGCCTCACATCCTCAGCCGAAGGCGTTCTGGAGCCAAAGTTATGGATAGCCAATGCCTGGGTCATCATGTTCTTCTTCATCGGGCTGAACGTCGCGCTTACATCGCCTAGCGCGCTGCGCTTTATTGCTAGCATGGCTTTGTTGACTTTAGTGGTTTCGTTGATGGTGGGGATTACGCTTGGTGGGTTGGACCGGGGGGGACGGGAGTTTTGAGGTGACCGGAGGAACGGGACTGAAGGGATACGGGTTGCTTCAAACCTAAGCTGAGTTTATAAACAACCACCTCTCACTTCACGTATTACCTCTCCGTCCCATCAAAGCGAGGCGACGTAGTTAATGTTCTTCATTATGGCACGATCTATCTATCATGCCACTACATTGTCCCATTATCTACCATGATGTGTCTCTGGATTAACCATCATCTCTCTAATATCCGCAATATCATGAGCTCAAGTGCCCAAACGCCACTAATGTAATGCCCTTCCGGTATCTACCATCCATGTCCTTCTCAAAACGCCGAAGATCAAAGATATCATTCCCCCATATGCAAAGCCCAAGGCAAAATCGCTCACCAAACAAAAGCACCAGCAACAACCACTGCGCCAGCCAAGCTCAAGTAATTAACCACCATACTGCTCATTGCAGCGCCCTCAAGGTCTGGGGATGCAACACCTCCGTCGACATCGTCGCCGTCTCCGTCGGCGTCCACAGTCTTTTGTACAGTCTTCACCTCCTTCGCATCCGCAATATCGACGTTCCCGACCGGCCTTCCATCAGTCTCCGAGCCAGGAACACACGTCTGTCCCGTTCCACCCTCGATGTCCCAGGCAACGTGGGCGACAGTCTCCCAGATACTCGTAACGTTCTCAAGCATAGCCGGCGTATACCACAACCTACAATCCGCCGTCTCGTTCAAGAACTGCAGCGGCGTCCCACTGCCCGGATGATAAGCATTTCTGGCATTGATAGTCGGTGGGTTGTCATTCATGTTGATCGCCCAATCGGTCGGCAGTACCTTTGCCCACTCCCTCTTCTCCTTTGCAGTGCCGAAATACGCGAGGACAGTTTTGGCCCAAGAGTGCCACGTCAGCCACTCGAGGAGCATGGAGCCCTTTGTGCCACCCACAGACTGCATCGGGCCAGCTTGTGGACGGCCGCCGAGGGCGATGGAGCGCACGCCGCCTTGGCGACGCATGAGATCGGTGAAGATTGCGCAGGTGGAGGCGCAGTAGCCGTCGTGGACGAGGACGATGTCTTCCGCCTTGAATGGTTGAGAAGCTGGGATATTCTTCCTCGTCCCATAACCGGTGATGTCTTTGAGTCCACCATGGGCGTTGTACTCGTAGGAAAGGTTGTAGCGGAGGCTGTTCGTAAACTCCCCCCCGTTCAGCGTCACAGGCCCAGCCATGTCTTTCCAAGACTTGAAGGCCATCTGGTCTTCGTCGACGCTAGTGGTGTAGTGGATGGCTGACATCCAGGCCGCAGCAGGCGTCAGTGTATCGTTCGTCTGTCCCTTGAAGGCTGAGGTGGTACCGTCACCCGTAGCGTCTTCGATTGTGATGGCTCCGAACTGTTCGCCGACGATGTTGGTCGCTTCCGTGGACGGCATACGAGAACCAAGGTCTGGCTCGACGGTAGGGAAGAATTGCTTGAAGATGTCGTAGCCGAGGAAAAGGGATCCTCCGCCGTTTGAGCTGACGTCGATTATCATCTTGCTCTTTCCCTGCTTCTTCGCATACGAGATGAACCTCTCAACCAAGGACTGGAACTCGAGAACCTCCCTGGCGTCGTCGGAGGAGAAGGTGTTGAATGCGAGGACTGCGACGTCGGAAAGCTTCGTGTCATCAAGGAAGTAGGCGCCGATTTGCTGGGTGTCGTGCTCGATGAGTGGCGCGGGGTAGTTCTTAGGCATGGTTCTCTTCGCCAGTTTCTTCCGGTCGGCCCTCTTCCCCTGTAGTGCTGAGATCGGAGCAGCCATGACGGTCTCGGAGCCTCCATTCAGGCTCCTCTTCTCAACGGCCGCTGGAGGTAAAGCGTTGCTCGGATCAACGAAAGCGCTATAAAAGCTCTTGCCGTCCACCACGTCACCCCACATCGCCTTATTCGCATCATTGACAACCTGACACCACGTCTCCACCGTCTTGCTGGTTCCATTCGTGAACTCCGCCGTGAAGTTGCTGCCTGGATATGTGAAGGGCTGAATCCAAGCACCTGGCGAATCAGACTGCTCTCTGGCGAACAGCGTGTTCCACCTCGTGTCCGGGTCCTGGAACGTCTGATGCTCCATCTCTTTCTCGAGATATTTGATCGTGTCGATACCATTGATCTTGACGATCGGAGAGGCTCCATTCTTCCTGAATAGCGATGCTGTGAGATGTTAGTTTCTAGCTCAAGGCGGGGCTCGTAGCACAGCTGGGGGTGATATGGTAGCACTGATATTCTCACAATGAAAGTAGACTTCCGGGATCTTGGCTCCTGTCATCGATGGCGACACGGAGATCAGCGCGCCTTCGTAAGTATCGAACGGATTGTTGTTATCTGGCATGTTGCCGCGGATCCAGCGGAAGTGGGAGAAGACCGGTCCTTTGAAGGTATAGTGTCCATCGTATGCCTTGAAGGAGACGGAGGCGAGGTCGGACTCGAAAGCGTACTGGTTCTTGTAGTCACCCGCGGATACCTTCTCAGAGAGTGCATCGATTTCGGAAAGGAGGTCGACGGATGGTGGCTCGTAGCCGGTGCCTGGGTTCTTGAGGTCCGTGAGCGCCGAGTGAAGGAGGGTCCATTTTCTGAGGTTGCCAACCACTGCGGCTCCAATCTTCTTGTCGAATGGGACCGAGGTGAGGCAAGCGTAGGCGGTCTGGAGCAAGAGATGTCAGCATATGGACCTTGAAAGGGAGAGGTGAGGTGAGAGGTGAGGTGAGAGGTGAGGTGAGGTCGTGAACGTACAGTAGCTGGAAGTCTATAGGTGCCGAGACGAATCTCCTGGCTCATCTGCGCGCATGGCTCGGATGACTGGGAGAGCGAGGAGGATGATTTGGCGGATGCGTAGGACGCGAGAGCAAGCAACGCGTAGATCGAAAAGCGAGTCATGATGAGGACGAGGGCCGCCAGCGGCAAACAATGCGAGATGTGAACGACGATGTAAGCCGTAAGTAGACTAGCAAGCTAAAGGAAGGACTAGCGCAAGCGACTGTGATATAAGACAAGCTGCCGCGGCTGACGTTGACGCTTGTCTTGGTCGATTATGCAAGACTTGTGGAATGTAAGTTATGTGCCGCGTTTTGGGGCTGTATAGAGAGAGTGGGATGGCAAAGCGACGCAAAGCAAACGGTACAAGAAGAGGTAGATACGAAGAAACAAAGCAGATACGAGAGACAGCCACAAGGCTCACCGATAAGGGCATGTAAACAAGCGTACCCTGCATGGACCGCTATGCTGCGCAATGAGCATCCTGGTAGGTGTTGACTCCGGTATTCGCGAAGGCTAGAACTGGAAGACCTGTGCTCCGCAGTCCACCGTGCGGGACTCCGCTGTGGAACATGATCCGCAACATCGCATTCCATTTACAGTGCTTACTGCCGCCCCTGTGAGTGGCGCCAGACAGGTGGAGAATACCAATAAACCATCATTAGCGAGATCGAGCACGGTGCGCCACATACTATAAACAGTTGTGATTCATGCTATAAACAGTTGTGATGTTGTTGAGTGAGTGGGCGCCAAACAGCACGCCAGAGGTGCTAACGACAACAGACGTCTCCGAGCAGAGTTGTGCCAATGCTGCTAGTCTCAGGGGTCAGGGGTTGATTGAAAATTGGCGAGCCAATTATAGATCGAGGTGCTGCCGCAGCGTGATTGACAGTGCTTGGCAGGATAGTGCTTGGCAGGATAGTGCTTGGCAGGATAGTGCTTGGCAAGACAGTGCTTGGCGGGACTCTAGAGCCGAAGCTAGAAATAGATCAGATCGGCCAGAAGGTCGGCCAGAAGGTCGGCCAGAAGGTCGGTCAGCACCTTAGTCCGTTAACGACCTAGTGCATCAAAGGAGCTTTTCAACGGCGACCACAATACAGAGGATCTACTCCTCCGTACTCTATCATACTATACTCTTATCTGACTTTACTCTATCTGACTTTACTCTATCATACTTTACTCTATCATACTTTACTCTATCATACGTTACTCTATCATACTTTACTCTATCATACTTTACTCTATCATACTTTACTCTATCATACGTTACTCTATCTGACTTTACTCTATCTGACTTTACTCTATCTGACTTTACTCTATCTGACTTCACTCTATCTGACTTCACTCTATATAAATATGCTACTTGTCAATATGCTACTTGTCAATATGTGAGCTTTGTATGATGTTGAGTGGAAGAGTAAGTACCGCGCAGCCAAGTAAGCTGCCATTCCAGCTTGCTTGCTTGATGTTCCGTCGAGATACATACGAGCGAGCGACCGACTGTTTCCAGACACATCTCAATCTCAGCTGTGTATTTCGACTTCCACATCACGCTCCCTTCAGCCACAGCCTCCTCACCCAAACAAGCCAAACCTTTCCCATGCATCACCACACTCGCCTCAGCCACAGCCTCATCCAAACAAGCCAAACCTTTCCTAACGCATCATCACGCTCTCCTCAGCCACAGCCTCTCTCATCCAAACACCTCAGCTACAGCCACACCCAAACAAGCCAAACCTTTCCCACCCATCCTCAAGCTGAACCATCACCTCTGCCGTTCCGTCGTCCTAAACCGGTCACCAAATCCGCATCCCTCCCGCGCTTCATTCAACACTCCGTCATCGACATGAAGACCTTCAGATCACCGCCCCATGTCCGGCAAAGCCCTAACCTTCTCGCCTTCCTTCTTTCTCAGTGATGTTCTAGATCTGCTTGACTCGCCACACGGGGATGTCTCACCTCCTGTGGTGATCGGGTCCACTGCGCTTGCGCGTCGCCTAATCTTGGCCAAATTGACCAAGGTGGGAAGAAAGTACTTCCGTGCCGAAGTAACGTGGTTGTGTTTGGGACGAGGGGTGGCAGAACTTGACGAGGGGTGGCAGAACTTGGCGAGGCTGAAACACTGGCGCCAGCGAGGACGCAGAGCGAGGCTAAAATAGGGACAGCTTATGAAGACCTTGGGGGGCCACGAGGTACGTCCTCATAGTGTTCAAGAAGGTTTTCAAGCAAGCACACGTTTTCTTACCATCGATGATTTTGTTGTATCTCCTCCTTTTTCCAGTTACATTTTTTATTTTTCACAAAAGCCTCGTCAAAAGTAGGACAAAAGAGCTATCCTCGATTCGGCCAAACACAGAAATCCACGATTCGGGAAAGTGCCGGCCAACGCCAAGCACGTCCGTCCACATGCGAGGCTACCACGAGGCTACGCTCCTCATCGCGACATAAACAACGCAGGGTCAACACCACGAATATTCTCACCACAATACTTCCCATGATATTGCCGTGACCTCGCTATCTTCTGCCCTGCTCCTTTCCTTTTTACTCACTCTTCCTCTCTGCGCCTCGTCGCCTTCTCTGGCTCCACCCAGTCGCCATGTCTTCCTTCACCACCCAATCAACCAGCTACCTCCACGGCCACGCCCACCATAACCCCTCAATATCAGCCTCCCATCCACAAACTCTGGAAGCGAAGATTGTTGTCCTTGGTGCTCAAGGAGTGGGGAAGACGAGTTTGGTGCATAGGTATATCTCTGGCGCCCCCCCGAGTAAAGGACAACCGAGTACTGTTGGCGCGAGCTTTTTGACGAAGAGGATACTGTACGTCTTCTCTGTTTTCCCTGCTCCTCTTACGTTTTCACTACCTCTCTTACGTTATCCCTACTCCTCTTACGTTCTCCCTACCTCTCTTATGTTCTCCTTACTCCTCTCCTGTTCTCCCTACACCTCATTTCCTCCCGTGGAAGTGACCCTGTAAAGCTTGGAATAAAGGTGGAGAAATGACTCTCTTGGAAGCACAAGCTAACCGGTTCATGAATAGCGAGCCATCAACAGACACACTCGTCCGCCTCCAAATCTGGGACACAGCCGGTCAAGAACGCTTCCGTTCCATCAGCCGGCTCTACTACCGCGGCGCGAACGCCTGCCTCGTCTGCTACGACGTGACCTCGGAAAAATCCTTCTTCGAGATGGGACGCTGGCTGTCCGAACTGCGTCGCGAACTCGGCACCGCCTGTATAATCCACGTCGTGGGCACCAAAAGCGATTTGGTGACGGATGGGAAGAGGGATCGAGAGGTGCCCTTCGAGAGGTGTATTGCTTATGTGGCGGAGAATCTGTACCCGAAAATGGGTAGCACGCCCCCGCCGACGGCGACGCCGCAGATGGTAAATGAGCAGTTTGCGGTGAGGCCGCAGACTATGGGTGGAGGGCTGAATGGTGGGAAGGGGCTGAGCACGTCGGAAGGCGGCGATGCACAGGGGATGAGTAAGAGTCTAGGCGCGACGGGTTTCTTCGACGCCGTAGCTGCACGAAATTCCTCAAGTCGAGGCGTGGGCAGGATTGCGGAAGATGGAGAAGCAACAGGGGGTGTGCGGAGAGGGAGGGGAGATAGGAACGACAAATCGAAACGCAGCTCCGGCTTCTGGGGCCAAGATGTCGGCTGGGATTGCTGCCACGAAATATCCGCAGAATCCGGCGAGGGCGTTGAGGAAGTCTTCCGCGTCGTAACCCGCAAACTCGTGGAGCAAGCCCGCAGGCAAGAAGAAGGCGGGAGTACGCCGGGAGCAGGGAGCAATGGTGTAAGGACTCCGAGGTTGGAGGATAGGGATGATTACTTTGTGGGTGCGAATTCGAGGGGAAGCTTTAGGATTGGGAGGGATAGGATGAGTTGGCTGGGGTTCCCTACGCCTGTTTTTGCGAGGGGTGGGGGGAAGGATGGAGAGCAGAGTCTGGATGAGGCGATTGCGAGGGAGTTCCAGGAGCGGGCGGATAAGAAGAAGGGGGGAAAGTGTTGTTGATGGTGAGGTATAACACCGTGTAAGGGTTGGACGAGGTGAGGTGGGTTTTCAGATGAGATAGGACGGTATCAGATGGGTTAATATGAGGTGCGAGACCAGAGATCGACGGCAGATACGACATCCGAAGGCAAGGTGAGATGGGAGATGAGAGCATTTGAGCAAGGCGTTGGACGACCATTTGAGCATTTGAGCATTTCAGCATTTCGTTGTTGCGTGTATTTAGCGAAACGGCTGGAGTCTAGTGTGTAATGTCATTCAACCTTTATATTGCGTCCAGTTATGACTGAGCTGCGTTGTCTGCATATAGTCTTCATGTCTGGGCCACCCAACCAAGGGTTGTTGTATATTTGTGAACGGCTCGCCGAGCAGTGCAGGAAGGGCCCGCAGTAAACGCCTTTTTAAACAGCTACTATGGAGCTCTTTGTTCATCCGCTGTCCTCGTTGCTCTTTGCTCTCCGGTAGTCTTGAAATCTCTACGTAGGATCTTAATTCTCCGCTTAGGTGACAAGTGAAATACTGTTCCACTGCGGTGATGGCCATGAGGAGGCGATGGCAGCAGCAGGTGCCTCGGATGCACTTTCTACAGATCTGAAAGCTTCAGAAGCGAAGCGGAGAAGGTGTTACACACCAAAAGAAGCACCCATGAAACTTGGGGAAAAGGCGTTTTTGCGCATGTGGGGAAGAAATTAGTCGAAGGGAGCTGGAGATTATATATCCTTTGCATCTTGATGTTGAGTCCTGATTGTTGAGCTAGATGTCGAAAATTGCAAAAAATCTCGTTCGTCAAATTAATGGCTACGAGGTGACGGCGGCAGAAAGTTTCCTGCCCATGGCCCCAGGCCCATTTGCTTTCTCGGGTCATCGTAGAGTTGGAGCCATTTTGAGGCTGCAACAGACAGAGTTTCGAGCTCGAGAAAAATAGAAAGATGGATTCGTGTGAGTTGAGGGAGAGGAAGAATACAGCCACGGTGCGGATTCCGCTTATTCCAAATACATCCTCACTTGTTCTTGCGCTAGGGAATGACTCCACCAACCCAGACTTATCGGACCCAAGCAGTACACCTGACGGGGAGAAGCAGCGTACGAATTCTCGCGCCCGCATCGATTGCCGAAGCTCAAAGGTGAAATGCGAGCCTGATCTCCCCCATCAGAACCGGGCATGCAAGCATTGCGTCAAAAGGCAGACGTGACTGCATCGTCTCTATAGTCGTAGAAGGAAGAAGTGCAAGGTTGAGCCATGAAGAATCATCAATGGTTTATCATGCATCGCATTTCGCAGAGGCGAAGAAACTGGCTAGAGCCGGCCCCATCCATGGGGACTCCCGAGGCCTGATCCTTCACGAATTGCCACTGTATCGCCAGGTGAACCGAGCAAGGTCGGTGGCGAGACGGTGTCTTTTACCCAGCAGCCGGACTGCCTACTCTTCGCTGACGGCGGTTTGGAGAAATTCATAGACCCAGAATTGAGAGAGTTCAGGAAGATGCGGAACGATGTCTTTGACGCGCCAGAGCCACGTAGTAGTACGGGTAAGTGTGAGACGGGCGGCACCATGGAGAGTGTGAGGAGCCGAGAGATGGATATGAAGATCCAACAATTGATCAGATCGAAACTTGTCCTGGTGCTCGCCTTCAGCACAAAAGTCCCCATCTATTGCCCCAAAATGTACGAACAAATCGAAGACAAGATTGTCGAAAAAACCGGCAGGCCAAGCTGTCTCTCACGATACGGCGCTTGGCTCGTGCTAGGATACGCGGACAGTGATGAGGCTACCTGGGCAATGGAAAAGCTGGATGGGGAGTCGATATCCAACAAGACGCAGGTTTTGGTTGTAGGGGAAGACCTGGAAATGCCAAACATGAATAGTGGAGCGTCCGATGTCATTCCACGAGTATCTGAGCCAACCAGCTCGGACAACGACTATGATGTGGCTTTGATGCGCAAATGGGTCGCAAAAAATCACATCGTGATTCTTGACTGCCGCGGAGGGGATGGTAATACACTGCCTGATTTGATCAGAGAGGTACGACAGCACAACGGTTATAATGCTCACTGGCGCCACGGCCCAGAAGCATCTCCACATATTGTCGTGGTGTATAGCGCTGTGGGTGACGCAACAAGGGCGATGGCTGCGCTGAATGCTATATCTAAGGATAAGGGATTCAAACCCATTCTCGCACATCACAGAGATGCACAGCCCCTTGGCCCTAGACAGGTCGCACAGGAGAATAACGCAGAAAGAAGTCAAACAACATCTGACACCAATGACAATGAACAGCCAAAATCCCAGCCAGAGGCGACCTGGGAAGAGGAGCGTAAGGCTCGAAGACTCGCCCTCATGATTTAGCCTCACCCTCTTCAATTCAGTCTTGACCGTTGTCAGACGTGGACTCCTGACGATATGGACGAAATGGTGGAAGAAGTCGAGAGCGCCGATGTCGCCCCTTTTGGAGTCTTGAATGCAGTTGGTCGGTTCCTGTTCGCTGTCTATGAAACGAGAGAACAAAGCGCCAAAGCAATGCGCGCTCTACAAGACAAGCTTCTTCCAAATGGAAGAGCATCCATAATTGTAAGCCATTTCTTCCTTTTACGCTTTTACTATGCATGTCACCAACCACAAGCTTAGTGCTGGGTGGTTGAGGATATGGGGGAACCGAAAAGTTCCCATGTCACACGTCTCCCCGAAGATATTACTCGTCAGGGCATCGAAGACGGACTGTCAGCGTGGTTACAAAAATACGGCTATGAGGAGACCAGAGCTCACTACTCTCGGCCATCGAACATGCAGAAAGTGCTGCTTCTGAACGTAACCAAAGTTCGTGAGTCTGATGCCGAGTTGAAGACTACTCGCGGAGGTGTCTTGGTTGTCTCCCCATTCGTCTTGACAGGTAGCCCCCCGAGGGGGTTGTCATCGAGGGAGAGACGTATCATTTGTGGTATGAGATGAATGAGCGTGGCTGTGGATTTTGCAACAGCGAAGACCACTCGACGCGTCGCTGCGACCGCTACTTTCCGTGTCTTTCCACCTAGCCACCGATGTCGACTTTGATCGTATAGAGGTCCTAAGTAAGCTGGAGTTGCAAGTGCTCAAGATATCGAGTCTCACAGCCAAGGTCTCTTGGGTAAAGCGGAAATACGGAGTTACAGCGGTGAATGCGGCAAGGAGGTGCCTAGTGAAGAAAACAAAAGACGACGGCTTGCGTTCTTTGGTACTGTACAGTTCCGTTTGCAGCCATGAGTTTCTTGTTACGCCCTCGTCCATATAAGGTATCGAGAGAGCATGGAGAAAGCTTGATGGATGCGTGACTGCTCTAGGGTACATCAAGTTTGAGTTTAGTCGAGCAAGGGATGCACTGCCTCAAACCGTCATACAGCTCTGGCGTTCATCCACCGCCGACATTCAGGCGCTTACAAACACATGTTGTAAGCTTAATAAAGCAGAGACAAGAGTGCTTTGGAACTCTTCGTTTTGACTATTTGTCAAGGGCCAGAGTATGGAGACTATGGAGGGCGAACTATCGGAGAAGTTACGAGATGTTGTATCGGCAAAAACAGGCCACCAAAAATTACAATGCGTTATGCGCTGCTCAGACTTCCACTTAGTAGCCAAATATGGCACCATCGACGAAACAAATGCACAAGGTTGACGCTGCATGGATTTGCTTTGTGTGGCGGAGCCACCATCATGGCTGCTTTCTCACAAAGGCGGACGCATGAATGGCCAGAATCTATTGGCTTGCCTCAACATCGCCAACCCAACACGTGCAGGAATCTGGGTTGGTGTACTGGAACTACTTCAATAATGAAATGGAAATGCAACAGGCTTCAAGTTTATTCGTCTGCATTGAGGTTTGGCCGCCAAGGGGCCGGAGCCTGACTGAGGACGTAATTGAAAGAATGCGCGACTCTATCGCAATGCAAACAACAGTATATGGACTGAAGCGCCTATCGAGAATTGGGGAAAGTGAATGACGTTTTGTTGTCGAGTATGGCACGATCGATGATGGCAGGCGAGCCGCATGGAACGAGTTTCGGTATGCAAGATATCCTGACGGTGTTCATCTTTCTGTGGACTGCCCGCTGGAGTCAGGAACACTCGATCCAAGACCTGCTTTTGATGGTGTATGAAGTTCTTAAGTTCATGAGAGTGGTGTCCAGTACCTCTGAAGCTGGCAAACGAGTGCAAAACGACAATCCCGCTAAAGCTGGTACCCGACGAGGAGCAACTGCGCAACTTCAACAAGTAACAGAGAGAAAGTGGAGAAAGCAAAAATGATTCTATAAGAATGCTATTATTGCGCTACTGTTAGAGAAATTGCGAGATTGCATTGCTCATCATACAACGGCAGACGGTCTGCAGCGTGGTACCTGTCGCTGGGACTCGGTGATTCTCGCGGAATACCTTACGGTTAAGCAAGCGAAGGAGGCACGCCAGAAGCTTGTCGCCATCGAGGCGTGTGGTGAAGTTGCGATTGTGGATTCGGAGATGGCGACTACCACCGCCGGCTTTTTGATTTACAATTGAGTATGATTTGGCGCAGCGCACTTTCTAACACAGTAATTTAGTCCATAGGAAATTAGGAATCAAGACGATGCACTCCGGCTTCGCTAAACTAACCAATGTTGCGTCAACAGGAACAGAGACTACGGCATCCCAATGTTTCGACAACTCGCCACATCTCATCACTTGGTTCATCGTATCCCCTCGTCTCCAGCTCCCAACCTTCGAGTCTCTCCTTACTTCCGCGACAACTCTTTTTCAACCATCTCCGCAATCCCACCTCTCTGAACCCTTTCAACACTAACCTTCATCTCCTCCGGAAACCACTCCCATACCCGCTCCTCCACGTCTCTGCCCCTTATCATACTCGCCAACGCCCCGCCACACCCCCACGCATTCACCATTCCCTCTCCACTATATGCGGCACTAATCCATTCCTTGCCCTCCTTCTGATTGTGACGAGGCGCCTTGATATGTTTAGACACAATCGGAATCTCATAAGTCTCGTCATACCCATCGGGACTGGGAGCAAAGAGTGGTCGGACGGTAAGTGATGGATGCAGATGACCGACCCAGGGAAGACAATCGACTGAGAAGCCCATGATGCCTGTCCACATTGACTTGATCTCAAAGTTGTCGTGCCCAGCTTCGGACGCCGCATGCACTTCTTGCCAGCTGCGAGGCTGGTTGGCGTGAGATGGAGGAGTGAAAGCTGCAGCTAATGCGGTCTCAAGATGCTGAGTCGCGTCCGGATTGAGCGTGCTGTCGTCTGTGACCCCCAGCTCGCATAGTCCATGGTAAGCGGTCTGTGCAAAGCCACCACCGAACATGAGGTCTCCTCCACTGTGGCCATCTTCCTCCTCGGAGTTGGCGTTGAGGTGATAATGCATCTCCTGCCTCCTAGCCACCTCACTCATCCTTTTTTCTTTCGGCTTCAGACTCGCGGATCTTGGGATCTGAGTCAGGTAGTCAAAGCCAACCGCATACTCCAGACTCCAACTCCTCTCCCTCGACTGGTCACCCCACCACGCTGGCGGCCTCTGCGCGCTCATTTGTCCTCTTAATGGGAAGACTCGTCCTTCCAATCCATCAACTAGCTGGCCGACGTACCCATTCGTTGCATGTACCACGTTCCACGCCTTCACGTTTACTCTCGGAGTCTTAACCACCAAGTGTCCTTCAGTAGACCTGTAAACATGCACCGCCGGCGTATGGTCCGCAACCTGGAAGTTGTTCCCAAAATCTCTCTTCAGATTCGACAAGATGCCAGCGACCAGTTTATACGGCCATACAGCACCCGCTTTCCCAATAATCACGCCGACCGCCTTCCCCAGATTCAGGGCCTCCAAATCCTTCCTCCCATCCTCCGTTGACCCATCTACCACTCTCCAATCCTTGACGATGTCTCCCAGGTCGGCTTTCATAGCCTCCAATCCCTTAAGTGCATGTTCCCACGCCACCGTATCAAAGAACGCGCTGGGACTCTCGACAATTCTTATCTGGCTCTCCTCCACTAATCCCTCTTCGTTAGCAACGGCCATAAGCTCATCAAGGTGGGAGATGCGGAACTTGGTGATTTTCTTTGCGGATTCACGGCCCAATGAGGAGATGAGGAGGTTGTAGTCTGAGTACCCGACTTCGTTTATGTGGCCGCCGTTTCTGCCTGTGGCGCCGGAGCAGATGGATCGGGCTTCTAACATGAGGATCCTGGGCGTCAAGTCGTTGTCCAAATTGGACGCTTCCGATGACGAAGCTGCTGCAGAGGAGGCGCCAGCAGTGGTAGATGGGGTCGGCGCAGGGCGACGGAGCAAATGTCGTGCAACACTCGCCCCCGTGATCCCGCTCCCAATGATGAGGACATCAACTTCTTCTGGGAGAGGTTCTGTAGATGCAGAGGTGAGGTCGGGATGAGGTGTTTGAAGCCAGTACGGTTTTGTAGCCTGCGGAACGGGCGAGGTGTCGACTGGGAGATCAGGACGTGCGAGGCAGCGGCTTAGGGCTTGCTGGCGGACCTCGAGCGAGAGGCCCTGGGCTGCAAAGAGCTCTGGTATGAAAGACATTTCGTCGGTGCATGTAAGTATGGTCGTGGTGAAGTTGAGTCGAGTTCAGTTGAGGTCGAAAGTGTGAATATGTGGTTAATTTTGAGAGGAAATATAACGAAGCCGCAAATACGAATGAGTACAAAGGCTGCGAAACACAGAAGAGGGGTAGATGAGGGGTAAAAGGGTCGTACGAGATCACAAGACTTGGTAGGAGTAGGTTTGAAGATACTGTACGATTTATAGGTTAATAATATACTAACCGAAGATATGGAAGAGGACGAAGAACGTGAATCACAAAACCTGGATCAAGGCAGGAACGATGCTAATCAGGTGATGTGGAGGTAATGCGATGAAATAAAGTCGAGTTACAAGGGAGGCTTGACGGACTGCTCTACGTAACCTAATGCCAACAGATCAATGCAACTTGAGCTCGACTGGAGTTCTGGTGTTGTCAAAACGAAAGGAGCCTCACGTGTGAAAAGGAGAGCGGCACCGGCCGATCGTCAAGTCCGTAATGAAGGGGCTCACTAAGGGGTTGATATTATGGCGGCGAAGTGCTCAGATTTGCTTCAGCACCGAGATGCCCTGTAGCAGGCCATTGTTCAGGGCATCTACAAGGGATGTTTGGGCGCTGAGGTGCAGTGTACGATGTAGCGCCGCTCCTCAGGGGGGACTCGACTTTTCTAGGCTTAAGACACTGCTAGGCTTTGATACCCCGTAGCGACCCATCCTCAACGGCCTATTAGACTCCACAGGCTTCAAATCTCCCCTCTTCTAAACCCATACTGAACAATACATTGTCCTGCGTCCTTACCCTGAACACCCACATTTCCGTAACTACAAACTTCTCCAAGCGCCATCCAAAAAATTCCTCGCGCCAAAGTCACGAGCTTTCGCGTTCTGCCTCTCATATCCGCTCGATAACCAGGCTGAGAAACAGCCTCGAGTGAACTCTGTCGTCAGGCACGGATTCCGTGCTCACCCATATCACGGAGAGCCGGACTTAGAGGTACCGATGTAGCCGGCAGTTAAACACGCCAAGTTCCCCCTATTATTTCTCTTTGAGCTCGCTCGAAGTCTGGTGTGGCTGAAAGCTGTAGAGATGTAGGGCGGGAAAACGTTGGGAAGCTTGGATTTGCTAATGGGTTTGACTACCACGACCACTTTGAAGACAATGCCTTACTAAGATGATCGATCGCTTTCTGTTATGCATCGTGGTATGGGCAATATCAATATCTTCCAGCAATAACAGCCCATTATTACAATAATTCCTCGTTCGTCGTGCCGATGCTGGGTTGTTCATTCGTCCTTCGTCTCCGTTCCACTCATCGTCCATTATTCATTGCTTTATCAAGCTCGTATTGCATTTGCCTCCCACACGCCTCTCTCACACGCCTCTCTCATCTTCACCTCGTCTCATGGGTCTCTTGTCTAGAGTACGATAAGGTCGACCTCACTAAAATCCGGCGGATTTTTCCCATACATAACCCGAAACTTAGCATCCAACGCCGTCCCCTTATTAGTAATCCAAATATTTCCCATCCCAAACAACTCCGTCCTCCTCACCTCCTCATCGCTGACCCCAAGATCATCTCTCGGCAGCCAGACATTCGGTCTCCTCGCCCTCAGCGCCTCATGCTGGAACGCCGCCCTAACAAGGGTATCTCTTTCTTCGGGAGTAAGGTCTTCGATTTCATCGTTGTACCCGCCGAAAAGAGCTTCGCCCATGAGTTTCTGGGCCTCTATGTCCTTCTTCCTATTTTTGGAGGTGCCGAGAGGGCCGGTGGAGATGAGGGAGTCGGGGTTGCCGAAGGTGATTACGCCTAGGTCCTTGGCGCCGTGGCCGATGCCGCGAGCGCCACGACCCATGCCTTTCATTCCCCAATGGGCGCCTGCCTGAGCTGCTCTGAGGGGCGCAAATTTCCTCGACTTGTGGATACCATTCGTAGCCCCATTCGGTGGGCGGGAGTTGGAGTACGCCTCCGAGTTCTGCTGAGAAGCTCGTCTGAGGCGTCTCATCTCGATATTCTCATCCCTGCTGCCAGCCGAATCAGGCAACTTGTCAGCAAGATCAGCCTCGTTATCAGTATCATACTGCTGATTCCTCTCATGCAACTCTCCCGCATCACTCTCCGTAGAGTCGGCAAGCCTAGCGGCTTGCGCACGCTCAAAGGCCTCGTCTCTCAACACAGCGTCGTCTTCGAGCGTGATAGGGAGGTGTTCAAGCAGCGGGCCGAAGGATTTGTTGAGCAGGACTTGGAAGAGCACGGTGAAGCAGAGGACGATGAGCATGATGATTGCTTGTGGGATGCAGGCAGTATTATTTGCGTCGTCGCGCACGAGGAGGAAAAGACCGATGAGGCAGAGCTCCATGACGTAGAGGCCGGTGAAGGTCTGGTTGATGGCGCGGGGGTAAAGCAGTCCACCAGTATCCTCTGTATGCTTGTAGACGTAAAGCATGGAGTACCTATTGGCGATCCATAAGACAGAGAAGGTGACGATAGCGAAGACGGTGATCAGTGGTGCAACAGGCGAGTAAATGAGAGAGATACAAGCGAAATTGGTGTACGTCGGAAAGTATTTTCCCCATTGAACATGTGGAAGGGTGGTGTTACGTTGCCACTTCTGGCGCGCGGTGTTATCAAACAATTTCGGCATCACCAACCATGCCAACAGCGATCCAATTTGGAGCAGGTTACCTGCAGACACAGCAAGTGCCTGGATAACCATGTAACTGAAGAAATAATTGGAGGCCTTCGGCAAGTTCTTAGCCAGCAGTTCAGGAATCTTGGTGACGTCTTTGATGTCGTCGGCGAGGGTGGCCAAGGTACCAGTGGCGACAGAGACAACGAGGAAGACTTGGATGAAGAGGAACATGAAGTAGTAACTCTGCACCGATAACTCGACCAGCTTGCCAGTCTGATTACCTTGCATATTGGCAAGCTTGTAAAAGATAATCGGAGGCAAGATCATGAGGATGGCGAGGACAATGGCTGGAAGAACACCAGCAATAGGTTTGATCACATTTTCGGCGCCCTTCAAGAACCCAAGCCAGGGATATTCCTCAATCAGCGCAGGGATGTTGGCGAGAAGCGTAGTGGCGGAAACGGGAATAGCCCAGAGGATACACATGGCCGTGACGATGCAGATGATGGTGCCAGATCTCAACCAGGACTCCCACCACTTCATAGACATGTTGTCCCAAATAACATCGGTGGGGGAGATCTCGACGAGACGTGGTGACATATGCTTTGGGATATGGTGGTTGACGGCTTGGGCTGCCAGGTGCGCGCCGATTTGGTGGTTGAACTGGATGAAAGCAGAGTTCATGCGGGGATAGTCCTCCGGATGATCTTGATCGTACTCTATCTCGACGTTCAATCTAGCCAACTCCTCACGACAGTAGTAGATCATATCGACCTTCTCGCAGACCCATGGTAGAATGTATGGCAGGAATGGCATACCCCATCTTGGCAAACGATGTGTTGGACGCTGAGACTTCTTGATATACTTCTCCCACTGCGCATCAGTGTCCGCCTTGTAGTCGGGATTGATATGTGGTGGGTACTGATGTTGTGGGCCTGGATCGGTGGTGAAGATAGCCTTGATAGGGTTCATGGCCTTCGCACCAGTACCGGCCAACAACTTTCCAAAGTCTTGCTTCTCATGTGTACTCTCCTCATAGCCATGCGGCTGAGGAGACGGGAAGCCACCCTCAGGCCCCTTCCAGAACTTCCACCAGTTGTTATGCATGGTCACGTAGTCCACGGTACCTTGGCCACCATATGTGTAAGGAATCTTATCCAGTTGCATGTCATTGATGCCACGGTGTTCGCCAAAACCCTTTGGCTTGTCGTCGGCTTCCTTGGCGAAGGTGTCCGTGTCCGCGTGCTTGATGCTGTAGCTGGACTGTCTGTAAGCACTTGGAGGACGCTGGGCATGACCGCCACCACTGATATCACTGATGTCACTGTTAATTCTCTCGAGTGATGGTCTGCTGTTCCTGGAACCATTTGAGATTCCAGTATCAACTCTGGGCTGAGAGTCATTGTGGTCGTCGTCCATCTTCTGGAAGCCATTGGTGGTCTCAACAGTTTCGTTCAAGACATTCCTGCGATTCTCGTCAAGTTTTCTGCCACCACCCACAACAGTGCCCTTGACAGTATCACCAGCTTTCTCGAATAAGCCAAGTCCTCTTCCGACGCCTTTGGTGACGCCTCCAGCAACTGCAGCGAGCCCACCACCAATGACAGGAACATGTCCGAGACCCATCCCGATCATCGTCTCCTGGTATGTCCCATGGGAAGAATACCTCGACATCCTGGCCGAGTTTGGTCTCAAACTCCTCCCATCCACATCACCAACTACTCCCTCAACAGTATGATGAACCTGATGTATATCTCCAGCCGTGACACCTTCACTCTGGGCAATCTTTGCGGCCTTCTTATTCTGCTTCTCAGCCGCTTCAGCTTTCTCTTTCCTGGTTGATCTCTTCGCCTTGGCCTTCTCCTTGTTCTTATGGTCGGTCTCCTTACAACGGCGAATAAGCTTCGTCTCAGCCTCTTCAAGCATAGAGACGATATCTGCGCGCAGTCTGACTTTCTCCAGGAGTGGGTCATAGTTTCTGTTGATCCAAATATTCCTTATTCCACCAGGGAAGACGTCGTATAGACCACTCAGACCATCGATCGTAAGCCATTTATCCGGAATACTACTCACCAGCACAGTCGTGGCAGAAGCTCTGAGACGGTGCTCCGCCGAGGTAAGGTAGTCCTGACGAACACGAATATACACGCGCAGCTCAGAAAAGAAGACATAGCAAACCCAGACGACAACCAATATCGCCAGGAGGAGATGTGCCCAGTACCGATTCGTCTTCTTAGGACTAACATTTCCCCAAGCCAGTGTGTCCAGTCCACCAGGTAAGTCATCTGTCGACTTGGCTGTATCCAAGGGCGAGACTCGTGCTCTGCCATTGAGATAGTTGATCGGAAGGAGAATGGGCAGCAGGATGCATGCCAACGGTATGAAAATTATGAGCAGGGTTTGGAGGTAGCGGAGGAAGAAGTAGGCGTCCAGTCCGCACTTGTTGATGATCTCCTTGTCTTTGTATTTGAAAATTGATATGAGCCATCCGAATGGACTTCGTGGTGGAGGTTTGGTTCGTTGGCGCTCTGGGACGAGGTAGGTTTTGGGTTGACTGTGGGGAAGACGTCAGTGCAAGAGGCGGAGAGGGTGGGAAGGGAAGAATTGGAGAGATGCTTACAAGATCCGCACAAGTTTATTCTTGATGATGATGAAGATCAGGATCTGCACCATAGACGCTGCAATACCGGTACCTATAGCAGTAACTAGCTGTACGATACTGGTGTTGCGCGAGCTCTGGGCTTGGCCTTCACCGACTGTGGCATTAACGGTAGACATGTTGGCGATTGTGGAAATGATAACGCTGTCTCATGCGGAGAAATATATATTGTCGTTAATCGACGGTGTCTATTTTAATCTCGTCTTTGTCGTTCTTGACGTCTCGATGTCGTTGTCTTGATCTCAAGGTCGGTCCTTGCGCAGCGCTATCTTCAGACGCTTCGAGGTTATTATTGCATGGCACTCCTGTTGTCGATAAAGGAATTCGACGTCGCACTTCGGACAAAGAAACAGAACAACTCCTCGCAATCAGATGCTAATTCACAAACTCATACTGAGTCAACAACAAGAAAGATGAAGATGTGGTGATATAGGGGTCCCCTCGAGGATGGGACATAATGTCTAGCTCGATGCGAAAACAGGCTTCCCCACAGAACACAAAGCCAAGACAACCCAAGCCTGACCACCGCAATCGTTCACCGCCCTTTGCTTTATCCTATTGGCCAATACCACGAGGTCTGACAACAGATTAGCCGTTTCAGGCAATGTTTACGCTGTCAAAATCTAGAAATCTAGCTATTCGTCGCCAAACTGCAGCATCGATACTTTACCCCTCGCGGCCATGTTTCACCATATATCTTGCCGGTCATGACATCACGTCGCAGATTGGACAGTTGGCCGCCACGCAAGAAATCTTGGCGCCGGGGTTGATGCCTAGGAATGTACATGGTTGCCTGAATGTCTCAACACTTGGCGATCTACCCGCCTGCGCGTGTGATGCGCGCGTAATTTGATGGGAAACTACCCAAATGCCACCTGGCTGGTGGTTTACCAAACTGCCACTTTTCAGTCTCAATATCAAGATAGCCACTTATTTATATACTTCAAGCCGTAGCAGTCTAAACGCCACTAAATTTAGCGGGGCACAAATCGATGACTTCTATTAAAATAGAAGTCAGACTTTGCTAGAACTGAAGAATTAAACTCGAAACCGGTCAGCATCGCATGACAGCATCAGGCAAACCAGCTATACACCTCGGCATGATGTCCCGCCTCGAATAAGACGTTAGGGACTTAGTTATTGACATCCGAATTGACAATTCAGACAGCTAACAGGTTAGCAATCATGGATATCTACCCACCATCAACACTATGATATTGTGGAGGAACCGCGTAGGCGCTATGAAGCTGGAAGTTACCTCCTCCCCGCCTACCTTGACCCAAAGTCGTTTATCAAATTGACCTTCGATGACACAAACTGGTTAGCACTATTAAGATACAAATCAGCAAAGCTCTTGCTGCTTTGTAGAGATTTACTCACCTCGGATTTGATCTTCTTCGCCGGAGCACGTTTCTTCGGCGGCGGCTTCTCCGCAGCCGCACCTCTCTTAGCCCCCGCACCAGCTCCAAGTCCAGCACCCTTAACAAGGTTCTGATTATCCTCCTCCAATATCATCCCCCACTCAACAAGATACTCGCCTGCTCTCTTATGAATCTGTTTCGCTTTCGGCAAAGTCTTATCATCCTTCTCTGTCCACTCCGGCAACTCCTCATCCAACGCCATAGCCTGCAAAATCCTATAATGCCACTGCAACGCCGGATTCGGGTACCTACTCGGATCAAAAGGTCCCTTAGGGAGCTTGAGCTGCTGCACCACCACACCCAGCGCATCCACCAACTTATCACCCGCAATCACCGGTTTAGGGCTAGGCGCAGGTTGACGCAGGTCGTCGGCGTAGGGGAGGGGGTAGAGCCATAACCCGGCAGGCCGGAGTTGCCGCATGGTGAGGGGGTCGAGGGTTTCGGCTGAGGGTATGATGGCGACGAGGGAGGGGTTGGCGTTGGAGCGCGCGATGTACCAGGCGATACCAATCTTTTCGGACTTGAGCAGTTTCTCCCAGAGCGCACTGAATACCCTGGTGCTACCGACGTAGTCTTCTTCGGATGGGTAGATAAACGTCGATTTATTGACCGACGCCCACTTCGGCAGCAGCTTTCTGTCCTTGAAGCCTATAATTCGGAGGCCAGGTGGTCCAAAGTTCTTCAGCTCCTTTTGCTCGTCCTTCGTAAAGACAACCTGTTCCCCACCAAACTTATACGCCTTCTTTATCTCCACCTTCTTCACCTCCTTCCCTCCCTCATCGCCCGTCTGCCTCGTCTCGCCTTTAGCGATCATCGCCCTCTCGCCGTCGAGCCAGACGTAGCAGGAGCGGGTTGGCTTCTGGCGTTGTAGAATGTTGTATCCTTTTACTGAGATTGTGAGATTCGGTGCGATCTCGAACGGCAAGTTGCTGAACAGTGCTCGTTTGGCTACTTGTTTGCTGTTGACGTCGGATATTAACGACTGTAGAAGTGTGATACCACTCTCCGTCGCTCCAGCCTCGAGTTTGACTTTTGCCGATGTAGCGAGACCATCGGGGTTTTCTGGACCAGAGTATATCACATCATCGTAGAACTTTGAGCGGTCGAAATCATCTCCTGATCCCGGATGGGAGATAGGGAAAAGCTCAATAACCACTCCAAGATCATACAAATCCTTTGCGCGCACAGCCGCAGCCTCGCGCATCTTCTTATCATCGGCATGCGGGTCATCATTATCTGTTATCATGAACAATCTCCTCGAGCCAAAGTTCGGTGCTTTTGTCGTAAAGATCTGATTCGCGCAAAACAGCAGATTAGCCATCGTAACCTCCTCCTTGTTCTTAGCTGGCACCAAGAGCTCATCGGCCTCGCCTTCCAATGTTGCGAGGTTGGACAAAGTTCTGACGGCCGCGGCGTCTGGGACGTCAAGATCGGTCAGAACGTAACAATGTGGATACACCTCATTGTCGGTCGCTTCGGAGTATTTGCTCTCCTCCATGCCGAAGAGCAAGACTCCGACCATGTCCTTAGGATTGCTTATGATTCTCTGGCGCATAATCTCATACGCGCATTTTAGTGCTGCTATGGCTGGGCTGTCGGGGTCGGCTTTCTTATTGTCGGTCTTTGGTGGTTTCTGCAACATCGACGGCGAGACTTGTATCGCGAAGAGTAAGGCATCCTTTTGCGTCTTGTAGATCTAGCAAATTGTATTAGCGGACCGCTGGAGGTCAGGGCAGAGAATGGGTGAATTAATGCATACTTCGTCGTCAACCTCCTCCTCATCTTCCTCCTCATCTCCACCGCGATTGTACGGCGGTTTCGCGTCCGCCATTGTGTCTGTACCTCTTCTCTTCCTCTACTTCTTAACCTGTTATCCTCTACACAATATCTTGGTACAGCTTCCAGGTCCCGCGTTGATAATCGCAGAATTGTGGGAACGTAATGTTGTTGGAAGTTTGGTACGAGACGCGTTCTTGATAATTTCGGCAGACGTCAGTGGATTGACACTCCAGGCACCAGTACCTTGGTGGTTCGCTGGCTGCTGCAGCCTGCATGGGAGCTGTCGGAGCACGGCGAAATGCTGTTCCTGGGTGCTCTTGGCAGGTACCGTATCCGCCAAGGTTACGATCTTGAGATCTGGAGGTGAACTAAACGAAGTTGGCGTAAAAATCTTATTTTGACTTTCGGATAAAAAAATAAAGCCGTGGATTGAAGATTTTGTTCCTTTTTGGGTCACTTTCTGGAGTTTGATATTACATTGTCCCAATACTGTTAAGTCCTAAACATCCAAGAGTTTCTGAGCGTCCAAATGTCACGTCAGGAAGAAGCGAGGCCTGCCAATTACACGGTAACACGGCCGTGCTATTCGTCGCTCACATGCAAATACCAAGAAAAGACTGGCCGAGTGATCCCATCAGTGATTACAAAACGTGTTCTTATTAGAGTTCGAAACCTTCAGCGGGAGCTTCTTGAGATTATCATTACTAGGTTGAAATGAGACGGTATCAACTTTTCTGCCCCGGTTCCACCATATCAGCCATTTAGGCGAGTTTTATATATCTTTTCAGGGGCAAGCGAGATCTATTTGTTTATTTTACTGTGAAGAGTTTAAGTGGTGTCCTTTCCCATATTTACTCTGCTTATAATGGCGGTACACCTTTGCTCCTTCTCTCCAGGTTAAGCACTCACGTTCACGCCAAGACAGCAACGGTGCCACCATCCTCACCTTCCTTAGCTCCCAACGCCAACCCTCATAGAGAAAAAGGGAATGGCCGAGTGGTCCAGTCCCATCAATGATCATAAATTAGGTCAGTATATTTGGTTCGATGTCGTTTCCAAGACTGGGTAGCCGTTGATAAATAATTACTATTGGACATAATGAGATGGCGAACTTTTCATCCCATACTCCCATGCCTTTACCCAATTATGCCAGATATTTAGCTCATCTTTCAAAGCGAAGCGAGACAAAACCTTGGTTATATTATAATTTTTAGATAAGTGGTGTTCTTTTCTATTCTAATTTTCTCTCATCTACAGAAAAGAAAGGAACATTCGATGATATCGCCAAGCCCCGTCCACCACCCGGCCATCCATTTCCTCCATTCTTCCATCCTCCCACTGCACAATCACCAAAGTTGAAATGGCCCAAGGGTCAAGTTGAAATTCGTCAATGATTAAATTTGTCTTGCCGGCAACACGGGGATACGGCTTTCGTCTGGTGGGCCTATGATCTCGAAAAATTGTGTGCGGCGAGATATCCTTTGCCATTACTTGGAAACAGAAAGATATTAAGCTGATAGTGCAAATTAGATTGAGACAAAGCGAGGATGTGGCGCTTTCAAGCGAGAATGGGGAATAAGTGGCGCTCTTTCCTATTGCGTTGTGAAGGAGGGAAGGTGCGAAGATGGGGGTGTCGTTGGAGTGAGTCGACATGTTAGCCGGAAGGCGTTGACATCTAACAAGTCAGCAAGTTGTCTCAACAATCATGGAAAACACACCAAATAATATCAGATAAGCAGAAGCATCAATAGGAATTAATGTGAAAGTGTCATAATACATCATCTCATTTTAAGGTATCTCGCAATCTACGCCTTCCACGCTAAATTCAAATCTAAATCTCATTAATCCTGAATATCCTCATCCCTTGACCCCGACGCAAGACTATCCATGTTGACCAGCACAGACTTGTGATCCTTTGACGCCTCCCATCCTGGCGCATGTGCCTCGTAGTCGGTGTAACCCTTAGGGGACTTTGGGATGTAGAACAGATCTCTGTTATAAGGTCTGAACTCGATCTCGTTCCGGACTTTCTCGACAAGGTCTGGGTTAGAGATGAAGTAACGACCAAACACAATAACGACATCGTAGTCCTTGTACTCATTTTCACTAGCTTCCTTTGCTGATGCGCCAGTGTAGCCGCCTGAAACGAGGACAGGCGACTGGTTATCCCAGATCTTCAAGATCCAGAGCAAGGGGTCGTGCTGGTTGAGAGTAGACCCGGAGATTCTGGCCTCGGTGAGATGGAGATAGACGACCTCCAGCTTCTTCAACTCAGTAACCATATAAGTAAACGTCTCCTCTAGATCCTTCTTCTCCATCTTCATGCCCTGGTAATCTGAGTAAGGCGACAGACGCATACCAGTGCGCTCCTTGCCCACAGCAGCAATAACAGCCTTCGTGACCTCGAGGCCAAAGCGGCATCTCTTCTCGGCCGATCCGCCCCAAGCATCGGTTCTGTTGTTACAGGTGTTCTGCGTGAACTGATCGATCAGGTACCCATTCGCACCGTGAATCTCAACACCATCAAAGCCCGCCTCCATAGCATTCTTGGCCGCCTGTGCATAATCCTTAATATGCTGCATGATCTCCTCCTCAGTAAGCGCTTCCGGCTTGAAACCTCCCTCAAAAGAAACATCGCTCGAAGACACCACACGGTGTCCTGGCTTTAAAGCAAGTGCGTCTGGGGACGCGGCGCGACCGAGGGCCCAAAGCTGGCAGAAGATCACCCCACCCTTCTCGTGGACGGACTTGGTCACTTCCTTCCACTGGTTGATCTGGGCCTGGCTGTGGATTCCTGGGACGTTTGGGAGGCCTCCTGCTCCCTCTGCGATGAAGGTGGCCTCGGTGATCAACAAGGTTCCTGGAGTCGCGGCTCTTTGTGTGTAGTACTCGGTGACCATCGGGAGAGGAACATGTTCGTCGCTGGCGCGGACGCGGGTTAGTGGCGCGAGAGCGATTCTGTGGCTCAGGGCGACGTTGCCAACCTTCAATGGCTGGAAAAGCTTGGAGTCCTTCATTGCGGTGGTCATTTTTGGTGTTTTTGTGTATGTGTAGAGATTTGAAGTGTTGCTTAGGACGCAATTAATTTGGTAGAGGGTGATTGGGGTCAGTACGAGTGGCAGGGGAAACAAATAAGAGGAGAAACGAAAACCGGTACTTAAGGTTTATATTGACTCCTTAAGTCGTTTATATGCCGCTACTATGACGATCTACCGGTAGTTGTGTAGATCCACTGTGTTCATGCTGCTTGATAATCAATTGAATCGTTCTTCTTCCATGCTGCTTCATGATCAACCGAATCGTTCCTCCCCACGCTGCTTCATAATCAACGGAATGGTTTTTCCTTTATGGACCCGCAAGTGTGGAAACTAACGTCATGCCGTTGTTCGGTGCCGGGTTGGCGGTTGTCAGAGACCGATTTCTCTTGGTGGCTTGGCTGAGGATACCTGCCAGGTCGAAGGCATAAAAAGCGTCAATTCTACAGTGCATGCCAGGCGAATTAGCCACAATAATTACGACGAAATGGTTGATGTCTGGTTGATATCTGGTTGATATCTGGTTGATATTGATATCCGGTTGACATCTGGTTGATATCCGGTTGGCAAGGCCTCTCACGTGACATTCGGCCAAATCTCTGCTCGGAGTGATATTCCGACCCAGATCCATCATCGTACCCCTGTACATTCCTGACAACCAATAGGAAGACGGCATTATCAAGCAGGAGTGGAACGTCGATTGAGCTAAGCATTGACCTTGGAAGGTAAGTGACAACACCACAGACGAGATATTTCTCGATTTACCATTCCTCACCTCTCACCACACGATCTTGGCCATACCTCACTTCTCCATCAGCGCCGAACCGACTGCGAAGCAGCGGTATACTCACAAAACATGGCGCTCCGTATCGCCTCCCGCCAGCTCACCTCTCGCTCTCCTCTCTCCGTCACCTTCCGCACAGCATCTGCATACGCCACTCCAAGACCAGCACAATGGCGCGGCCTCGCCACTTCAGCAACACCAACACCCAAGTCTTCTGGGCCTACAGCCATGGTCTTCATGAACATGGGCGGACCATCCAAGGTCAACGAGGTCGAGGGCTTCCTCTCGAGGTTATTCACCGACGGAGATCTCATTCCCTTGGGTCGCTTCCAGAAGTACTTGGGCCCTCTGATCGCGAAGAGAAGAACACCAAAAATTGAAAAACAATACGCGGCCATCGGCGGCGGGTCACCAATCAGGAAGTGGTCAGAGTACCAAGCCGTGGAGATGTGCAAGAGACTTGACGAAGTCAACCCTGAGACGGCGCCTCACAAACCATACGTCGCATTCCGTTATGCAAACCCTCTCACCGAAGACATGTATAAACAGCTCCTTGAGGATGGAGTTAAGAGGGCGGTGGCGTTCTCTCAATACCCTCAGTACTCTTGCTCCACCACCGGGAGCTCGCTGAATGAACTATGGAAGTGGAGACAGAAACTTGAGGGGAAGGCCTCCGAAATCGCAAACGGTGAGAAAGGGTCCATCCAATGGTCTGTCATCGACCGCTGGCCAGTCCATCAGGGATTGGTTGCGGCATTCGCGCAGAATATTGAGAAGACTCTCGCAGAGTACCCTGCCGACAAGAGACACGACGCAGTCATCCTCTTCTCTGCGCACTCGTTGCCGATGTCGGTAGTCAACCGCGGCGACCCATACCCGGCGGAAGTGGCTGCAACGGTGCATGCTGTTATGCAGAGGCTGGGCTTCTCGAATCCTTACCGCCTGGTCTGGCAGTCCCAAGTTGGTCCTTCGGCATGGCTTGGTGCTCAGACGAGTGATACTGTTGAAAACTATATCAAGAAGGGTCAAACGAACCTCGTTTTGGTGCCAATCGCGTTTACATCGGATCATATCGAGACACTCTTTGAGCTGGATGAGGAAGTCATCGGAGAAAGCGGACATAAGGATACCGTGAAGAGAGTGGAGTCGCTGAACGGCAACCCAGTCTTTATCGAGGCGTTGGCTGATCTTGCTAAGAGGCATCTGGAAGGAGGAGTCGTGGCTAGCAAGCAGCTCGGGCTCAGGTGTCCGGGATGTGTGAACGCAAAGTGCACTGAGTCGAAGAAGTTCTTCTGTGGAGAGAACGAGTCTTTCGCGATTGAGGGAGAGAACAAAGAGTCAAACGTCACTAGTGCTTAAAGAGCCCCAGGGTATCATAAAGTGAAGGAAGGGGTGGAGGTAGAAGGACGGAACGGGGTGGATATATCGGGATGTGCATTTGCAAGGCGTTGAAAAGGCGTCACCATAATCTGTACAACAAGCAAGATAACGAGGTGTACAAATATTATAATGTACGAATATTATAATAAATGACTACAACTAAAACTCGATACATCGAATTAAATTTTGAACGCCTATATGTGATTCCCCATCTATGCAGGCGCCAATCTACCTCCCTCTGCCACTACTATGACCAACACCTTTCAATCGGTCTAATACCGTGGGTTCATCATGGACACGTTCAACTCAACCTCAAACCTCCCTGCCTTCATATAGTAATGAACCAGTCCCACCTTCTCAACGTCTTTCACTTTATACCCACCATTCTTCGCATCACCCTTCTCATCCTCTAAAAACCCCTTGTTACTGTCCTCGATCAACCTCCGCATCCGCGCCTTAAACTCCCTTCCCTCCTTTGTCCGGCTCACCTCAGCCCACTTAGGCTTGGCCCGACTCCAATTCGCAGCAGCGTATTTATCACACTCTCTCTGAAGAATCCCTTCAAGCTTGCGATTGTTGTGCGCGGTGAGCTTGGCATAGCATTCTAAAGCCCAGAGCATGGTTTCCATCATGTGCTTCTCTGTTGAAAGCTCGGAGAGACAGGGACTGGTTCTGCGTGGTGTTTGGGACGCAGGGTTGGCAGGCGTTGAGGGATTGCACTGGTGCTGGACGGTTGCGCGGGGCACGCCTGTTCGGATCCGAGGAGCAGGCATTTGTGTTGGACGACCGAATACTGGTGCTCTGACCACTCCTGACGCGATCCTCCTGACTGGCGTTTGCGCTGGACGACCGGTTGGCATAAGAGTAGATAATGAAGCAATGTTTGGGGAGTTGCTCGCAGGAGGGCCAAGTCGCGGGCTTCTCCGGAGTGGTTTATCTGACGCACAACCAGTTCGTGCTGCGGGGCGAGCAGTATTGAACCCAGAACCACCTTTGATAGATGAAACTTGAGCCGCATTGCCATGGCCTCGTGGAGAGCGCCTGAGAGGAGTCGTCACATCGGCTGCTCCTGTCAACGGTCTTGCTCGAACGGAGCGAGCCAGTACAACTTCACCGTGATTGATTCGTAGAGTCTCCACACTCATCCTCCTCTTCCTCGAGACCTGGCCTGGAGTGTGCGCTGGTACTGCTACTCTTTGTCTTGCCTCGGATTCTCGTTCTACTTTAGCTCGCGGCAAGTTTGGTCTCCATTTTTTTTCCCACCTCGCCTGGTCCTCCTTGAATTGCGCTGCTGCCTGTCTTTCTGCCTCCGCTCGTTCTTCATCTTCTTTACGTTCTCGCACTCTCCTTTCTTCTGCCTCCTCTCTCTCCTCTTGCTCCCTTTCCATTCTCTCTGCTGCCTCCTTCTCTATTCGCTCTTGCTCCCGCTTCCTCGCTGCTGCTTGACGTTGGGAGATCCTCTGCTCCGCCTTCTTCCTCTCCGCATCTATTCGTTTCTTATTAGCTTCGGCCAGCTCCTCGGCCTTCTTTTCCTCTGCTTCCCTCGCTTCCCCCTCACGTCTCCGCTCCGCGGCCTGTATTGCCGCGTCTTCCTCGGCTTTCTTTGCCCCCTCTATCTCTGCCCTAATACGTTCGTCCTCTGGCCACACCCATGCCATGTCATCTGTGCGAAAATACTCCTTGGCAGCACGCCTCCTCGATGTGATAAGCAGTGCTGTAGAGATACCAGCGAGATTAAATACCAGCTTCAGATTTGCTATCGCTAGACATCCGTCCACCCTTGTAGGTAATCCTTCGCGGAATCCTGCATTGTCGATGTGCTCATCGAACCACTTCTTAAACCGCCCCTCACAGATGATGTGGCGAAGCGAGATCTTCTTCATCCAGGTCGATGTTGAGGGATCACTGCCATACTTTTTATGCTGCTCCTTGACCGCAAGCACAACCCTTTTCAGGAGCGAGCCTTGTTCCGAGGATACGCTTGGAAGTTGGATATCTCGTAGTGAATCTGACTCGGATTGTCGTGGCGGCTGAGACTCGCTGCTGTGTCTGCCAGTGGTCCGGCAAGTTTTCTGCTCCAGCATACAGACTCGGATGAGCTCCTCCCTTTGTGGTAGTGTCCACTCATTCCGAATCTTAGCCTCCATAACGTAGTCCTGCCACAAGCTCTTTTTGCTACAAGTCGCACAAGAGCCAGTCACAACAGTAGGAAAAGTGGTCTTCTCATAGTCGTCATCATCGGAGGGTTTGAATTGCTTCAATTCGTCCTCACGAAATCTTTCCCTAAGGCATTGAATGTGGCTAACATCTCTACATTGTCCCGCTGGGCAAATAATGTAGTCTCCTTCACCCGTGGCTCCCGGAATGATTGCACCCTTGCACTTCGTACAGCAGACGTCATTTTCGCTCCGCGCGATGGCATCTGCCTTCAGTAAATATGCCGCCTGCCGACTCCACCCTATCGCTACTTTTGACAGCAGCCGGGTCTGACACTTCTGCGACGTGAAGTCTTCACCACGCTTTGCATAATCCTTCACGATTCGCCATGGAATTCTCCTCTCCAGCCCCTTCTCCTTCACAACTTCCTCAAAAGCGAGCGCCACATCCTTCGCCATAAATCGGATCTCGTACGGTCTGCTATCAAACTCCGGTCTGCATATGGTCTCATACAACGCGGCCAACACCTCCTTATTCGTATACGTCGCCTTACTCTCCGGATCGTCTTGATGAAGTCCATCAAGCTGCTTAGACCATATCATCTCTTGCCTCTGCACCAGAATATTGCCCTCATTGCCAACCTCCTCAACACGCACAAGCGCAACCATGCACCAAGGTCGTCTCTGCTCATCCTTCGTGTACTCGGCGATGTTAGATCCTTTCTTGAACCAGAAGTTATGTTCGCCGAGGCGCTGAAGAGGATCGTATGTCTTTCCAATGTACCACTCTCCAGTCGGTGCGGAGCGCAGGAGATACTTGAAATAGCATCCTCGAGGCAGAGTCGGTTTTCTGGATTTCGAACTCGAGGGCTGCGACTTAGGGCTTCGGGACTTGGGTGATCCTTTCTCGGCTTCAGGCTCTAACAGCGATTCGTCTTCACCTTTAGACTCTTGCACTTCAAGCCTCTCTTCCCGTACAGGGCTGGGATCTGACGCCATGTCATCTTCAGATTCATAGCCTTCGCTTTCCGAAGCATCGCCATGTGCTGGAGAAGACCCGGGGAAACTCAGACATGAAGATGAGCCATCGGGCGAAACCATCATAATTATCGTCCTGGCATTGCACGGGGTGTTGTTTGTCGGTAGTCCGGGCGTTGTTAAGCGGTTGGGCTCGGCATCGTCGTTGTCTATGCTGGAATGCGGTGTCTGACATCTGCCTTCGGCCGTTTCATCCTCACTTTGCTGCGATTTTGGTGATGTAACGAGAGTCGATACATTGTTGGGCGCTGGCTTATGTAGAAGACATGTGCGACGGGCAGTTTTTGCTCTTGGCGGAGCATCGCTGTTTCGTGGTGAAGCCTGCAGCGACAGCTTTCCAGTCCCATTGTTCGGATTTCTCGGCTCAGGGCAGCGCGTGCTCTGCACAGCTTCCTCTTCTCCTGCCGAGGCTTTGTGTTTTTTCTCCATTTTTCTGTCCATTTTAATCTCCATTTTTCTCTCAATGTTGTTGTCCCAAATTGCGTCTCGATCGTCGATCCGATGTTCTGGATTACCCCATGCGGAAACCTGCCACACCCACCAAGGTTATCGGAGCTGCAGCTTTATCGAGTTTCACCAGCTTCTGACATATCGAGATCAAATTTTCTCCATGATAGCAGCTTATCTGCTCCCCGGTCCAAATCTCGTCGTCGTGTCCACTTTGAGCTGTCAAATAACTGTTGTCTCCATCGTGACGTCTAGAGCCCATGACCTCTCCAGCTCGTCCCCCTCCACGGCTTGCTCTCTGTGGGCTCCCCTCCCTCACACTCCTTCTACGCCTCGCCTCGCCTCTCCTCTCATCTCTCTGTCCTTTCCACTTTTTCCCTCTTTTCTCGCTCCGTCTGCCGTTCCTCCTCAGTCGTCTCTCTCACCTCACGATCCCGCCCCACCTTGCCCTCTCTCTCTTCCGCCCTCGCCCCACACTCATCCTCGTCGTCGCCAACACCACGTCCGTTCTACGTATACAGAGGATAATGGCCACCCTCCGCTCGATTCCGCCAGCCGAGGACAAAAGTAAAGTCTCGCGCAAATCGGTTTACATCAACTACTAACGGCATTCACGATGAGGTGTGTCTGCCGATCGTCAAGCTCATCCTCGCCCACCTCGACCCACTAGTATCCACTCTCTCTTGCTCACCCTCCACACTGGTTGGAGATCACTGGTTGGAGATCCTCTGACCGACGACTTCGGAAAAGAGAAAGCATAGAGAAAGAATAGAGAAAGGGGAAGGGGTAAAGATGTTAATCGGTTAAATTCTTGTCTCGTGTATATGCTCGCACTCAAATATCCTTTCCCAACCGCTTAAATCCAAGCGCCGATATCGTATGCCTCGCTTCTTCCCAACATGCTCAGAGCCACAAATGAAATGCAAATGCAAATGAACTGGTATATGCGTTCTCCCAACCCTTCTCTTCCTCGTCTTTCCAATCATCACCCGACGGTCATCAGACGAACAACGACTACGTCCTAGCAAAGTCCTCATCCTCCAACTCGTCCTCCCTCAGCTCCTCATCTCTATACCTCCTTTCCCTCTCCCTCCCTGCCTCGGACTCTGTCTCTGCATCATTGGTGCTCTGTGGTGCTCCGTCATCAGGGAGGTATACTGTTGCTTAATTAGCACGTGACACTGGCACAGCCATACTTCAATCTTCCATCCCACCTCGCCGGACCTCACATCGACATAAGTGAAATGAATCATGAACATACCGTTAGGCTCCACAAACAGACTTACAACACATCCCACCACAAAGCACACCGCCAGCACCACAAAAACAAACCTCGGCCACCACCCCACCGTGCGGGCATACACCAAGCTAAAAACCGTCGGACAAATCACCCTCCCCAGCGCATGCAACAACCCAATCGCACCCATCAACTCACCCTGTCTATCCTGCTTGACATGCTTGCTCAACGCCGAGTTAAGAATCGGACTCGAGACGCCTGCCAAGGCGCCGAAGAGGCCCGCGAGAAAGAAGACAGAACCTGACTTGAAGTACGAAAGAACGGTGTACTCCACCACATCGATGAGGAGGGCGAAGCGGATTGTGTTTAAGTCCAGATTATCACTTCCTGACGCCTTGGGATTTGCGACAACACCGCCAGCTTTGCGTGTCCGTTTATCGGGGAGAGTGCGGAAGAGGTAGTTCAGCAACGGCAACACCACCACAAGGGCAAAGACACGGGTGGCGGAGGTCCAACCGACGAACATCTGAGTCTCGTAATCTCCCCACCCAAACGCGAAGCCGGCGTAGTACACCATCACCGGTCCAGCGCCGACATTAACCCCGAAGATTAGGAAAGTCACGAATGCCAGCGTCACAAGGTTCCTCCTTATCGCCGCATTTGACGCTCCAGTGGGCCAGAACACACTAAGTGGTTCCAGCAGCGTCTTAGGGTGCATCTGCTCCCACAGCGCCATATTCTCCCTTTCCTCCCGGTTCTCGGCATATGTCTGCCTAGCAAGCACCTTCTTCTTCCTGCTCAGCGACTCTGGGACGATGAAAGCGAGGTAGAGCAGGAAGCCCATGTGCAGGAACAAGGCCATCCAGAAAACAGATATGAGAGTGCCGAACCACTTAGTCATGTGTGCCGCCAAGAATGGACCGACGGCGATGCCGCCAAAGAGACAGGCGTGAAGGTATCCGAAGGCGACGCCGCGGCGGGCGGGTGGTGTGCAGTCTGTGGCGTAGGAGTGGGTTATGGCCATGGCGCCGATGAAAGAGCCGCACACGCCGTCGACGAAGGCTCCGAGGAGGAGCCATGGGTAACGAACTGTGTCGGGATAGGTGGCGCAGAGGATGGTGATGACCTCGTTACAGCACCCGCCGAATATGGTGACGCAGAGAAGATAGTTCCGTCCGTATCTATCTGACAACGCTCCAAGTTTCGGACTCGATAGTGCGCAGAGGATGCCAACGGTAAGGGAGATGTATAGATGGAACTGTGTGCCTAATTTCTGCACCTCTGGAATTCGGCATTGTGGGTTGTTCTCGAACATTACTACGGGGAGGAATGCCATCTCGGGATGGAGAGAGGCTTGTTCGTTGAGGTATTCGCGGCAGATGAGTGTGAGAGCGAGGTTTAGACGCGGCACGATGATGCCGCCAAAGGCGAGGGCGTAGGAGAAGAAGCCGGGAATGAGCCACCTTATCTATTTCATCATCAGCGACAATCCACCAAGCTAACCGGTTGGCGTCGGAGTGCGGGATGAACATACAGAGGGCGTCTTCCACCATGGCAGACCCTGAAACTCGGCATCGTGTGTCCATTTCGACGCAGCGGGTGCTTCTCCTTCGGCCTCGCCGTCGACGTTGAGAAGTAAGGGTGAGTCTTCGTTCGAGTCGCGATTACTGTCCCCGGGTATGTCCTTCCGTGCTGGCGACCTCACCTTCTGCTCTGCGACAGCCATCTTGACGGCTAGCTACCCACCAAGGTGTCGGTAGGTCTGGTGGATGTCGATCGCGCGATGCGTGTTGCGATTTTGTGGTATGCGGTGCGCGAGGAAAAATCGAGACTTTCGGTCTAAAGAATTGGATGTCTGGTGTTTCGTGAAGTCGTAGTAGTACAGTCTATGTGTCTAACTGGTTGGCAAACTCGTTGGTGTTGTGGCAGCCGGAAGCGGTTATCAATGAGCCCCGTCTTAATCCACTTATCTGTCGCGTGTTTGCTGTCAATTACTTCCTCCTCACAATCTCAGTACGACCAGAAATTATATTCATCTAGTATCACAACCTCTTTGTAGTAAAACAGGATACCTCACCGTCGTCGTGGACAGCACGGCTGGTAGTGTGAGACCACGAAGCGATAGCGTAAGCAGGCTGCGCCAGGGACCGTGTTGTCAGCGGACGTCATGTTGTTTATCCAAGATCTCTTATCATACCTCGGCAATCTCACCAATGTCCTGCCACCTCACTGTTGATTAATCCACAACTGTCAATTCTATTTTCTAGATGTCTTTCGTGGCTATACCGTAGTACTTCAAAGTTCACCATTTTCGATCGAAGTCTGATCGGTTTTTGTAACCATTAATCGTATCATTGCAATTCAGGCCGTACTTGTGGCCTGCCACACCAGGATGTTCTGGAGCTCCGTGCTCAGACCCAGCAAACCGGTTATTTAACCGGCCAGCCCAAAGAGGAAGCCGGACAAGCTTTCTCACGGCGACAGTAAACACAGATCAAAGCTTTCTATGACGACGCGCAGTGGCCGCGTGTGAGAAAGGTTGTAGTCTTATTCTTTTCATTGCTGCGTATTTGTTTTGATTCTGACTTGAGAGTTGAAGGAGGCATACTATGGCGGCATACACATTGGTAAATGGGTCCAAATCAGATTTCTGTTAATCGTCTTTGTTGACCAGTAATATGGAAGGTTTTCAACTTGAAAGTTGAAATTCTGCGGTGGCGTCCGCTTTCTCGCAATGATTTTCAATTTGAGAGTTAAACAAAATTCGGTGCTAACCAGTGTTGTAGGGGCGCTTTTCAATTGGATTAGGTTTTGCAAACATCGAGGATAGCCAAAGTGGTAGTGAGGTATCATTATCGTACATTCTTCTACGTGTTCTATCTCCAAGTGGTTCGCAGCCATGCTATATAGTACATGTTATACAGTGGGTTGGAGATCCTATAGGTACATTTTCTCTTCGTCCATGCACCTCGTCGATCTTGGCTCGGCGCTTCTACTTCGTCTCAACTTTACTTCAACCTCAGCTTGACCTCAGTTCGACCTGGCCTGATTGTCATCGACAGCTTATTTGCCGTCACGCTTCTCCTTCAGTGCCTTCTCGTGCTTGGCAATGAGCTCCTTCTGAACCTGCATCGGCGCTGCCGCGTAATGCGAGAATTCCATGCCGAACTCTCCCTTTCCTTGAGTGGCAGCTCTCAACTGCGACGAGAAGCCAAACATGGCGTTGAGGGAGCAGTCGGCGGTGAGAGTGAAGTCCTCTGGGCCGATCTCCGTCTCGTTAATGGTAGCGTTTCTCTTGTTCAAAAGACCCATGATGTTACCCTGGAACTCGTTTGGCGAGGTAACAGTAGTCTTCATCAGCGGCTCCAAAACAATTGGTCCAGCCTCAAGGAAAGCCTGGCGGAAAGCATATTGCGTCGCAGTCTTGAAAGCCATTTCACTGGAATCAGTGGCGTGGGTGGCACCATCGTTGATATACATATTGGTACCCAACACCTTCTGCTGGAGCATAGGTCCTTTGTCACAAGACGCCATGAATCCCTTCTCGCAAGCAAAGATGTACTTCTCGTCAATGTTACCACCAGTGACCTCGTTGAAGAACTCGTTCTTGCCGAGCTCCTCGTTTGGCTCGACGAAGCCCATGACGCGGGCGTAGTCTCCCGCTCCTCCGGTCTGCTTCTTAAGGAGGTAGTCGAAGTCGGCGCGCTTGGAGATGGTCTCGCGGTAGGCGACCTGTGGCTGGCCGGTGATACAGTCGACGTGGTACTCGCGACGCATGCGCTCGACGTAAATCTCGAGATGCAACTCTCCCATACCAGAGATAATAGTCTGCTGGGAGTCGGCGTCGACGTGGACACGGAAGGTTGGATCCTCACGCTGGAAGCGGTTCATGGCCTTGGAGAAATTGTTTCCGTCCTTGGAGTGCTTTGGAGCAATGGAGAGGGAGATGACAGGTTCTGGAACGAACATGGATGTCATGGTGAAGGAGGACTTTCCGTCGGTGAAAGTGTCTCCAGAGGAACACTCGACACCGAACACGGCGACGATCTCTCCGGCGCCGACATCCTGCACCTCCTCCATCTCGTTGGAGTGCATGCGCACGATACGTGGGACCTTGACCTTCTTCTGGTTGCGAGAGTTGAAGATGTTCATGGCCTTCTTGAGGGTACCCTGGTAGACACGGATATAGGTGAGCTGACCAAAGTTTGACTCCTCGAGCTTGAAAGCAAGACCGACGAATGGCTTCTCGGAGTATGGTATGAGAGAAGTTGGTGCCTCGTTCTTGGTGACATCGAGTGCAACGTTCTGGACGTCAGATGGGTCTGGAAGGTAGTCGCAGACGGCGTCGAGCATTGGTTGGACACCCTTGTTGGCGAGAGCAGAGCCCATCATGACTGGAGTGAACTTGAGGGCGATGGTCTGGCGACGAATGGCGGCCTTAAGCTGTGCCTCGGTTGGCTCAATCTCCTCGAGGAAGAGCTCAGCGATCTCCTCGTCGGCATCGGCGACGGCCTCAATAAGCATTTGGCGGCGCTCCTTGGCGACATCAATGAGATCGGCTGGGATCTCGTCGGTCTCGCGGAGAACGGTACCCTGTGGACCCTCAAAGTAGATAGCCTTCATGCGGAGGAGGTCGACTACACCTTTGAACTCGTCTTCAGCCCCAATGTTGACCTGAATGGCGGCAGCGTTGAGCTTGAGCTTGCCTCTGATTTGATCGACGGCCTTGAATGGGTTGGCACCAGCGCGATCCATCTTGTTAACGAAAGCGATACGTGGGACATTGTAGCGCTTCATCTGACGATCGACAGTGATGGTTTGGGACTGGACACCGGAAACTGCGCACATAACCATGACGGCACCGTCGAGCACACGAAGAGCGCGCTCGACCTCGATAGTGAAATCGATATGTCCTGGGGTATCAATCAAGTTAAAGTGGTAGTTCTCCTCGACACCCTCATCGTTCTTCTTCGTCCAGTTACAGAAAGTGGCAGCAGACTGGATGGTAATTCCCTTCTCACGCTCGAGATCCATAGAGTCCATCTTAGCTCCGACAGAATCCTTTCCTCTGACCTCGTGAACGGCGTTGATACGGCCGGTGTAGAAGAGGACACGCTCAGTACAAGTGGTCTTTCCGGAATCGATGTGGGCGGCGATACCGATGTTACGGAGCTTGGACATGCGAGCAGTCTCCTTCGGTGGCATGTCTCTCTTGATCTCCTCGAGGGTTGGGCCGAGTGGGTGCTCCACGGTTGGCTTACGCCTATGGTATGTCAGTCATATGTTCTCATTTGCCTCCTGGCAACCTGGGTGGATAGAAGCCGGTTGACCAAGATTTCGCCTAAATATTTTACTTACTCCTCTACAACTGGGAGAGCGGCCTCCTTGGCGGCAAATCTCCTCGACGTGGTAAAAGCCCTCTTTGCCTGTCCCTCCATCGCGAGTCTGCTGGCCTGGAGTCCAACAACCTTGGCGGTGCCGCTCTCCCTGGCGTACAGACATTGAAATCTGCTGGCGGTTCTTGGTGCAGAGCTCAACACTCTGCCGGCTCCGGCGGTGCGGGTTCCTGCTGCTCGTGCGGCCCTCATTGTGGCGATGGGGATGTGGTTTGGAGATGGAGGTGAAGGTTGATGGCGCGGCTGCGAACACCTGGAGGACTACCGCGCGCGCGGCTGGCCCGTCAACTTTTTTCCCGGCCCGGATGCGACCGGATTGGAATGTGCGGCTTGTGAGTGGTCGAGTATGCACATGACTAAACAAGGCTGCAGGTGGGCCCAGGCACGGCCGTGCCAAAGCCTCACCATATTTGTTAATGAGCTTTACCCGTTTCGTCTGCTAAGTTGATAGAAAGATGGAAACCGGTTAGAAGTCGCCAAGAAGACGTTTGGTCTTTCGCATTGGCAACATTTTTGAACTCTTATCAACCAGGAAAATTACACCGAGCTGGCGACCCATTTCGTGCTGGTGGATACGGTAGCGGAAGTCTGTGTTCCTTGAATAGTTCTATACAATATTTACCTCAAGTCTCCTATGTGGTCTATATCCTAAACACCGGGTATCACGCTCAATAATCATCGATCTCCACCCCATCAACCATACTAACATGTTCCTCCTCCATCCCCCATTCCCCCTCGATTGCCCTGTCCTGTACTGGCTCCTGCGGCAAAGGCGGAATCTCAAGCAGCACACCAATCGGCAAGAACTGATTCTGTAACTTCTCCAATTTCCCCATCTGCTCGTCCGTCACCGAACCCACCCTCGCATCACGTATCAACCTCCTCCGCTCCCTCTCCCTCCGCTCCCTTTGTCTCAGCATCTTCGGCGGAGTCAATCCCGGCCACTTCTCCACAGCCAACCTCGCTCGCGCATACACATGGTCCCAGAACCTACCTTTTCCCGGCTGACTCAAAATACTTGAGCTCTCACCGGTGGTAAGCGTGTAAGCAGCCTCGACAAGCAGGATTTTGATACCGTAGTGCGAACCGAGCTCGTCAGACAAGTCATCGAGCCATTCCTCCACGCCCAGTTCCCATCTCTGGTGAGCTGCTGCGTGGGCTGCTTTCTTACTCGCTTTGAGCTGCTGGCCCCAGTAGCCGGGATCTTGCTCCCTTGTTGGCTCTACGGGTGGCGGTTGACCCGTCTTTAGACTTCCAGATTCCTTTAGGCCGGTGTAAGTCAGCATGTGAAGCAGTGTTTCGATGGTGGAAGCGGTTTTTGGTCCTCTACAGCTAGGAAACACATTCAAGAAGACCTCAACGATATGGCGGACCTCAACTTCTAGCTCATCTATGAGTTGGACAAGGTAGAAGATTGCGCCGTCGATGGAGGTGGAAAGGATGGATTCCTTAAGGGCATGCAGGGCGAGAGAAATGCGTTGTTCAATTGTGCGTGTATCTGATGAGGTTGTAGGTGTGGCTGAGATAGCCGAGCCCTGGGTCTCCGGTGCGCTCTGTGTCTCCAGGGCCTGTCTACCATCTGGCGAAGCTACGGCACTATCTGGCGGCGTCCCAGTCTGCCCTCTCAATGACGGCGAATCCATCTCCTCCGCAATCTTCGGCAAGAGCTTATCTTCCCACACACGCTGAAACTCATCAACCAGCTGCTGATCGGTCTTCTCAGCTTCATCAGGTCCTAAGCATGCTTTCCAGGTGTGGAACTCTGTGACTTTTCTGTCAAGGTATGCTCGGTCGTGGGGGCCTCGTTTTTTCTTCTTTTCCTTGGCTGACTTTTTCTCCATGCCTTTCGGGTCGTCCTTTTTGGTAGGTGTGCCACCACTACTTGAGCTCCGGTCAGAAGTGGGCGGCATCGTATATCTTAGAGGCTTGGCAGGAGAGATGCCATTGATAGTATATTGCGTAAAACTGACCGGCACATTCTCGCGCTCATTCATAACCTTACACTCTCTATAAGTATACACCGGCTGCGTATGCAGCATCTCGGTCGCAAAGTAAGGAGACGTCATAGTCGTCGCCTTCTTCTCTTTCAGGTACGTCTTCTGGGAAGCGGTGAGCGTGTATGGGCGCTCTTCTCCTCGCGCGCCGCCGAAAGATACAGGAGCAGGAACAATGATAGATGCTGGTGGAGGTGAAGGTGCGAATTTTTGAGGAGTGCTTGGTCCCCACTCATGGGTCGCCATGAGTCCTGGCGGTGGTCGAATGGCTGGTAGTGGTTGGGACAAAGGTATTGTCTGGCCGGGAGGAGTTGATGAGGGTGGAGTAGATGTGACAACTCGGCGAAGAGGGCTTGGCTTCGTTGCACTGTTTGGCATGGGACGTTGGGTGTACGGAGATTGTGTGGCATGACTTGGAGATGCTTGGGTTGAAGGATACGGTTTTGAATCTGGCTGTTGAGATGATGGAGGCACGGATGTTGAGGTTCGAGGAGTGCCATAATACTTCTTACCCGATTCTGGAACTCGATCAAGAGGTAGCCAATGAGTTTTGTCTGGTTGCAGGGTTTGAGGCATAGAGGTTGACGCTTGAGTACCAGCGACGTGCTGCGTAGAAGTTGACATTACAGAAGAAGCTCTAGGAACCTGCGTGGCAGATGGAGCCCCGTCGCTTTGAATTCCTTGAGCATATTTGGCGACGGAATCGGCAAGCAACCTACTCCTATCAAGGTTGTCATTAAAACTAACTTGCCAAACGTCGTGGCTCACCTCCGCGTGGCTCTTGTCAGAGTCCACGCGAACCCTTCTTTCCTGTGCGGGTGTAGATACAGGACCATAAGCAGGATCTTCAGGATCGCTGTGCTGCCATCTCTCCGGTCGGTGTGGATTATCGCGCTCCTCATCAGAATCGCCATACAAGTTTCCGACCCAGAAATCTTCATTGGAAGAAATCGGAGGAGCGTAGTCTGGTTTTGGCGGCGCTTCAGCAGTGGAGGTGAGAGTAGGTGGAAGTTCTGGCTTAGGCTCAGGCTCTTGTGGATTCGTTCTCTCCTGTCCAGTCTCTGGTTGAAAGTGCGGTGCATCCTCCATCACAGTGTCCTCCACCGCCACATCTTGTGCAACCTCGGCTTCTGCCTGCTGACCAAGGGCAGAAGCCAGCACAAACCTGTTGGCCTGCTCCCCTTTCTGCACGGGCTGTGAGCCACGGAACTCATGAACTTGCTTTCGTATGCTATCATCATCGGCGACATCAGAGAACCTAGCCTTCTTAGGCTTCTTCCTTTTCTTCTTCGGCGATGGCTGCGATGCAGGCGATTCAGATTGTGGCTCAAAAATAGTCGAAACTTCAGGCGTTTCTAACTGTGGTGGAAATGTCTCGTCTGCTGCTGCCTGCTCCGGTTCTATTCCTGGCTCTCGTTGCAGGACTGGCTCCGACATTACCCCGGGCTCAAGCTCGGATCCAGCATGCTCAGTAACTTCTGCATGCTCCTCTACAACCGGCTGGGTCTGGGTCTCGACATCTGCCTCTTTCTCTACTTCAACCCGCTCTTTCCCAACAGGCTCTGTCTGCAGTTCAACCTCATGCTCACCACCACCTCCCTTCTCAACCTCAGCCTCAGCCGCTGGCTCTTCATTGATCTGGCTTGCCGTCTCAACATCGTCCTCCACCTCCCTCCTATGATACACAAGCCCACCGTCCTCCGTAGTATCAAAATGTCTAAACTTCTTTCCCGTCTTTTTTTTCTTCGGGCTCTGCTGCGACGCCGTGAGCTGCAAAGTTGACGGCTCAACCATAGGCTGTGAAGCTGGTTCCTCTATCGTCGAAAGGTCCACAGACGCCTCACTATTATTCCTACTCCTCTTCTTCCCAGACTGTGATGCCGTCTGCTGCGAAGCCGGTGGTTCTCGGATTTCTGAATCTTCAGACATATCTTTATTCCTCTTCCTCTTCTTCGGACTCGACTGTGAACTTATCGGCCGCGAAGCCGACAGTTGCTCGGTTATTAGTCCTTGTGCACCCAGATTCTCAGATACCACCTTCTTCTTCCTCTTCTTTTTTGGACTCCCCTGTGAAGCGCTAGGCTGGGATGCCTGCGGTTGGGAAGCAGTCGAATCCTCGTACGCTGGTCGGCCAGCCGCTACCATTTCACGAGGTGGCGGCAAAACCGGGGTCTCGTTAATCGTAGGAGTAACAGGCCCAGGTAGCGGTGGCATCAAAGCTGCAGCAGCCTTTCTAGCTGCCTTCCTTTCCTTCCTGCTTTGGCTTGATGGGAACGCCAGCATAGAGGTGTCCAGGAGTGAGGATATGAGAGAGTTGGGGGTTGATGGCAACGGCTGACTAGCGCTAGGTGGCCTATTGTGTGTCGATGGTACGGGTTGACTAGTGCTGGGCGGGCGATTGAAATTCGGTGGGAGGATGGGAGTTTCGCGTCTGGGCTTTGTGCGTCTATTCGAACTTGCTGTCGAGACGTCTGATTCTGACTCTTCGTGTCTGTGATTCCTTGTGGGCCGATTGGGTGATGGGGCGAGCTTTTCATGCCGCCGGTTTGACGGTTGGCTGACTATGGAAGCATCAGAGTCTGACTCGATATCTCGAGGATGTCGCTTGTTTGATATCTGGCTTGCGGATGGTAAATCGTTTTGGAAATAGGTGTGCTCATCTGAGCGTTGGCTAGCTGGTGGCAGTGTTGTATCCGTCTCCTGTGTCTGATTCTTGGTGTATTGGCTGCAGGATGGAACGTCCTTCTCATTGCCTCTTCTTAAGCACTGATTTGCGGCCGATGTATCGGAGTCGCGGCGTCGGCTGAAGGACTGGCTGGCAGATGGTGGTAATACGTCCGGGTGAGGCCGTGTTCGCTGTAAGCTGCCTTGGCTGGCGTGTCTACTCTTCTTTGCCCGCTGACTCGAAGACGCTAAATCATCAGCCTGTCCCCTCTTCGAGGTTTGGCTAGATGATGGCACATTCCCAGCCTGGCTGCCACCGGGCGCGACGTTCTCCTTATCTTTCCCCTTCTCCGTCTTCACAAAGTATGTACCAATTGATCCCTTCCCTGCCGCTTCAGCCTTCTTCGGCGTCACACTACTCGGTGTGCTTCTGATCTTTTTGGTTTTTTTCTTCGTTTGTGAAGACGAGGGGGTCGAAGGTGGTTGTGCCTTTCGCGCTGCGTTCTCCTCAAAGTACGTCCCCAAGAGATCTTTCTTGCTGCAATTGTCTTCGATGTGTTGGAAGGAGTATGTAGCGTCGCGGACCATTTTGCGGCATATCGGGCATTCGACGGGTGGGAGAAGGCCGGACATGGTGGTCGAGTGCCTCGGTGTTGTGGCGGTTACTCGGTGTTGAAGATGGGTTTATTTGCGGCGTGGAATTGGATCACATGGCCGTGGCCGAGATGTGTGTTTTCAAGAGCAACGCATCGTAGAGATAGAGGAAGAGTATGGTAGTATGTAGTTGTTGGTGTGTGGTGTTGGTACGTGGTTGTTGGTATGTGATTGTTGGTATGTGGTTGTTGGTATGTGGTTGTTGGGCTGTGGATGTTTGCTAAGCTTGGGAGACGCGACGACGGATCGTGGTTTTTGTGGGGTCGCCGCGTTTTGGGTACGCGGTGTCACACCCGTCTCTGTGGTCGCTCACCATGGCCCCACGTAAGAATGCCAGATATCGCACGAACTCCATCACGTGAACGACAAAAGTACCTGCTTAATTGACTGTAATTGTCTATGTACCTTAATTATCATGCCATGCAAACCTAAATCAAAAGAAACCTAAATAAAACCCCTTCCACCCTCATCATTTACTCCTCAATGCTCGGCCTCGGTACATCAGGCTCCCACTCCATTCCCTCCTCAACACCTCCAAAACCTCCCTCTTCGTACCCCGTCAAAACATCATAATCCGTCGACAGACCTTTCTGCGCCATCTCCTCACTCCTCTTCTTCAGCCAAGTACCATCCGTCCTCCCTTTCCCCTTATTATCCGCAACCCACTCCATCGGCTTCCCATGAACAGTAACGGCCTCTTCAATCCTACCTGCAGCAGCGCCCTTGTACCGACTTGCACTCGGACGCGGATGCCCCATGATGCTCACATGATCCGGATGAAGCTCCCACGGCTTAATCTTCAACTGCGGCTCGATATTCTTGATTCCAGGAGGAAACCACGTCCTCGAGTTACTATCCTGAATCGTAGCGCCAAAGTCGCGGTTCTGCACAACCGTGCTTCCTAAACTCTTAGTCCGAGGCGGCTGAGGAGTGGAGATGCGTTTATTGTCAATAGTCCACTTCAACGGTGGGAGTTCTGGCTCCGGCTCGTGGTACTGGTAGATTGCTGGCCTTCTGTACACAGGACTTGGAATCTCGTCGTCGGAGTCGTTCCAACTTGGCGCAGCGCGTTTCCTGGGCGAGGAGCGAGTTCTGGGTACGGATCTCGGCAATTTTGCAGGCGAAGTTTTCGGGAAGGTCGGACGGGGAGGATTGTATATCCTGTTGATGGCGTTATCAAGAAGTGACAAAGCTTTTTGCTTGCTTGCTGAAGGTACTTCGACATGAACTGCGCTTGCGTCCACATGTGTCGCTGAGTCTGTTTCTTGCTTGTCGGGGGAACAGCTCGCCACCTTTTGCGGTGCACACTTCGTTCTCCTCATCGGGGACATGAGTTGCCTCTTATCAGCATGCTGTGGCAGATCCAAGGATGTCTCCGGCTGAGCGCGTTTCTTCGGTGCCGGATTTGGCGCAACTGCAAGCTGGCTCGACGATGCAGATCGGTGAGCAGGAACGGTGGATGGATAAGGCGCTGTGGCACGGTTGCCGGGAGGCGTAGCTGGAATTGAGATATCAGCTTCACCTAGATCTCTTAAATCTTGGGAGGTGAAACCATATTTGTCATCCGAGTTTTGAGCCTTTGCTTCTCTCGCCAGCATAGCTCTTTCTCTTGCCTCCTGCTGGTCACGCCTTGCCTCTTCAAGCTCTTCCTGCTCACGACGCTTCTCCTCCCTAAGAGCCTCAAATCTTGGATTTGGACGAGATGAGTATTTAGGCGCCATATGCATGGTGGTCTTCTCTATAGACGTCTTGTGGCCATAACCTGGTACAGGAGTAGCTGGCTCATACCGCATGTCACGATCGAAGTGCTCGACTTCCTGCCATTGACGACTGTAGTAATTAGGGTCCAGGGTGTTCGTCATGACATGACTCTGCTCATGAGCATGGCTAGTCGATTGTGGTGGTTGAGCTCCAGCATCCTCCATCAACTCATCGTCCAGGCCGTCATCGGCGAAGTAGGCCTCCCAATTGGTGTCCTCGAGCTCCTTTGGCAAAGGCGTCGTTGTGGCAGGAGACTCGATCTGACCCTTGTCCGTAGACTCTGGATATGGGATACCACGGTCTCTGGCGACATCACTTTTAGACGGAGGATAAGCTCTGTTGGGCGTTCTGGTATCGGCAAGCTGCTCTTTCTGAGGCGCGGTAGGATAGGCCACAGTTTTAGCCTGGCCTGGGAGTTTCATAGGTTGCCATGTTGCGGACTGATTGCCCATCTTCAGAGGATGGAACGCTGGCAGATTGGTTCGAGCAACACTCATTGGTGTTGGCGTCTCCTCACGAAGAGTATTGACATCGTATACATCATCGTCGTCAGTGAATCGCTTGCGCTGGCTCAGCTGGGAAGCACTGCAAACAACGCCGTCCTTCTCCTGGAGCACGATTGGAGTCTCATCACGAACACTACGACTCTGCGTGGTTGCCTTAGAAGGTTGAGACCACATTGACAAACGAGTTCTGGTGTCAGAAGCCGAAGTTGTATGCTCATCATCAGAACCACCATGGTCAGTTATCGGAGAGATTTTGGTGGCGTTTTCATGTCTGTCGATGAGTCTGCGTCGTTTCGGCGCTTCAGTCGCCGGCTTCCCAGGCATCTTCCTTGCCAAGTTCAGCTGTCGCTGCTTACGTCCAGCGTCAGTCAACGGTACAACTGGAGCCCGATCGTCCTCGACAGCGGGTGATGGCTTATTGTCGACGTCAAATCTTTGATGCTGACTCAATTGTGAAGCGGTGAATACGGCACCATTTGCATTTATCGAGGCAATCGGAGATTCCACCGGCCTCTCAATACACCGCACGGGAGTCGCAGGAACTAGAACCTTTGGTGCTGGGGTGTCGGCTTGGGTTTCGATATCGTCCTCCGGATTGTTATTGCCCCTGGGGTTAGAGTGATCTCGCATCGGATTCTCTCGCGCCTGAGAAGGTACGCCAAGCTGCGATTGCTGGACTGGAGTCAGCTGGCGCTGACTAGAGCTTACAGCAACGTCAGCCTTGTCATCAGTTGCGAAGCGCTCATGGTGACTAGGATCCGCTGCAGAGAAAACGACTCCGGGCTTCTTCGTGAGCATGAAAGGAGATTCGGCGCGTGGCACAGCGCTAAGTGGAGGTAGTTGCGACTCCTCCACATCTGAATCATATTGCATTGGTCGTCTGTGTTGCAAAGGGTGATTCTCGGGATACACAGCATCCTCTTTCACCGTGTACGTAGTACGCCATGGTCTTGGAGGGCCGGCTTCAACTTGTGTAGATGCTTCCCCATCCCAGTCGTAATCATTGGCTTCATCCTGCCCTGGTGGCGGAACTGCCCAGTCTTTGTTTGGCGTAGTGGTATATGCTGTGCTGATATAATGTGGGGAATTATCCCACCTAACAGCTGGTGCTGGAGTCTGAAGACGGTCGCTCGAGAAACCGACGTCTTGACTTTCGTCGTCGGTGACCAACCCTCGGTCGTCCAGCGCAGCGCTGACAGCACGCTTTGACGCTTGGGCTTCGAGCACGCTGTCAGCTTTGCTATAACCCTTAGCTTGCAGAAAGTCTGCCAACTTCTCATAATCTTCCGGCTTGAGGAACCCCAGCACCTCTTCGACGGTCCGCGGCACTACAACTTTCACAACGTTATCAACAGAGCTAAAGCGAGGTCGCGGAGGTGCCAGTGGAGATTTGTTCGGTTTCCTCACCGAAGGCTTGTAACTGTAAGGTGCACCTTGACCGCAGGGAGGAATTCCGTTTTCCCATTCAGCAGGAGTCTCCTGGCGGCTAGTTTCAAGGAGAGTCGTCTCTTGCTCGGAAAATTCAAGCCCAGCTTGGACTTGACTTGGACCAGGAGATACGTCCTGCGCGGCGACAGGCTGCGACGATTTCGAGGGCGTCAACCTCGCGCATTGGCTCTTGGCAGGGGAACTGCCGGTTGGGAGGATGCGGGTTGGCGATAAAGAAACAGGGGCTTGACTCGACCGCGTGCGATCTATAGCGGTATTTCCTTTCTTCTTGGAAGCCCTGTCCCTCGAAAGTTTAGACTTTGTCGGAGTAAAAGGCCTGGAAAAAACTGCTCTGGCCACCGGATTGACTGGCGGCAAGATCGGAGTCTGTGTCTCAGCTAATGTTCTCTGTGGGACAGGAGATGGAGGCATACTAGCAGATGGAGCTTTGGCGGCTGGAGCATTAGCGCAAAATGTAAATTGAGGCTGGCTTGCACTATGTGTATAGCCTGGAGGAAGAATTGGTGCGTTTTGTGGGGCTGGCACCGGTGTGTCAGAAGCCCTGAGCGTAATTGGAGGCGGCGGCATGGAAGCACGATCCAAAGACTCTTTTTGACTGGGAGTCACACCTCGCATCGGAGTTTCTTGGCATACAGGGGTCGACTCCGGCGGAGGCTGCTCCTGAGAAGTCTGCCGTGGTGTCTGCGCTCGAGGACTCGGCTCACGGAGAGTCTGCGCGGGGGATGGGATGGGACTCCCATCAGCGTCTTTCATGACGTAGTCATCGTCTCCAACAGGCGGACTTGCTGTCTCTTGCTCCTGGCCTGAGCCTTGATCCTGTTGCGCCATCTTTCTCTCCAACTCAACACGCTCATTGGCAATCCTCACAACTTCATGGAAGTTCGCATTAAACACCACCATTTCAAAGCCGTCATCAAACAAAGCGATGCAGTATGGCGCTCCTTCCCATTCACACCAGTGTACCCCTGGCGGCAACTTGGCATCAGCAGGCATATATTTCCGTCTCTCAGGAGGGCCCATCATTTCATAGCCTGGCGCACCAAATTCCTTGTAACGCGCGGGCCATTCCCCTCCCTTCTGAACCGCATCTCTTACGCGTCGATATTCCATTTCCTGCTCCGTTGTCCACTTGTCTTTGAAAGTTCCTGCCGCCCATCTCGTCCCTCCAGGCGTGATAGGAGTAGGGGACGCGGGTCTGGCCGATCCCCAACCATCAAGGTGTTCGCGAGTGACACGAGGATTCCTAAGCACGGGTGCCGCCGGTTCCGTCGAGATGTTTTGTGCAGCATAGACTGGTTCCTCATTCTCACTGCGAAACTCCTCTTCCGCTGCAAACCTCGCCTCATCTTCGGCCTTCTTCTCCCTCTCCTGCTGCCTCTCGGCCAAAATCCCTTCTGCTGTCTTCATCACAATCTTCCCAGCATGGTGCAGATGCCCTTCATCATCAATCGGATAGCCTGGATCATTTGGATCGTCAGCAAGAACCGGCGCTGGACGCCCTCCGAGCTCTTTGCGTTCTGGATGACGGAGGTTGTCTATGAATTTTTCTTGCATCTTCGACAATGGTTTCTTGGAAAGTGGTATCGGAGTGCTCGTCTTCTGCGGTGGCGAGTTTTGAGGCGGACTATGCCTTGCGGCTGGCGATGAGCTGGGTGGAGCAGGAGGCATGCTGGGTAGATGTGCATCCACCTCGGCATCGACCTTTCGCGAGAGCTCTTTGACCTCCTCATCATCGGGCTCAAGAATGAAGAGCCCGGAGTCTTCTCTTGCCCCCTGATCATCACCTACGGACATTGCGTCGTCGGAGTCGTCATCAGAGTCTGGGATCTCAGACACGTTCTTGAACTTCTCCTTTCTAGCCGCAACCCTCTCCGCCTCCTCAGCTTCCTCGGCCTTCTTCCCCTCCTCCCTCTCCGTCGTCACAGCGCTGTCCTTGGCCAACGTCCTGTCGATCATTTTCATGAAAGGATCGTTGTTATGAACACTTTGGTTGTCACTTTCGGAGTCATCTGATGATTCGGATTCGGATTCGGCGTCTGAAGGTGGCTCGTTGTTATGAAGACTTTCGTTGTCACTATCAGACTCATCTGATGATTCAAAATCAACGTCTGATGGTGGCTCGTTCGCATTTGTGTCGACATTTTGAGCCTCCTGGCCCTGCGACGCAATCTCTCTCTCAGCCTCCATGACGACCGCCTCGAAAGCAGCTGTAAGCGCAGGATCATCCAGCCCATACGGATCAGCCGAGTTTAGCACATAACGATTCGTGTGCTCAATCTCCTTGTCACTTCTAACTCCTCCGTTCGTGATCTCGAACTTGACGGCTCCATTAACTCCTCTGCCTGATTCACCTGCCCAGTTGCAAGACACGACCTTAATATACCTTTCCCACTCAGATGTGGCGCCTTGGCGGTGGTTAGGATGCCTGAGGAGTACGACGCGACAATCGATCTGCTTCGTCCATGTCAATCCACCCCAGGGATTCTTCGGCTGATCAACATTATCTGGGTCATCTCCCCAGCCGGTGAAGAACAATTCTTGCAGCCTCATTTTACGTTCGTGTCGATTCAGGTTCTTCAGTGTCCCTGGCCTTTTTCTGCCATTTTTCGCCTCGTCCTCAAAAACGCCAGTACTCAGAGTCTCTTGGCTGGGGAGATTCGGGTAGTGATATATGTTGACGCGATCCGAGACTTGATTTACTACCACCACAGCAATTCCCATGCTCGTATATCCACGAAGGAGACGTCCAAACTTCTTCAGATAGCGTGCTCGTCTCATCATATTTTGCTTGAAAGTTTTGTTCGGATTTGAGAATTCGTCGCGAAGGTTGGCTGTCATGGAATCAATCACGATTAGTCCAATGTTGTGGCTTTTGATGAGTGGCGGAACCTGGAACTCCATGACATGCTCCTGCAGCATTAGGTTGTTGATCTCTTGGGTGTGCACATTCGAAGTCGATGGCCAGAGTCCATTTCCTGTTACAGGGTGGGGTTGTGGTGTGCATTGAGAAAGTACTGGGTGCTCTTCCAGCATGTCATTCAAACGGCTGGTTGGCAACTTGTGCTCTGTTGAGAGGTAAAGAGCTGCTTTCGACATGCCGTATGGGGCTGGCAATTGGACGGAGAGGAGGAGCTGAGTGACGAATTGTGTCTTGCCTGTTCCAGCCTCACCACATATTTCCGTGAGACGCCCGGCTGGGAAACCTCCGTGGAGCGCCAGATCCATAGAGCCATCCATCGTTGTAACCTGCAGCCAGTCCTTTCCCATGTCAGTGCCCTTGCGAAACAGCGACCCATGCTCCCTCAAACTCATCGAGGCCGGCACCGGCAGCGGAACAGGAGTTTGTACGATTTCTTCATCATTCCCATTCGCCGTGCTAATATTTCTTGGTGTTGACCTTAGCGCCTTAACAGGGCTTGAGCTAGTTATTGCTTGAACAGCATCCTCAAGCGTATCCTTACTACTCCTCCCCTTCTTTGGCGTCCTGGCGTTATTGTTGGCCATCCTTAGACCGCTCCAGGTCGCCTCGAGATCCGCCAAAGCATCCACATCTTTCTCTCCCAGCATCGGCTCCGTCGTCAGATCAATCTCTCCCTGTATATTCCCCTGCTGTATGCTAACCGGTTGGCGTCTCTTCGGAAACGGCAAACCCTCTCCAAACCCAAAATCGCCAACCAATTCCTTCACTACTTCGTCCCTCAACCTATGTATCGTCGTAACGCTATGGAGGTTCGTCTTTCTCTGTATTTTATTCGGATTGCGAGCCAAAAGATCGTTAACCTTGATTTTCGCCCGTCGGAACTGCAGCGGTAGCTGGTTTTTACTATCTATGAATTCTTGCTTGACGAATTTGTCGAGGTCCATTACAGGTTCTGCGCTTGCACAGGCGCGCTGCGGGAGTAGGGAGCTTGGATATATCGAGATTTTCGAATAGGGTCGGTTAGTCGGTTGGTACGGTGACAAGATTGTGAGATGGGAATTGAGGACGTTGCCAGGTAAGATGTCAGAAGGGACTTTTGATCCACTTTCAATTAAGTGACGCGCTTGACACGCGCTTGAGTACGCAGCGATAAGATGGAAGAGGAACGCCACGATGTGGCTTGACGTGATTTATTGCTGGTGTTGTGGCTGATGAAATGCGGCCGCCCGACGACAACCTTTGCGCAACATGCTCAATGTGGTAAAGGTCTGTACTGATAGTTCATCAACACTCTTTTAAATTTCCCTACCTGTCGAAATGGTGGAGTATCAGGCTGGAGACGAGGTCACTCCCGAACTGGCCGCTCAGTGGGCGGCCGAGGATGAAGCTGTGAGCAAATTCTTCACCCCAATTCCATGACATTTCACGAAACGTGAAAACGAAGAATCAATGCTAACATTTTCAAGTTCTTCAAGATAATGGAGGAAGCTGCCCAGCAGCAAGCTCAGAAGGACAAAGGGATTGATGAGCAGCGCGATCAGACCATCCTCGAGTGGTTCTACGCCAACCACTTCGAGTAAAGCATGACCTCTGAGAGCAATGAACACATGTAAAATAGGCTAAACCAGGTTCTCGCATGTTGGAGGAGCTAACAGTTAGCAGACTATTGTAAAGCATAAAGACAGACAATGCAAAATAGACGTTAGAAGCGCGCCATCGCGATCAGTAATATCAACCTAATCAAGAAGGAACTCGCGATGCAGTGTTGTCGTTTAAAAGACCCTTTTAGTGCCTCATTCTAGACCCCCTGTCAGCCGCTCGAAACACCACTGATCATAACACCACTGATCATAATTACGTCATTGCAATGAGACCAGACCTATATTTTGGCTCTTGCATCGGCGTAATGCATCAGCTCTCCTAATGTATATAACATTGTCTTACAGTATGCGAGGGAAAGATGGCTAAAAAGAAGTGGATCTTCCAGACACCACCTCCAGTTCTGAGGTCATTTGTCTATCGTAGTTTGGCGTCCATAGCTCCTTCCCACCCCACTCTCTCTGCATTCCCGCCCTCCGTTCCTCCTCATCCCCATATTACCACTTCTCTCTTCCCAGCCAGGAGCGGCGCAAACGCCGCAGCGGTCTCATCGCTGATTCAAACCCTCTCGATCCGTTGTGTGAGGTTCGAGTTTTAGTCGACTCGGCCTGTGAGCATAAATGAAGTTCAGAACCGCTGTTATGAGGCGAGATCGTTTTTGCATCCTATCTACCTGTTTCCCGTTTTAGCCTTCGAGGTTGTGACCGTGCGGACAAGGAGAAGCGTTTTGTGGGTGGTGGTACTAGGCGCGCGCTTGCTCATAAGCGCCCTAGGCGCTACGCATGAAACAAAATGCCCACCTGCCTATGTCGGTTAAGGCGCTAGCGCATTATCAATGATTAATAAACGGGACCTGCTGATAGAGTTCAATTCATCGAGCCTGACGACAAGAAATACATCCACCATATGAGATGAGGTCCACCTATCATATGAGCGGCTTGCTTCCAACCCGACACACGAAGTTGCATTTGCTATATGAGTGATTGCTGTAAAAGACCTTCTTGAGTTTTTTCTGACTCCTTTGGATATTCTTTTGACAGTGAAAGTGATGGGGAGTTAGAATTAACAGCACATATAGCTGGTTGTGTCGATGTGGAACGAGCAAGTCGTGATGTTGTGTGGTATTGACGGGAGCGGCCGCTTCCAACCAGGGTGCTCCGCTGCCAACGACGCTTGATACATTTGACAAGCAGCCGCCAAGACCCGGTTAACATTCAAAAGCCTAAATTGCCCGTAGAGCGTAGCCAGCTTCTCAATTAAATATCAATTTGGTGAGGATCTGTAAGAGTCTCACCACTTATCCCCCAACAGATTCCGCCTCCCCGAAAAAACACGCAACTTTCACATGTCAAACTCGTCACCCCAGCCACATGCAGCATCATTGTGGCTGATGTGTGATGTCACTGCTGGGGCTGAGGAAATAATTGGCAGTTGAGGTTATCGTGCTGCAAGGCTGCGATCGCAATAGCTCTTAGATCGAGAGTTTGTTGATAACTTATCGTGTCTTGCATACGGTGCCCACACATAGACACGTCTGAAGGAAGTGATTGGATACATGGGAAAGGAAAGGGTCCGTCGTTGTCACATGCGACAGGTTAAGCAAGGCTGCGTACGCATTTACGACCCGATTCGGAACTGTTGAGGATATATTCGGAACTGGGGCCAGAACGGCATCGCGGAGACAACGAATACCTGTTTTCTTCCGACAGCGGATGGTGACTTATAGTCTGTCTGGCCTCCGAGCCTCACTCCAACAAAACAATTATTTGTCCAGGAGAAGATACGGACCTCAGTTCAATACTGCGACGACAATTAAGGATTCAAGAAACGCAAAGTGCACTATAAGACGGAGAATACGAAGAAATGATAAACAATACCCCACTCTGGTACATCTTCATTCGCACCTGCGTCATCTTCCTCCACTACCTAACACCAACCTGCATCCTCTACGCCGGCATCTCCGTCGCCCTACGCGGGTTGTCGGTACTACGCAATCCACCATTACCTATACTGGCCATCGAAGTGCTAGCCATAGCAGAGACTTTGTTTTATATATGCTTCTTCCTACCATACCGCCGATACTTTCAGAACGATGGTGGAGCACAACACCCGGCCACCCTCTCACGCTCCGAGCGCAAAGCACTTTTCGAAAAATGCAATGCGCAGATCCGAGACTGCGACTCCTACCTCAGTAAATGGCTCCTAGGCGCCGATCCCAAGGAGATAAAGCGGGGCAATCTAGAGGAATTCATCCTCTGGGCTTTTTTGAACAGACACGGCCCAGCTGGCGACGACAAAGAAGAGGTTGAGGAATACATCCTTCTGCACGAGCGCACAATGGGGAGACGGTTTGAGGAGGGATATAACACCAATATAAGGAGTCTTAGACTCACGCTGGAGAAAGTGGATATGTTACACAGAAGCCTCGTCTGGTTTTTCTGCGTCTTCTTCGTCGACATGCTCACCTACATTAACCTCTCCTTCCAAGGGTTCAGGCACTACCGCGCGCCTCTCCCTACCCTCGCAGCTTTATTCCCTCCTCGTCCCTACGCCCTCGCTTCCAGATATACATCGCCTGTTAAGACGTCATACTGGTACAGACCTCACACCAGCAAGACGAAACTCCCGGTGCTCTTTATACATGGGATTGGGATAGGACTGTATCCTTACACAAACTTCCTCGGCGAAATTAACGCCTCCGTCCCGTCAGACGAAACAATAGGCGTCATCGCCATCGAAATCCTGCCAATCTCATTTCGCCTGAGTCCCGCACCTCTCTCTTCTTCCGCCCTAAGCGCCGAAATCGCCAAGATCCTGGAGTTACACGGTTTTGATAGTGTCGTCCTCGCTGCCCATTCGTACGGAAGTGTAATCGCGACGCATTTGTTGCACGATGAAGTTATGAAGACGAAGATTGCGGACCTCCTACTTATCGATCCCGTGAGCCTACTTCTGCATCTTCCGGATGTGGCGTATAATTTTGTGAAGAGGAAACCGAGGACGGCGGCGGAATGGCAATTATGGTATTTCGCGTCGATGGATCTTGGTGTTGCCAGAGCGCTGGGACGGTTCTTTTTCTGGAATGAATGCGTTGTTTGGAAGGAGGATTTTATGTTGGATAAGAGGAGAGTTACGGTGTCGCTGGCGGGGAGGGATCTGATTGTTGATACGGAGGCTGTGGGGAGGTATTTGGCGAGTAGTGAAGAGAAGGATGGAGGGATCGGCTTGGCAGGAGGAACAGCTGAGAGTCAACGAAGATTGAGTGATGAGGGTTATGAGTATTTGGAGGATGAACATGCAGATCAGTCGCCTGGTGATGAACGCGCGAGCCTATTCGGGGAAAGCTGGAAGCACGCGCATTGGAGAGGAGAAGGACTGGAAGTCTTGTGGTTTGAGCATCTTGACCATGCTCAAGTCTTTGATAAAACCATCACAAGGGCACGATTGGTAGAGGTTCTGCGGACGTACTGTGCGGGTGGTGAAAGAGGGAATGGAGTGAGGATGAATGGCAAGGCTCTGACGAATGGCAATGATCATGCGAAGTCACATAGCGACTAAAGTATGAGATGATACACAGATAATGGCAGATCAGCGGTGTTTCGATGTAGATAGAAATGGGACCAACCATGATACTTCAGCGCCCCCAATCACTCATGTCTTGAACCACGTGATGCTCCATGTGCTTCTCAATCAACAAAAACGTGTGATTCTAGCAGTCAACGCATGTTCAAACTGGAAAGCACCAACTCAGAATCTCGGACATTAGACTCAATACTATTAGTATGGCATCCGCATGGCACCGGCGTGATAAACAGACTTGGTCATTTCTCATTTACCCTTCCTGCGCGTACGAATTTTCCGGTCGGTCCAAAACAACTCCTCTGGCCCCAGCTCGTGCGTAACAAGTTACCCGATCGAAGTTCGGCTTCGAGTCGAGTTTCCTTTATTGTTCTCCCAGCCCAACACAGGGGAATGTTGGCTGTTTTACACGGTATACAGCCAGCACATCTTCCATCGTTGGGAGCCTCTTTGCTCGGTTGATGGTGGTGCTGTGATAAGTGGACCTGGTCGTTTGGCCCCAGAGTCTCGGGGCGGTTCCCAACACAACCCCGGGCCCCTCGCAGCCGCCGTAGGTCTATCTCGGGGGGAACCACTGCCAGTAGGCATCTTTCCTTTCCAAGCTGTCCCACTGAGATGAGCAGCCCATTGGGAATGTTGGCTGTTTAGCATGTTATTGTGAGCCGTCGCCCTGCTACTCTTAAATATGTTGTTCTGAGGAAGTCTTTCAGAGAACATCCTTTCAGAACATGCTGGGAACATGCCCTGGACGCCAGTCGCCTAAATATGCTCCCTGTCAAATATGCAGCGAGCTAAATTTAAGCAAAGTTACACTACCAATCAGCTTCTTCTTACCTTGGCAGCTCGCCTTGTCTGGGGGACCCAGTGTAGTGTGTTTTGAGAATGTTGGCTGTTTGAATGAGAGCCGCGTCTTTAACTCATGATTAGGCAACATAGACATGACTAGAGTGACCATGTGGACCTTGTATTCACAGTGTTAATGTTGGTCGGTTCCTCCCTACAGGCGGTCAAGGGAATTGATACTCGTCAGTTTTGTGTTTTTCTATGGGTATCTTTCCCTAACTCCATCAAACTGTCAAACAAATCTCATCATACACGATCACTCGTTCCCCTTCCACAGCCTGTTGGCAGCAGCCTTGACTCTCAACCTCTTGCCATCTCGAGTCAGCTCTATTCTGTTCAGCTCCCCCTCAATATCCATCACTTCTGGCTTACTTAAGGTAAAATCAGGGCCCTGTATCTTGACCAGCAGGGAGCGCAACTGAATGATGAGTGCTGCGGCACTGTTTCCATCTTGCTGAGGAGGTTGTGCCGGTGCTGAGGCAGCGGAGATTGGACGTGGTAGGCTGGGCTCTTTCTTGATCTCAACAGTTGCGGTTTGCAACTCCGCCGCTGAAGTCCTTATTGTTTCCCCGCTAGTGTCGATAGCGTCCTTACTCTCATCAACCTCTATACTCCGCATCGGTACCTGAAATACCCCCGGCACTTCTCCGAACCCCCCTCTCTTATCGTCTTCTTCTTCCTCCTCGTATTTCCCTTCCTCCCCGCTTTCTGATTCTGACTCGGACTCCGAACCATTCGCACCACTAATATCATCGTACACATCCCTCCTTCCCTTTGTTGGACTTGACATCGGCACAACCAATTCCTGCGCCTCCGCCATCTCCACATCTGCATCACCATCCACATCTTCTTCTTCATCCAGGGAAGAGTCGTCCATACTACTCGCAACCCTGAAAAAAAATCCTCTCTCCTGATGAGTTTCGGCTGGGTCGATATCAGAGGTACGACAGAAGTCGTCGAGGTCGTCTTTGGAGGGCACAGCTTCCGGTTCAATCTCCCGCCCTTCCTCCCTTGCCACCCTGTTTCCCAATGGTTGCGATTTGGTGGATGGAATGGGTTCTATGGGATCATTCGGCAATCCCGCATCACCAAGCTCAGAAGGCTCGTTATCCTCGTCACTGTCATTGTCCTCATCATCCCCAAGTACAGCTTTCCGGACCAAGCGAGCAGCATTCTCTTCGGCAGACACCCTGTCCCTCCACATCATTACGATCTCCGTATCTCGTCCACTCGAGAATGCGTCAGAAGCCGTCCTTTTCGAGGAGGAGCTGGACGGCTCCCTCACACCCTTTTCAGACCTCCGCTCGGGTAGGGCTTCTGCCTCCATATCCGAACCATTGTCTGACACTCTCTCTTTGAACCCGCCACTCTCGCTCTCATAATCGTCGTGGCTTTGCTTGCTAGCTGCCAAACCCGCAGCCTTTTCAGCTAATTCTGCTTTGTATGATGATGTGAAGGTACAATCTGAGGGTATACTGTCAAAAGAGTCTGCTCTTTCACTTTGGAAGACCTTGGATTCTGCCTCTGTCAGGGTTTCTTCGAGAGTCGGTGCCGGTTGTGCGAAAGTAAATAGTTGCGGAGACTGGGACGAGGTTGCGTCAGTGATTTGTTGTTTCACGGGACTCGAAGGAACAGCAGCGTGATGATTTGGTTGCACTGGATATGAAAATGTAAACAAGGCAGCAGACGGGCCAAGCGAAGATGACCTCTCAGCCTCTCGCGGTTTGTTGACGTCCATTTCGCCGTCTGATATCAATTCTGGGGACTGGGGCGACGTTGCGGCCGTAACTTGCTGTTTCAAGGGGTTTGAGTGCACAACGGTGTGCTGTAGTTGATGTGACGTTTGAAATAATGCTGCAGATGGTCCAAGAGAAGATGAGCGGTCCGTAGAACGTGATGAGGAGTCGATGTCCATCATCTCATCTTTTCTCGATTCCGACCCATCCTCTGTGGCTGTTGGTACTGGCAAGTTATCCGGCAGCTCCCCATGTCGTTCCGGAGCCATTGTCGCTATGTCTTGGGTGATGTTCCATGGTTGATATTCCTCAACGTCCGCAGTGGGAGGTTCAGCCTCCAACATACCTCCTTGAGGAGGCGTTGAAGGCACCGGCGAAGAGGACAGATAGGAGGCTACGCTTATCCGCGTGTATGTCTTAGCTTCCGTTATCTTCGCAGCATCAATTAGGGGAGATTTTGGCGACAGGGCGAGTTCGGGAGGGGAGGGTATGGATGAGAGATCTGAGATGTCGTTCTCTTCTAAAAACACCGCTTCTTGATCGCCCTTTCCTAGTAGCTCATTCCTAACCTCGTCTTCTTCAGCTTCCGTCCGCAGAGGTTGGACTTGTTGGGCTGCAGTCTCCCGTTTCGTCGCAACCTCGCCATTGCCCTGTGGTGCGTCGTCCATATTCGTATCTTCTCCCAGAACCGCCAGCTCTTCCTGCGTAAGCGTCGGACCAACGCTGCGCCGCTTGGTGGACTCGTTGTTGTTTGCTGTCGAAGATTGCTCATCCATTGTGGACTGACGACTGCCCATTGTCGGTGGTTGTTCGTTCATTGTCCTCTCCATCTCCACGTCATTTGTGTCTCGACTGTGTTTTCCTTCAGTGCTTGGTTGCAGGAAAGTCGATTGCCGCTCTTTTGTGCGTTCAGTCGTGTCTTCCGTTTCGCCGTCGGGGACCATATCAAGCGGCATCCTCACCATCCGCGACACAACCGGCAGACTCCGCGGTATTATCACCATTTGCTGAGGCGTCGGGCTAGATCGCAAAAACATCCTCTCAGAACCAAAATCACTGAACGACTTAAACTCCGTCGGGCTCTGAAAACTCGAAAGAGACGACGAATCATCACTATCAGCTCTCATCGCCACCTTATCCTTCGAGACCAGCTCGATAATGGTTATCGGGTGACGTGCGCTACCACCTGCGCTATCTCCCTCATCCTCACTCTTGCTCCTCTCCCTGTGCGGCCTCACGATTCTCCTCGTGGTCCTCGTTGCCTTCGCTGTCCTGGGCGCGGTAACGACATCCTCCTTTTCTGCAGGCTGTCGTGTTATCCTCCGCCTTTCTGTTGCTGTTGAGCGAGCCGGCCTCCTCGTCGTCCTTCGTGGTGGCGTACTTGGCTCTTTCTCCTCCGTATCTGCCTTCCTTAATATCCTTTCTCCCTTCTCTTCATTATGTTTATCATTGAGTGTATTGGTGGAAGTGGTACGTGAATTGCGATGTGGCGTCGATGTAGGTGCGAGGCGCTGGGAGGATCTTAGGCGCATTGTGTGTTAATTGTAATTTAAAAGGTGAGATAAGTGATGGTTGATGCGCCCCAAGCGCTGTGTTTGGGTTGTGCTGTGGTCGTGTTTTGGCTGTGTGTAATTGATTAGGATTCTTGGTCTTATCGTGGTGGCACGTGAGAGATAAGGATTCCAACACGTCTCGGCGCGCTTGAACGCGTCTGCCAGACTTCGCACAGACATACAATGTTCTCTTAACACTTTCCAAGATTGACTGCTTGGATATACTTGCAAGCCCTCCAGTTCCATGCATCCATCGTACAGCACAACGCAGCATTGATTCGTTGAGACCCGAGTCACCTTTTTGTTCTCAGGTTCTGAGCCAAGTGCTGGTTTGTTCAGGAAGCACACGGCGGAGCCATTGGTAATAGAGATGGGAAAGCCAACTTTTGCTCCTAATCCATTGTGTCCATCTCCGCTCGACAACAACCAATTCTTTTCAAAAACCTTGGTGGGTTTCCGAATTTATCTCGTCTCAACTCATGAGCTCATTCGTTTTGAGACATGCAATGCTTTTTGTGCATCTGAAGTTCCTTTCTGGAAAGTGGCGGGTTCCACTGTGGATGGTGGATTCCTGGCTGGGGGGTGAGGATCCGCAGGAGGAGCACGTCAACAAAGAAACCAAAACCATATTGCAACGCCCAAAGTGAAACCGAAAGACTTTCATGCACGAGCTTCATTGTGTTGGCATGACAATGGATCGATGAGAAAAAGTTCTTTTTAAGTTCTGAGGTGCAAATTTTTGGGTGAAGTCTGGTCCACCAGAATCTACAGTACTCGCCTCAGATTCTTTGCATCTCAAAACCGAATTCTCGCTGAAGCGGATGCGTCTCCTGATGGAAAAGCCAAGTCAGATTTCACTTTAAGCTGAGTGCGAAGGAGACGCGACTCTCGAGACGCCGTGCTTTATGTCCTCAACGTCAACCGATACGCGGTCACACTTCTCTAGCCACAGCCAGCTCTCTCGGGGTGACCTGTGGCGAGTCAGCAAGTGGCATCGACGCGTCTAACTCTTCTCGACTCTCAAAGTGGTGGGTCTTTGGTTGTGGACACGGCTGAGTCGACATTTGTCGGATATGCCTGTCATCCCCCTGTACTCAAAAAAGTCTGGGTGTTTGAGAGGATATGAAAGCAATTGTCGTCAGTAGGGAGAAGAAGCCGTCCTTGTGCCCAACTGGTTGATAAACGAAGTTCGTCGGCTAGCATATCGTGATTATGAAGCTTTTATTTTCCTCCTCCTCAAGACCTCATTTCTGCTCCCTTTCTCAAGCCCTTCACTCCCCCGACCAAGCCACACTTTCTGCATCCATGGAACTGATTTACTCTTCCTTATTTGGCCCTACATAAATGCTGATGGCCTCCTGCTGCCATCGAACACCCACGCCTGGGTAGCTCAATCGGTAGAGCGTGTGACTCTTACAAACTTCCCCATTGGGAAGAGTTCAAGACCATCTCAAGGTCGCGGGTTCGAGCCCCGCCTCGGGCTCAATACCCGAGTCTCCCGTCTGGGAGTGCTCATATTTTGCTCCTGCTACCTAGGAGTAATGGAGGACCATCAAGAGTTCTCCGCAGAACGTTGGGGCACTGTAGCGCACAATCTTAGGGGAAATGTTCACATGTTTTGGCTCAGATCATCTATTGGCATCTCAACTACTCCCTTGCTTCCTTCATTCGCCCACATATGCTGCAAAACATCCAGCCACCAGCGAGACATCTCACTCAGTAAGTATACTTAAACCTCTCTAACCCCTCCACAGCAGCATGTGTCCTATCCGCCTTCCTGTTAGCAACATAATAATAAGCCCACATGCCAGCTCCGGCGACGATTGTAAAGATCTGGGTACCAGCCGCGGCCCATAAGCCTGTCGGATACGTCGGAGCCTCCTCCTGCATAAATGTCACAGATGCATAGATACCACCAATCACACCGAAGCCAACTTGCAGAGCGGAGGCTACGGCTCGTGTCGATTGACCACGAATATTGTTCGCTTGCCAAGCGAGGACGGTGGAGAGATTGGAATTGCAGCCTGCGATGCCAAGGAAGACGCCTGCGTAGCGGCCGTCGTTGGATTTGGCGTAGGCGGTCATGAGGAGGCCGGTTAGGGTGACAGCACCGGAGAACAGGACAGCTGGGGCACGGTAGTGTGTTTTATCACAATACCATGCTACAATCCAAGAGTATGGGATGGCAGTCAACGCCGGTGGAGCAGAAAGCAGAAAAGTCTTCTCGGTATTGTAACCCATGCCGCGCAAGATGACGGAGGTGAAGTACGCAAAGGCATAGATACACACAGCGCAAGACATGAAGAGGAGAGAGGAGTGCGTATACCCAGACTTGCCATTGCAAGAGTGTGTGCCATACTTTGGTAGAGGTGATGTGGTCGTATTCCCCGTCTCCGCGGTCGGCGTTGAGGCGATCTTTGACGATTTGGACTTCCTCTTCTGTGAGAAAGGGGCGGCGGGCTTCGTGGACTTTGTCGGGAAAGTCGACGATGACGAGGTAGCCGACTCCGGCGAGTGCGACTGGGATGAGACCTTCGATGATGAACTGTCCCTTTAGTTAACGACGGTAGGGCTATAACAGGTAGCGAGGAGGGAACTTACGATCCAGCGCCAGCCCCTGTAGCCGCCCGTTCCATCAAGCTTGTTGATTGCGTATGCTAGAAGGTTTCCGAAACCGCCGGCAAGGAGGTTAATAGAGTAGAAGACCGCGATGCGCTTTTTGACTTGATAGCGCTCATACCTGGAGCTGTCAGAACTTTTGTTTGGCAACACTGAACGAACTTCAAAAAGTTTGACATACCATACAGTGATCAAGAACATGCAGCCTGGAAAGAAGCCAGCTTCAAAGGCTCCAATAAGGGCTCTGACGACAACAATAACGCCCCAGTGCTTTGCAAACGCACCACCGAGAACACATATTCCCCAAGCGAATGAGAGGAACGCTAGCCAGCGTGCTGCTCCAAATTTTCTGATGACAAGGTTACTTGGCACCTCCAAGACTAATTCATCGTCAGAGATAGGAAGTGACTGTGGATAGCCGTTCAGACATACTGAAGTATGGAATGAAGAAGATGAGCAGAGCAATAGAGTAGCGGTTCCCTTGATTGATACCAAGATCCTCTTCCATGCCCGCTATGCGTGCGACTGCGAGGTTGGTTCGGTCGATACCGTTGATGGCGTACATGAGCCCGAGGATGGGAATGAGGCGGAAATCGATCTTCAATCTGTAAAAGTATGTCAGTTATAGTCTTCCACCAGCAATGTGGAGCTTTAGGAGAGAGCTCAGCATACGTTATTCTCTTGCGGCGCTGGATGAATGCTGCGTCTACAACAAGGGAGTTTGATGTGGACGTGTTGACTTTCTGGGCTTCCAGCTCGGAGACTTCGACAGGGTCTTTGCCATCGTGAGTGCTGACATTCTCAGACGTACTGCTCCCCATCTTGAAGACAAGGGCTGCTCAGCTGTAGCAATGCTGTTGAGGAGATTCGAAGTCTGCCGCAATCCGCGTGGCTGCTCGTGAGGATTTTGTTAGAGCTATGAGGAGACTGGGATGGAGGAAATTTGATGGAAGATGGGGTTGAGCTGTATTTTGAGGCCAGGAGAGATCAAAATATATATCAACACCAAGCATTTTGCCTCCGCATGCACGCGCATCCATGCATTCTTCAAGACCAGCGCATTGGTACCGCAGTTGCTGCGATGAGACCTTGTCAAGTCATCACGACTTCTCCCCTTGCCGTCAATCTTCCGATCCTAAGCTTGGTGTTGCTCAGCTCTAGACTCGAAGAAGAAGGGAGCACCAATGATAATTCTTCATCGCCCCCAAGGAAAGCCTCTTTCCTCGCCGTGAAGTCCAGTGACCAGACTCTGCTTCCCTAGACGGCTTGCGAATAGGTCCAAACGCAAGTCGCGACCTGTACCGCGACAGACCCTTTCTGCGCTACACATCTATCTTCGTATGCATTCTCAACGCCACGCCAGAGCTTTCTCCACTTCCCCGCGAAACGCTACCATTTAGCTGTGGAGTTTATCTGGGATGGCCAGCTCTTACTGACCATCAAGCTCGGTTCAGCACCCGTCATCTCCACTTCGTCTGTTATTCAGGCCCACCCCCGCAATGTAAAGTCTTGAAATGCTCTTGGCTGCATTCTTGGACAGGAACATTGGTCCTTTCGTCAGCTTGGCGGGGCCTAGACGTCGTGCTGAAGTGTTAACCGGTAAAGTATTCGTGTCGAAGACCAGAGCAAGAAAGATGTCGAGGAGTGTGGCTGCGAACACATGGGAGCGAGTCGGTGCGCTCGGTAATACTCGGTGGTGCCGGTAGTTGGGGTTTGACACCTGTGTGGGGGATAATGGAGTTATGACCACCTCGATAGTCGATGGGGGTAGCTCCAAGGTCCTTGGAATTTCGGTGAAAAGAATCAACTATCGCAATATCCATTTCTTGTTGTTTTCAAGAATATGATCGATAAAATTAAGTGTAATTCGTGAAGACATGTTACGACGAAGGAGCATTGTTAGTTGGACAGACGATTCGCTGTCCTTTGCTCGATCCAGAGACCTTGACTCGGAGTCGCGCGGGTTTCGAAACTATTGCAACGTCTAGCCCGGCACAAGGATCTACCTTAAAATTATTCCCCTTAGCTCCCACGCTGATGGTGTCTTGTGATCTCACCTTGCTGCTGACATACTTATGAGCCAGCAAGCTGGAACAAGCGTCAACTCTCAAATGGAAACTGGTCTCAAAAGAAAGAAATTCCATTACCACTACAAACTCTCGTCGACAGCTGGCATAACCTCTTCGCCGATTTCCTAAAGAAATAACTCAGAAAACCACCAAGAAAAAAAACCGCCGAGTAAACGCGCGAAGACAGCTACCACTCCTCCTCAGCACCACCCTCAGCATGAATAACACCCAAAGTCCCCTGAGCAGTCCTGCCTTTAAGCGGCAAGTCCCTCAAAACCATCTTTGGCTTCACCTCCCCAACCTGCTTCGCAACACCAGTTCCATACATAATGCTGTTGAAGTCCGCACCAAAGCTCTCCTTGACAACAGGGTCAAAGAACGCATTGCCTGGCGAGGCAGCATCTTCGTGCTCCTGGGACCAGAAAGTAGCTTCCTGGGCGCGGAAGCGGGAGAGGATGGAGTTGAGGTTGGCTTCCATGCTTGCGAGGCGAGCTTTACGGACCAGTGTCTCGACTTGGAGGGCGCGCTCTGCGTCTTCGCGGTCGCGGAGAAGCTGCATCTCCTTGCGGTGCTCGAACTCTGCTGCCATTTCCTTCTTGTAGAACTATATCTGTGTTAGCTGGGACTGGTTGTGGTTTGAAGTGGCTTACCTCGGCGGATGTTCCGGGGGTAAGAACAGCGCGATCAATGTCTGTTGCGGAGATAAAGGTGAGTGCGTAAGTCTTGGACTCCTGTGTCCGTATATTAGCCGAGCACATAAAACTGCTTTATGGTATAACTTACTCCGCACAGCCTGATCATCTCATCCATGCGTGCCTTCCAGCTTGGGAAAGCCGTGAGCGTGCTTGGGTTCTCGACGATCTGAATGCCGCCGCTCTCCTGGAACTCATCCGCGAGGGTCTATGTTGAGTCAGCAGATAAAATTAAAAAGCAGTAGAGGCCACAAACCATCATCTTCCTAGCTCCGTTCTGCAAGATTAGGTGTGCCCTTGGGCCATCCCTGAAGAGATTTAAGATGCGATCTCTGGCATCGAGCTCGTCCTTAGCGAGCTGGTCTGGGTTGAGGTCCATCTCGACGAGGGTCTGCTTAACCAGCTTCGCCTCAGGGTCAGTAATGCCCTCGTGCACTGGAGCCACCGTGGTCGAGAAAAGGAACGCCCTTGCGATCTTATGAATCCACTCTTCCCTCTCCGCCGTGGTGTCTGGGAACCTGCCCTCTTCGGCTGCCTTGGTAGCCTTTGCCGCCTCGTCCGCAGGAAGGAAGTGATAGAGCTGCTTTCTCGACTCCTTCCTGATTTCTGCGAGCTTGGCCTCGAACTCCATCTCTGGTACGAGAGGGAAGTCCTTGAACTTGTACTGAAGTTCAAGGAAGTGCTTGCGCTGCTCCCCAAAATTCAGGGAAGACGGGTGAACTTTCTTGTAACCAGCCCAATTCTCCCTCTCCTCCCCATCCTTCTGCTCCTTCCATGTGGCATCCTCGATGTGCTTCTTGATCTCCACCTCGAGTCCTGGGTAAACACTTTTGACAGCAGCCATATCATTGAGGTCGATGGTCGGATGCACAGCATTGGCGTCGGTCGAACCGCTGCTAGATCTAAAACGATCAGACCCGTAGCTGCCCACAAGAGTCTGACTCTCGCGCATGTACTCGCTTGGCTGAGCCACACCAAAGACGGAGACAAGCGGAGACTTCACGCTCGAGCTCTTACGCTGGACAGAAACCTTGTCGCAGAGGTAGCCTGGGTCCTTCATCTTGTCTTCACCCCCAGCTGAGAGATAGCCGGAGTCCATCATCAGGTCCCCGCCGTTGGCCGGCTCGGTGGTGCGCTTGAGACCCTGATTCGGGCCGGGAGTGGCCTGAGCAGCGGCAGCAGCCCTTAGGTTGGCACGGCTCTTCCTGTTGTTCTTCCTGCTCATTGTACCCTTGGCTGAGGCTCCGAAGGGCTTGCCATCTGGGACAGAAACACCACCATCGTCGTTGAAATTCTTCTCCCGGAGGACTCTGCCGGTGCTGGCTCGGCCATTCGCGTCCATGCTTGGGTTGCGGGAGTGAGACATTTTGGAGAATAAGATTCTGCCCTGGGATTAGATGGACTTAGTTTGCAGGTAAATGTGGTAATGGGTTTTCCCTACCTTGGCAGTGAATCGAGACGATATAACTTGGGATAAGACTGATCCTGGGCTGGGCTCGGGATTACTGAAGAGGCAATAGATGAATGGGAGGTCGTCCGACTTTTAGCTTAAACTCTCAGCAGGCCAAGATCATGACATCAAAGGCAAGTGCTGGCTCGCTACCTGTCTGCATAAGAGAGCTTGAACCACAAAGCGTATGCGCCAAAGACTGCAATAGCAGCGGCAAACGACGCCGTGAGGCGACAGCGACGGACAGTTGGATCCTCTGATAGATTTTTAACCCGCTTATCTATTGACTTCTAGAAAGAGAAACACAAAGCAATACAGAAACAATTCAATTTAATGTGGGGATTGTGACAGAGGCCTTGCAAGTCAGTGTAAACAATGCAGAGCGCTGTAGCTGTCCATCCATTTGAAGCCACGATTGCGGCGCTTGTAACGGAGAGGTTGTAAAAATACGCAAAGCCAAAGATGAAACAACAAGCAAACAGGAAACACTTAGAATCAAAAACTGTGGTTGAAGTTGAACAGCAGGTATGTGGAAACAGATGTGAATCTAGGATCCCGTTGGGAACCCACATGTGGAGCAGGTCAAAACCCCATCTGAACGACGAGTTGAACTACAGTATTGTCCCGAGCTGATTCATTATCCCTGGTCCAAACCCACAACTGGAGAAATACTCAAGCTGAGTGTTCTCCATGACGAAGCATCCAGCAAGACCCTCAACTCGTTAGGCCACTGGCATCCCTGGCTACCTGGTCCATCGACTGACGTCTGAGGCCCTTCTCCTACCTAAGCATGCGTGTTGTCCACTGATAGTCAAATTGAGCCATGATTCCAAGTTGCTAATGAACAGGAAGAAAGGAAGTCAACCGGAGATAAAAAGCAGGCGGCCGCACGTGGTTGGGAACGGAAGAATCAACCACCGATATCACAGCCAAGGCAAGACGGAAACGACAATGACGATGTCAAAGGATCGAGGAAAGGAGCTACTAGAATTAACCGAAACTAGTACAACCTTATTTTGACTACACTCAGCTGTTTCTCGCAATTCCTTAGCACTACTTCGGCGATGCTGCAACAATCAATCTTTTTCGCTTCCAATCAGATGATGCTGCTTGGCGCCTTAGATGGTGGCATGGCATCCCGAGCTTGGTCTTCCGACGAAGAGGTGAGATGGCACGACACTGCCCTTATTCTCATGTCTCCTCGGTTTTTGCCCCTATGTTGGTGAACCGCAACCTGCGTCGTCTTTACTGTGCCTTTCCTTTTTTTGCAGGATCACGATCCCGCTGCTCACGGTTGCGCCCGCACCTGGGTTCATGAAATGGGGGCCAAAACTCGACCTGCATGGTCGCAAGCCACTCCTCTGGAGAACTCCGTGGCGGTTAAAGCTGGAACTCGGAGAAAGAGTTCACGCCTTTCGAATGAAAGCGGACCTCACCTGCGACCGCCATGGAGCTATCACAGTTAGACTCTCCAGTCTTGAGTTTCTGAGGTCCGTTAGAGATACTATATGTTGGATTGAAGACTGCTCCCGCAGTCAAACGACAGTCCCGCGTCCTCGGACACGAGAAACGGACGGCAAACGGAAGGCGAACGGAAGGCAAACGTCCTTGAGGGCAGCGACCGCACGCTGCCGCCCTCAAACGGATCCATGGCGATGCGCACCTACAAGTAGGGAGGAGATCGCAGAATTAGAATAGCAAGCAATAAAGACATCTTTTACCATCTACTTATTCCGTCGCTCCCCGCGCGTCCAGCACAGTTGCTAGAGCAGCCTAATTGCAAAGCTATAGCCATTCTTCCTTTCTATCGATGAGTCGGTAACCGCATGTGATCGAAAGGTTACACGGAGCTCCCCAAGCACTACTCGTACGTTGCCAAGGCGTTGCAGCTTTACGAGTACCAGCGGAGATTAAACCCATGTGAGGGGGTCGAGACGATATACCTTAGGGAGCATTCCGTGCGGAGTACAGTATTCACACTCTGGTAGAGCGCAAAATTGCCGTTTTATCAGATTGAGACCTCGCGAGCTTCACGATGTTCCACATGGTTTAAAGAGTGCTCCGTATACTTCGACAGCGACCATGAACGGATTCCCAGGATCTCTAAGCACCCACGTGTTTGAGATGAATGGCACGTATCGCACAATGTACACCCGTAAAATCAGACACGCGAACGCCAGGACCGCACCTTCACAACGTTATCATCCCTGCGTACTTGAGGGCTGAGTTTCAGTACAACTTTTGATTCGCAGAAAAACCAAGACCGAGTCGGGCGAATGCACTCCGTCTGCTTATTTAGACCCTTGGGGTGGTATCCCGTGCACACAGGCATCCTGGCCTGAATTCTACCTTCAGTCGTAAGGCGGAAGGGCGGGAAAAGGAGGTGCCGACTCCGCATTGCACTGACGGCTGGTTTCCTTCGTCGCTGTCGTTGTCGCTGTGTCTTCGTCTTTCTTCTCTCCTCTTACTCCGTACACTTCACAGAAATTATTACACCGGATATGTTATCTACTCCCTCACCATGAGAGCCCATCTCATTGCTGCCATCTGGGCGGCACCCGCCGTGGCACAATCCATCTTCGACATAGCGGACATCCCGTTCTACTCCTCCCTCGCGCCCTGCGCCATGTCCGCCCTCGCCCTCGCCGTCAGCACTCTGACCTACTCCAAATGCCCAGAAGGCATCACCGCTTTACAATCCTGCGCCTGCACAAAAGGCTCAAACAGTGCCGACGTCCTCAAAATTATCACCTTCTCCGTCACCTACAGCTGCGGCAGCACCGCCTCTGAAGACGTGGGTTCGGCTGCTATTGTGTTTAACCAGTACTGCAACCAAGACTCTCCGCTCCCGACACCGACAAACATGAACGATGTTGTAAGCCACGCTATCACGGATGTTCCGTACTACAACGACCTCGCCAAATGCGCAAGGTCCGCCGTGAGCGAGCAGGTGACTACTATGACGTATCGGCTGTGTCCGCAGGGAGTCGCGGAGCTAAGTTCCTGCGTTTGTACGAAGAATCATAATAGCTATTTGGTGGGTAGCAATATCAAGAGTGCGGTGCGGTATGGTTGCGGCAGCACAGCGAGCGGTGATATAAGTAGTGCCCAGGCGCTGTTTGATGGGTGGTGTAAGATGGCGGACGGCACCACCAGCTTTCCAACCACGAGTGATTTGCCGGGGAGTATTAGGTATTATGTTACCGACCTGCCAGACTACTCAAGCTTGGCCAAATGTGCGCAGAGCGCTGTTCGTCAGGGAATTGCTATCTGGACATACGACTCTTGTCCTGAGGATCCGGGGCAATTGGCGAGTTGTATTTGTGCCAAGGATGGGCATTCGGTGATTGCGAGTCGAGTTATTACGGAAAGTGTGAAGCATTCTTGTGATACGACGGCGACTGAGGATATTAGTAGTGCGATTGCGGTTTATGAGAGGTATTGTAAGGCTGCGAGGGGAGAGATTAAGCCCGATGGGATTACTGCTGCTGGTAAGACTCCCATTTCTCCTTCGTTCAGAGGAATAAAACGTGAAGGCAAGGAAGAGGAGTAAATGCTAACTGCGAAGTAGCCCCATTTCCCGAAGCAACAGTAGGTCTGGAGAAGAAGGGATGGGGTTTATTATGGTAGAAATGAAGGGGTTTCATGGGTATGGGTTTATTTGTTCGTATATAACAAGCGTGTAATTACACTACTGCATCCTATCACACCCTGACACTTAACTTCGCGATAAAGTGTCCTACAATTTTCTCATTTGGAATGGCTCCTGCTGGAAATGCTGTGAACCTGCCGTGAAAGGCCACTCCCTTCCCCAACGGCGCAGGATAAGTATGGCAAGCTTAAACAGCCTGTACTTGTGTTTTGTACATTCTTCCGCGTATTTTCCGACGAGGATCAAGATCAGTTATCAACTTAAAATGATGTACCCGCTGAAGTTATGATCACGAATTCGTTGCCTGAGAATTACTTGATAGTCAGCATTGCCAAGCACTGACGTCGGGCCAGACCTCGCCCCGCCACTTGGCAGCGGCCGCTAAAAACAGTCCGCCCACCCCACTGCAGCCTTATTCAGACCTCATGTCACTTCCTTGCATCCAACAACACCATTCACAAACAAAGAACAACAACCGCAATGCTTGCAAAACACCAAAATGGGACAATCTCACTCGGATGAAAGCTCGCGAAATGTCAGCACCGAAGAATTGAGCCGGGAGTTGGCAAGTCCACCTCTACATCATTTCAAGTTCGGAAGAACAACAGCTAACCGCTTAACAGGCCCACAAATTCGCCAAACGCAGCTTCACCTCTCTCGAGCTCCTATCTTTCCAAGACGTCTTCCGCTCTCTCGCCGAGCACAAAGATGGCATTACATACTTGAAAGAAGACACGCTGGCGCGTTTTCTCGAGCTGCCTGATGCGCTGAATGTAGCGCCTATACTGTTCCAGATGGTGTCGTATTTGGGTGCTTTCCCGTTTAGTAAGGATGCACCGGCTATACTGGGCTTTGAGGAGATGGTGATTGTGGTTGTTATTATGACGGAGAGGTATGGGAAGGTGCTGAAGAATGGGAAGAGGAATAGGAATACGTTGCTTTATCGGAGTTTGAGTGTTTATGAGAGGGATACGACGCAGGAAGAGAACGACAAAGCGCTGCTGGAGAACTCGAAAGTGGAAGATAGTAGTGGGGGACTAAAGACAACCACCGGTTTTGCTGTAGACCAGCCATCTAATGGCCGTGACGATAACGACGACGATGATGACCATGGACTCGCACTGGCTGCGCTGGAGTTTCTCGATGCAATGGATGTCGTCAAACACTCCGACGCGCCACCCATTTCACAAGCTCTCGTCCCAGTAGCCAACTTCAAAAAGCTAGTCACTCTCCTCCTTCTTATCGCATCGCTCGAAGCACAACAATCCCTCTCAGACTTCCACGACCAACTCACGCTACCCAAACAGGAACGTCTACGCTCAGTCGCCTGCTCAATAGTCGCATCCTTTCTGCGTAAAGAAACGGATACAGGTATCAAGGTCCACGCATGGAATACTGTCATCGCATCATCGATGCCATTCCTGTTTTACGGCTTCAATGCGTTATTCGAGCACTTCCTCTTCTCCAAAAACCTCGACTTCACTAAGCACAAAGAGCCCACTACCGCCGACGTCACAGCAGCTCCACCAGCACCATCATCGCCCATCATACCACATCCTCCCATCCCACCACTTCTGGAGCAAGAAGGCGAGGTTCTCGATCTAGCGCTGTTGAGCCAGCTCTCATTCTTCATACCGGGATCATCAATCTTCCGTCGTTTAAGACTCTTGTACTCCGGAGGCGACGCAGGCTTTTCGATGAGGAGTTTCGAGACGAAAGTCTTCAACTGGCGCGCACCATCCATCCTCCTCATTTCAGGCTCATTACTTACTGATGGAGAGGAGAGTGGGCCTGAGAGAGCATTTGAGGATATGCTTCCACCGCGACGGTTTTCACCCAGCGGGAAGGAGGGCGAGAGAGTGGTGTTTGGTGTATATGTCTCCCAGCCGTGGAAACAAACATACAAAGAATGCATGGGCGACAGCTCGACCATCCTCTTCCAGCTCGAACCCCGCCACGAAGTCTTTCGCGCCTCAACGGTCAACACAGACCACATTTCCTTCACCAAATCCCCAATATCCCACCCAGGGATCAATATCGGATCCACCCACCCCAAATCAAAACAACACATAGGCCCTGCCACCGTAAACCTAGGCCCAGTCTCTCTCTACCTAGACGACTCCTTCGAATTCGGAGTCTTCACACACAATTGCGAAGGTGGTGGGGCGTTCCATCAATCCGCAACCACCCGCCGCGACTGGCAGGACAGATTCAGTATTGAGAGTTTGGAGGTATGGGGATGTGGAGGGAGCGAGGAGGCGGAAGAGCAGAGGAAGAGGTGGGCGTGGGAGGAACGGGAGGCGGAGGCAAGGAGAAAGGTTAATCTGGGGACCGGGGATATGGAGGCGGATCGGGCGCTTTTGGAGATGGCTGGTATTATTGGGGGGAATAGGTCTGGAGGGTCAATGAGTTAGTCACGAGGTGAGTGTAGTTTTATGTGTGTTACGACTTCATTTCCATTATGCGCAAGGCCTCTGATACACTATCGTGACCTGTTCGCCGTCTTCTCTACCGATATTGAGCACGCGCTCTACAAACGCCCTTAAACTCTTCTGCAACTCGAGATTTTCGCATCGCTCAAGGCTGATCCAAAGACAGCGTAGGTTCCGCATGCGACGGAGGATGTGCACCCAGAGTGCATGCTCACCTATCAGTCTCTCAATTCCATCCTCGACCGTTACTTCCCCTTCGTTGTTCGTCCCTTCTACCATGGCCCTCTCACCTCCATTTCCCCTCTCCTCATTGCTCTGATGACGAGGCGTGGAATGGAAATGGACAGATGTGACAACTTCCACGTCTTGGAGGCTCTGGGAGTATGTCTGTCGAGGATACGGAGCTTGAGGGTATGGGTTCTGCATCTGCTCCAGATACAACTCGTTCAGTCCTTGAATATTTCGTGGCACGCTCTCGACACCCCAGACGGGTTAAGTTGGTCTGACGAATGGGACGGCGGCGAGGAATTCGTTGTAGGAAGGTGTGGAGGCGAGGACGAAGTGATAGATGAGGTCTCTGATCTCTCTCAGAAGTGCTAAGAAGGAGGGTGGTGTGGTTGACGAGGAGGCTAGAGAACGCTGTGCCATGGAAATCTGGCGTATTGCGAGTACGATACCTCGCAGGTCTTCGTTGGAGGATTCTAAATTGGGACTCGAGGGGTTGGAGGCGGGAAGGATGATCCCTGTGGCCATGATGGACTGTGGTTGTTCGATCGTGTCGACGGCCATGGTCAAAGTGGAAGGAGAGCGGCTCGGAGTGCACACGGAACACGGTGGGAAGGAGGAATGATCCCACACGAAGCAGCTTTATATGGTAGTAGTATCAATCCATCCAATCGAAAACACAGTGAGTGGAAAAGTGCCAGCCATACCTTGGAATGGTTCGAAGTCGGCGTGAATAACTCATTAAAGACACAATAGTTGACCGATCGAAAAGCTAGATAAGACATCTTCAATCCCTCCTGATCTTCCCATCCTTCGGTAGCAACCCAACAGCCCGCCAACGCAAATATGCCGTGGTAAATACTTGCAATACGACACCCACACATCCCACCAAAGGAGCCAATGCCGCTCTCCTTAGATAAACCAATGTGGCCAGTAAACTTATACTCATGCTGCCTAGGCTCCAAAACCCGATACGCAAGGCATGTCGAGCATGCTGAGCAGGCAGATGACTCGAGTGCCATACCAGTGGCCGCAAACAAAAGTACAGCCCTATGATTTGCATGATGCTTGTTTGTGGTGTTCAGTAGAAGTCTGCATCTGCGGTTTGCTAGGACGTATACTCGCCCCTGGATACTCGATACTACGATTGAAGGGGCTACTGCAGGATAAAACACGGCTTGAGGAGTCCAAACTGAAGCCAGCGCCGGTGAGTGATTGTGAGGGCTTTACTTACCGACAGAAACACTCGGAACCGCAGCGGTGCAGTAGATACCTGGCTTCTGAATCTTTGCCATTGATAATGTCGACGCTCAGCTGAGGCTAAAGCTTTGTCAGTCATATTCTGCAGTCTTACTGTGGTCGTGGCACTAACTCATGCCCAGGCCTTTGCTCATGTTGCGATGCAGCAATCGGGGGAATTATTCCAGTACATAGAGTTCTAACAGCGGCGCCTTTGCTACGTTTGCTAGGTCTTCAAGGCGGTGATTCGACTCTCTCCAAGCACATTCGATAATAGTCTCCTCTTGAACTGCTGTAATGAAGGCCATTGAGTTGAGAATGTGCGTATGGATAGTTTGCAAGTCTTGGTATAAAAGTGATGCAACCTTCATGTCTCGTGTCGGATTGGCGCCTGCATCACAGGCGTTGGCATACCAGTCGAGAATAACAGCTAAGAAGTAATTATCTTTGTCTTCTCTGTCAGGAGTTAGCGGGCGTTATGTTGCTTTGAGCAAAATATGGGCGACATTATAAACACCGAAGTGGTATGCCTTGGTTACTTTTTTTTGTACTAAAGCTGACACTTCTGGCTGAACCAAAGATGCCATTCTACCGATGCGCCTCTTCCAACTTTTTCGAATGTAGAAGGCGATGTCCTAGAAGAAGCCATCCACATCAAAGACCATGGGGTACGTAAGCTTTCCCCCGTCTAGGTATACTCCTATACACCACATGGAATAGCCTGATCGCTCGATTTGGTCGTCCTCTTACTTCCAATGATGATTGATCGCGTCTGGTCTCAGATTCTGGAGTTGAATTGTCACAGCCATATTGCGGTTTGAGCACCCAAGAAGCATCAAAGAATAAAGTTATGGCGTTGTATTTATATAGTCGGGCCTGCAGCAAGGCTTAGCCAGCTCAGCCACAGCAGCAATCACTTTAGTTGGTTCTAGTCTGAGAACCAAGTTCACAACCAATCAGAACTCAACCACCTCATCATCTTCATCATCCATCCTCGGCACCTTCATCAAGAACCCATCCCTATGCGCACCACACAGCATCTCCTCCCTATCCACTTCATCTTCTCCCCTCATCATATCAAGCAAAGCCCAAACCCGCTCTATGCACCAGTCATGCTTTTTTATCATATGCCTCATAAACGCCTTCCTCGTCGTAATATATCTATGTCTCATCTTCTTATGTCCTCCAATTGGACATTCATACTCTTCATTCTCGTCTTCCTCAGAATCATACTCGGAGGACGACGACAACCTCATGTCGATATCTTCTTCTGAGTTGAACTCCGGCGATGGGACTCGAGTGTGCGGTAGTGAGACATTACCAGAAGATTTCCTTGAATGCGTCCTCGACGACTTCCCAGAAGTTCTCGGGCTATTGGCCTCAACATCACAAGCCCTCTCATCGGCCTCACCTTCAGGCTCAGTATCAGGCTCCTCGATCGGGTCGTATACCTGTTCATAAGCAACTGATTTATCCTCGTCACTACTCTCCATCCCATCAAAACTCAGTACAGCATCAGGTCTATACGGCACGGCGGTCTCATTCACCCCATGAAAGACTCTGAGATCCAGGCCTTCCCCGAAGAGCTGTGAGCAGCGCTCGACTGTGCGGCTGATGACGGTGGGTGGGAAGATGCCAGACATTGCTGCGAGGCCGATAACCTCACTCCACTCTCTTGGTGCGAGTTCTTCTTCGTTTTCCTCTTCTGTCACTTCACCTTCTTGCTCTTTTTCGGCTTCCGAGCGCGCACATTTCCGTGCTCTTCGTTCAGACCAGGCAGCGTGTAATTCTTGCTCGCTGTCGTCGGAGTCATCGGCGTCGCTTGGTTGCACGCTGAGTGTCCTAGGGCGTTTTGTTTGGTGTCTTCTTTCTTCGATAGCTTCACTCACGCTTTCGGTTTCTCCCTCCTCGTTGCTGTCGTCGGAGTCATCCGCATCACTCGGTGGTGCGCTGAAAGTTCGACGGCGTTTTGTCTGGCGTCGCTTTTCTTGATTTGTCTCGATTGTCTCGACCACGCTTTCGCCATCTCCCTCTTCATTTTCAACATCAGCTTCGTCGGGCACTTCTGGCTCCTCCATGTCGACGTCTGGTTTCATGCCACCTTTCTCCGGAGATGGCGGAATAGGTCGGTGCATCTCCCTCGCCACTCGCCTCCTCATCTCTGATAACGTCTCTCCTGGAAGCGGTGTGTGGACTTTCTTCGGTCGTCCTTCGCTCTTCTTCGGTTTTTCGGGCTGTTCAGGCTCAGAAAAGTCAATCAATCCGATTGATTTGGTGAGTTCTCTTTTGACCTTTGGCCTTCCTCGCGCTGACTTTGTACTTGCGTCCGTCTCGAACCCATCGGTCGTCGGTCCTTCCGTGTCGCTGACTGCTTGTGTATCCGTGCCAGAGGTGTTTTCCATCACACCAGTCAGCTTTTCCTTCGCCTCTCTTCTTTTGTCCTCCAACAGCTGCTCCATCTGATATTTCCGATACCTTTTCAGCACATCGAGCAAATCATCGAGCCTGCTCAACACCGACGCCACAGGCGCTTTCAGTATTGGTTTCGCAATCTCGTCGTCAGCAAGAGCCTCAGGTACGATGCCTGTGTCAGCTTCCACGACCGGGTTAGGGCCAGATTCCATCATCTCCTCGACTATGCGTCTGCGTTCAATTTCCTCGTCACTCAGATCTTCTTCCATATTGTATCCACCCTCTGCATCTGAGCCCTCTCCATCGGCCCCGCTAACACTCTTATACTCATATTGATCCTCCCTTCCTTCCCACTTCTTATGCGCCTGCCTCAACACCACATCGCCAAGACATGTCTCCAGCTCCTGGCTCGGCTTCCAGGGCTCTCCATGTATTGGGCCACGAGGTGTGTTGAAACACTGCCCAATAGCCTTTTCTTCATCACCCCGCCGAGGCACTATCAGTGGATGGTCTGGCCACTCTGTGAAGGCGCTGTCTATCCACTCCCAGTCTTCCTCCTCCCCATTCCCATCATCACCTTCTTCTGCTTCGTCGGTATTCTGTGATGCCCATATACCGTGAGGATTTTCTCGACCGTCGCGATGGTGCCTCTTCAACCAGTACAGGTTTAATAAGTTGCGTGATAGGTCTTGGTCTCGCTCGGCCAGGAGCCCGCCCAGAAGAACATCTTCCGCCGCAATCCGATCAATAAAGGTCGTCTCAAACCCCTCCCACCCTCCATCATTCCTCCTTTTCCTAAACCCTTCCGGCGTCTCTCCCTTCTCCGTCGCCTCCCTCCTCAGTCTCCTCTGTATCCTCCGGTACTCCCTAGCATCGTCATAATCGTAAATATTGATAGTGTCGTCGGTCTCCCATTCTGTTTGTGTGGCTGTAGCGTCGGTATCTGACTGGCCGAGGTAGGAGTTGGGGAAGCGGGAGGAGGCTGGTGAGAGGACGCCGTGTTCGAGTTTGTGGGACGGCCCAGTTGGTGGTACATATGTAGGTGGTACAGTTGTGGGTGTGATGTGTCTGGGTAGTGGGAAGGAAGGGAAAGGTTGTCTTTGCGCCTCTGAGTATTGTGCTAAAGGAGATGATGGTGGTGCTGGGCCTTCGGAGGAGTGTTCGAAATAGTGTCTGATATCGTCCATCCCTTCGGTAGAAGGGAGCTGTGGGCGATGTATTGCTGCAGAGCTTTCAATGTTACCGCGGTCCGCGCTGGGCGTGATTTATGCTCGCATTGATTGATATTAGAACTTAACAACGTGATAAGAACAAAGTCGCCCTGAGCACGAAGCTTTGAATTGTTGTGTTGTTTTGTTGTCCAACGCTTCGAGGCTGACGGTCAAGTATTCTGCCGGTTCTATCTGCTTGTTTTCTGACCGCTCCCCAGACGCTCACCGCCCCACTGGTCGGCCACCACGTCTCATTCAAGATGGCCGCAACTCAAGAACACCACCACCACCAATTTACACTCCACCATAAACGACGTCGTATCGAAATAAAATAAAATTTACCAAGTTAAAATAAAGCTAATTTTGATTGAACCGCACCCGATTTGAACGGATAACCTTTCGCTGAACTCAAGGGATTGCTCTCTGGAGGCGAACGCGCTGCCGTTGCGCCAGC
>RCNJ01000069.1_pt1 | contig 89204 bp, 93 predicted proteins | sample 2041171 | NCBI WGS metagenome assembly RCNJ01 (sample SAMN09708213, study PRJNA481090) | feces metagenome | biome: feces | host: Pygoscelis adeliae | place: Antarctica: Rookery Lake | collected 2010-03-01 | reverse complement strand
AACATTCTGACCGCGACATCGTACGAGCAAACATGTCGGTACCGACTCTTCCCGATGAACTTCCTTGGCTTTGATATGCAAGCAAACAATAAGGATGGCTTCGCAACCGGAATCTTCTAACAGAAACCACATAAAATGGTGGGCGAAGTACTGAAAGGCTATCTCGAGTATGCCAAGTCGCTCATCCTCCGGCCGCTCGAAGATTTGAGGATGAAAAAGGCCTTGGGGAGGGGAACGGCCCTTGTTAAGATTATAGCAACAAAACAGTATATATTGTATTGCTTTGTTATATTTTATATATACGTTGTTGATGAAGCCACACGCGACGATGGAGACGAAGTTGGCTTGCGACTCGGCATTTTTAATGTTGGCGGAGAGAGCTCCTGAAGCCAAGATCGAAGACAAGATCTTGGTGTCCTGAGATGTGCCATTTGGATTTAAGAACCCGAATGAGACTCGGGTGCCGCCATCGCTGCTTGTCTTGATCTGGCCGACAAGCTCATTGACGTAGTAATCTTGTTCATCCGTGAGCACGACAATGCCTGCCGCGTTTTTCTCGGACCCCTTGAGCTGAATCAGATCCATCTCAACGCCCGTGGCGATATATGTTGATCCGCCGGAGTCGATGCCGTCGGATTTGGCGGCAGATGGTTCTCCGAGTGTCGAGATGACTTCTGCGACAAAGTCGAAGTCGATGATGGCAGCCTCGTTGGTGTCGGCTAAGCTTCGACGATTTCTTGACCGGCTGCGATGCACAGGTTGGTGGGATCGGTATCAAGGTTGGAACCGGAAGAGTCGATCCCCAGGCCACTTCAGGGTCTTCACTGGTGTGAACTTGGCCGGTACAAGGATTGGTCGGGGCAGAAACGAGAGCATGAAGGGCCAGCGGAGCAGGGAGGGTGCTTAACATACCCATTTCGTGGTACAACTTGTAGCTCTGTTCCGACATCCAGCCACTCCGTGACACTAAACCACTTGCCGTAGGCTTTGATACTCTCAACATCTCCCGATTTCTCGGCAGACATCGGTCCCCAGGTGTTCTTCCACTGGACTCTAATGCTGTTGCAGACCAGTGATATTCTTCGCACTTGGTTGAGAACATCGCAATCAAAAATCCTGACGATGCCCTGATTAGGGCCTCCCCACTGCGGCTCGATCCCATTCTTGATCTGTGAGGGAGGATGAGGGGATAGGACGTTTCGCTGAAAGGAAGTAAGATATGACGATGGATGAACGAAAGGAAATGAACAAAATCGATGACGGAAGATGGAAGATAGCGGCCTTCGCTTCATTGATTTCACCTTTTGGGATGACTATGGCTTTCGCTTTTTGAAAATCTTTTTGATATTCATGTAAGTTACTCTATTTACGAATCAATTGTGTTTCAATCATTGATAAGTGTCAATCCTTGCGTGCAAGTGCTCCTCTCGTTAATATATGATAGTACAGGCGGCAGCGGCGATCAAGTTGCAGGTACAGGGTGGTTTAATCATTGTCTTTCTTGCGCTCCAAACAAGTTAACTCTACGAGTGCAGCCGCACGAAGTCGCATCGAACGGAAGAATCACAAGCTTCGCCAACCCTGCAACCAACCGGTTACAGCGTTGTGTGAGTCCCTGGAACAAAGCGTGTGTTGTGACCTGACCACTAATCCTACAACCTCGAACGGTAATACGCTAAGGTAGATTTCGTAGCTTATGTCCGCCATGGCGCACAGCTTGCTAATTCCACGCAGAATAGCCCCTGATTATCGAAGACGAAACCGAGGACAACGCTGAGGCTGAGATTCTTGGCGGGTCTTTATGTCAGCATGGAATACCCGGACCCAAGCGTATGTAGTATGACCATTCAAGATACCGCCTCGACCCCAAGTAGCCTCTTCGACCCATCCACCCCTCAGGGATCAGAACATCTCAATGCCGATTATTTCTCCGAGTCGCGCCTGTATTTACAGACCACAGAACCTCGACATCCCCTGTTCAGGTTCATCAACCTTCTCTCAATTGCTCTGATCTTGCTGCGACAAAGAAAGGATCAGCACCAAATTCAGCCTGGTATCGTGAAAATCAGTCAACGAATCGATATCTTCTCGCTACGATACATTGTATGGGGCGCATGCCAAGGCAGCGTATCCAATTTCGAGGCTGATATAAGTCAAGCCCTAGACGGACTAGAAGAGTCGAGGCACGAAAAAAACTTGAAGACAAAGAAGGCAATAATAGTCTGTCCGCATTTGTGGGATGTTTCCTCGGGCTTTCACTCGATGACAAAGGACTCGCATTACCAACGCTGCGCTGTTTTCATGCGGATCGGTGCTACTATCGTCTTCGCACTGGCTTGTGAATACGTGCGGTGGTGCACATTGGTAATCAGCGCCTGCCCCATCCTCCCACCTGCGTTAGACAGACAGACAGTCAGCTGTCATGTGTTGTATGATGGATCTGACAGCTGTCGACCTCTCTGAGCTTCTCTAGATGGAGTACAGCGTTGTCGTCAAACTGATGGGAGCGGGCACTAGTTTCACGGGTCCTTGATGAATCAGCCCGCCCAACGGCTGTCAACCGAAGCGGCTAGTTGAATTTGACATGCAGCGCGCCACGGCTCCACCAGTGCGCTTGTGCGCGAATAATATTCTGAACCAGGGGAAATGGCTTGCACTGATCGGTACCGCATCAAGTCTAGGAGTATTAAGGGAGTATTGTAAAATATGGATGGATTCCTGATTGAGTTACCGTCTTACATCTATGCGGACGGTTTCCATGGACGCGAATAGAATGGGCTTGGCGTGATAATGTCGTCGATTACAGATACATCGTTTGAACAGTACGCTTTCTTCCGGTGTTAATTTACGATGCATTTATCAGCACAAATGTGAACGGAGCCATGTGTTCATGAAAGGGACGGTGGTCCCCAAGTGTTTTTGTCCAGTTGTCCGATCATTGTCTGTGTTTTTTATTTGGACTATTATTCAAACATACGCCTTCCACTGTCATGTCTCCTCTCACAGAAAATACGATAAATCTGGAGGCTGAGGAAAAGGGTCTTCCCGAGTACAGTGCCGGCGACAGCAGCGACGGGGAGGCAGGCGAAATCGTAGCAGACAAGGCCGGAGATGCACCACGCAATATTCATGGCCTCAGAGTGAGCATTCTTCACATTCGCGTCTTCCTTGCCGTCATATCTAATCATAGTCCGTTATAGTGAGCGCTCGTTGTCACCGCCATTCTGTTCAGCATGTTCATGTATTCCCTTGACGGCACCATCGTAGCGGACTTGGTTCCCTCTATCGTCAACGAGTTTGAGAGCGTGCCGCTCCTTCCATGGTTGTCAGTCGGATTCATGGTCGGCAGTATCGTCACCGTGCTTCCCCTGGGCAAACTGTTTATGAAGTACAACGCGAAATGGCTCTACGTCATATCCGTGGTCCTCTTCCTCGCTTCGTCTGCTCTATGCGGGGCGGCGCCCTCGATGAACGCCATGATTATTGGCCGAGTCTTTTTGGGAATGTCTGGGAATGGAATCTACTTTGGAATCATCATACTTCTGTCCGTGCAAACGTCTGACAAGGAGAGACCTTCGTATCTGAGCTTGGTCGGACTCATTTGGGGTGTCGGCGCAGTTCTTGGACCTGTTGTTGGTGGTGCCTTCGATAAGGTCAGCTGGCGATGGGCCTTTTATCTAAACTTGAGTGAGTCGACCCTTGCGTGCAATACCATCATCCACACTGACGTGCCTGGCAGTTATCGGCGGCGTCTTCGCGCTGGTCTACATCTTCCTCCTCCCGCCATTTGACCCCCAACCCAAGACGGTGACGTTGAGGGAACGGGCCAAGAACTTCGATTGGGCCAGTGCAACCCTATCCATCCGTAGCATCCTTTGCCTGGTCATGGCCATCAACTTTGGCGACGCGCTGTACCCGTGGAAGAGCGGGCAAATCATCGGTCTATTCGTCGCCTCCTTTGTGCTCTTCGTGATCTTCGCTGTGCAGCAGCGCTTCAGTTGGCTCACCACCGTCGAGGAGCGAATGTTCCCCTGTCATCTGCTCAAGGTTAAGGAAGCTAATCTTTTATTTGTCGCGACCGCGTGTTGTAACGCAGCGGGATTTCTTCCCATCTACTACATCCCGATTTATTTCCAGTTTTCACGAGGCGATACCGCGTTGGAAGCAGCTGTGCGTCTCCTGCCACTCATCATCGTCCTAAGCGTCACCATTATCGGGCAGGGATTTCTCATGGGTAAACTGGGCTATCACTATCCCTGGTTCGGCGCTGCTTTGCTACTGGTAGGCGACGTCCTCCTCGCTACCGTCGACACCAACACTAGCGTCGCCAAGATTTACGGCTACGAAATCCTCGTCGCTGTCGGCGCCGGAGCTTTCATCCAAGCTGGCTACGCCACCATTCAAACCACTGTTGCTCCTAAGGATACCTCATACGCGATCGCCTTCATGATGCTCGCGCAGTTTATCGGCATCGTACTTGGACTGTCCATCGGCGGGGCAATCTTCATCGATGAGGGTTTCAAGGCCCTGCGCGTCATTCTTCCGGACTTGTCTGAGGCGCAGCTGCGTGGGGTACTGAGCGGCACGTCCTCAAATGCCGTAGATGTGGTACCTGAGGCGCTGAGGGCCCAGGCATTGGAGGTGATTGTAGCTAGTTTGACCAAGTTGTTCATTCCAGCTTATGTGGCCGCAGCCGTCGCGTTCTTGACCTCGATTTTTCTCAAGGTACGTCTGTGCCCGGCACAAACCGGACAAGTCCTATCTGACATCCATTTAGCGACACAAGGCGTTTCACGCAGAGCGTTTGAGAGAGTAGATGAGGGAGGGGTGATTCATTTGTAAGAAGAGCTTTAGTTCTTTGTTATGTTGGTTGGGCGTCATATTTGCAGATCCGCCGTGACCTGCTTTTAGCGAGTTGTGGATGGGATGCGACGAGAGCCCTGTCATCCCATCTGAGTGCACGGCGTAAACGGTAGAAGATGTCATTTAGTAAGAGCGGCTGGTCATGCACAGTCTGTGGGTAGATAGTTCGGACTCTTATTACACATTACCGCACCGCCAGGAACAGCGGCGCTGCAAATTAAACATGACAAATGCGGGACCACTCATGAATAAGGACCGTGTAGTCATCTCGGCCACAAGGTCTTCATGGAGTATGCAGGGTCACCGTTTGTACCAGCAATACATGGGGTCAACTGTTGGTGACAATAAGGGTGCGAAATGTTGATAATGGAATGTACAAACGATGATCCTGATATTATTACTCGCATTATGGCAGATTCGTCTAACCTGAACAAGGTAACTGAACAAAGGTAAGTCAGAAAGCGAGGGATTAACTTCGAGTGTGGCTCATTGGCGACAATTCAGCCTTCAAGTTACGTTAGGTATGGACTGAAGAATACACTTCTGTAACGAAAACAGGATTTGGTTCGCTGCGACATGAGCTAAGGCCTGCACTCATGATGCAGTGTATCAGGACTCATCAGTCGAGTCTTCTGCCTCTGGTCTCTAGCCATGGCGCCGTCTTCGTTTGTCCGGATGCGTACTAAAGCAAGGCTTGCAACAATGCCACGTTTCCCACTTTATGTTCAGTGGACAGTACGTAAGGATAGTTAAAATGGAATAACTGATTCCGGACGTCCTAAAGTCGTCGACTTAGTGTGACACCAGTGACCGCCCATTCCAAGACTTCTCAACACAGACGCACGTTTTCTTTAATTATGTTTTCGAATTTTACTGATAGCACTAAATGGTCGTATATATCACCCAATACAGTGCCTACCGTTCACATATGAATTTTCGCGAACCCGATGCATTCAGGCCTGAGTTTTGGCTCGATGGTCCTGCATTTAATGATAACAATCGCGATGTTGTCGAACCGTTTATCACCGGCCCATACAGCTACATTAGGAAAAGATTGGCTTATATGGAAGCGAGCCATGTTCTCGCAAGGGTGTTGTGGAATTTTGACTGGCAACCTGGAGAGAAGAACCTGACGCTCGAGGATGAGAAAGTTTACGCCTTGTGCAGAAATCATCCTTCAATATGCAGTTCAAACCACCTGGTAGTGTGGCTTCACCTACTTACGATGTGTTGGATAGAAACTTGGTAGACAAAACATGTTGTTGTTCGTATGTAAAAAGCACTAGGGTCCGCAATGATGAAGGTGGGACTGAGTGCCGCAGGTGTAACCATAATCGACGTGCAGTGATCAGAGGATGTGGAAAGAGTTCTCCGTTTGAAAGGAATAATTGATGAGGCTGACAAGCTACCCAAAGGCGTATTTTCACCCATTATCAATTTTTATGCGTTGAAAGCAAAGGTTAAAGAGCTAGCTCGTTGCCCAGGTTTTGAAGATTCCATCACACCCCGGCAAGGCAAGCAACATCCTGAGGGCGGCGATGCTCATCCGCTAGGCATTTTGCCTCCGTTTTTAACCGTCGTCCAGATGAGAGCTCCAGATCGGTGGTGACCACCAATAAATACCCACTCTTGTATGTTTCGTCGTTCTTTTTCTCTTCTCTACTTCCTTTGGTCCCCTCGTTTTCGATCTTTGCAACCAAATCTCCTCACTTCATATGGGGCTGGGTACTCAGAGCAACGATTGTGGCGCGAAAAGGTTGTGGTCCTTTTTCCACTACCTAATGAGCACGTTCTCCTCCTCTGTTGCTACTTCGAACAGCAGCAATTTAAGACCAGTCGAGATCTCATTAAAACGGATGAGCAGGCTCCGACCGGTATGTAACCAGGTCTAGAGCCTTGGGGGTCAACAGGCACTATATATGGCTCACTATATATGACTGATGACACAAAGTATTAGGTGTAGCTAGAGGCAAAGTATATATTTACTATCGGCAACGCCACAACTACTGCTACAGTCCTGCAATAGTTTCCTTCCACCGTCACAGCGATTTGGCGCTTCTTTCATATGCCATAATATGGAACTTTGTTTTTTATGTTAGGCAAGCTTGACTAGTACCGTTCGACTTCAGCACAAAGCGGCTTCTGTTGAAGCCTGACGCGGTCGTAAACTCATAGGTGTGTATTCGCTTCCTACCTACGGGGGCAAGCCTCCTTTGTATGGATGTTGCATGAACAATGGAAGAGTCTAGCTAACCTCAGCGCTTTGCTGTGCGACAAACCGCAGCCTCTGTGTTTTTGTAGTTCTAGAAAGACCTACAACTTCCATCATCCTCAACACTTTCTCGAGCCTCGAAGGCAAGCTCGGCGTTCGAGATCTCATTCGTGGGCTGAAGAACGATACAGCCCCAAACATTGCCCATGAACTAACGATATACCCAGATGCTGGTACTTTGGCAACCAAGGGTTCCCCGCCACTCTGAAACCGACGATTGATCTAATCACAGTGTTGAGGCCCCACCACTGCTTCTCCGCCATCATCATTGCTGATGCTGGGCTCGTCGTCGCCGCCGCAAATACCACCATTCCATCCCTCAGCAATACTGTCCGTATCGAGTCCCATTTTGCCCTCGGCCCCCCACAACAGTTTCTCTTCGCCAATTTTGATAGCCAAGCGCTGCCGCATATGCTGTCTTTTGTCGAACTTGATGTGGCTTTTGACGACCAGGAGTTTGTCGACATTGACGCTCTTGTCAGCGCCCGTGACGACTGGACTGTCAAGAGCAAATTGGTCTTCCGCGGCCGATGAGAGAGGCGCGCGGTGCTAGATTTGTCTGTGTCGAGACACATGTTTTCGACAACCAGTGGCAGTGCCTTGGCCCTCTCATTAATCCTGATAGGCTCTACCTTCTTTTAGCCTGGTTAGATACGGATAGGCTACCTCAGCTACAGGCCCCAAGTATGCTGGCTAAGTGCATAACTCAGCCGGCGCTCAAGGAGGAACTGCCGGGCTGAAGCCGACGACAACGTACAGATCAGTAGTTCTTCCCTCTCCTCCAGCATCACTCCGACTCCCCTTTCGCCAGCTTCACGCCTATCACTCCAGCACTTCCGGCCCGCCTCCAACGTCATCTTCTCAATCTTCTCATTTCTTCTGCATTTACTTCTGCATTTACTTCTCTTTTTTTGGTTTCCCCTCATTTCCACATTCCCTTTGCCTAATTATCTCCTACATCTTGCCCCTCCCTGTCCCATGTTCATTGTGCAGAGTAGTACGAATATCCATCCTTCTATCGATTCGCCTTTCACTAGACATGGACGCTCGCTCCCTAAGGCATCGATGGTGGATGCACGGCGAAACATAGCGCCTGGTACAGATAGCAAGGTCAAATATCGTTATGGTGCGAACCCCGGAACTGTGGACACCAGCAATACACAAGCAATCATTACAAACGAAGCGGGCAACTAAAGCGCTAACCAGCATCGGGACAAACCCAGCCAGCAACCTCGGCGGAAAGGTCGTGTCTACTACGAGGTAAATTTCTGTTTGAATATGATATGATATGATACGATACTTTCAACTCGGACACAACTCCGCGCGCCGGCTTGAAACTAAGCTGCCAAAGAAATGGTAATCCCTGTGTGGGTATATTTACGTCCTGGGCACCAGCTACCGGTGCCCATCATCCGTGTCACCATGCCACCTATTCTCTTTCGATCCCTATTTTCGGCGCGATGACTCTAAAACGACAAAGCTGAACTCTGAACTGTGATCTTCACTTTTAGAAAATGCGGTCGTTTCCGCCTTGTTTTGTTGAACTCCTTTTGCTCCATTCGTCACTCTTCCTCCCTATTCCTCGTCACATCGCTGATGTCGCCTAATCTTATCTTGGCGCCGCCATCTTATCTTCTCCATGTTCGGTTTCACACTCGGAGCTGAAGCTCAACAAGCGCACTTCGATTGGTATTCATTTCCTTTCCCGACCCTCAACTCGCCTCCCTCATTCTAAAATCAACATTCGACGAGTGATGTCTAATAGGCAGTGGCAACATCGGGTACGTACTCTGCTCCAACAACGGATCAATATTCTTCTTCGCCATCTCATCCTGCAAGCTTGTCGAGCTACCACTCCTCTTGCCAAGCTTGCCTAACCATTCCTCAGCAGACACAATAGTCCCCTCCACCACCCCTGAAACCTGGGACATCATATCCAGCCCCTCCTTCGCAAGCACAATAACCTTCCTCGCCCCTTCCCTCGCCTCCAGATCCGCAACATTGCCCAAACCTTCTCTTTGTCCGTCTTCCGACTGGCGCGGCGTGTCTGCGTTCGCCATCTGAAACCTCTGCGGCAAGCTTGTCAAATGCATTCGAACCAACAGGGCAGCATTCTCCGGCAGCGCACCACCGGCATATTTGCTAACCACATCCACGACCTCTTTCAGTGTTTTTAACACATCTTTCTTTAATGCCGCAATTTTTGCCACGGTTGCTTCCCTCTGATATGCTGCCTCAGATTCGGATAACGGCACAGCCGAATTCTGCGAAGGGCCGTCGTCGGAGAGGAGGGATGACAAAGCGGATAGGACTTTGGAAATATGTTCGTTGGCCCATTGGAGGAGGTTAAGACAGTATCTTAACGAGCGCAGAGATTCGTCGGACATGGCTATACTCAACCCACTTGTCGTGAGGATGAGTTTCTGTTGCCAGGACTCCAAGTTCGGGTCATTCTCATCGATCTTCTGCAGAGACGTCTGAGAGTTGTTATGGCTGTTACATATTGAAGGGGTTTGCGATGGGTTGTGCGATGGACTGTGAGATTGCGATAAGGTCGTGTTCGAGTAAGGAGGACTCTTGAATTCGTCGTAAGCAGGTAAGCTCTCCACAAAACTCGCAGCGCTATCTCTTCGCGACAGGGTGGTGTGGGTGGCTACCTGAGATTGCCCTGGTTCTGAGCGGTAGCTATATGTGCTCGCGTAGGAATTCCTTGAGCTCGTCGCATCGCGATTGTTGTCCTCGCGCATCTTGCGGCGCTTGGTGGGCTGCTCTTGGGCGGCGTTGGAAGGGCGATTGTGGTTCCGCCGACGGCCGCCGAGGAACCAGCGCACGCCGCCTTCAACGCCCGTTACTCGGCCGAGGGTACCGGCTTTGTTGACTACAGGTGTGACGCGGCGCTCGACACATTCGGCCGTGGTCTTGAAATAGGGGCTATAATTCTTTCCCGCAGAGTAACTCGCTGCCGTCGTTCTAACAGCCGGTCCAATCAACGGATGGCTCGTCAGGAGAGAAAGCAAAGGTTCTGGCTGACTTGATGCCTGACGTCTATGTCCCTGCTTACCATTCCTGGATGAAGAGGATGGAGGGGTCTGCACAAAGTCTGAAGGGGGATCAGCCGGTGGACTTGACGAAGCACTGGTGATATGGAAGGAGGAAATACCGGCACGAAGGTCCCCCAGAGCTTCCGCAGCCATGCGCACATCTGGATCATCAATGGAGAGCACACTGCCACCTCGACTGCCACCTCGACCGCCACAACTGTCATCAATGTCCATAGAACCAGGGCTGTCGACTCCGCGGGGGCTGCGTAGCGAGGGCGAGGCATTGTGGGATGTGGCCGAGTTGGACGGGTTCTGGTAGTATGAGACGAAAGGATTGGACGAGGGCCAACTGGTTGGTTGTTGGTATCGAGGCTGAACCGGCTCCGGAGGCTCAACCGGTTGTGGTAGAGAGGAGTCTCTCATGGAATTCATTGACGGTACCCTTGGACGGTCATTTACAGAGAGAGCTTCGAGTTGTGGTATGGGCGGGAGAGTTATGCGTTCGTGGGAGTGGTAGGAGGGCGGGTCGTCATATGCTGGCATGTGATTGTCTGCCATTGTGGTGCTTATCGCCGAGAACGCGATTGTTGAGAAGCTTATCGCTGATAGGATTATGCACGGTAGGCGCGGGATTGTGTAAATGGTTGGATGATGTGGTAATCGCTAGTATATGGTCGTCTATGGTGGTTCTTCTCGAAGGTTAAGCTGGTCGATCGCAGGTGCTAAGGAAATAGCAGCGAACCAGATTAAGCTGCCCTGGCGGGCAAACAGATGGTATCGATTTGCTTTTAAATCTAGATAAAAATTAAATGAATGAATGCGATATTCGACTTTTGTGTGAAACGGTTGGTAGTTGTCGATGTCGAGAATACTGGACGCTAAGTGAAGGTTGTGGTCGAAGTGCAGTCCCAGGCAGTGGAGTCGGGGTGATACTCGGTGACGGTGTTGTCAAGTGGTTCGCTCGTTAATCTGGCCGTGCTAGCCACAGCAGGCGTCGGTTGGGGGAGCGCGGCCTGATCTGCTGACCCGCTGCAATTCCCACCAAAACGGACACCTGCAGTCGGTCGATTTCACGTGCAAGGGGCGGAAGTGAAAGAAGACTGCAGGGAAAATGAAAGAGTCAAACTCGGCTTAGACGTAAGTTCGACTCGCCAGCTTAAAGTGTGCTGTCACAGGCGGAGACAAGACGCGACAAGTTTTGCACATGCCAAACCGTGACAGTGACAGTGACAGGGACAAGGCTCCAGACACAGATCCAGGGTCCAATCAATCGTAAATCGGCAGTCTTTGCAGCAAGCCTTTGCCATCCATTGACAGCTGATCGCATCAATTCATGTCCGCCTAGTCGTCGCTTTTAAAGTTTCCGATCTTGTGTTTGGATCTCCCAAGCTCTCTCTCGTCCTAAATTTATCACCTAGCCGTGGCCGACGATTTCACTCCACCTCGGCGCGGCGTCCCCTTGCCACCGTTTGTTTCTCTACTGGTCGGCCTGGACCGAGGAGTACTTAGCAATTGCGGAGTGGAAGAAATCGAACGCAAAATGATAGAGCGACCGAGTCCAAAAAAACCATATAGCAATTGCCCGTTTCGATCGGGCGACCTCCGGGTTATGAGCCCGGCGCGCTTCCGCTGCGCCAAATTGCTGTTTTTTTAATTTGCTTGGCCCAGTGTTGAATATATAGCCTTTATCCGTAACAAATATGAGGCTTTCTTCCGATTCCATCTTGTTTCCCAACTTCCTAATCTTCCTCTTCTTCCGTCAAAAATTCCTGACTTACGTTAACCATCATAAGCTCCTTAGTTCAGTGCACAAAAGAAAGACGTAACTGGACTTCTCGATAGTGCATTAACACTTGCACTCTTTCATTTTCATAATGGGTTGGCCTAAGGGGAAGGACTAAACCAATACTGGACATTGCAGACTCTGGAATCTGGATCAAAACCTCGAGAACAAGGCCACGGAGAATTGCTGTCTGGCTTGTACGAATAGAGTCCTGCACCCGCGAGTATCATCTGGCTTGACCAGGAGACAGAAATGTTCGTCGTTGTTACCCCTCAACAGCCTCGTGTATGTAGTTTCCTACTCCTTAGTCCTGCCCCCCGGAAGTCGAGCAAACCACGAAGAAACTACAGAAGTGCAAGAAATCACATTCACGTAGCACATGATAAATAGACGGGTTTTTTCATAAAATAATATATTCTATACGCGAAGTGATGTGTGGACCCTCTGACGCCGGGAAAGCAATCTGTCGCACTCCTCGAACTAGAAGTCCTTGGTGACGATGCCTGGCCAGCTCTTTATGGTTCCATGTCTCGTCTCCGCACCGCGAAATCGCAACACTTGTCAAATGAGGTCTAGGTTGACGCAGCATAACGCTTTGTCGGTTAAGATAATGTCAAGCAGCACTGTCTAAAAGGGCGCGTTGAAGAGAAGTAACAGGGACTGCCCGGGCGGAAGAAATTTTATAGAGATTACGCGAGGCTGAGATTTGAGCTAACCGAGTTCTGGCTGGCGAGGCTGCCTAGTGAGTGGTGGCCTTGGCGCCTTGTTTTGATCTTTTGAGGTGTGGCCTGGCTGGGCGCTGAGCGGCTCATGCCGCACGGACAGCCAAAACCACCACCTTGGAGCTTCATCGTGGGGACCCATCAAGAAGGGGATACACGCGCGCATAACGACAACTACACAACACTGCCGGCCGATGATATAAAATAACACTCAAAAATATACACACTGGCCGCACGGCCTCACAATTATGGCTTCCGCCGTCTTTTTCCTTGATCTGAAGGGCAAGGTAAGCTCAATCACAAGCAGTTGCTTGTCCTTCAGCGCTGACAGCTCAATAGACCCTCTTGGCTCGCAACTACAGAGGCGACATTCCCATGTCCGCCGTCGAAAACTTCCCCGTTCTCCTCAACGACGCCGAAGAAGAGTCTAGTGCAGTCCCACCATGTTTCTCATCGGAAGGAATCAACGTACGCTCTTCCCTCCACCACCTACCACATAACCATAGATTAGAAGACCTACCTAACACCTGTCCAGTACCTCTACATCCGCCACAACAACCTCTACCTCCTCGCTCTCACAAAACGCAATACCAACGCCGCGGAAATCCTCCTCTTCCTCCATAAAATCGTCGAAGTCTTCACCGAGTACTTCAAAGAGCTCGAAGAAGAATCCATCCGCGACAACTTCGTCGTCATCTACGAGCTGCTAGACGAGATGATGGACTTCGGGTATCCGCAGACCACCGAATCAAAGATCTTGCAGGAATACATCACACAGGAGTCCCATAAGCTGGAGGTTCAGGCCAGACCGCCCATTGCGGTTACGAATGCTGTCAGCTGGAGAAGCGAGGGGATTAGGTATCGGAAGAACGAGGTGTTTTTGGATGTGGTGGAGAGCCTTAACCTCCTTGTCTCATCAACAGGCAACGTCCTGCGTTCTGAGATTCTGGGCGCCGTAAAGATGAAGTGCTACCTCTCCGGCATGCCCGAGCTGCGCCTGGGATTAAACGACAAAGTCATGTTCGAGACCACCGGTCGCGCCACACGCGGAAAAGCTATCGAAATGGAGGATGTCAAATTCCATCAATGCGTGCGTCTTTCACGTTTCGAGAATGACCGCACGATCTCGTTCATCCCTCCCGACGGAGAGTTTGAGTTGATGTCTTACCGCCTGAACACCCAAGTCAAGCCACTGATCTGGGTTGAGTGTGTAGTTGAAAATCATTCAGGAAGCAGAATCGAGTATTTATTGAAGGCGAAGTCGCAATTTAAGAGAAGAAGCACAGCAAACAACGTCGAGATCATAGTCCCCGTCCCCAACGACGCGGACTCCCCTCGCTTCAGAACCAATATCGGGACTGTCCACTACGCGCCTGAGAAGAGTGCAATTGTGTGGAAGATCAAGCAATTTGGAGGCAACAAGGAGTTTTTGATGCGTGCAGAGCTGGGGTTACCGTCAGTGAAGGGTGATGATGAGCAGGGTGGTGGTATGATGGGTGGATTTGGAGGTAGCATGGGTGGTGTGGGACAAGGGAAGGGCGCCAAGCGTCCTATCCAAGTGAAGTTTGAGATTCCGTACTTCACGACGTCGGGTATCCAAGTCAGATATTTGAAGATTATAGAGCCGAAGGTATGCCAATTTTTCTTTCGCGGTGGCCGAGTATTTGCTAACCGAGTTACAGTTACAATACCCATCGCTCCCATGGGTTCGCTATATCACACAATCAGGCGATATCGCCGTGCGTTTACCGGACGTGCAGGGCGTCTGAGCGTAGGCGTTGAGCGTCGAAATACCCAGTCGCCCAATGACACACTTTCACAAGTTCTCGTGGCTGTTTGAACTACGAGCAAAGGGTTCCTGTCCCTCGAGAGAAGTTCCGCCAACTTCTACTCACAAACTAGCCGGCCAAGTGGCAACGATTCAAGACAGCACGCAGAACGCCGAAGTGGTACGTTGACGCAAGGGATGGCAGGTGAAGAGAAGGCTGGCAGAGGGATCATGATAGCGATAAGCGGTTTCCTTGGGGCGCATATTGAAGGATTTCACGGTTGCGTCAGGTTGCACATATTAGAGCGGCGTGAAGGGAAGACAAAATATAAGAATATTTCACATGGGCCGCCATTAAACCATGAACAGTTGTTTTCAAATATCATACTTCTGTGCTGATATACGCTACCGAGACCGGTCCACATTGCCAGCTTGCTAAGCGATCAGATGTGTAAGCCCCAGGCACATCAATTTAGCTTTGACGTTTTATGGCTTTGATATTTGGGAGACGGCGGCGATATCTTCTGCTTCTTGACACTCGCTTTCTGATCGCCCTCGCTTCCACTAACCTCAGCAGTCGTCAGATGCTGAATAGCTACCTTTGGCTCGCTTTGCGGCGTGCTATATGGCTTCTGAGCCCACACCCTCTTCGCCTTCTGATAGATATGCCATCCCGAATCAAACTCCTGTCTGATCTTCGCAACATAAACATGCACCTCCTCCGGGCTCCAGGGCGTCGGGCGTCCGAAATGCGTCAACAAGAACCTAACAATATTAGCGCACACATCACCGTTAATCAATTTCTTGATCTCACATCAACCACCCTTCCATACCCTGCTTCAAGCCCACCAGCCCAATTCGCCCTGCGTCCTTGTAGACGGGGTGCCTTGCCCAGCCACCAATCGGCGCTTTGTAGGTCTTCTCGTGCACGTTGGTGAACCCTGCAGCGGAGATGCCGATGCGCATAGTGTCGTATTGGTTCATGGGTTTGCCGTATGCGGTACCGCAGTCTTCGAAAAGGGTGCCGAAGCTGGAGAGGAGGGAGGAGTGGGGGAGGGTAGTGTCGTCACTGTAGATGCCGGGATCTGTCTCGATGTGTTCGATCCAGCCGCCTGGGACGAGGTTGCTGGGTGTGTTAGCTTGGGGGTACTGCAAAGTGACAGGGAGGAGGGAGGTACTCGTAAGCTTGCCTATACAGCTCCCTCCACTCATCCTTAGAGAAGGAGCCAAGCATAAGGCGGAGATGGATGAGGTCGAACTTGGTGTTCCATGTCCACGGCTTCGTGCTGCGCCAATTAGTTAGCCTGGGTCTCTATTTCGGCAACGTGAAAATAACGAACATATCATCAACCTCTAATCGACAGTTAGGCGGCACGTAATCCTGCGGTGGCGGCGAAAGATCAACCCCAGTAACCGTCACTGTCTCCTATTAGCATTTATCCTCTAACCACTTCCTTCTCAACTTACAATTCGGGAACGTATCCGCCACATCAACAACCCAACTCCCATCTCCACACCCCAAATCCAGCACCCTCTGCGCCTTATCCCCCAGCTCACTATAAAACAGTGGGTTCATGGCCTGGCTATCAAGCACCTTATAGTAGATATGACTCGCCGCAATAACCTCAAGCTGCTTTTCGTCAACAGGGATATAATACCCGTCGTCTTTTACAGTTGAGTACTTGCGTCCATTCTCAATATACCCACGATAGATGGAGCTGCTGACCGAGGTGGCGGGGCTGGTGAGGGGGCTGCCATATGCGGAGTCGGCGTCGAAAGTGTCGTCCTGGTATAAGTTAGTCGTCAACAAGTTGACGGAAAGCACCAGGAACTTACGACATCCACGACCTCGTTGATGTCTTCTGGCAATGGCTGAGTAGGAACTGGGAGTGCTGGGATTGGTGATTTGGCCGCTGGGCTGCTACCTGAGGCCGCCGCTTTTGGTGATTGAGATGCCTTTGGAGGGGTCGATTTTGGGTCGGCCAAGCCAGGGTCTGGTTCACTCTTATGTGCTGCTTCACTTGTAGAGACCATATTGATCGTAGGTCTCACAAATGCTGAAAGGGATCTGTTGGGTAGGATGCTTGATCCTTATGTTCGTGTCCGTATGGTTTCTGCAGCGCATTGAGCGCTTAGACTGTGTTGGGGAGGGGAACCCTGATGCCAACCACTCGTGACAAGGTTTGATGCACGAAGCAGCATCCATCACGTCTTCCACTTCCGCGATTTTGGGACCGAGCGCTTCAAATCACGAATCGACCAGCTCGTTAGAATCGACATATTAGCCCGTAGGCTGAATTGACTTCATTCAATAATATACTACACTAATCCTGCCCTGTGGTTTAAGTCTCCCTTTGGCTAGCCGACCATGAACTCCAGACTCCTCGCTATGCATGGATATGCATCATCCGCAAATACAAACAACTTCCGGTATTAGGTCAGATCATCTACGGCCACGGCCGGCACCAGCACCGCCCATCATACCACCCATTTGTTTCATCAAAGCATTCATATCCATACCCGCTGGCATACCCGGCATTCCACCACCTCCACCACCTCCACCACCTCCACCACCTCCACCAAACATCTTCATCATACTCGACAAATCTGGCATACCACCACCTCCAGCGCCTCCCATGCTGGCCAGCCTCTTTTGCATAGCCGCCATTTGCTGCGCCTTATTCGCGCCACCCATTGAACCCTGCGACTTTTGCATGTTCTTGAGGTTACCACCCATCTTCTTCGCCATACCAGCCATCATCTTGTGCTGGGTCAGGATATCCTCAACTTCACGGACAGAAGTGCCGCTTCCACGAGCAATGCGCGTTATGCGCGTTGGCTGCTCAGTCAAGATCTTTCCATCCGAGTCCAGCTCCTTGACCGTCATGCTGTCGCAGATATAAATCATGCGCTTGAGTTTCAGAGAACCCTCTTCGTCATCCATGCCCTGCATCATGCCGCTCATGCCTGGGATCATACCGGCCATTTTGGAGAGGGGTCCCATCTTCATGATGTTGCCGAGCTGGTCTCTCAGATCGCGGATTGTGAAGACGCCTTCTGCAATGTGCTTCATTGTGTCCTTCTGGTCGAGCTTCAGTGATTGGACGTGCTCAACCAAGCCTTGCATATCGCCCATTCCTAACAACTTTGAGACGAATTGTTGTGGTGCGAAACGTTCGAGGTCTAACATGTGTTCTCCAGTACCGATGAAAACAATTGGCGTCTTTGTTGCGGCGACTGCAGAAATAGCTCCTCCCCCACTTGCGTTTCCGTCGGTCTTGGTGATAATGATGGCTCCGAAGTCAGCAGCCTCCTTGAAAGCTCTACTCTGTGCCTCAGCCTGCTGTCCAATACTCGAATCCAAAACCATGATAGTCTGATCCGGCTTCACTGCCTCCTGAATATTTCTCATCTCGTCGAACAGAGCCTCCTCCTGTCTATGTCTCCCAGAAGTATCCACGATAATAATCTCGAACCTCTCCTTCTTGAACTTATCCACACCCTCCTTCGCCACCACCGCTGGGTCAGTTTGTGTGAGCGAACCATAGTACGGAATCTTCGCTTTCGTAGCATTCTGCTTCAACTGGTCAAAGGCACCAGCACGGAAGGTATCCGCACAAACCAAACAGGCCTTAAAGCCCCTAGACTGATAATGCCTCGCCAGCTTCGTACACGTCGTCGTCTTTCCCGCACCCTGCAAACCAACAAACATAATAACATTCGGCTTCCCTTTCTTCGGCTTGAAAGGCTCCGCATGCGGATCAACGAGCTTTACGAGCTCGTCATAGACGGTCTTCTGGATCAGGCGCTTCTTGTTGACTCCTGGCTCCGCATCTTTGAAGTTGACCGCCGATTTGATCGATTTACGGAGGTTGCCGACGAGCTTGACGTTTACATCGGCTTCGAGGAGGGCGGAGCAAATCTCCTTAATCATGCCATCGAATGCCTATTACTGTTAGCTGTCGGCCCGGGTGATATGTGGCATCAGTTCACACCTTCTCATCCAAATTAGCTGAGCGCGTAAGGTCGTTAAGAGCGCCATTGATGCGACGACCCAAATCTGCTAAAACCATGGCGTTTGGATTGTTGTTGTATAAATGCGCCGAAATTGGCTGTTGTTAACCAGTCTCCGTACTAGCGCACGTCTCTGGCTAGATGTTGGGGATCGCGGGCCAAGCGAGGTGCTGACGTTGTTCCGGCAGCCTCCACAGCCGCCCCTTATCGCCAATAGTAGGATTATCCGGCCTTATCGCAAAAAGTGAAAGTTGCCGCGAGGTCGAAAATAATACAGACCACCAAGTGACGACCCAGAAAGTAAACAAATCAACTCCATAACACAACCACACACAATGGCCGGCCCAATCAGAACTAAGCGCAAGGCGGGCGAGAGCATGAAGGGGCGCCCAAAGAAGCTGGTCAGAAAATTCAAGAAGCAAACCGACTACGACTCTGGATCTGGCGACGACGACGAGATCCCAGCGGACCAGGACTTCAAGTCTGTCAACCTTGCGGATTCGGACGCAGAGGAGGATAAGCTAGCACAGAAGAAGCGCGACACGCACGTCGCCGCCGACTCAGACGATGAGAATATGAACGACGAGCCAAACTTGGAGGACCTTTCTGGATCGGAAGCCACAGATGCATCGAACTCGGATTCCGACAGCGATGCGGCCAGCGAGAGCGAGAGAGAGCAGGATCCAAACCATATAAAAATTAGGAACAAGCGCAATGATCCCGAGGCGTTCGCGACATCCATGAGCAAGATTCTGGGCTCGAAGCTGAGCGCGAGTAAGCGTAGCGACCCTGTGTTGGCAAGATCTATCACTGCTGCACAGGCGTCGAAGGAGATTACGGATTTGGCGTTGGAGAAGAAGGCGAGGCAGATGCTAAGGGAGGAGAAGAAGGCTGCTATGGATAAGGGACGTGTTAAGGACGTGTTGGGCGCATCGACTGCCTTTGATTCGGCGAATAAGGATGGAGAGCCAACTGAGACTGTGGCACAGATCATGGAGGAGGAGAAGAGATTGAGGAAGACGACACAGAGAGGTGTGGTTCGCATGTTCAACGCTGTTCGTGCTGCGCAGATCAAGGGGGAGCAGGCTGCTAGGACAGCAAGGACACAGGGTGTTGTTGGTCAGGGAAGGAGAGAGGAGAAGGTCAACGAGATGTCCAAGCAGGGCTTCCTGGAGCTCATCTCTGGCGGTGGTGGTGGATTGAAGTCAGGTGGCATTCAGGAGGCATAAGCTTAGCATTTCGATATCAATATGGCGCAAGCGGTACGGAACGGCGTTCAGGGGTTACGAAGAGTGTACCGGAAAAGCTCCTGCTGTAGTCTTTTGCGTTGTAATGTTACAATTGCCCGAAGAGGGCCCCACCCTCTGTGTTTTACAAATGCCTCACATCGCTAACCCAAGGTATCATGCGCTATTATCATACACTCTGTCATATTCTTACTTCGACTCAAAGTCGCTCGCCTGCAGGTTCCTGGTCATTGAAGGGAGCTTCACTCTCAATCCATCAAGGTCCTTGGTCATCTTGACCTGGCACCCAAGTCTCGACGTCTCGGTCAAGCCAAACGCAAGGTCGAGCATGTCGTTCTCATCATCATCTGGCTCCTCCATCATATCGTACTTCGCCTCGTCCTCAATAATGACATGGCAGGTCGAGCATGCGCATGAGCCTCCGCAGGCACCTAAGTGATGTTAGCCGGTGTTCATAGCCGAATGGTCGGATAGCATACCCTCCATCTCTACATCGTTCTCCAGTGCGATATCCAGAAGATTGTTTCCCTCTGCGACCTCAAATGTCTGCTCGTCTCCATCCTTATCGATGAAGGTGATGTGAAGTCTGAGAATCTGTTAGTTATGTGTCTTGGTCGTGATGCGCTCAGATGCAGCTTACTCCTCTCCTGGCTTTGGCGGGTCGAGGTGGTTGTGTAACAAGGCTGGCGAGTTTGAGAATGCTCTCAGTTCCTCGCTTCTGCCATAACCTCCTGGGCGTCTGGATATCGACTGCTGAATTGGCCTATATGTAGTTGTCGCAATCGCGGTTGTGAACGCCCTCTTCGATGGCGTCGACATGGCCTTCTGTGCAGCCTGAACAACGACTCTCGCACCTCCCACAGCGCCCTTCGTTGTCGACATTCCGAAGTTTATCATTATTTCTATGCTGCTCGCGTCGATTTGTTGTTGCGTCGCTGTCACTTTTCCACCCAGAACCCCGATCCGCGGTCCAAGATTCTTATCGGGATTGCCTCACAAGAAATTATAGGCGAGCTTCGATAGGCTGGACATACCTGTTGCAACAACCAAGGTGCACCACCCCAGTTCACGAAACCGTCTCTGACAGAAGGGATTCCCGACTACGAACAAAACAACCATGGCGACTTCACGAAATGGTCCGAATCCGTTAAGACCTTATTATATTCCTCCAAGCATAGGATTTCCGCCTGAAGCTCCATCGGCGAGCTCTGCCCCACGATCAGCGGGCAATGGAACGAGCACCTCCTACGCGTCATCCGCGAGGGATATATTCGGCGATATCGACTACAGCGACTACGTTTCCGACGACAACAAGAGCATGTTGGATATGATACGGCAGATACTCGATGAGGCTATGTACAAATACCTAGCGGTGCTGCTGGCGCAACCATTCGATGTTGCGAAGACGATATTACAAGTCCGGAGCCAGGGGATGCTTTTGAATGGCGATGCGCCTACTGCGACGAAGAAAAATACTAAGGGAGGAGCTTCGGGCTTCATGGAGAGCCGTTACGAAGATGTGAGTAGCTATGCTAAATCGGTCGCTGGCTTCACATGCTAACAGACGTCATAGTTCCCTTCGGACGATTCAGATCCAGATGAGCCAGCATATTTCACTTCCTCGACTCCAGCACCACATTCGCCGGGCCGCTCGGAGAAACATGTCACAGATCGCGCAGGATACGTCTTGCCCGACCCCTCCGACGCACCCGGACCACACCAACTAGCTCTTAAGCGCTCAGATTCACTGTTGGAGGTGATCGGCGCATTATGGACAAAGGAGGGTGTATGGGGAGTATGGAAGGGAACGAATGCGACATTTATATATAGTGCCCTGCTACGAACATTCGAGAACTGGGCGAGGAGTTTCCTCTCAGCAGTCCTCAATGCGCCAGATCCAGGACTCGTAGGTGGATTAGCAGCAGGACTGGATGTGATAGACTCACCATACCCATGGTCATCACTCGGCATTGCCATAGGCGCAGCAGCAATTGCCGGCGTGGCATTAGTACCACTCGACATCGTCAGAACGAGGCTCATGGTCACATCCACAAACGCACCACGAAAGGGCCTCCTCGGCGAGCTCAAGCAGCTTCCATCCTGGATCTGTCCATCGCAACTCTTCATTCCGACACTTCTGCACAGCATCACCTCACCAGCCATACTTCACTCCACACCACTCATTCTCAGATCACAAGTCGCAATCGATCCAATCCAATCACCCAATATCTTCTCCGTCATGACTTTCTGCTCCCAAGCCGTTGAGCTTTTCGTCAAGCTCCCACTCGAAACCGTACTCCGCCGCGGACAGCTGGCTGTTCTGGCTAGCGAACCATATCATACTGGGAGAGAGCTGCATACTGTGGTTGATATCGGTCCATATAGTGGACCAATTGGCACCATGTGGCAGATTGTCAGAGAAGAAGGCGAGAGGAAGGAGGCAGAGTTTGGCGCGCCAGCTGCAGGTGGAAACAGGAAGATTCATAGACAGCTTGCGAAGCCTGGGCAAGGTGTTGAGGGACTGTGGAGGGGATGGAGAATTGGAATGTGGGGATTGGTGGGCATGTGGGGTGCTGCTGCTATGGGAGGCATCGGTGGAAATGGCGGCGAGTTCTAAGTGAAACGTGAGAGACGCGTAAACGGAGATAAACTGTACAAACAACGACGTATTTCATACTTTGAGCGTCAGGCGCAGCTGGTTGGCCGGGTGGAATGCATATTGGCGGATGGAGGATGGCGTTGGTGGTAATAACAACTTCTATACTCAACTCCTGAGAGTACTTAGCCTAGAAGAGTGAATAACGAAAACATTATCAATGACTTACAATAAGTTTTATTGTTTATGTTGGAACCTATGTGGTTATGAGTGTTGGATGCTCATCAGCCTTGTGCAGGGAGCGCCCAAGGTGTACGGCCAAAAAAGGCTAGCGTGACCGGGGACCGCAAAATATCCACCTCCACCAAAAAGTTTTGGATATCGCAGCTGCAGAACCTCGAAAAGCAACGACCAACGCTCTTTTCCACAACTAATCTCACAGTACCAACCAGTATGTCAGCTCTGAAACCACCTAGCTCTGCGATTGCGCTATCGCTTCTACTTTCGATCTCCCGAATCGAATCAACATAATTCAATCTCATCGCTTGAACGGGCAGCGCAATCGCAACAGCAACAAATATCGCATAACCAGAACGACGAGCTAACCAATCCGCAGAACCACCCTCACCATGCATCTTATGTACACCCTCAACGCCGCCGGCGAGCGCATCTACACCTTGAAGAAGATCAACAACGGCGAGGTCACCAAGTCCGCCCACCCAGCGCGCTTTTCCCCAGATGACAAGTACTCGAGACACCGTGTTACTTTGAAGAAGAGATACGGTCTTTTGCTTACCCAGCAGAGTAAGTCATCCTACTTGGAGAATTAGCGACGAGAACAAGGGGTAGAGAGGAACACTTATGAAGATGATGTGGAACATTTGCGAGGAGGGCGATTGCGATGATGATAGGAACACGTTGGGTAGAGACAGAGACTAACAACGACAACAGAGGACCTCAAGGTTCTTGGCCAGTAAATTTCTCGACCTATCAACACACGATGACGAGCGAATGGATTGGTGACCACCATCGTGGGAGAGCGCAGGAATTTATTCAAACTATGCCGATACCGATGAGGGACGACGACAGGCAACGCGGAGCATAGCTTGTGAAGATAAGTGACCGAAGCGACGGCAGTGGTGGATAGTTGAGTGCACTTCTTTACTGAAGCAGTCCTGAAAATAAGGAAATGGCGTTGAGAGGCGTTTGGTGGATAGGGATAAACCCGGTAGTCCGAATCAATCGTGTATTCCGTCGATACAAAATAAATATAAAACGAAGAACAAAACTGGAGTATTGGAATGTGTTCGGTGGTGATTGTGAGCAGTTGGATCAAACGTTATGACGAAGCCCGCTGGGCTTTGGAGACTCATCTAAAGTCCTCCTTTGATATAACGGTCTAACTGTGCTAGTCCCGTCCTATAAAATAGACTCTACTCGTACTTTGTCAATCACGGTATCTCCATGCATCTTAAGCCAGTCCCTGCGAGTGACGAAAATAGTTGAAGCGATGCCCTGGATAGCCTTTTTAATTTGTTGAAGTTCTTGACCATATAGGAGCTTTCTTGATCACACATTATCCTTGAAAAGTAAGGTTATGTCAAAACTTCTTCAAATCGGTCAATTGTTTTCCTTCATCTCGATGACTGCGTATCCTCTCGGGCGGCGATGATCCAGATCTGTCAGATCCTTATCCCCTTATCGCCCATTAACCCCACGATCACTTTTTCCTACCTCATCCTGGCGCTGCCGTCTGTTTTAGAAAGAACAACCACAATCATGGCGACCGAAACTCCCAAGCCGATCCACAGTCTGATCCTGGATGCCGCCCCAATCCTGACGAACAACCCACCGGTCTCAACCCTAATCTCCCAAGCCGAAGAGCTCTACACCGTCCCAGCCGTCATCGACGAAATCCGCGATGCGACCGCGCGCGCCCGTCTCGAGACCACCCTTCTTCCTTTTTTGAAGATCCGCTCCCCAAGACCTGCGAGTATTAAGGCTGTTACCGACTTTGCGAAGAAGACGGGAGATTTGGATGTGCTTTCTAGACCGGATATTCAGATTTTGGCCCTCAGTTATGAGATTGAGTGTGAGCGCAATGGCGGCGATTGGAGATTGAGGACTACGCCGGGCCAGAAGAGGATTAATGCTGCGCCGCCTGGAAAGGAGGTGTTGGAGGAGGTGAAGGATAATCTGGTGGAAGAGGAAGAGAAGGAGGTTGTGCTTGTTGAGGCGCCGAAGCCAAAGGGTGCTTGGGGTATTCCGGTTGTGGAGCAGAAGAAGATGGATGTTTTTGAGAAGGAGGAGCCTAAGCTGTCTATTAATGCGCCGAACTGGGGAGATAAGCCAGTGGAGGAGGGGAAGAGGGAGGATGAGGAGGTTAAGAAGATCATTGAGGCTGCCGAGCTTTTGAGTCTTGAGGCACAGGGGAACCCACACGCCAACCAGCATATCGATACCGAGGAGGCGCCATATGCCATCGAGGAGGAGTCCGACATCGACGATGACGAGGGATGGATCACACCAGGCAACATCAAGAAGGTGCAGGCTAAGGAGCAGAACGAGGCTGGCGTCACCCCAGAGAAGGGCCCAATGGTCATGCAAGCCGCATGTATCACCGCCGATTTCGCCATGCAGAACGTCCTCTTGAGAATGAACCTGAACTTGCTCTCCAATTCGCTTGGCCGTGTCAGAACATTGAAGACATGGGTGTTGAGATGCCACGCCTGTTTCAACATCTGCAAGGATATGTCTAAGCAGTTTTGCCCAAGATGTGGAAAGCCAACTTTGATGCGCACCTCTTGCTCGACGGATAAGGATGGAAACTTCAAGGTGCATCTGAAGAAGAATTTTCAATACAACCACCGTGGAGACAGATACTCCATTCCAAAGGCTGTCGGTGGCTCTTCAAACATGAGAGTCGCAGGAGGCGGAAAGGGAGGATGGGGACAAGAGCTCATTCTTGCTGGAGACCAGAAGGAATACGCCGCGCGGATGGAGCGCAACAAACGCATGAAGGACAGAGATTTGATGGACGAGGATTACCTCCCAGGTCTTTTGTCGGGAGCCAGAAAGGGTGCTGGTGGAAAGCCAAAGGTTGGCGCAGGAAGAAACGTGAACTCGAAGAAGAGACGCTAGGTATGATGATGAGAAAAGTGCATAAGATATCCGATATTAGGCGTTCCGGGTGTGGAGTTGGCGTGCTAGAAGATATCAAAAGGTTGGAATATTTGGCACGATTTCGAGTTATTACCCGATTGCTATAGAGATGGCGGTTTAGTTATCCTACCATGTCTTTTATCTTCGCTTGAATGACCGCTCCGTTCTGCACAATCAACGAACCGACCAAAAACCGCCGGTCAAGGTCGGCTGCGAGATGGACCAATATGCTGATCATTTTCTTTTCGATGGCTAATCAATTAATAAGCGGTTCCTTGAGATCGTAAGGGCCCGTTCGATAGCAAGTTCCAACTTTGAAGTTGCCACACAAATGCAGCGTTGTGGTGAGTAGCTGAATACTCGAGTAGTTGTAAGTAAAGTCGTGTGAAATACTCTACTCGTCAAGATTTGGCTACTTATCTGAGTACTCACAGACTACTTAAGTAGTCATGAGTATTGCCAAGCACAGCCAAGACGCTACCAATCCTAGGCTTCTGACAGCGGCTGAGACCAAGCATCCTTTGTTGTTTCTTTGTTGTGCACTCAAAGCTATCCACAATGTCAAGTCCTGAGCTGAGTCCGTGTCTGTACGACTCGCCAATGCGTCGTAACGATGCATCCGATGTGACCTTGACGCTCCTACATCACCAATACCTGAGCTAAACAATACTCCAACTCCCAGCACCCGGCCACAGCAAATTGACAGTTCTCAACCAACGCTGCTGCCTTCCGACTCTCCTCTCTTTACTGAGAACTCATTTACTCGAGTCACCTTGGATACCCAGCCACCTACCGTTTAATGCATCTGTCAACCACCTGGCTGCCCTTGCTTGGGCGCGTCAATTTGGCACATTTGCTTGTTTGGCACATTAGCTATACATGTACGTTAGCCTAAACCCAAAAATAACCTTCCACGACTCATAACTACTCAAGTAATCTCCGTCAGCTACTTACAAATATACTCATTAAACTGTTTTACTCGAGAGCGAATACTCTTACTCAAGTCCTACTTCTGCAATGCTGCACAAATATGCAGGGTCCAACTTTACAACTTTGCAAAGTTGCCATACAAAGTTGAAACTGGGCTCTGCAGCTCTACTTTGTGATTTAAAGATGAGCATGCAATTTCAATGCACGGGTTGACGCGTCATCTTGACACTTGCCTTCTTTTTGGAATTGCACTTTGCCGTGTATCTTTCAACCGTAATGCCAAAGGTACAAGTGTGTCAACGGCCGCAAAGTTGACATTCATATGCACGTGCAACATCAATTGCCTCAGCAGCTGCTCTCGCAAACTCCTCCTTTGACGTCTTGTAATCCATTCATATGACATAACTCGCAATTGTCAGGTGCATTGTGTGTGAAACAGTACCCAGAGTGCATTAAAAAATACCTCTGGGTGTCCCAATCTGATTTTATCTACATTAACAATCTGCTGTAATGCAAGGCAACCTTTAGCAATCTGCGAGCAATCTTTACTGACAAGCAACTTGCAATCTTCCTTTTTGCCGTCGTAACCAATAAGTCCATGCGGCGCATTACAGAGCAATTTCAGCATAGCACGTCAACTATACACCGCATATACCAGTGCGTAATGCGCTTTTTGATCAACCCTGATGTTTACAAGTCAATCATTTGTCTTGCAACTACAGACGCACCTCTGCCAAACCATATTGCTTGCACTGCTTGTTTGACGCCATATTGCAATATAAAATACCATTTGCGAGAGAGGAAAAGAGGAAGCCAGGTATTGCAAAATGCAAAAAGATTTACCTGATAGGCATCACTCGCAATTGCGAAATGTTGTAAAGCTCATCTTTGGAGTCATAAAGGTGCATTTCAAAATTCTCACATATCTTTGGTCTTTCAAAAAGGTATCGCAAGTTAGAGTAGTTGCAGCATTGTGTGTTTTACACAGTATACTCAACCACTTTGACAACACTGCCAATAATCAAGAAGATGCAGAAGCTGCAACTGATATTGCATAAATTGAAGAGGAGCATTTGCAAAAAGAAGAGTTGATACATGCATATAACATTACTCGTGCTGAAATTGCAAGTGCAGCTGCAAAGTGTTTCGACATTCTGTACCGCTGTAACAGCTCAGCATACTTTTGCAACAGACAACAATAACAAGACACAAGATAGAACGTGTTTATGAGCTTTAGCACAGTAAAATAATTTTGAGATAACAGGTTCACAATTCGAAGTCTGGGCAATCTGTTGACTAAAACATCAATTAACGACCGGAGAATAGTATCAGTCATTGTCTTGTTATATAGTTGAACTTTGAACCACACGAGGTACACTTTCCTTTTGCCCAGAGGCTAAACGGTACAATAATCTATCCGTCTTATCTTTAATCATGCTAGTGGCATAAATTCCTCGCCGTCAACTGAAAATAACAAACTCAGACGTAATCTATGCAAAGTGTTGTGATATATCACTTGAGGACATCACCAGTGAGACTTCCTACTCGCACGGGGTTGAAGCCGAAGACTTTGCTCAGAAAGAATCGGCATAAGAAAAGTTTGCTCGTACGATGGTGACGTTGAGATGTTTGCTCCTCTATGGGATAGCAAACATTTGTGACAGATTACCCCGCCCGCACACCACTAAAGTTGGGTATTTATATAGCATCAGTACGTAGCGATTATAGCAGTTAGAAAAGAAAGTAAGCTTTAAAGTACTTGATTCAAATATACCAGTAATTGCCAATCTACGGATTCCAACACAAAGCTTATTTGCGCCATATTTGGCCTGAGCATTCCTATGTTTTATGCGTTGTACCTTGGCTGCCTCGTATTACCTCGCATACTGCTTGGCTGCACTGCAAATTTATTAATTTGTACACTATGTAATGGAAACAGAAGACGTATCAAATAAAAGGTTGGTGACTCTATTCAGTATGTCAATGATTGCTGAACAACTGAAAAATAGCTGTGTGTCTCAGATCTGTGTAACTTGCTACACCACAAATCTTCAACTTGAGTCAGTACTGAAGAATGTTCCACATATTGGCCCTCGTCACTCCGACATCATTGTCACGGGTGTAATCAAGCGATTGCTTGACTTTCGCTTGACATAAGCTACACCCACACTACCACATATAAGTAGAGTAAGCTGTCCTTTGAGAAAGGACATTAATTAGTTTATTAAAAGATAGAGACTTACTGTGACGAAGGGTAATTCCGGACGTGGAACTACGGGCTCAGGCTTCCTCTATCTTGTCAAGTTCTCCTAATGATACTTAAAGAGAAGGCGGGAGTCCTAGTGTTCAACACTAGGGACTGGAACTGGGAATAGAGGGGATTATTGAAGCTCAATCGCCATGATCCAATTGCATGGAATGAATCGTGTATTCCAAATTGAATGCATGAGTTGACCATGAGGTTCTAAATGCTATGGAAATGATGGAGTTCTATATACTATTGCAATTTGGTAGGATTGCTTGGATTGTTGGATTGTTAGAGCAATCCAAACAATCCAGCAATCCTGGACACAGCCTTTTCCTCCACTCTGGTGTGTCCTGCTTCCTAGGGGTAGTTTCTTCCGATCCATGTGGTGGTTGCGGGGTTGCGGGTTGAGACGCTAGGGTTGCCGGTTGGTGGGCCGCGTGGCGTAGTTGTAACACTTACCTACCTCCAGTCTACCACTGTGTTTACCTGTCGATGATACAGTGAGAACTTTACGCGCTTTACAATCAGACACTTTCTATTACACAGTTCAATACTTCAGATTATTATCTTGATATTTGCTTTACTCGGTTATTCCATAATCATCAAAGACGTTCTGCCCACAAATACTAATCTTGAAACTTTCACCACATTTCACTACATTCCACCAGTTTCCACCACATTCTCGAGGTTTTACCGACATTTTGTTGCCTTTAGAAGCACATAGAATTGACTGAAAATAAGAAGGAAATTATGGAACCTTTCGGAAAGAAATAGAACAGGTTTCTTACATTTAGATTTGTCATCTATGGATTTGTAGAAGATCATAGAAATTACACTCTTTGGAATAAATAGGCATCATCATTCCACTCTTTGAACAATTCAGCAAATAATAACATTCATTCCCATATCACTAGTTCGCCGGGTCCTCTCATGAAGCACTAGTGATAGCCTGTTTGTTTCACAGAACCTTCTTCGTCCGCTACCATACTTTATTCTACAGTTTACACAATTAACTACAATCCCAAGTAGCATTACCAACACTTTACGCAGTGCACAAGACTGTGTCTGTGCAGTCCCAGACTACTGACAGCTTGTCTGTAGTAGTTCTCCTCAGATTCACCTCGTTAGAAAACTGAGGCGCTGAGCAGCTGTAAGGATTTAATAGACAGGGTGACAAGGTAAGCTACTTATAGGTGGCGATACAGTGTGGCAGAGCAATCGGTTCGCCTCTTTTAATAAAATCGGTAGACTAATCGCTGGCCCTCTACCGTTGGGCCAGCTGGGCTATTTGAAGGACACGCCGGTGCCTAGCAAGGCCTACCGGAACTATATACCTCCGTCCCAATTCGAACCCGCTCTTCTACGCACGGATTGGCGGCAAGGCTCAGAATGTCATCGATGTTGGCACGGGCGATGGTTCGTGGGCGATCGACGTGGCTGATGCTTTTCCACATCGTTAGTCCGCATTTGCGTCTTGATCGGGAGAGTGTATAAGGACGCAGGAAGAATAGGACTAGAAACTTACAAGTCGGGCATGGAAGGTTGGATGATAGTGAGAATCCGAGGTCATTAAGCTATTGCTTCTGAGCTAACAAGTTACAAATATTTGTTGACGCGCTTTGGACCGCCAGAGCCGTGGAGCAGTGAGGAGGTGAGGGTGTACTTTGCTGAATTGAGGAGGGAGTTGGATTCGGAGTGGCATCTTTATCAGAAGTTGAAGAGGGTTTGGGCGCAGAAGCCTTACGATACTCCAAAGGCAGAGCCAAAGGTCGATGTACAGAACCTCGGGTACTAATATGAGGCTGGTGGCAAGGAGGTGACGAAGGAGACAGAGAAGGCAGGCACAGGAGGCGATGGCGAAGAGAAAGAGAGCGCCAAGAGGCAGAGGATAACTCCAGCATCGCCGTATTAGATCACTGGGCGGTAACGTTTTCATGCATAACTGGTTAGCCACTCAGCTATCATCTTTGTTCTCTGATCCTCAGCGCAGAATAGTAGCAAATCTCTAAAACAATAACTCATCATCAGCGTTAGGCGGATAGATATGTATCCGGGTGAGTATTTAAACTCGCCGCGTAGAGGTAGGTAATCTTGAGATAGTGCCGGGTGAGTGCTGGATTTCTACCCTGTAATTGCCAAGCTCGCTAAGCACAAAGCTATATCCAAAAGAGCCTGGCACACGTGACTTTCTTCTCCTTAATATATTTGATAACATCAGCTTTGGGAGAAACAAATGCTATTTTACGCTTGCCTGACATGCAATTTAGATCTTGCTCTCAAGATATCATGTTTTTAACGACTTTTATGAGTCAAATCATGTGATGACATTAGTTTTTCTTGGCATACCGTTGTGCTTAGCGAGCCGTGGTATTTACTGGATACATAGTCGAGTACTCGGGTAGAGTTGATGAAAGGTGCTCGGGTAGGTGTACCTACGTGAATCTACCCGTGCCCAACGCTGTTTTTCATCCCAAAACCTCTCTTGGCCTGCGTCGCCCATGTTAACACCGGGAGGCCTAAGGGCAGTGCACCTCCCCGTCATCATGTGTATGGCAATCCTGTCCCTCCTTAATCTTAGTCTCCGTCTCCGTAGCCTTCGCCGTAGCTTGAGCCATCGAGGTAGCAGCAGGAATGACACGAATCGGCGCGACGGTTGAGGCCGCCGCCGAGGAGTTAACAGTCGTGCTTGAAGCCTCGGCATGGTCGTGATCATTATGATCATGCTCCGGGGCCTTTCCGGGGCACCCCTCACCAGGAATAGCGATATCATTTGCATAGGCCTCCATCGCAAAGTAAGACAGGGAGTTCGAGTTGCGTGCAGCGTCCGTGGCGTTCTCGGACTTGGCGAGGGAGAGCATCTCTTCGTAGGTGTCTGCGTAGTGGTGGACCTCCTACTTCCCGTCATCCTTTACCCCTTATTTTATGAAATAGAATGAGAAGGGAGGAAGGGGGGACGAGGAGACCAGGGAAAAGGGTATTTACGTCTTCGCCTATTGCCGGGACGTTCCAGAGGCGGTGCATGAGGTCTGCTGCCCAATAACTATTCAGCTTCCCAGTCGCGATATCAAAACCTCTTCCGCAGAGAGAGCTAAGGCGGAGGCGGGAGGTGTAGGAGAGTGGGCAGATGACGGTCTCGGATGTGGCGTTGGAGCCGCGGTGGTGGCCTGCCCAGGCTGGTTTGTGTTAGCTAAGAAGAAAGGGATGATATAGGAATGGAAGACGCTTACAATCTTGAATCTCGCAGTTCTTGTCTGGGTCGTCGCAGCGGAAGACGACGCCGGCTTTGCTGGAAGAGGCGATCTTGTCGAGCCAGCCGATTACTGGGGCGCGGGGGGTTAAGCCGAAATATTTTTGGTAGACTTCGGAGTTGTTTCCGTGGATAAGGACTGGTTGGTCGTCAGTATACGCCTAGAAGACCTACCTCCCATCTGTCGTCCACGACGATGCAGAAAGAGAGTGGATAAGGAGACGGAGAAAGACTAACCATGCTCCTTAGCATGTCTAGCCAACAACACTGTGTCCTCAAGCGCCGCAGTCAACTCATGACGATCGGTGGCATTGCAAGAGGCGTGAATGGTGAAGTCGCTCTCGTAGCCTTTGGTCCAGTCGTATAGTTCGATAGTGGAGGATGGTGCTGGGGCGAAGGAGGCCGTTGGCGAGAATGGGAGGGCGAGGGCCGCTGGTGCCAGCGCGAGAAGGAGAGCGGCGGTGTGCATCTTGATGGTCGAGATAGGGTACGAAGACAGAGATGGAAAAGATAGTCAGAATGGGAAGATGATACTAGAAGTGCTTGATGGTGGAAGGAAAGACGGGCTAGAAGAGGGAACTGAGACCTTTTATGGTCGATCTTCTTCACGATGATGGGGAATAGAATTAGAAAAGAACTACCAAAGTGCGAGAACGACGGGAGACAGACGGGAAGGAGCATCTACTACTTCCTCGGTATTGGGAGGTTGGTGACAGCTAATGTGGTGGTGAGCTGTGCGAAGGAGGAGATTTGCTACCTTGATGGGTATGTCCTACTGCTGTTCAGAAGGCTCAGGTCTTGCTGTATAGTGCCAAGCCTCTGAGAAAGCGTGCATGAGTGATATACTGAGATGTCCTTAAACTTAGCATGTCTTGGACGTAACCTTGATGGGTATGTGACTGCTTTCGCCAGGATTTGCTGGATTCTCCGGCAAACTGGTTGACGTGATGGCGTGCTTTCTGCTTTGGGAATACCGTAACGAATAAAAAGGCCCAACACAACGTTGGCTCGGCTTCCAGATGAGCTTGACCGCTACCTTGGTGGATACATCTTTGACCCCCCTCGAGAGGTAGGTTTGAGAGTAAAAGGCTCTCGCTCTCGTCACAATTGAGCGAGAGTAGACAGGAATGACATAACAGAACCCAACACTCATCACGCCATTAGCGACTCCCTGCGACCTATAATTTTTGGATATAACCTTGATGAATATGATACTTCCTCGAAGAAGCCATCTCAAAGGTTGCTCTCTTTGAGCCTACCGTGGCCAATGAAGCAAGCACACCGTGCCATAAACGCCAGGCAAAGCCACCACCGGGAGCAGTGCGAATACCAAGAGACTTCTGTTACCTTGATGGATGATTTTGCCAAGTTTCTTCGCTGCGCCGCTGCGCGCATATTTCCATCATGCCTAGGAATCTACAGCTCGCCATTTTCGGCAAATTAAGCGGGCTGGGATGTTCTTTCTGTCGTCTTGAGTGGAGTGCTACAGATTGCTTTCTTTAGCCGACTGGTTGGCTCTTGCTTGAATGCTTGCAGGGTCTTTTTGAGTGGCGGTTGGCATCATTATCTTTCATCTTTGAAGCTTGTTGGATGGTTGGAGCTGGTCCAGCTCCTCTTGATGCTCGTATTGCGGCATGAGTTGCAACCTTGGTGACTACATGAGGGATTATGCGCGCAAATTCTGCAAGTCTCTCTTGCTAACCCAGTGAACGCGACTCCAGGAGCGACCGAAGCTGCGATAACACATGAACAGTTGAAGCTTGTCCTACCACCGAGTCAGCAAGTGGTAGCATCGTCGACGCTGATCTAACAAAGATTTCATAGAGATTTATGGTGAATGACGCGCCCACAAAGAATATAAGGCCGCGAACCACCCCGACAACAACATCATCACAATGAACCTTTTGAGATGTTGGTTCATTGTGGTCATCATTACTGCATCGCAGGATTGCGCTTATTTGTCGTCCGCGTAGTCGATCTACCAAGGTCATCGTGGCCCACTCCGCTTATCCCCCAAGGTTACGGCCAGGATCCGCTTCGGTCATAGACGACTGCGGATAGCCAACCACAGCGGCAGGACAGCCACTTCATTCAGGTCTTTTATCCACCAAGGTTACGGTTTCCAAGCCACTTGGGACAAGTGCCAAGCCACATATCCCGATTTCAGACGAGTGAACATAAAGCAAATGGACAGCGAAGGCTTGGCGATGTAGATTGAGTGAAGAGTTGTTTGGGAAGGAGCTTGCCCACTTTTTTGGGTCGTGGGTGACTTGGGAGTTATATTTTGGAGCTAGACTTTCTCTACTTATTTGACTGCCTCCCTCACCCACCGTAGTTTGATTCCTCCCGATTCTTCTCTCGACATATCGACAAACGACAACCTACCTTAATATCCATCACCGCGATTGAACGCGATGGTCCTTACGGTCTTCGTTGCGGCTCTGTTCGCTTATTGCGCTATCTGTGGGGCGCAAGCCCAGACTACCTTAACAGGATGTCACCTCCATGAGGGTGTTGAGTGAGTATAGTCTGTGCACAATGAATTGAGCAACATATTAAAGCATTAAATAGGTACTGCTACCTCCCAAATGGGCAAGAGACTGCCGTCGGCACCACAGCAGGCTCCCTGGCCACCGCCATCCCTTCCGCCACAACTGCCCCAGTTGTCGCCGCCGCCGTAACTACTGGTCAAACCACCGCCGTCACTGACTGCCACATCCACGAGTCCACTCCAGTCTGCATCAATGGCAATGGCGAGAAGGTGGAGATGGTTGTCTCAACTCCAACCGGCACTGACACTCTCCCAACTTCGTTTAACAACTGCCACGCCCACGGAACCGAGACTTTCTGCGAGGATGTCGACGGAAACGATGTCGAAGTTCATTCGTTATCAGCATTTGCAGAAGATCACGAGGATCATGATGATCACGGGCCCGAGGAAGAGGGACACGAGGGCCATGTGCACGCTGAGGAAGCAGGATCAAAAACGACGACGGGTCAAACTACCGCAGTGACAGGGTGTCATATACATGAGAGCACACCGATGTGTATAAATGGCGAAGGCGAAGAGGTACAAGTCATGGTTCCCATACCGACAGGGCCCGAAGCTCTACCAACTGCTTACAACGAATGCCACGCGCACGGCGCCACCGAAATATTCTGCAAGAACGCCGCTGGAAACGAAGTCGAGGTCCGCGCACTGTCAGCAACAGGAGGAGACGGTGATCACGAAGGCGGCGGCCACGACGAAGCAGAATCCTCTACAGCGGAATCCTGCCACTTCCATGCCGGCGTCGAGCACTGCACAGGTGGGTCCGCCGAGCAAACCTGCTCCCGCAAAGACAGAGACTACAATATCAAGCTGCGCATCGGCCTTATCTTCCCTATGCTCGTCGGCGCAGCCTTCTCCGTCTACCTCCCTCTTTTCCTTAAGAAGGTCCTGAACATGGACACCTCCGGCTTAGTCTTCACCATCATCAAGCAATTCGGTACAGGAGTAATCATCGCAACCGCTTTCGTTCATCTACTGACTCACGCCAACCTCATGTTCGCCAATGAGTGTCTACCACCCCTCAAATACGAGGCTACCACTAGCGCGATCGCTATGGCAGGCGCCTTCATCGCATTCCTGGTCGAATACCTCGGCCACCGCCTCGCCAGCTGGCGTCGTAACGTCCTTGCCACTCCCAGAGCAACTGCCGACAACTCACCAGCAGACAGCAACACAGACGTCTCCCAAATCGACGAACACGGCCAATCCGCACCAACCAAAGAAGCGCATGCTCACGCGCAAGACACCCACGACCACGCACCCGGCTCTGTTGGTACTGAAGGGCCCAGCCACCATCACCACCACGCCGCTGTCCCAGATGCAGACTCCTGCTCCATCGCACCACAGGATAAATTCTCGGTGTTGGTATTGGAGGCAGGAATCATTTTCCACTCCATCCTCTTGGGTATCACGCTCGTCGTCGCGGGCGATAGTGTATTCGTCACGCTCTACATCGTCATTTTGTTCCATCAGATGTTTGAGGGTCTTGCTCTTGGTGCTCGCATCGCTGCCCTTACCTCCGATCCAGCGCACGCCGACCACAAACACTTGCTTTCTTGGGTTCAAATCAAAAACCTTCTACTCCCAGGATTGTTCGCTATAATCACTCCTATCGGCATGGCTATCGGAATCGGAGTCATGAAGTCGTTCAACGGTAACGACCCAAACACGATCATTGCTTTGGGTACGCTGGACGCGGTGTCGGCTGGTATCCTGCTTTGGGTTGGATGTGTTGGGATGTGGGCTCACGACTGGATGTTTGGTGAGCTGAGAGACGCGAGATGGACGAAGGTCCTGCCGGCCGGTATTGCGCTGGTGTGTGGGATGATTTTGATGGGTGTTCTTGGCAAGTGGGCGTAAAGCCTAAGCAGAAGATGGAGAGGATGAGAAGAGAGAAGTGGGGAGGTTGATGGAATGAAGAGACCAGATACTGATACCTATTTGTTTGCACAGCATGGCGTTACGGGCCTTTGGGCAGGAAAATCACAATAGGCATGGACATGATTAAAGTTTAGATAGCGTTGTCTTTGTCGATGAAGCGTAGCAGAACGCTAGCATAATTTGCATAGCTTCGCGAGGAGAAGATGGGGCTTAACCGAAATGACTATAAATTCGGAGATGAATAAATTGTTCATGTGGTGTGTTCGTATTTGTATGATGCTACTATAAAGCATGTTCAATTCATGAAACCCCACTACGATCCAAGCTAACCAGTTGGTACTTGTTGTGTGCTTCATGGCGAAGCTGGTGAGATCTTCTGCTTCTTGGCCCTTCCTAATCATGGTCAGCCAGACCTGGAATTGCTCGGCCGTCCACGCTGGGTCTGCCTACTACCAACCAGTTAGTGACATGCACATCTTACTATCTCAATGTTAAGCGAAACCAACCTTAGTAAGCAAGAACAGAGCCTAGCCCTCTACTTCCCTTTTCCACTAATCCACTCCTAGGCCCCCCTCAGCGTCTTTATACACGGGGTGCTTCGGCCACGGCCCAATCGGTGCCTTGTACTTATTCTCATGGATATTGATATAGCCCGTCGCCTCGATACTCTCCTTCATGTGCTATGGAGTGTCAAGCGGTCCGCCCAATACCACATCGCATGGTAGAGGACTGACTTGAACTTAGCGAGGTGCGAGTCTGCTGGCATGGTGCCGTCGTCGCAGTACATGCCACAATCGCCTTTCATGTGTTCGATCCAGCTTAATAGGGATTAGTTCTGCTTACTATATGTACAATGATTATGACTTACTGCCGGGAGCAAAATTCCTAGCAATTTGTTAGTGATGGTTGAGCTAACTCGATGGGAGGGAGCTTAGGCATAAGCCTCCCTGTACAACTGATCCCACTCGCTCCTCGCGAAAGAGCCAAGCAACATACGGATATGCACCAGATCGAACTTAATCCCGCACGCCCACGGTCTCCTACTATCTTCTACAATTAGGTGGGACGGAGGTGATAGATGGCGGTTATAAATCCACACCTCGCACTGTGACTGTTGACCAGTTGTCGTCCACTCCTATCCCAATCCCTGTCCGGAACTCCTTTCAACCCGAGCCCCAAGAACTCACGATTAAGGAAGGTATCAGCAACATCAATAACCCACTGCCATCACCCATACCCACGTCTAATACGTTTTGCGCCTTGTCTCCAATCGTCGAGCGGAACAAGAGGATGTTTCCCTGACTATCCCGCACCTTGTCATACACATGTCCGATCTGCAGACTCTCAAACTACCTCTCATGAGCTGGGATGATATACCCCTCTTCTTTCAGGTCTGGTATTTACGCCCATTCTCGATGTAACCGCGGTAAATGGAAGAGAAGTGGACGCGTTCCCAGAAGAGATTTGTCCGGTGGCATTTGCACCGCGATCGGTTGGCGCATTATGAGGTACGTTGTCGGTTGAAGAGGCCATATCTGCAACTTAGATTCACGTTATGAACGAAAGACGAAATGTGGAACAGCAACTGATCTTATGCTCGAGATTGTCGCTTCTCATCTCCAGGCACCGCGATTTGGCCGTGTTGGTGAGGGTAGCTCAAAGCTAGCCTTTCCAATCCTAACAAATACCACCAGAGCATGGATTGATGCACGAAGCTGCATGCATCACATCTTCTGTTCCCGCCATTATGGAAGAAATGAAGGCGCTGGATTGCGAATCTTGGCACAACCACTCAATCCATTACTATTGTAGGGCCCCACGAGTAAAGCAGCAAGCTAAGAGCACACCATACTGTATCACAACAATTGTTCATCAAGCGGAATCCTTCACGCAGGCACTAAGCAAATAAGTGCTCCGTGTCATCGTCTAAACCTTCGAAAAGCACCCAAAACCGTCCTAGCAAACCACGGTGTAGCCCACACACTCCCAATCACCCTACCGGGCAGCATAGCCTTCGTGATCGCATACGCCGTCGCAACCTCGAGCACAATCCTCGTTCCGTCTCCATATCTATTTACCTCCTCCCCCTCACCTTCCTTTAACCCATCACTTCGTATCGGCAGACCACCCTCGACCAGCGCCTCTATCCTCTCAGCCGTTGACGTCTTTGATATCCCCTCAGTTTGATCGCCCTCTGGTATGGATAAAGGCGCTTCCACACCGAACCAACGTTTTCTCCCAAAATACCTTCCAAACAACTCTTGATATTGTGCGACCTTTTCTTCCCTAACAAATTTGGGAAGCCACCCTGAGTAGTGGAATGATACGCCAAGGATGATGAGCGGTATTATGGCCGTTAGTTCGTGAAGGATGAGGAAGGATGTTATGTGAGTGCCGGGCGCGTGTAATAATGGAGCAGTGTATGGGCGGAAAAATCTGGGTATGCGGTTTTGTATCCTTTCCATTCGTGATTGTGGTGTGGTGGTTGAGGTTGAAGAGGAACGGTTGTGTGGTTGGCGCAGTGGATAGCGGAAGATGGTTCGACGGAGCGAGAGTCGTGGAGACATGTCGGTGCTTTCGTCAGGGTGTTCACAGCGAGAGATATCAATAACAATCGGTTGGGGTTTTTGCAGCTCTATGAAGATTGGAGCAATGTTGAGAACTCAGGCGAGGCTGTGGGCGAGGCTAGGCTTAGGACGAGCTTGTAGACGCTGACGATGTTGTATGGCGCCTGCAGGAGTGCAGGCATAACTCAAGAGTATCGAGAGGGTGTCGGTGAAGTTCAACTGGTTGGCGAGGTGCTGTGGTTGAGGATTTATGTGAAATGGTGACGGCCAGCAAGGTGTCGAGGTTGAACTGGGCCTCGGCGGTTGCGAGCTTGAGCGCGGGTAGGTAAGCGCGATGATTACACAAGAACATATACAATCGATTGGACATGGCTAAGACCGAGCTTAATATGCTTAAGCGATAAACCTAGATACTGATGAATAGTATTGTAGAATCTGGGAGTGGCTTATTGAATCGGCCGTGCCCAAATGAAGGCATAAACGAGCATATGGCCATGTATTGAATCCTTGGGTCGCAGTAGGCATCAAGATGAAAATCGAAGGGGAAGGCGAAGACTTTACTAGCAGCATTCGGGACACCTGCAACTGCAATCACTCATGTAGGCATTTTTTAACTCAAATTGGTATCATTCGTTTGAAGATTTACTCGATATTCGACTAGCTAAACACGTTGTCGTCTACTTTGCAGATGTGGAAGCGCGAGGAACGGGGAGAACTTAGTTCTCGTAAACCCACTTCTCGGCGGCGGACTTCCAGGAGATGACCTCCTCTGGCTTGAACCAGAGAGCGATCTCCTTCTTGGCGTTCTCGACGGAGTCGGAGCCGTGGCAGACGTTGCGTCCGACATCGATGCTAGCGAGTTGTCAGTATTTCGCCCCTTATCTGGTGTACAGGATAAAACATACGCGAAGTCACCACGGATGGTTCCTGGGGCGGAGGCCAATGGGTTGGTGGCACCGAGGAGGACACGGCCGGTCTTGACGGCATCCTTACCCTCCCAGACCATGGCGCAGATTGGGCCGGAGTTCATGTAGGCAACGAGACCAGCGAAAAATCCCTTGGAGGAGAGATCAGAGTAGTGCTTCTCGAGGTGCTCTTTTCCTGGAGTGCAGAGCTTAATGGCGGCAAGCTTGTAACTTGTTTCTCGAGTCAGTTACAGCTCTAAAATAAACAAAGGGAGCTTTTTGACAGCTTCTTGGCCTGTAATCGAACTTACCCACGGTTCTCGAAGCGAGAGATGATTGGGCCGACAAGTCCACGCTGGACTCCGTCTGGCTTGATGGCAATGAAGCTATTCGCGCCCGTCAGTTTTCGAACCCTCACCGCCAACGCATCCTACCCCTCATTTTTTTGAGAGTTCTCGTGCAGACGTATTTGCGCCATTGCGCGGAGTCAGTAACTCACGTCTGCTCGGTAGACATTTTGAACTTATGTTTTATTTCTTGTTTTAAGGAATTATGAGGAGCTTGGGTTTTTTTGGGCAGAGAAATTTGTTGATGAGGGGTTCGTCGCTAGGGGTGGAAGTGTGTGGATCAGCCATCGATAGTGAGCGGAAGGTGGGCCGGCAGCACTTTTGGACACTGGTTGTTGCTGGGGAAATTTGTATGCGGATCACGTGGAGTTGACTTGGATGGACAAGAATAGAGCTCAAGCCCAACAATTCAGGCAGAAAACGAGTACCTTGACGTCGTTGCCAAGGTCGCATGGGTAGCGGACAGCTAAGCTCCAAAGATGCCGCGTGCAGAGGTCGAATTCGAGCTGTTAGCTTGTTTGTTTACAATATAAATCTTTTAACTCAATGCTGAGGCCCAACTGATTACTACAATGAAGTCTCAAACTGTGTTGTCCTCGCGGTGGACATTACTGTTTGTGATTCTGTCCGCCATATGTTGCTTGATCGCGCCCTCAGGTAAGTGACAGCTGGGCTGGAAGTATTGAAGCAGCTCATGCTAACCAGTTTGTAGTGGCTGTTAAACACGAGAACTTCAAGACTTGCCAACAGTCTGGTTTCTGCAAGCGCAATAGATTATACGCTGATGCTGCCGCTGCCGTTGGACCACAGCGTTGGGTCGTCCCATATTCCCTTTCACCAGAATCGATAAAGTTCGAACAAGGACAACTGCATGGCACAGTGCTGAAGGCTGTGGACCAAAGTGGTACCACAGCTCGTCTGCCCTTGACTGTCTCTTTCTTGCAGTCGGGAACTGCCAGAGTTACCGTTGATGAGGAGAAGAGACAGAACGGAGATATCGAGCTCAGGCATAACAGCAAAGCAAGAAAAGAGCGCTACAATGAGGCTGCCAATCTCGTAACTGTTGGTGGACTCGAGCTAAACGAGGATGCCGAACTGGTTGAAACCACAGAGGAGATGACTGTGGTGAAGTACGGACCAAACAAGGAGTTCGAGGCAGTCATTCACCACAACCCATTCCGCCTGGATTTCAAGAGAGACGGACATCTCGAGATCAAGTTTAATGATCGTGGTCTCCTCAATGTCGACCAGTGGCGAGCTAAGATCGAGCATGAGAAGATGGAAGGCGAGGAAGCCACAGCCAACAAGGAGGACGACTCTACATGGTGGGAGGAGAGCTTTGGTGGCAACACTGACACCAAGCCTCGTGGTCCAGAGTCCATTGCTCTCGACATTACTTTCCCGGGATACAACCATGTTTATGGTGTGCCAGAGCATGCCAGTTCTTTGTCTCTGAAGTCTACTCGCGGAGGCGATGGCAACTACAATGAGCCATACCGCTTGTACAACTCTGATGTCTTTGAATACATCGTCGACAGCCCAATGACCCTCTACGGCTCTATTCCTTTCATGCAGGCCCACAAGAAGGATTCTACCGTCGGTGTCTTCTGGCTGAATGCTGCTGAGACATGGGTGGATGTCATCAAGGAGACCGCCGCTCACAACCCATTGAGCTTGGGCATCGACTCCAAGACCGATACCAAGACTCACTGGATATCGGAGTCAGGTCTCCTCGACGTCTTCGTTTTTCTCGGACCGAAGCCAACGGATGTTTCCAAGGCGTACGGCGAGTTAACTGGTTATACCCAGCTTCCACAAGACTCCGCCATCGGCTATCACCAATGCCGCTGGAACTATGTCACCGATGAGGATGTCAGAGATGTCGACCGCAAGATGGACAAGTTCAAGATTCCATACGATGTCATCTGGCTTGACATTGAGTACACGGATGGCAAGAAGTATTTCACTTGGGACGCGCTTACCTTCCCAGACCCAATCGGCATGGGCAAACAGCTCGACGAACACGGACGCAAGCTGGTTGCCATCATCGATCCGCATATCAAAAACGAGGGCGGCTATCACGTAGTTGATGAGCTCAAGAAGAAGGATTTGGCTGTGCACAATAAAGACGGTAACATCTACGAAGGATGGTGCTGGCCAGGCTCATCTCACTGGATCGATGCTTTCAACCCGGCCGCCATCGACTGGTGGAAGTCTCTGTTCAAGTACAACAAATTCAAGGGCACGCTTGCCAATACTTGGATCTGGAACGACATGAACGAGCCATCCGTTTTCAATGGCCCAGAGACGACCATGCCAAAGGACAACCTTCATCATGATAACTGGGAGCATCGCGATCTGCACAACTTGAACGGCATGACCTTCCACAACGCCACCTACCAGGCACTTATCACCCGCGAGAAAGGTGAGGCGCCACGTCGTCCATTCATCCTTACCCGTGCTTTCTACGCCGGCTCTCAACGTTACGGAGCTATGTGGACAGGAGACAACGAGGCCAAGTGGGAGGCATTAGCAATCTCCTTCCCAATGATCCTCTCCCAAGGCATCGCCGGCTATCCATTCGCCGGTGCCGACGTCGGCGGGTTCTTCGGTAACCCAGATAAGGAGCTTTTGACTCGTTGGTACCAAGCCGGAGCCTTCTACCCATTTTTCCGCGCCCACGCTCACATCGACACTCGTCGCCGTGAGCCATACCTCGCTGGTGCTCCATACACTGAGATTATTACTCAGGCTCTGAGGTTGAGGTACTCTCTTCTCCCAGCCTGGTACACTGCTTTCCACGAGGCGTCCGTGGAGGGTACTCCTATTGTCCGCCCACACTACTTCACGCATCCAGGCGACGAGGCGGGATTTGATGTGGATAACCAGTTCTTCGTCGGCTCTACCGGCCTCTTGGCCCACCCAGTTGTTACAGAGGGTGCCAAGAGCGTCGAGATGTATCTCCCAGATGAGAAGACCTACTACGACTACTTCACCTACAAGGTCTATCGGGGGAAGGGCAAGCACCAGATCGAGGCGCCGCTGGAAACTATCCCATTGCTCATGCAAGGTGGGAATATCATCCCGCGCAAGGATCGTCCGAGAAGAAGCTCCGCGTTGATGAGGTGGGATCCTTATACCCTTGTTGTCGTTCTTGGCGATGATGGGAATGCTAAGGGTGAGTTGTACGTTGACGATGGAGAGTCCTTTGATTATCAGAGCGGTGCATACATTCACCGTTTGTTCGAGTTCAACTCTACCACCTCGTCCCTCGCCTCTACTTGTTTTGAGAAGTGCTCCGGCGCGAAGAAGGCAGCGAAGGCGGCGTTTAAGAAGAGTATGGATGGGGTGCACGTTGAGCGTGTCATCATTGTCGGTGCACCCAAGGCGTGGGAAGGAAAAGACACTGTAATGCTGAAGGAGGGTGGGAAGGAGAGGAGTGTGGGTGTGGTGTTTCATGAAGGTGCGAGGGGCCACGGGAGTTGGGCTGAGGTTAAGAATCCGGGTTCGAGGATCGGTGAGGATTGGAGGATTGAGTTTGCCTAGTTTGTTTAATATGCGAACTGATTTGTTGAATATGCATTGTTCTACCTCGAACTGCTGATGTCGTTTTCTTCATGGTCTAGAGTGGGAACGAGGTAGCATTCGTTGATATCCAGACTTGCCACAGCTGGCGGACTCGGAAGGGGTGATGAATGATACCCCTCGTTTATGTAGAACGTGCATGGGTTTGAGTGGGTACCGTAGCTCGAAATCTTCCTCGCATCGCCAATGCAGGTCGGAAATGGTATGAGTGACATCGCCGGCGAGCTGCGGTAGAACATAAGATGGGCCGCCCCGCTGGATCGTCCCTTATTTTTGAGTTTCAAATCGGTATTGAAAGTTGAATCTCAAACGTTGAATTATACGAATAACATGGCGGAACAAACTTCAACCTCTCCTGAGTCGTCAAGAGTAGTAGTGGCCAACGAGACGGCCGACGAGCAGCCGATTGTGTCTGTTGCGGCGTTGGCTGAGCCTTTGCCAGCTGATATTGGTGAGCACGTGGATGCTGTGAGTATTTTGTAGTAAGTTTTGATTCGCCTGCTAACCGGTTGGTAGGACGGTGACCTTGATCATGATTCGGCTTAAGAAAGCAGCCTCGGAAGGTACACTGGTTTGCCCAACAAGGTGGTGCTTAATCAATATGAGCCAGTGACACCACTTCTATTTCTTCCGCGCTTTACAGAGGTAAGTCTATTGTCAGACTTATACCATTATTTCTTATTATTTTACGGACAACCGGTTAACTCTCTACAGGTCATCGTGAGAATGGCCGCCGCTACCAGTCCCTGAAGCCCGGCTATATGGCTCCAGCAGATGAGCAGCAAATCTAGTGTCTCAAAGCTGGGAACGTCTGGTACAAGATCCTTGATAGCTAGGAGGAGAACCCCTTATTTCAGTCGCCAATCAGTGATAAGACACAGAATGTATTGGATATTGGGACTGGTGATGGGAGCTGGGCAATTGACGTCGCCGATACTTTAAAAAATCGTAAGCTCGCCCGGATTAGGCATAAGGAAGCAAGGGAAGTGGCTGAGGCTAACTGACTGGCTGCAGTGAATGTCAGAGGTGTGTACCTCTATCCGCCTCCACGCAGCTACTCGCCGCCAAACTGTATTCTGGAAATGTTCGTCGAGTTTTTTGATGATCTAAAACGACAGGATGTGCTGACGAGACACTAGCGATGATGTTACCAAGGAATGTACGTGGCCTTTAAAGTTTGACCTGATTCATATGCGTCTCATGCTTGGCTCCTTCACTCAGTAAGAGTGGAAAAACGTGTATAAGCAGGCTTGTGAGTATATTTTCCTCCCGTCAGCGACCAATAACAGAGCTAACAAGTTGCAGCAATCTCGCTCCTGGAGGTTCCTTGACCTTTCTCTTCCACTTCATCGAAGCAGAAGTATCATTAACATCACACAACAGCATGGATTGAGCATTTAGAGACGAACCCAGGAGTCCACTGCGACGACGGAACCATGCCAGTAGACTCCAACCTCGCAAAGCTCGGCTCCCTCTTTGCCAAATGGGCGAGGACCTACAACAAGTTCCTGAACGTCTACGACGCCATGTGTTCCAGCATCGCAGCCGCAGGTTTCATAAATGTGCATGAGCGCACCTACAAGGCACCTTTGGGTCCTTGGCCTCGCCATCCAATCTATAAGGATGCTGGGAGAGTGGCCATGTAGTGTTATAAGTCTGGCATGGAGGGCTGGGTAATGTACATTTTGATTAACGTAAGTGAGTTCGGCAGTGGGGGAGCAGGTTGATGGGGGCTAATTGGAGAATAGTTCGGTCCGCCAACCCCATGGAGTCCGGAGCAGGTCCAGGCTTACCTTGCCGAGATGAAGAAGGAGTTGGATTCAAAGTGGCATATTTATCAGAAGACGAAGCGTGTGTGGGCTCAGAAACCGTTTGGAAATGAGTCTGGACGAGCAGAAGGTCGATGTGCAGAACTTAGGGTATTCTTATGAGGTGGGCGGTAAGGGGGAGGAGAAGTGAAGGAAAGGCTGCGGCACTGAACGACGAGATGAGAAGACGGGCATGAAGAGGGACATGTCCTATTATTCAAGCGTGCATTCCATAGCAATAACATGTCGAGTTTATTCGAGTCACCATTAGCTATTTGGCACTACTTCTCTATTTGACATTCCGCAATCCTCTTCTCGACCCAACCGCCAAGCTTGTCTCCGCTACCAAGGATCTGTATCTCAGCCTTAACGTTCAAGAACAACATATAATGTACCTCCCTCCTCCACTCCGCATTCGTATCCTCCGCAAAAGCCGGGTTAGATGCCAACATGTTGGTCGCTAGCTTCCTATCCCTCTTGCTCAGCGCTAATACGCCAGCCACCTCACTTTCCTCTTCGTTCCCATTTTCCCCGTCCCCATCCTCACGAACTTGACCTTGTGTGGCCAAGGCGTCTTCAAGTCTGACACCCAACCACCTGATACTTGGTACAGCAAGGTGCGCATTCTCATGTGCCAAGGCCACACTGCCTACTGCATAAGTAGAGAGGATTGAGAGACCATGTGGATCGCAGTCTGTGAGGCAGTAGATGGGTGGACAGAGCGGGAGGCTGGATAGGTGGTGGATGAATGCTCGTGTACTTATATCCGGGTATCCCTTCGCCGTCACAAGTAGTCCGTTTCCGCCTTGTCCTTGTACACGACATAGAGTCCTGAATGTGGCTTCTTTCTCAATCACGAGGATCCATTTGAGGCCACGAAAGTAGACGTCCTTGATTTGACGGATGTCCGGGACGAGAATGCCATCAGCATCTGAGGAGCAGCCGAGCGTGGTACCGGAGTTGGTGAGAAGACCGAGAGGACCGTGGATGAGACCTTTGGCTGTGGCGACAACGTTCAGCTGATGCCGTGGGATGTTGAGGGTGTAGGCTAGGTCGTCGATGTAGCGGTCTACGACGGATTGGTTGATGAAGAGGGAGGGGTCTTTGTAATATATATCTCTATGCAAGTGAGCAGTGTTAGTGCATAGTTAATAACCGCCCTTGACGGTCGGCCTGTTTCATGTGCTGCAGCGGATGGTGGCTGAAAGTTTCGCGGGTAGAGCTCGCCGTACCTCTTCGTAGTCACCACACCAGTCACAAGCGCTTCGTGGCTCAGAGAAATGACACTGAGAAGTGCCGCTGTCACACAATCCATCAGCAAAAGAAGGTCGCAATACTCTCGCTCTCTCATCAGCTGCCCCTCTTACCAAATTTCCAAGCCTCCCTCTGGGTCTTTCCAGGGAATCTGATTTCCTTCGTTTTCACCGTACCAGTTTTCTTCAGTATGCCATTTATTGGATCCAAAACCTGCGGGAAATTGTTATGCCTGGACTTCAGACGAATGACAAGCGGTTGGTCCTCAAGCAGGCAGTCTAGGATGACTTCTAGCATGTCTTCGAGCTTTACAATTACGGCTCCACCCTGGGTTCCTGGTGCATGATCTTTGGGCATCCGTGACATGTCCAGGTGACAGTTTATAGATCTGATGCGACTGGGGAGTTGGATCGCCTCTGATGATATGCTGGATGCCGCTGGAACCGGATGGCCATAGTCCGAGTGTTCAATAGAGATGATCTCTCCATCACTCATGTGGTCGTCTCCCATGAGGTCGTCGAACATGTCATCGTCCATGGTTAGAAGGTATAAGAGAACAGCCGCCCGTGAGAAATGAGGAAACAATGGACGAGACAAGTGTCGTCGGTTGTCTGAGTAGTGAGTTCAGACAGGAGAGAAAGTTAACACAATGAACGAACAAGAGCATCAGTAACAAGCAATGATAAGAGAGAAGCTAGGCCGTATCGCCCCTTGGGCGTTATGGATTGACTCTGATTGTTGAATGAAGCTCGGAAAGTTTATGGTGTTGTTGAGCCAGAAGTGAGGTCTAACGGAAGAACTAACCTCCAGCCGAGATCTAAGATCGAATCGAAGGAGATAAGATCCATCTGACAGGCGCATGAAAGAACGGTCGCGCATGCGCGGTTCCTCAACCAAGCCACACCTTTTCTCTCAAACTCGGATGAGCCGTTAATTGTGGGCAAGACGACGTCGGGTGTTCCGCTGGAAGTGCGAATCCCCCGGGTAACAGCGGCGTCGACGTCGCGCCATTTCGCTTCGTTCTTCACTTCACTTCGTTGTGACAACCCCGTACTACAGCTCTTGATTGGTTTGATGGCTCATCTAATTATCTCATAACATCATCGTGCAATCGTTGTGAAGCCTCCTTTCACACACAGTCCGCCACCATGGTCGCAGTAACGAGGGGGAAGCAAAAGGCCCTAGCCCCTGAGAGACAGACCACCAATGGCGTTACCACTGGGACGATCAAGTCTGGCAACATCTCCGAGATCTCCAAGTATAGACCTTCAAGAAGTGGCAATAAACCACTCAAGAGTGATAAGAAAACGGATCAAACCTTGTGGCGTCTCAAGGACGACCATGGACGACAGACGTGGCATTTTCTCACTGAGGAAGACGCCAAGGAATGGCCTCAGTCTTTCGCCGACAAGTACTTCTTGAATCTACCACTTGTGAGCATAAATTTTGATCTTTACCCCAACTTCATTACTAACCGGTTGGCAGGATGCACCAACACTCCCGAAACCCACCACTCCCCTCGATTCGGCCAAGAACGGACTCGAGTTCTTTCAGCACCTCCAGCTCGAGGCAGGAAACTGGGGATCCGAATATGGCGGACCACTCTTTCTCATGACCGGCATCATCGTCGCCTGGATCGTAACTGATACGCCAATTCCAGAGTCATACAAAACCGAAATGATCAATTACATCTTCGCTCGCGCTAACCCGGTCGACGGTGGCTGGGGTCTGCATATCGAAAGTGACAGCACAGTCTTCGGTACCAGCTTGAACTATCTCAACCTCCGTCTCCTCGGCGTCCCAGTCGACGAGCCAAGAGCGGCAAAAGCGAGAGCTACACTTCACAAGTTGGGAGGAGCGCAAATGTCGCCTCACTGGGCAAAGTTTTGGCTCAGTGTGCTCGGAATCTCAGATTGGGACATCGTGAACCCGATCCCTCCTGAATTCTGGCTCATGCCAAATTGGGTGCCTGTGCATCCGTGGAGATGGTGGATCCACATCCGTCAAGTCTTCTTGCCAACCTCTTATATCTATTCTTTGAGATGGACATACCCAACCACATCACTGATTCAAGAGCTTCGCAAGGAGATGTTCACCGAGCCCTGGGAGACGATAAACTGGAAAGAACATCGTAATTCGATCGCTCCGATGGATAACTTTCATCCCAAGACCTGGATTCTCAACCTCATCAACTGGATCCTAGTGAATATCTGGTTTGCCTGGCTCCGTCCAAACTGGATCAAGAAGTGGGGAGAAGAGCAAGCATGGGAGCTCATCGTCATGGAAGACCTGAACACTGACTATTCCGACCTCGCACCTGTCTCTGCACCAATGAACACCATCGCCTGTTTCATCCGGGAAGGCAAGGACGCATACTCCGTCAAGCGCCATATCGAAATGTTTGAAGACTACCTCTGGGTCAAGTCCGAAGGCATGCTCGTAAACGGCACCAACGGTTTGCAAATCTGGGATACGGCTTTAGTTATCCAAGCCGTAATGGATGCTGGCCTCGCGCAGGATCCAAAGTGGGTGCCTATGTTGACCAAAGCTCTACACTTCTTGGATGAGCAACAAATGCGTGATAATGTTCCTAATCAGGCGGAGTGTTATCGTCAGCAGCGGAAGGGCGGATGGGCGTTCTCGACTAAGGTTCAGGGCTATGCTGTGTCGGATTGCATTTCAGAGGCACTGAAGGCCGTTATTATTCTTCAGCGTACGCCAGGATATCCTCAGCTGTTGGACGATCAACGCATCTTTGACGCTATTGATACTCTACTGACCTTCCAGAACACCACTGGTGGCTGTGCATCGTATGAACCACAACGTGGCTCAGAGCTCCTCGAGTGGTTGAATGCTGCCGAAGTCTTCGGCCGTATCATGGTCGAGTACGATTACCCAGAATGCACGACTGCCGTCGTCACTGCTCTGTCGCTCTTCTCAAAGTGCTGGCCGGACTACCGCGCCGAAGAGATTGGGTACCAGAAGACGAGGATGGTGAACTGGATCAAATCCAACCAAAACAAGGACGGTTCGTGGTATGGCTCTTGGGGTATTTGTTTCACGTACGCCACTATGTTCGCTCTCGAATCGCTCGAGTCTATCGGTGAGACGTACACGACGTCGAGTCATAGCAAGAGAGGATGCGACTTCATCGTGTCCAAACAGCGCGCGGACGGTGGATGGTCAGAGTCCTTCCACGCCTGTGAGGAGATGCGCTACATTGAGCACCCCTCGGGCTCCCTCGTTGTGCAGACTGCTTGGGCCCTCCTCGGTCTCATGTACGGCGAATACCCACACCGTGAGCCTATCGAAAAAGGCATCACATTCCTGATGTCTCGTCAGCAAGATAACGGCGAGTGGCTCGAAGAAGCCATCGAAGGCGTCTTCAACAAGAGCGCGATGATCACCTACCAGAACTACAAATTCACCTTCCCAATCATGGCCCTGGGTCGCTGGGCCAAGCTTGAGGAAGAGAGGGCAGGTGCCGTGAAGCTTGAGATGATCAAGGGGACGGGTGTAGGTGCCGGTCTCGCCAACGGTGTGACAAGAAGGCGATAGGAGGGGAATGGGTAATGAGCTCTGAAAATGTTAGCGTTAATCTTTTAATATATTTCGGTTGGGAGCGCACATATTGGCTGAGATGAATTCACGTACTGTTTCTGCACGTTCATTCCGTTTTCCGTGCCGAGTACGTTTGAGGTGTCGGGTCGTCGTCGCGGGAACCACTTGAAGTTGTCGCGTCTGCAATCTTCCACTCCAGGGACACATCCTACCACACCCTTTCGTGCCCTGGACTTTGCGCGTCGATTGAGTTGCTCTTTTCTGTCAATTCTTGAGCACAATAGATAACCGGTTCGCGAAGCCATCCACAATTCGAAAGTCCTTCTCGTTGTCGATTTTTAGATCGTCCTTCAATATTTGCGACACCTTCCACACCACCCTCCGACACATACACTGGTGACCATCTGCCATTTTGATCGTCTCAATTCCTGCCAGTAGATACAGTAAGTCGCCAACCAGTTTTGCCAGTTAGATGAGTTCTCTGTTGGTGGAGACGGCGTTGAGGAGGAGTTGTGAAAGTCTACCAAGAGCTTCGACTTTTTATATTGATCGATCCATTCGCAAGTACCCTGTTTTACATTGAAGGCAACGCCAACCAATTTGCAGCACATCACATTGTCGTACGCGGCGCATTGTTCACAATCGGTTCCGCTACCCAGGGTAAAGCTTTGCATTATGCATTTTGGCGTCAGGTTCACGTCTCAGCGACGGAACTTGGGCGCATGTGTCGCTTTCATTAGAGACGTAACAATCAGTTTTGACTTGTTTCAAAGAGTATTGCATGGAGCAACCTCATTGTCAGGTAACACACGATTCATCACAGCAGTCTTATTTCATCGTGATCTGCGACATAGCTCTAACAGCGCTCTATAACTCCAAACGCCGCCCATGTTGTATATCACCTCGATCTCATTATTCCCCAATGTGAAACCTTACTCAGCCTTCCCCTTCCCCTTGCCCTTCCCCTTCCCCTCAGCCTCGTTCTCCGCCTTCAAATCCATACCCTCGAGTTGCCTCTTCAAATCCTCCTCATTAATCTCCGGCACCTCAGCATCCCCCTCCGCATCTGCGCCCGCATCCTCCATCTCCTCCTCCAACCCGCCCTCCTTCAACATCCACTCCACCGCCTCCCGCCTATCATTCAGCTCCGCCTCATAAATGGCATCATGTCCCGCCTTATTCTGCAGATACGGATCCGCGCCATGCTCAATCAAACATTGAACAGACGTCAAGTGTCCGTTCAGAGCTGCCCAGTGGAGGGGCGTGTTGCCTGCTGAGTTCCGTGTCGACAGGAGGGAGAGGTTGGTCTCTTCCGATGGTATGGCTTTCAGGATGAATTCGAGAATCTCTATTTGATCGTTAGGGCCTGCTCACAGTCCAATTGTGCCTGTCGTGCTCCTCCCATAACGTCCGCATCTATCCCAACGTCTTGCGCTCACCGAGGGCAGAGGGGGGGTGATTGGGAGACGTACCAGCATGACCATTCGCGCTCGCATAATGCAGCACCCCATTCCCTGACTCCTCATCAATGGCGCTTTTCACTATCTCTGCAACACTTGACTCCTTTCCCTTGACAAGACCCTCAATCTCATTCTTAAAGTCGGCGATCTCGTTTGCGCGCGCGAGGTAGACGAGCTCGTCGATCTCGTCTACTGAGAGGGTTGGTGGTGCCATTGCGAACTGCCTGCCCAGTGAGGATGTGTGTATTATCGGAGTACCTCGAGAATAGTGCTGAAAGCGGTTGTACAAGGTTAATAGAAAGTATTAAGTTTGCTATATTCCAGAGGTAAACAGGAGCTGCGCCGTTGATGGGACGATGAGGGGTCGAATAATTTTCGTTATCGCAGCTTGGGCTTATCGCGACGCGAGGTGCGGTTTGGCGCGTAGTTGTGGTGCTACGCATGCCACCTTTTCGCTTTTAAAGTTGCACTTTTGTCCACCTCGCGTTCCGATCGGAGGGTAATGAGGAACACAGTGTTCGAGTGTTGAGGGTTCTGCCTAATGGTAGTAACTGTAGTTTCATTGTCCATTTTGCTCTCTCTGACGTAGTTGAAGGCTCGAAATGCAAAGGTCAAGTACTGCTACCCGGCATCCTTGTCTCTTAACACCATTATTGAGTAGCATATACTTCATGGCCTGTACACAGTACTAAAGTGGTAAATGGGTAAGACTATAAATTATTCTAAATCCGGCGCCGTGCAGCTGTCCATTCATGGCATCTCCCGCCTTTGCCCAAGTACCTTGGTACCTCGTGCTCTTATATATAGAAAGGAACCTCATAGAACTGGCACGAACATGATGTTAGATACTTGTGTCAAGTACTTCTCATTTGATTCCTTCCGTTGTCCAGCTTATTCTAAACAACATCCCTCTACTCCGGCCTCAACACCTCCTTCCTCACTCTCTCAAACCTCCTTACATTCCTGTCCCACACCTGAGCTCTCTTCTCCTGGTCGACCTTCTTGATAACCATCTGGAAGAGCGCAGACACCGGCCTATGGTCTGAGACTCTGACTTCGTGTTTTCCATACGAATCTTGCCTTATCCTTCCTCTAGCACCGCCGTCTCGATACAAGATTCTGTCGCACCAGGCTGGTGCTCGTTTCTTCTCCGACGTATCATACGTGTCCGTTCCAACGTCATATTTGTACGTAGGGTTAAAAGTGATGCGTTCTTCAGTAAACATCCTCAACGGGAAGTCCTGCTTCTTCCTCCTGCTCACTAACAACTGATCTCTCTCTAACAACTTCTCAAGGTTGCCACTCCGGATGGCGTTTATGACTGCATCCCTGGACATCGTATCAATACGATAATTGAGGTCACCATTCCATATACACAACTCATGATCCAGAATCATACTCCCATCCCCACCCCCAACCAAACTATCCAGCCTCGTCGTTGGGTTTCTTTCGACAGGGAAGATGTCCCCAGCGAGGATGGCAACAACATCAGCATGCCTCTGCTTAGCCTGTGACTGTCCAGCCGCTAAATGGCAGTTCACAAAACACATACTCGAGTCATCTAACGTGAAGCGGATAACCAGGGCGCCTTTGTTACCATGATAGCCGCCCATACCGCGTTTGACTTCCGTAGCGTTGAGATTCTTGATACGGTCGCGGAGGTGGGATTTGACGAATATGCATGTAAACAGTCCAACAAGGGTTGAGGATTGTAAAAGATGGTAAAGGTCGTCTTTCGGCATAAAGTCGTCGAGGGAGCGGATGAGGTAGTCGCGCCAGTCGCGGTATTGGTGAGACATGCGCTCTTGGTCTGTATCTTTCTCCTTCTTCTTTGATTTGAAGAAGGACTTTGCTGTTGCTTTCTTATCTTCAAGATCAACAAGCTCTTGGAAGCCGAAGACGAGGATATCTGGTGCCCCACTACTCTCAAGTAGGTTCCTCATAAAGTTCGCATCCGTCTCGTTGTATCGCAGACTGTGGGGTGTTGAGGCGCCGCAATTCCAGGTGAATATCATTGCCCGGATGTTTTGGAAGGTGCAGAACTCGCTATCTCTGCTTTGGAGCTCGTTCTCCAGCCAGTCTTCTCTTAGTAGTCCGTCCCAGACCTTCAGAATGCTATCTGTGCCTAAGGTGACGACGTGTAGCTGATCCTGCTTCCAGGCATAACTGCGGTCGATTACCATCCCTGTTATTGGACCACCATGAGCTTTCCATTCTTTCTTCAGGATCCAAGGTGTTTGTGTAGTGTCGTAAACCTCTATAACGCCACTGCTGTAGCCGGCCCAAAGGTAGTTGCCGACGCCATGCAGAGTGTTGGCTTTGAATGGATTCATGGCAAGGACGCCTAAACAAAAGTAAGTTTTCCTATCCCAAATACTGATTTTGCCCTCAGTGTGTCCGAAATATATATTGTCCGGCTGACTCTTTATGACGGCACTTGTAAGGATTTCCCCCGCACTGTTTTCACAAAGTGGCCTTTGTAGGACTTGAAATGAAGTGCTGTCGCCAGTAGCCGAAGGACGGAAAACCCGGATGTCCTTGCCAGCAGCATGCCACAGTTCATCGCCTGTAACTATTGACGTGGTATGTCCCTTGGGTATCCTAAAAGTCTGCGCCGGATTATCAAAGGTGAGGTTTCCAGTCGCATCAGGAGCCCAGACATGCAGCGTGCCTACATCGTCGAGAGTCCACATTGCATCCTTGACGCGATAAGTTTTTATGATTTCATGTCGGCTATGCGCTGCGTCTCTAGTGTCTATGACGCATTGCGACGCGACATCTACTTCGAGTATGTTGCCGATATTGGTGCCAAGCCATATCCTCTGCCCTTCATTTTCAGGCTGTGCTGTCCACTTAAACTGAATGGACACAATCTTTAGGTCTTCTCGGTGCGACAGATTGACAATCTGCTGGCCGGTTGAGAGATTCCATACTCGTGTAGTTGTACCCGAGGTGCAGACAAAGTTGCCTATCACGTCGAAAATCTTGGAGCCACTACTGTTCGTCGGTATCTCATAATTTCTTGCTGGAAATGGTGGCCGCCTATTGACTGCCGATGGGTCTGGTAAGTCGCTAGTAAAAGGTACTTCCGACGCATTGGCTTGTACTGCTGTTGACACAGGAGTCGGAGGAGGAAGCTCGTGTGAGCCGGAGAAGACTCTAGATGGAGCTCGTCTATCTATCGGCGTTGGCGCATGTATTTGGCCAACAGTCATAGAGCGACCATGACCAGGCGAGAGCACCTCTGGGGTGGTATTGGGTGACAATGGCGTCGAAACGTTTCTTCTGGCTATCGGAATAGCAGTAGCTGTTTCTTCGACTCCGTGCTGAGTCTCTTTATAGGTTTTGGATGATTTCCTGCCGTTTTGGTATATGGGCAAGTCGGCCTGTCTGCAAAGATCAACGGACTGCCTCGGTGGTGGTGGATATATCGTTTGCTGTGGTGCAGGTCTGGCAGGTAACGCTGGCGCCTCATCTCGTGGAAGTGGACGCTCGGTATCATGGCTTTGTCTTGGAGATGGACGCTGTACATCGTGACTTTGCCTGCGTGGACTCATGCCCCTGAATGGTGATGCGCCCGGTCCTAAAGTGCTTGATCTGCCCAGAGATCTATTATTATCTTGTCCTGGTCGTGCTGGTATTGGTGGCCTCTGGGAAAGGAAGTCTCTCAAAGGGCTGACACCACGATGTGACACCGACCGATGCAGTGCCGGCACCAATGGATTCGGTGTAAAGGAGTTGTTCGCAGCATGTGATCCACCAAAATGCTCTGGAGTTCCCATCTTGGCTGGTATTTTAGGTTTCTCTGCGCGGTTAACCGGCGGTGGAGCTCGGTTGACTGCTGGTTTTGATGGCGGAGGAGGCGGCGGCTCTCGTTTGAACTCACCTGACCTCCTTGGAGGCGGCGGATCTGGCGGTACATTATATGGAGTTGGCGCAAGTAGCGGTGACCTTTGCTCCTCCATCTGCGGCGTCACTGGTCTGCTGGGTATTTTGAATGTACGAGCGGGTGCGGCTGCCACGGCAGCACTCTCGCCTCCCAAGAAGCCGGACGGGTTGTTTACACTGTGGATCAGTGGCCTTGAGGGCGAAGACGGCGGTTCTATAGTGACTGAAGGCGATGACACTCCATAACTCGGCAGCATTGACACTGGCCTCGGCTTGAAGGCTTCCGGCGATGTACTCAAGATTCCGCCATTTAGACGAGTTTTAGCAGGACTCGGCGGCCTGGTCTCTCTGTGCGCAAGAGGTGCCGGACTATTGAATATTGAACTCGGGGCTCGAGGGTTCGGCGACTGTGATCTCGTTTGCGATTGCGATCTCGTCTGAGATTGAGCTCTGGACTGGTTGGTAGATGGCGTCGCGGACTGGGTAGCCCTCTGTTCGGTGCCTGGTTTATTGAGTTGCTCAAAATGTGACAGCAGGGAGGACACTGGTTTCTGTTGCTGTCAGCGCCTGTCATCTGACATTAAAAATGCCAACTACTCACAATAGACGTTGCGTCCGTATTCTCAACCGCTTGATCCGCCATCGTGGGGTTTTATGTTTATATGCCTCTTATAAGGAATTTCGTAGATGGTGACGCAAAATGAAAGGTTCCAAGTTGTTCGTCCGCGTTATCATGGTAGCAACCAGTGGAATAGCTTTGGAAGGTGTCTGGGCGATGTCTTTCACTGCACAGTAATGCGCCGGGTGAAGAAATGGTTGGTGTTGGTTTCTGGCGTCGTCGAGGGCCCAGCGGGAATGAAGCCAGGTACGGTACAATATGTCGCCCCGCCTTGGAAGATCTTCTAAGATTGTGGCAGTGAAAGCCGGTGTGGGAGCCGACTGATCGAGTTGTATATGTCGGCTTTCTTGAGTTTGCGGTGTGAGACTGTCCTCAGCTGGGTGAGACCCCTTTGTATATCAAAGCAGCAAAAATATCCATCCACCTCAGTTTGGTGTTGTCGCACGAATAGCTGCTGGCTCCTTGTGACGATGGGGGGCACGTCCCCTTTTGGCATTGGCGTCTACCTTGGAGGGTGATTGAAACAGGCGCGCCGCCCGAACGGAGCCACGCCCGCTGAAAGCCGGAGTCTAGCGTGCCAAATGTCCCGTTAGCGCACACAGCCACAGCAGCCATTCGCAGTTGTCGACGTAGTAAGACGCCTCCACTCAACGACGTCGAGAACATACGATTTGTGACGAACTTGAGCAAATTAAGAATTTCAACACCACCCATTAAGAATAAATAGTACGCATTCATCCCCGAGATTGAATACTGCTACAGCCTCTAACACGATCGCATAGATACTCATCACAAGCACAAACAAATCGTTATCATGAACACCGTAAGTTCTCTGAAAACTCTCAATCAATGCGCCAGTGCTAACTCTCATCCAGGTTAAATCTTTCTGGTATGGTTTCACCTGCCCTCAATGAACTGCGCAAGCACCAAGAACCCATCACTGACAAGAATACACCAATATAGGATTGGCATGGGAGCCTTGACACTCGGTACGCAACATCCATCACAACCCGTCATTACTCAGCCATGAATCTAACATATCCGTCAGCCGGCGGTTCCGCATACTACTTTGCCAAGAGGTCCATCAACGAGGAGCGCCTTGCCAAATTCCAGGCCCAGGGGGAGAAAGCTCGTCACAACGCTATGCTCGAGCAGCAACACCACGAGTCAAGCGCCGGCGCAGCAGCAGCACGGTACGACCACTCAGGCTCTCCGAGCTCGGAGGCGAACATTGATCCTGCTCCCACTAGACATGCTCCGGAAACTGACGCTCAGAGAATCAGAGAGAAAAGCAAGTTCGAGGCTAGCGAACCGTATTCTGCCAGGAAAGGCGACCGATTCAGTTGAGGATCCAGGACCAGCCAAGCGCCAGGACCGAAGGATGAACCACCCGCTCTGAAGGAAGAAGATGTACTCTAAGATGAATATGATTCAGAGCTAAATGGATTGGAGGGTTTAGCATTTGTATGGTTGGGCGAGAGAACATAGCGGCAATTATAGGTGGAGGAGCGCGTATGTGCAACATCTCAACTCTTGTGGACTCTCATTACGGATAGAAATGAACAACTAAAAACCACACTCGAAAACATTCTTTTCGTGGGCACTTTGTGCGAACTCTATATATCTATGGACAACTCTTTATCATGAGTGGTGTAAAAGATGCATTCATAACCTGGGATTAAAACAGATGTCATCCAGATATTGTCATGATGATACTCGCTATTTCCGTCGTCTGTTATTATCATACTATAACAGGAACATGTTCTCCCTCTCACCATGGAGCTCCGCCACAAGGCTGAAGATCAGCGTCTATGATCGCGCCAATAATGGCCAAGACAAGCCAATGATCCATCTGCACATGAAAACCGCGAGGCTGAGGACATCCTCCTCACTCGCTTCTCATCTACATCTTATCAACTTCATCCAAATTTATACTTTCGGTCGCATAACTGGAGCTCATCAATATGGCCCACCAAATAGCCATAGCAAAGGCCTCCTTTGCAGCCTCCCTCCTACGCCCCGATCCATCATCTGTCCCGCGATCTGAAGTCGACTACTTCCACACCTTGTTGGCTATTGTTACCACTGAATGCTCGCCGACCAATGTCCAGGTTTGAACAGCTACCATACTACACAAAATACACGGAAGCTAAAGGACTGGCAGAAATGTAAAAGATGGATGCTCACTCACATAATTCCCTCTTCCAAACGCTCCGAGGCGCTGGGGAAATACCTCCTTGCCCTGAGTAACAGCTTTACCACAACACCGAAAGATAAGGAAGTGATGGGAGGGAATGGGGGAGGGACGAAAGAGATCAGCGTAAAGAGGAAGCGCCTACATATCCTCTACCTCCTAAACGACCTCATCTACCACACCAAGATCCGCATCCTCGATCCTAGCGTCGCCTCCGCCCTTGAGCCAAGCCTGGAAGGCCTATTCAAGTCAGCAGCCAATTTCAGCGCCGCCCCAAAACATCTGGCAAAGCTTAACCGACTGCTAGGTATATGGGAGAAGCGCGCATACTATACCCAGGCGACGATCGATAAGTTGCGTAAGGTAGGGGAGGAGGCATCGCAAAGCGACGGTGCTGTGGGCCAAAATGCAGTGAAGTCTGGCGCAGACAGCAGTGATGCGGTGACGAAAACAAAGGACGCCCCGTATACAATGCCCTCAACGCACGGCGACCCCAACACGCCCTGGTTCGATCTTCCCGCCGGCAACCTGATGCAGCACATCATCCCCAACAACACAAAGCCAATCCCCTCGTCACTAGTTGCTCCTCTACAACTCCAACCTGGACCTGCGAGCAGGGATTTAGAAGATGCTGTGCGGAAGCTTTTGGGAGAAGCTAAGAGGGTCTATGGTGAGGAGGCTAATGACACCACTGAGAGTTCGACTTGGGACGTGGACGAGTTGGGCCAGCATGTTTTGAGGGGTAATAAAACGGGGTTGGGGAGGGTAGAGGACACGTACTACGGATGGTCTGAGGAGTTTTGTCTTAATGTGAAGAGAAAACTAAAGGGTGGCCAACCGGGCAGAGGTCGGGATAGCAGGGAGAGGAGTTATGAGGGGAGTAGAAGCAGGAGTCACAGCAGGAACAGGACGAGGAGTACCACGAGAAGTTGGAGCCAGGGGCATGCTAGGAGGACGGAGAGTTTGGAGATGGATGATGGGATGGGTGGGATGCCGAGGGGACTGGGATACTAGGTGCTGAGGGCTCAAATTCGGTATCTAGTTGACTACTATGTCTGAGAATATTTGAACTGCCAACTAATCGTTTGCTTTTCCGCGAGCAAACGAATCGAACGCAATAGAGATTTGCATACAAATCGATTAGCATTTGGCAGCTGCGTATTGTAAAATCCATATTTCCTGCGAAGTCACCTTTTAATCCCCCTATTAACACCGCTTATTGTAAGTAGGCGCAACAACCGGTCAACCAAAGTAGAATCGTTCGAATTTTCCGGTCGTCCTCCAGCACCCATGTTATTCCTCGACGCTCTACTAAAGTATGACTATACTCCGAAAACATGCATCGATTACCATGCTTGCGTGACAACCGCTCAACTATCGCTGTCAGGAGAGTGGTAAGCAATACCCCGTTTAGTGTTGCCAGCGCAAATGGTTGTTTTCGTAGCCGGGTATGACTGATCGGTTTTTAAGTTTATTGATAGAGTTCATTGTGATTGGCTGTTTGAGATGTTATATAACGGGAAATAAAGCCATAGAATGAATGCGGGAATGTTCTTTAATGTCTGAGTAAGCTGGCGGAGGCTCGCATGGCGGACGTAATACGTCTCTTGGATCTGGTGTTGGATTGTATTATATCTATGTCGTCCCTCCATTGCCACTCCGTGTCCCATTCGAGTATCACCAGCCGCATGCCAAGGGCACTTGACATCATGGTTGCCATTTCCTAGTTGCCTTTTCAACCTCCTCTCAACACCTCTTCATCTTCCCCCGACCTTACCTCTCACAGTCCCAGACTCCGCCTAACACCCTCCTTCACTTTATTCTCATACTCCGCTCTCCTCTCCCTCCACATCTTCGCCGCCTCTACATTCGCAGGACTCTCGTCATTCGGTTCAGCCAACATGCTCATTACGGATAACAGGATCTTCTCGACAGATTGAATGGGCGACCAGCGCTCGGAAGCGTGCTCGTAGTGGTTTGGGTCGTCTCCTGGCGGGTGGAGGATGGATATGCATACTAAGCCGGAGGGGTAGACTGGGTTTATTAGCCTTTGTCCTCCCATTACCCTTCGTCCTCCTCCCGTTTCTTTCCTGACGCCACCACCCTTCCAATCCATGTGCTCATCTCCTAATTCGAGGCTTAGTAAAGGGAAACATACCATTAGGATGCCACACCTCTCCCCCAACGAACCTCATCTCGGGCGGGCTCAACGGGTAATCTTTCGGAAACTTCAGTTCTGCCGGGAACACACCCCCCTCAAACGGTGTGCCTGAGGGTCCGAGAATAAGGCACTCCCAGTAAAGTAAGTCATCTTCGGAGATCGGACCAGCGGTGATGCCTTCTGGTGGGCTGGAGGTCAGGGCGCGGTACTCTTGGAGGAGGCGACGTTGCGCTGTTGAGGATGCCATTTTGGCAGTGGGGTAATGAAGTTGTGTTAACGTCGAGGATGCTTTAAGGGATGTTCTGGATGTCGCGTGGTGTGCGTGGGAGAGGTAGCTGAGTCGTGGGTGTGAATGCGACAGTTGTTATCTTGGGGTTTGAGATGTTGACAGGCAAAGCAGTTGCGCCGATTGTTTGGCTGCCAAGGTCTGGCCTGAAGCGCCAAGGAGGACGATAAAGCTGTGTCATTGCTTATCTGGGTCCATATTTACCCCGCCACCCCGCCATTTGTGATGTTTTGTCTACAGTACTTTCTGAAAGTCTGATTCTCTTCCTAGCTGCCATTTATACCATATAGATCGCAACCAATTTCAAGATGGCTTCATCCTCCACTCCACGCCTGAGGATTGGCTATGTGCCAGAACACTTCTCAACTCCTCTCTTCTTTGCGCAGAAATACTTCGGCCTCGATGCTCAGCTTATTCCGTTTCCGTCTGGTACGGGACATATGATCACTTCTTTGAGATCAAAAGAGATTGATATCGGTATTGGATTGACTGAAGGATGGATCGCTGGACTAGGGAATGAGAAGGATGAAGAGAAAGAGAAGAGTTATAGAATTGTGGGCACGTATGTCGAGAGCCCGTTGTGTAAGTGGAAATTTATAGTTCTCACGTTTCTCAGCCTCACGCACCCTTGCTGTATCCACTATCCCATTTCTTTTTTGATCTCTCGCAAATTGCTTTCCAATATGAAGGGTTGTCTCCAATAGTCGTAGGCCGGCATGGAAGTGCCATATGAGAAATGAGAGAGTGTAGCGACTGATGCTCAACAGGTTGGGCAATCTCTGCTGGCTCAGCAACCTCCATAAACTCTGTGGGTGACCTCAAGAACAAGCGCTGCGGTGTCTCAAGAATCGGCTCGGGGTCCTACGTGATGTCCTACGTCCTCGCCCAACAACAAGGTTGGCTTTCGACTTCTTCCACCAGCCCACCGTTCGACTTCAAGCCCCTCCAAACCTTCGCCAATTTGCGCACGGCAGTAAACACCAACGAAGCCGACTTCTTCATGTGGGAGCATTTCACCTCCAAGAAATACTATGACAACGGCGAGATTAAGAGAATTGGGGAAATATACACACCGTGGCCGAGCTGGATGATCACAGCTTCCACAGATCTCCTCCCTCCATCATCGCTGTCGTCTCTATCATCCGTGGAGACCGAGAACTCTGAGATTAAGCAGCTCCTCGAAAAGCTTAACCATGGCGTGAAGTACTTTCTGCAACACCAAGACGAGGCTGTGGAGTATATCAGCACAAACCTGGATTACAGTAAGGAGGACGCGACTGCGTGGCTGAGCACAGTAAAGTTCTCGGAGACGTTAGATTGCGTAGACACCAAAGTTGTGGAGGAGTGTATCCAAATTCTGCAGCAGGCTGGTGTACTGACGGAAGGTCAGCGAATGAAGGCGAAGGATGTGATTGTTAATTCTGGCCGACTGGCTGGTCCCTAGATCATGACATGTTGACTATAGCAAATTTAAGTGCAGCGCGAGGGTTTAGAACTCGTGTAGGAATGCTTGGCACCAAAAATTCTATTAGTTATCTTTTCAACTCCTTCAAACCCAGCTCAAAATCTCTTTCCAACGCCTTGACGTATTACTAATAAATTGCTCACGCCTTCGTATCATCAAACGGCTTCCCTTCTGCCTTCAAACTCCTATCCGACTTCCTGTGTCCCTTCTCCGGCGTCGTCGCCCCCGACTTCCCCTCCTCCAAAACCCTCAAACCAATCCGATTCTCCGTCCACATCTCCTCCACATGCAACATGCCACCAGCCTTGCGGAGCACCTCCACATTTCCCCACTTCTCCATTTTCTGCGCCAGCCACAGAGGCGTGTTATTCGCAAAGTTCCTGGCATGCACACTGGCACCCCTGTTTAGTAACTCAGATACGATGTCCTCATTCCTGCCAACGGCCGCGAGGTGCAGGGCGGTATTACCAGCGTAATCGGCTTCGAACAGCAAGCCGTGCGTGTCGGCGTCCAGCATGGCGCAGACGGGTTGGTAATCGCCTGCGGAGGTGGCATAGGCGAGCTCAGTAAAAGACTTCTGCTTATCGCTTAGACTGGTTCCTGCTTCGGGGGCGGCGATGTGTGCGAATTGAGTAGCGGAAGGTAATTCTGTCATTTCACCGCGGAGGTCTTTGGACATGTTGGCTACGATCTCTTGGTAATCCAATACTGGTGCCTGCGCGAGGAGGCAGAATAGCTTGGTTAAGGCGGCTTCGGTGGTAAGATCGTGTCCGTATACCACGCCTGCCAATCCTAAGCTCTTGGCTGGGGCGTAGAGTGGCGAGACCGTGCCCGCTGGGCATTGTGAGACGTTGACTATCACGACGCCGCGGACAATGGCTTCCTTAATTACTTTCGTGAGATGAGTATCGGATGGCGCGTTTCCAGCACCAAATGTCTCGAGAATGAGTCCCCTTAAGCCGGGCGTATGCAGCACACTATCCACCAAGTGTGGTGTGATACCCGGAAAGACACGCAAACACGCGACGTGGGTGGTGTCGAGGGAGTACTGGACAGCGAAGCGGTTTATGCTTGTAGGACGGCGGACCAGGGCCCAATTTACGATGATACCCATTCCCGTTACTTGGGCGAGGGGCTGAATGTTAGGGGAGGCAAAGGCTTCAAAGCTGGAGGCTGAGATTTTTGTCGTGCGGTTTCCACGGTAGAGCGTGTGATGAAAGAAGAGGGTTACCTCTGGAATTAAGAATGTGCCTGCGATGATGAGGGAGCCGAGGAGGTTGTCTACTGCGTCTGATTGCAGGGCAAAGATGGGAGATTGGGAGCCGGTCATCACGACTGTCTTGCCCAGATGTGAGATCATGAAAGATAGAGCCGAAGCTGTGTAGGATAAAGAGTCTGTGCCGTGCAAGATGACGAACCCATCGTAAAGATGATAGTTGCTCTGCAGGCACAATGCAATCTCAGTCCAACCTTCGGAAGAGATGGAAGAGGAGTCGAGGAGCACAGGGAACTCATAGAGCGTATAACGAATGTGGCGTGAGTACTTTGAAGGCGGCGTGCGTAGAGATGGTAGGTAGATTGTATCATGTGCTGATCTCTTTACCGGAAGTTCCTCTAGAGTTGTGTCAGTAAAGAGTTCTCAGTATGTGAGATATTTGGGTTCCCGGAGTGACTTGAACGAGAGTTTTCGAAGCTCCCAATGTCGCTCTTCTCATGTACTCCTTGGCAGAATTCACAAATGCTCACTCACCACACTTCTTTCCATCATTAAAACTCGGCCTCGGCCTCATAGCCCCTTCCAAAAACCCTCTTGCTGGCACCAATCCATCCGGTGACTCCTTCATGCAGATAGTTCCACCCGTGGCAATAATCAGCACTCTGCTTTCTGGATGCTGTGAATGGGTGATTGGGTCCCTATCAGGCCGGTGCGGCGAGATAGATGAGTGTGGTGCACTCTGAGGCGATAAATCAGGCATATTTGGCGGGTAAGAAGGGTCTTGTGATTCTGTCGATATGTTCCGTTCAAATCAAAGATGAAATATCCAACCGTGGCAGTCGGCAACGAGGGCGTTGACTATATGGAGATGTCCTGATATCAATGCAGTTGTGAAAGGTGGTCGATGATCTGTCCGCTTATCCAAAGTCTTCCCGTTGTCAACCTGTTGGTGATGTCGCAGTCAACTTTCTCTGCCCTTCAAAGTTTCCTCTTTTATCCCCAAGAAATCTGCCTTTACCTTTCGTTTAAACTGATCCTGCAGTTCTTAACCCCTTCGTTATCCTCGAAGCAAAGTTTTGCAATCACCTGCCTCGTTCCTAGTTTCGATTACCCCTTCGAAACCAGGGATTGGTACGCGATAGCTCAGCGTCGGTTTCGGGGATGGGACCCGCCACTAAGCGCTGTCATGATTCGTCATCATTATATCTAAGGAGCTGTTTCTGTCTCATGAAGGTCGAGCAATCTTTAATACGAGATGGAAATACATGAGTGCGATATCCAGATAATGAGAGAGCACAACATATTATGGCCAAGCGTATGGTTGGGTGGTGCGACGCTCGCCCACCGTAAGGAAAGCTGAATGTGGTTTAGCGCGACTTGGGAGGAGACGTCTTCCAATCTTCCCAGTCGCTTTCGCAAACGCAGAACACTTTTATAACCCGAGTGAGATCAAGAAAGTCGCTAAGAACGGGGTTGATCAAAGTCGTATTGCTTTCAGAATTTGAGCTATTGTGTCGAGCTAATAAGCCAACTCCCTCAATCCTGAGCCATGCTATCTATCCACAAGACGCCTTGACCGGCCAAAATTATTGCAAGCAATTTCTCCTTCGACGCCGCTTGTGTTATCCTTGTTGTATCAATTACACCTCCATGGTCTTCTTCTTCATCACCATTTCATCCTCCTTAATTTGGGCCTGCTCCTGGATCGCCTCAGACTGAGAGTCTAAGTTGTCTGGGAATTGCTCTTCGTCGCGCTCCTCGTCCTCAAGCTCATCTCCTGGCACGATGATATAATCGCCTGTGGTGTAGCCGAGCTCATAGATGTCACGCTCGCGCAGTGGCCCGGGTTCATCGAGTCCAAGGACGTCGTTCCCATCGTCGTTCCCATCGTCGTCTAAACGGACGTTCAACTTGCCTGGGGAACGGACAGGGCCAGAGTATGACACGTGCTCTGGCGTGGTTAACAGACCAGTCATCTTAGACGACGATGGTGTGATAGATCCTGCTGGCGCATTGGCCTGCAGAGACGCCTGGTACTCAGCGTATCCTGCCGGGGCGATGTTCTCCTTGCCACGGTACTCATCGGCGCAGGCCTTCTTGTCAAAGTCGAGGTCGAGGTTCTGGGTGTAGTGGTTCATGACGTTGCTATTGGTTTCTTCCTCGGTCTCCTCATAGATGCGGCCCCAGCTGTATGTTGAGGTCTGAAGTGGTGCCGATTTTGGGGCTGGCTCGACCCGGACGTTCTCCTTTGGCTCCTTGAAGAAGAGCTCAGACTGAGAGGTGCGAAGACGCGACTCTTTGCTAGGTACTGTGAGAATGTTAGTCGTGGGAGGTTATGTGAGAGCTGGGAGCTGGACGATTGTCTTACCTGGGGATCCTCCGACGGGAGCAGTATTTCTGAATGCACTCCTGAGGTCGAATGGGAGCTTGCTTAATAGTGGCGCAGTGCTGGACTTGGGAACACCAAACTTTGGTTGGCGGCCGTCCTTGTACTCGTTCGCGAGGCTAGATCCTAGGCGACGGTGGCTGCGGGCCGGTGACCTGCCGGCTGGGTACTCCTTGGGAGTGAACTTCTTTTTCAGAGACGCCAAGATTTCTTCGCCCTGCTTCGATTCTGATGTTGTGTTGATTGCAGGTGTCTTGAGCGCGAGGCAGGACCTCGGCTTTGCGATCTTTCGTGCGCCGATCGATGATGTTGATGCAAGTGAGGTTGTCTTCAGAACGAACTGAGAAGGTTGCGGCTTAACGAACGTGGTGAACTTTGAGTTCGAGAAAAGTGTTGACCTGGCGCGCTTATTTGAATGCACGTTCTCCTTATCTTGAACGAAAGTAGAAGTTGGATTTATATTCTCCGAGTCAAATTGGTCGCAGTTGTCCTCGAAAATGGCGATCTCCAGAGGCTCGGCGGCCTTGCGCTTGGAGTACGTTTGTGGGGCAGAAACGGCTGTCAGGAGTCAGTCAGTTGCGCTCGGATTCCCCAATCACAGTGCTGATTCCAAGCCTCTTTGGCTGTGCAGCATGAAATTTGCGATGGGAAACGTTCTGCAGTCCCTCAGCCTTGCAGCGAAAGGGCCGCCTCCCAGACACCTTGTGTCCGTTGCTCAGTCGTCTACAGCATCAAGTCCCTGGCTTCTTCATTGCCAGTAACTTACTCAAAAACCACATCTGTATCATTGGACAGCAAGCAGCACGACACACTCCATCATTTCTGAAAAAGGATGAAACGGAGGCACAAGCAGAGAGAGCGCTTTTAAAGTGACGCAAAAGCAAAGGATAGAGGAAGTTAAAGCAATTGCAATTACAGATACAAAATCACGTACCATTCTGTCTGTTCTTCATGCTGGAAAGCCCCTGCAGGCGGCCCACATTGATCTCGTCAAAAGGCACACGCACAGCACTGAGTGTTGCCATCTTCACTGAGTGTGGACGTGTTGCAATGCTAAAAACTAAGCCGGCAAAGTAATAGCTACCAAGCCAACACTACAACTGGAGGTCGACAACGTCAAGGCTGGCCTGGCGAGAATGTTTGAGAAGTGCGGTTTAAGGAGCGTATGTAGTGGATGATGCTTAGGGAGAGACGACGATGCTGCCAAATAGTAGATGGTTGAGCTGGGAAGGTTGAAGTTGGGGTGGTAGTCTACAACTGTATAAATGGTTGATGGGGATATGAGCTGATGACCCTGTGCAGGGATCCTTGTGATGATGCTATTCGGCCAGCTGATAGTAGAGACGATTGTGACGATTGTGACGATTGTGACGATTGTTTTCCAACAAATGGCTGTTCAACTCTGACAGCCTTTTTCGTGGTCGTCTTCGGTGGTAATGGTGGTTCAGTTGGAGCGTCGTCCAATGCCAAGTCGTCTTCCCCTCCTATCCAATCTATCTCCAAGCGACTCGAGGGACCCCTTCTGCTCGTGGTAAAGCACGTCGATATTGAATTAATGATTTACAATATTTAGAAAAAGAAGTCTTCTCAGTATAGTCTTTGTAAGTAGTCGTCTCCTTCAGTTGTAGTTCATTCATTCACGATGGACAGAAGCACTCAGCGGGCGGGCATACCACACCCTATATTCAAGCAGCACACGTCCACGACACGCTCCCTTCCGCCTCTGCGACCCTCCACGTCCAATTATGAGACTCGAGTATCTGCACCGCTTCCTTGCTTCAGCTCAGCCTTCAACACGATGGGTCGTCGTCTCGGCCGCAGCTTGCTGCCAGGGGTGAATGGTACCTTGTTTCTCAAGTAAGCACGACTAACGCGCCTGTGCCAATCGCTTCGAGACTCCTCAACGCACAATCTTGGGCCAAAGACGAGGGAGGAATGGTGGTTGGAGGATTAGAGACAAGTATGCAGAGAAGTGGGGATACATGCAGGTGCACGCGATGGGCGGCAAAAGCTACAAACGCGCTGAGACGTGACGCGAGGATGCTCGGTGGTGCTGATCCTGTATCAACGAAGTTCCGGCCAAAAGTAGTGCTCCACAGGCAACGACACTTCCGCCACATCGCCCAAATGCCAAACTCCATACTCCGTTTTTCTCACAAAATGAAATTGCAAATAGGATTTATATGCAATGACATGAATAACAAAATAAACAGGCAAAACTTACGAGCAAATGGTCAAGAATAATTTGTGCTTTTTTTCCGATTTTTTAAGATATTGTTGACAACTTGACAAGCTGCGGCGCAAAATTGTGGAAGTCGTCGCATTGCGCATTGCAATGGTACCTGGACGGGTAAATTTTGGCAGACATCGCACGTCCGCTCCATGACTGTACTGGGTAGCTGAAGGGCAAAAGTTCGGCCATGCCACGTGTGCCAGACTAGGGCCCAAGCCTGACACCATTTTTGGCCACATTTCAGGCATATGGCCTCGAGCACTTCCCATCACGTTGACGACAGTTTAATCGGTGCCATGATTATAATTTGCCATTGAGGTAACGCTCTTTCTTTCAACTACCAATGTCATTACCTTGAATTGTTGCTTTGATCATTCGGACAACATTGAGTGCGTATTCGGGCGGCTTCCATTAACGATTTCGAAGTCGGGGTTTTCCAAAATGGAAATTTGGGCGATGTGGCGGAAGTGTGGTTGCTGTCCCATACGTACGCTGGCAAGAGGAAATTTGGATATCTGGCCAAGGAACCAGATGGCTAACAAAGTACATGGCGATACGGCGCCAAGACCGAGCATGTGAGACCTCGAAATATGCACGCACTTTAACAGGTTGGACGAAGAACATAGGGGGATGAGCTGTGCGAGGAGGAATGAAGCAAGCACTTTAACCCCGGCATTTCCATTGGCTTTGCTCGATTTGGTCGAGGAATCCTTGGTGGATCAGTGAAGTGGAGCAACGCGATTGACGTCTCGGCGAGCTCCCGCGTCGCGACGAGACGTCGGAGATTGAGCGGCTGGAGATGAGGAATGGCAACTTCTATTTGAGATCAATGAAGGTGTCCTTGCGACGCCAACCTGCGTCTCCATGAGACGAGCCGGGTTTTGTGAAGGGCCCGAACTTCGAGGTGTATATCGTCTTGACGGGCGAAGTGGCCGTTGCCAGCTTGATGAGATTGTGACCGCGGATTTGATGATTAAGTGCTTCCTAGATTATCCTGCCATACGGAATAGACTCCATACTCGCGAACCGTCCTGCGTCAATTTGCAGATTTCATCTCTGTCTTTTGGTCGTTGCTACTAGTCTTTGTCGTCACGCGGAAGTGCACAGTTGATCCATCACGCAAAATCCTGTGTCAAGTTAAGCGTCGATCGACTTCTTCCCTCCACCTCACAGCATATGCATCATTATTTCATTTCAATATTGCCACTCTTTCGTCACACCCTTCTTCCTCCACCGTCTTTATATCGTCGAGGTACAGTCCTACCGGACCTCTGACCCCCTAACTCACCACCCAACGTCCCACAGCCTCACCAACCTGTCCACTCAACATAACATACCCTTTCGTCTTGCTATCTTGCCACATATTCACTCGCCCTCACCGTCCTTATGTCGTCAGATCACACCACCAAACCGGTCGCGACCGACCCAGCCCTCGACCACCTTTACCACCTCTTACCCCCTGCTTGCCATCTACAAGCCCAACCTCTCACCACCACTCTCCTGTCCGCCCCAAGTAGCGACCTCTCACGACCGCTCGAAAATCAAATCACGAAACTGTCACGTCATCTACTTATGCAGCCCACCACGTCCATAAGACCTTAAGTGGAAGAATGCCTTCGCGAGTTGAGGGATTAGTGGTGCTGATGATGTGCTCGATGGACAGGTCATGGAGGAGAGTAGAGACGCGTAATAATTTCAATTTGTGTGGATAGAGTTGGAGGATGCTTGGGTGTCGAAGAAGAGTGAAATGGCTGCCCTAGCAGAAGCGCAGGTCAAATGTAAGTGGAAACAGCGAGGCGGTGTGTTTTTGAACCGAGGCACTGTGTGATGGGGAGTTCGCAACTTTCGTCGTGAGGAAGGTGAGCGCTTGGTCGTAGTGGCCAAATTCATTTGGTTACGTGAAGTAGATATGGCAACCAATTTTTCGACAGGAACGCAGTGTTCCGATTCTTAGCAGCTGTGATTGCCACTCTCACGAATGTCGTTGTTGGTCTCGCACCGAGATCGGAGTGCTGACGCTGCGGTGGTGATCATTAGTCATGCATGATGGAGGCTGCGTGATACATTTGTGGTATTGGCTGACAAGAGTCTATCTAGTCTAACACTTCATGTTGCTTGCTCTCTATATGCAGTGGGCTTTTCTAGTGGCTTTCGGAGGACCCATGACGCAAATCTACCAAGTCATGCCTCTGAATTTCATCGCTTCGAGGGCACGCCTCTTCCTATCCAACATTCTCCTTCCTCTACTGGGCTTATGTATTTCAATATGTACAGATGTAAATTCAGGCCAGGAAATGGCGTAGATAAGAACAAGGAATGGAAAGACACAGCTAAAATCAGAACATACAAAGCACAAACGAGTACAATGATTGAGCACAACATGATAAAACAGGTAACAGCTCGCGAAAGCAAGCATAATGCGAAGCAGAAACCTGTAATTTCTTGGTGGCTTAAGCATCCTTAAACCCGAACGAGTGACTACCCTCGACCCATGTCCCAAAAGTAGTCTAACAGTAACTGTGCGCACCAAACACGCTCCAAGCAGCTAATGCCGTGATCAAATCGACTAAAAGCTCCATGCGCCGTACACGACGCCAAAACGCCAGAATTAATCGACAATCTATCGCAAGAGCAGCATGCTCAAGCGTCAACTTTTATATTCAACCTTCAAGAAAGGCTATCCACTTAGATGCGCTCGCCAATCTTGACAGAGTTCTTGGTGGCGACCCAGTTGTGAGCGACGTAGTAACGGAAGACAAGGTCGTAACCCTCAAATCCGTGAACGATGCGGTCAGTGCATCGGTAGCCTGGCACATCATCCATCTTGGGAGATGCAGAGCTGGCAGCGGAGATCTCGTCCATGCAGGCGGCTACGGCGCGGGCCTCGAAGAGGGTCACGGAGAAACGCCCTGGCTTGAAGATGCCGACGACATGCTGTATGATGTCCTTGGTGGCACGTCCAGTCTGCTTAGCTGGAAGGTTGGTCTCGAAGGAAGCATAGGAGCAGATCGGCTCTGGGGTGACGTGCACAGTGAAGTAGTGGGTGGATGCCTTCTTTGGCTCACCATCAGGAGCGATCTCGGATGGTGGTGCTGGGATGACACCGTTTGCAGAGAATCCACACGGGTTGAACATGTAAGAATCGACAACAGCATCTGGGTACTTGTCGGTTGTGTAGACGGAACTAAGTCCACATCCTTCGGAAACCAACGTACCAAGAGCATGGCCCTCAGTGGTCAACTCCTCTGGGAGAGTATCCGGTGTAGCGGTACCCTTCTCGCTTCCCTTGGCAGAGAATACCTCCTCGTTGAACGACTCGGTGCTGTTGGCCAAGGTGTTCTTGCCGGCTCCTGGCAGGAACTTCTTCTCAGCAGCAGCAATCGCATCAGCCAGGTAGAACTGCTTTGCGTTCTCCTCGTCAAGATCAGTCATGAGAACCTCAAGAGTCTCATCATCCTCGTTGTCAACACCAAGCTGAAAGTGCTTAGTCTTCGTCTCAGTGGACTCGGCGCCGTCTGGGCCCATAAGCCAGAGGTACCAGTGGTCGCCATTCATCTTTCCGACCAAGTAAGCACTTCCATTTTTGAAAGTCTTGTCCAAAAGTCCGACCTCATCGGACCAGCTGCGGTGTGGACCGAGCTGGCGGTCTGGGAAGAGGAAGTTCTTGCGCGAGTAGAAGACGCGGTATGGGATAGCCATATCCTTGTACTTGCATGGCTGCGGCTCGACACACTTGGCGACGTGGTCAGCAATGTCCCCTGGGAAACCGGCGCTGACTGCGGCTTGGAGCATGTTCTGAAGACCAAGAAGCAAAGTCGTGGTACCACAGGTCTTGAGGATGACCTTGTGGGCGAAGACAAACATGGACGACTCGGAAAGCAGGTATGCGTCAACCTCCTCAGAATCGACGACGGAAAGAACCTTGCAGTTGACGAGGTCAAGCATCTCAGTCCAGGTCTCGTTGGAGACACGCTTGAGTCCAATCTTGCCAGTCTCGGCATCGCGGGCAGACTCTGGGATGGCGGCTGGAGATGCAGCAAACCAAACCTCGAGGAGCTTCTCTGGGCCTGGCAAAACGTCAATATGATTCTTCAGAATAGTTGGGTGAATATTACATACCCTCAAATGCATTGCTAGAGTCGAGGTCCATGGCGGTCTCGTGGTTGATAGTCAATTGTGGGATGTTGTCTCCAGCGGAAACGGCAGCGGTAGGGTTGCTCATGCTGCAAATACAGTCTGAGTAAGTCGTGAAGAAACGATGGCTGGTCCTGTTCTAGAGAGGAACTCAATCTCTGTTGGTCTGGTCTATAGTAGGAAAGAGCGACCGGGAGTCGGGTTATCTAGGCCTGTTCGGCCCAAGTGTCAGTGGTGTTTACAGGAACGCGAGGCTGGATGATAGAGTTCTCCTCACTATAGCTATCCACGTACTGGGGCGAAAGCAAAGATGACTTCACTTACTTGGCTGGCTTAGAAAGGAATCTCAAGAGTGCTCTGCTGCTCATATGGTTTCCCAGATAGCGCGGGGTCGAGAAGGTGGACGTGGGTTCTCGAGATTGTGGTTTAGAAGTTCGCTTGACGAGGCTGGGTCATCGAGTGCGCGCTAGCTGATCTTATCCAGTGCGGCAGAAATGAAAGCAGTTTCACAGGATGGGATTCCAGGTGAATACGGTTGTGAGTGCGTGGTGAATGTTTACTTCAGAGGCGATCGTCAGCGAGGCTGCCCCTCATGCGCCAGGCCGGTAAAGCTCGTTTGTGGCGGCAACTTCACAAGCTAAAATTCAAGGATGGCCTACCTCAGTAGCAAATAGCCAAGATTAGAAACAAGCAACTACAAAGATCACGACTGATGTTGCTGGCAGTTGGTCGACGCAGTATTGACGACGCCCGTTCCTGCTACTGCGGAAAAAAATGCGCGAGCTCCATGCGACCTTATCTCCTTATCGTGGAGTTATATCCATCAGCCGCATTCTGGAACATCGACGCTAATTGCCAAGAGATTCAAACGATGTCATATTTTAGCTCTTCAAGCTAGGCCGTATACAGATGTGGCTCAACGCTTGGGAGTGGCTGTGATCTCGTGAGGTAAAGAACGGTATCCACACCGAGAAGTTGATATTCACACCCGCATGTGACCGAGACCATGACTGGAAATTGGCTGCACTGCTCTTGTCTCTGCTCTGAAGGTTAGTGACTCAGGAGGCTTTCTCTTTATTGAAGGCTTGCTGGGAATGCAAGGATCATCAGCGCAAGCATTCAAAGATATGTCCGTACTCGTACACATTTGCCTCTAATATACATCATACTTACAACATTCAACGCACCCTGTACGCCTGCAAATGCCCCTGAGCGTACAAAATGCATCTTCCTCGGAAGTGCTCTCTCTTCGCGAGATGCTCTTTCTTCAAGTTGCGCTCCCGTCTCTATATTTCGTTATCTCAGTCTCCCGCATATCCCGTCTATAGGAGTCCCAATGGCTTCAAGATTCTCTCTCTCGCAAAGTTGTTTGCAACCTCGCCACCCTTCTGCAGCGACAAAGCCCCGACAATGGCCAAGAGAGACTGTGTAAGGACGACATCGACTCCGGACGTCTTCATGCGATCAGGCTGCGTCATGTTAGCTCCGGTTTCCGCAGCAATCACGCAGATCTGCTACTTACGTATCTTGGCTTCCATCTGGTGACTCTGTCCAAGCCGTATGATTGTGCGAGTGGTCCCAGGCGTCCCTTGGAGAGTGCCTCGTTGAGGTCTACTGAGCGGAGCTTTGGAAGGCTGGCCAAAGCCGGGTGCTGGAATGCTATGCGGCCAAAGTCATCAGGTGTCGATTGTGGCTGTTGGCTGCCGTTCAGAACAGCGATGTTGCTCTGGAGCACAAGAATACGCTTGCCTACCATTCAATTAGTCCTTGCTTCTCATATCCATGCTGCTTCCCCGACTATCCGCGCTTCGGCCACGGGTTGCTGAACATACCCAAAAATGCCAATCTATCGTTGAAACCTCTTCTTCCCTGGTCAAAACTCTTGTGGGTGACCGCCAACCACTTGACCTCGTCACTGAGCGCATTCTCTCCACCCCTTCCCAAAAGTCCGGCGTACATAGCATCCAACACTGCTGGGTCCTCGTTGACGGTGTATGCCTTTGTTGGATCCTTAATTCTTGGGTGGAATGGCGCCTTCATCTTCTCTGGTGTGTACGACCATCTCGGTCTCTCCTCCCTAGCCTCCTCCATCACAGCCTTGCTGGTCGAGAAGCATCTTGGGGCCTGCTTTACGGCAGTAAGAACCCCGCTGGAGCTGCACGGGCGGGTCGCGATAGCGCGCAGGGTGCGCAGAGGGAGATGTGATGCCATTGTGTAGATTGTGGTGGTGAGGGAGCGAGGGCGAGCACAATTGTTCCTGTCGCCGCTGCGACGGCTGAAGCCGATTCGAAATTCTGAAGCCCGGCGGTAGCGCACTAGCCGCTTTAGGCGGGGGATCGGCGCGTCAACCTTGGGGGACTTTGGAACTTGGAGAACATCAAAAGTAAACAAACCATCATTCTAAACATTGTTCATTTCATACTTGCCATAACAATTAGATACAGCCATTATTGGTCATATGGCGTGATTATGGCTACCGCTGAGTCCATCGAGGCTGACGCGCCAAACGGACAATCTTCAAACGCGATCTCCAAATCACTCTCAGAGCTGCTGGCCGACGTTTTGCCCAGCAACCACAAATTCAACATCACTCATATCTTCACCCCGCCAACTTCCACTGAAGCATTGTACTCGGCACCTCCAGGTCAAACTCCAGACAGGACGTACTGCGAAACACATTTTCTTACACTCTCGACCACATCCAAAGACGAATCAGAAGTACTCGTTTACGCGATTGAGATCCTCATCTACACCACATTCCACTCGACTACACTTTTCGTCTCGAAAGCAGATTCGTCAGGATATCTGCACCTTCTCAAACTCCCACCAATTACCCCTTCGCCAATCAAGAGCGTTACCACGACCTTTCTGCAATACCTCCTTAAAGAAAGATGTCGCCCAGGCGTGCAAACGATCGTCAGCCTGTTTGCTCGTGCACAAGACCAGTATCTCTTTGCGCGCAGCATTGAGAATACCCACAAGCATGTTCTCGATGACAGGCAGCTGATCAAGTGGTGGTGCCGCAACCTAGACCCTCTGATCAGTGCCTCAGCCAACACAACTTCATCAGCGACGCCCAGCTCGGAGGACGAGAGAGCTGCCAAAGCATATCTCACAATCCCAGGCCTGACGCCGTACGAATCGACATCCTTTCTCCCACCTTCTCCAGCCTCCCGCGCACACTGGTCGATTGGCGACCCCCTCAAGGCTATCATTCGTCACGATAACACACCACCCCGCTGCGTCATCCCACACTTCCCAGACGACCCAAAGTCCCGCTACCTCGACGAGCTAGACGACGAGCTCCTCGGCGGCTCACAGAACAGCCAAAACGCAAAGGCAAATAATGCCGGAGAATGGCGCAGCATAAAGACACTCGAGGCGTTCTGGGAGATGATGGCATTCCGCCAGGAATGCAGTGCTGGACGCCTCGTCGGGTTTGTCTGGGTGGTCTTCCCAGGCGACAAGCAAGATGAGCAGGTGGATGAGGTGGAGGATACTAAGAAGGTGAAGAGGGCGAGGAAGAGGAGGGCTGCGCAGAAGATGGCTATGAAGAGGACGGGGCCGATTGTGGCGAGGGCGCCGAGGCTTAAGACGATTGAGACAATTAGGAAGAGGCCCACTGCTGCGTCGGAGAAGACTACGTATAGCAGGCCGGTGAAAGAAGGAGAAGAAAAGGATATCTTGGATGAGAAGGATTATCATCGTACGAATGAGATGCTCCTAAGCTTCGACTTCAGCACTTTGAAGAAGGCCCAGGAAGCGACCTTGAGATGGGCCAAGGAGCTGAGGACGATGGGCATTGAGGGGACCTCTGTCACAGGTAAGTCGACTGCGATAAGAGCAGTAAATGGCACCAACGGCGCGGGAGTCAACATAATGGTCCCAAGAAAGAAGAGGAAGGCTGGAGATGAGGCACCAGGACGTATGGATGAAGCAGGTAGCCCAAAGCCCGAGGAGCCAAAAGTAAACGTGCTAGGCGCGGGGATGATCAGGAAAAAGCCCAAGACTGCCGCAACTTAGATAATTCCCTACGTAAACCAAAGCCCGAAGAGCCAAAAGTAAACGTGCTAGGCGCGGGGATGATCAGGAAAAAACCCAAGACTGCCGCAACTTAGATAATTCCCCACGTAGACTATGCCGATGTAGACCTGAAGCCTACGGCCATATACCAGATCTATATAATATCTCGTACATGTAAACATGATCAAGTAAAGCACTTTTTGTGCACAATTTCACTTGTTCTGTTGCATTTCCCAACTTCTGGCCGTTATCGGCGATAAGGACATTGACATGACGACCCCGCGGTTGATTACAAACAGCACTCATAAATTTGTGGCAAAGCAATAAGAACTTGCAAAACAAATCTTCCGACCATCTCAATACGCACCTTGATACAGTGCCAGTAGTCCTTCAAGACGGTACCATCACACAAGTCGCGCCATCTCCACCGCAGGATTTTCCCGAGCTCATACTCGATCGCCACAACCTTAACCCTCAACCTTAAGAGCTTCGAGCTCCTTCAACACCACCATGTCGCTTGACGGCGTAAAGAATATCGTCCTCGTGAGTCCTATTCCACTTCCTCATCTCCCCTACACCCATTAACACACCCAGGTCCTGTCGGGCAAAGGCGGCGTTGGTAAATCCTCCGTCACAACCCAGCTTGCCCTCTCCCTCACTCTCTCCGGCCACTCAGTAGGTGTGCTAGACCTGGATCTCACTGGTCCGTCAATACCTCGATTGTTGGGCGTAGAAGGGGCAAAAGTCACACAGGCGCCTGGAGGATGGAGACCTGTAGAGGTATATGGTGGGACGTCGGCGGAGGTGGAGGTACAGTTAGGGGGACAAGAAAGTGGAAAGTCCAATGCGCAGGACGGCGTCAGCAATGGGTTAGAGGATGGCGCGGCGAAGCTGGATCTGAATGTTAAAAGTACACTGGGGAGGGGGAGGCTCGTGGCCATGTCCCTAGGTTTCTTGCTGCAGTCGAGGGGTGATGCGGTGGTATGGCGCGGACCGAAGAAGACCGCCATGGTGCGACAATTCTTGTCGGACGTGCTGTGGGGTCAATTAGACTACCTCTTAATCGACACTCCGCCGGGTACGTCCGATGAGCACATCTCTCTCGCGGAAAGCATCCATTCAAATCCATCAGCAGCGGCGACGTTAAGGGGGGCGGTGATTGTGACGACGCCGCAGGCGGTAGCGACGGCGGATGTGAAGAAGGAGCTGAATTTCTGTAAGAAGACGGGAGTTCCGGTGATGGGAGTTATAGAAAACATGGCAGGCTTCGCCTGCCCTTGTTGCGGTGAGATCACCAACGTCTTCTCGAAAGGTGGAGGGAAAGTTATGGCTCAAGAATGGAATGTACGATATATGGGAGGGGTGCCTATAGACCAGACATGGGGGGTTGTGAGTGAGGGGTTGGCTGAGAGGACGGCTACGGGTGTGGTGAATCAAGGTGAAGTGGTGAGGGAGACGCTGGTGGAGAAGTATGAGAAGTGCCATTCTATGCCTGTATTCATGGAGATTACCCAGAGAGTTGTAGACATCTGCGAGGGCCGCGAACCTGCTCCAGTTGCGGAGGACGCATAGAAGTTGTTACAACATAGATAAAGCACAGCACTTATGCAGAGGAGGATTGGAACCGGTTGAGGATACCCAGACCAAACCATAGAAATCGGTAGATATAGCCGCTTCTGACTTACCGTGGTCAAGCTTTCTTATTAAAAAGGAAAAACGACAAGAAAAGGAATATTAGTTTGCGCCTCTGTTGGCAATGAAATGCTAATCGATTGATAATTTGATGTACCCAAGCCAACACCATAAAAAGAGGTATATAAAACCAGCTCTGGCCCACCTAATCCGTGTTTTCTCTCCAAACATAAATAATGTCAGATAGAGCGGCATGGGTCTCTCCCTCGTCGTCAGTGAAATGCGAACCGATCAACTGGCCCTGATTAATCAACGGCTTCCTATCCTCTTTTCTGATCTCTCGTTCCTGTCAAATCTGATCCTAATCCCGCAATCCCAGCTGCTATCACTGACCCTTTCTCCGCCACCAACAACAGTGTCTACAACACTGCCTGGAAACCGATTAGCACAATTTTTCAATCTCTCCACACTTGGCAGAAGCAAACAGCCTCCTTTATCCTCGCCTTCCTCGCAAATCGTGAGCCACATTGACTGCTTAATTGATGGTTGTCTTTCGTCCCAAACTCTGCTCCCTTCGTTCTTATAGAGGTCAAGGACTTGAGTTGGTTTGCTTTGGACTGGTTAACAAAGAGAAGCAGAATCACCGGGACACAAGACCCACAAAACAAGCACAGCAGTAATCGGCGAGCAACTGAGCCGAGCACAACTAATCAACACCTCAATTGACGTGAGTATATCAGACGCGAACTCATGCCGAGGTTAAGCAGTGAACTAAATGATAGCTTCAGCGTGGTGTTGTATGGGGTTTGGTTCTCGAGAAAAATATGCAGGAACATTCATCCAGTAGTTAGCCTTCTCTTTTGATTCGCTGTATAGATCCAGGGCCTTTTGGGGATTAAGTGGTTGCTGTCGGGATGTTTTGCTGTCAGAAGCTGTGCTATCAACGCTACTCGCTGTTGTCCTGAACTGGAAAGCACATCAATCCAGGAAAAACAATCATCATAGCGGTAAAGCTCATAGGCGCATCTGATTATTTATAGATGGGCAAGGGCGAAACCCACATTAGGTGCAGGTGCGTCTGTAATTGATGGTGTGTGGAAGGGAAATGGAAGAGCTGAAGAAGGAGCTCGCTTTATGTGGTTTGGGTATTTGTGTTGGCGTTCTGAGACATACAAGAGTGAGAAGACAGCTAGGATCGATAAATTCCAAGTCTATGTAAGAAGTGTATATAATGAGGGATACAAGCCAGCCAGTTCATCTACAAGCCATCACAAATACGCTTCCATTATCGCAAAATGCGTTTGAGAGAACTACATTGTGCGTACTAGATTGGCTGTCGAACTACAGCTAGTACGTTCTCGTTCATGTTTGAGTCTTTCACGAGGTTGTTCCCGTCGTCGCAGTAAACTCAGTGTTGGCGGTGTTAGTGGCGATTGTTGATTGAGCTAATGGTGTCGTCCGGGCCCCAAACGCGGGGAAAGCTTCATTCTTGGAGGCTTGGCATAAGATCGGCGTCATCGGGGTGATATGCAGCAAAAGATGGGAGATGGGAAAGTGAGGATTGGCGCTAAGAAACGATTTAGAGTTGAGTTAGAGTTGATTCAGAGTTGATCTAGAGTTAGGATATGATGTGTTTTTCAGCTTCTGGTCACTCTTCTGGGTCGGAGGGCCAGGCTCTGTCGTTGTGCCAGCTCAAAGCTCAAGACCCTGAAGTACCTCGTCCTTGGTCGACGTCATCAACGGCTGGACCTTCTCAGCACGCTTTGATGCAGCCCTCAGGGAGTCAAGGATCGGATTCAGACCGTGTGGCTGGATCAAGCGTCCTATGTGGACTCACTGTGGCAAGCACGAGAGATCAGGTGGCTATGCTATTCCTCCATTCAGGCAGAAACTTAGGTGTCGAACATGGTACTTTGTGCCTCGTCTGGGCCTTCGTACTGGTTTCAATTCAGGGCGGTTAAGCTTCCTAGCTGGTGCCTCATGCGTTTACAACCAATCAAAGTCTTCAATGGTATAGTACGTAACCACACCTCTCTGGAACAAGCTCAGGTGACTCCCAGTTCGCATTTCGTAACTGCACTTGGCTACACCCAAGGAGCAGGCTTCGTGCCTCTGAACCTTTTCGCCACTTCCCATTCGTTTGTGCTAGACCCCAGCTTCCTTGGATGAGGTAAGAAGGTTCTACCAATATGCGCCCACCTTGGCATCGTCACCCAACCAGCACCTTTCATTCCTGTTTCCCGACGTCCCCAACCTCCTCTCTACTCATCATCACTTCTTCTTCTCTTTATCCTTCATTGTACTACAACATAAGCTTCTCCCCAATAAACACCACGGTATCGTGAGAGATTGAGGTTATCATAACAACAATATCAAACACCACAAAGACGGCAATCATCATGCTTGTCGATCCAGTTAAGCCGGCTTACGCCGTCGCTGAAGACTTCATTTATGAAGCTATCCGCAGTACCATTACTCCAACCATACCATACCCAACTGCCACAGCTACTGCGTCCGTTGGTCCAATCGTGAGTTCTGATCCATGGCTGGTAACCGGCGCTCGAATGAGAAACTCTACTAACAAACACAGCCACCAATCATCGATGTCCCAACCTACGAGGTTATGGGCAAGATGGGCATGGTCACCCTCTGGGTTGTCACGGCTCTCATGTTTCTGTCGACCCTCGCCTTCATCGGCATGGCGTGGAGAGTCCCAGTTGTATGTCATCCCGTCCTATTCACCATGTCGTTCACACCATTTATGGCAAAAGTATACTTTTATAAACACCTACTAACGAGCTTTTAGGAGAAACGCCTCTTCCACGTCATAACCGCCTTCATCACAACCTTCGCCTTCATCTCCTACTTCGCCATGGCCACCGGCGGCGGTTCCACCTTCAAGCACATCATCAAGCACGAGCACGAGCCCGCCATCGACCACTCCCACGACGAGCACATCTACCGCGAGGTGCTCTGGGCGCGCTACGCAGACTGGTCGCTCACCACCCCGTTGCTCCTCCTCGACCTTGCGTTCCTGGCTGGCTGCAATGGTGCTGATATTCTGGTTATTGTTGTGGCCGATCTGGTTATGGTTATGAATGGACTTTTTGCTGCCATGGCGAGGAACTCCGAGATGGAGATCTGGGGGTATTATGCCATTGCTTGGATGGGATACCTTGTGTTGGTCTGGAAGCTCTACATTGGTGGAAGAAAGAACGCCGCCGCCAGAAGTCCACAGACGGCCAAGTTCTTCAGCGCCCTTGCAGGATTTACTTTGGTTCTCTGGACCTTATACCCAATTGTCTGGGCCTTTGGTGATGGAACTCGCAAGCTCAGTGTTGACCAGGAGATTCTCGCGTACGCCATCCTTGATGTGTTGGCTAAGCCAATCTTCGGCTTCTGGCTCCTCATCTCCCACGCCAAGTCTGATGACGTTCTTTGCCTCCAGGACGGCTTCTGGAACAAAGGTCTCGGTAGGGCCGGTGCTATCAGACTTGAGGACGACGAGGCCTAAGCGACTAGTTTAAGAGTAGAGATGGAAACAAGCGAACTGTACGAGACGACACAGACGCAGATGACTTTGTGAGACAGGCAGAAGGAGAATAGAATGAGAAATGCGAGGATGAATACCATTTGATAGTAGGGATGAGACAAAGCGAGCAGAGAATGAGGTGCATGATTGTAATAAACTTAGCACGTTAGCAGAGAGAATAAGAGAATAAAACTCGTTTTAAGACAAATGGGGCTGGCACAGTACTACAGTAATACGAGGCACACGGGCATGGCTTGCGACTTTGTTTGTGATTTTGAGCGGTGGCGGTCGGGATGGCTTTACCGCTGGCTGCTCGGTGGTGGAAACTCGGGTCACGGTGAGGAGTTAACTGGTTGGTTTTTTTTTGTTGTGGAGGTGAATGTTCTTTACCAAGTTCGATGAGGGGTTAATAGGGAGGTGCTTACCAGTTCTAGACGGTGGAGCGGGACCTTCATATTATTTTGGATGGATGTTAGCAGATTAGTATTTAAGTAGAGCTGCCACGCGATCAGCGGCGACGATCCGAACCTCGACGTGCTGGGGGTGGGTTCTTCGTGGCTCGGAGGTAGGAATTATCAATACTTGGAAAGAGGATGTATAGAAGTTTAAATGTTTAATTGTGTTGGGTTAGATGTTGTTGATTGGCTTTGGTCAACCGTAACCGGGCACAAACAGACGTGTTGTATACGGTATAAGACATGGGTGTGGGACTTCCCGGACTGGACAGCCTGGGTCCCTGCCAAACTTCTGCGGAGAAGAGGGCTGATGGGGCGGGTGGATGGTTTACCAGTTAAAAAAACAAGGAGAGGAAGGCAGATCGGACGCTGATGATGGTGGAAGTGATCTTGATGGTGGCGTGATGATTGCAGTAATGAGATGGGATGCTAGCCGGTTGGACACTGTCAGCGCGTTTATGGAGGTTCTGTAGAAGGAAATAGAGGGGGGAGGGGAGGAACTGGTTAGCGGTCAAGTGCAGTGGACTGAGCTCTAACACATAAGTTTTTTTTCGCCTGTTGATTAGTAACTGGTTGGTTGATTGGGTGTTTTATTATGAGTCTGTCTATGGCTTTGCCCCCCTACCGTCCTCTTACTCCCATTAGCAATCCGCTTGCAGTACCGCGATGATAGCAAGACACTTGTTAGCAGGCGCATCAACCGGTCACTTGACAGGATCTATTCTGAATAAGATTACAAGCAGGCACTCATGGTTATCATCTGCTTCAACCAGATAAACATCCATCGCCCAAGTCATGATAAACCCCATGAGCGAATTTTCCCCAAGTCTTTCTTTCTTGAAGGGTTAAAGGGTTGGTTGTATTTATAGAGGCTTGAAAGTTGTGTTGGGATTTTAAGGGCAGAATGTTTGTCCACCCGTTGAAACATGTCAAAATATCTGTCCACCCGCTGAAACGTATCAAAACATCCAACTGCCCGTTCCCAGAATTTAGATATCCGTCCACCCACCACAGCGGGAATGCGGCCAGGAGCACTCGAGCTCCCAGGGCGAACACATGCATGCACCTTGCCGCGGCTTCCGGCCACACTTTGCCCAACGCAAACACACAAGTCGCAACCTCGGGACTGCCTGGTTTTTTGCTCCGCCTTTGTGCCGGAACAGGAAATATATGATGGGCTTGGCATTTGCCTATTTGGGCCGCCAAGACCACCGTCTTCTAGCGCGGCTGTTGTGGTCAACTACCTACCTAGCGTGCCACGACATGGCGAGGCGGTGTGGGTGGACGAACAACATCCAGTGCTTCGACGTGTGGATAGATATGCAGCCCGTATTTTGATCGTTGGCATTGTTACATTTTCCGAGGGCTGAGGGTGGGTAATGTCGGTGGAGCGAGTGAGAGAGGCGTCAACTCAAGCAGACATGTATTATGATATTACTTACCAGGTAACAGATCAAAAGAGAAAAAGCAAGACAGGTAAATCGCAAAAGAAAGCTCATGCCCGTTCCCTGACTTCTCATGCACAAAGGGTCTAACCACGGAAACAAGGAGAGTGAACGACAACAACGTCGAAATGCCGGTGGCAACGGTTACTAAGAGGCAGAGAGAGGGAGAAGTGCGTTGTCAAGTCTAGCACCAAGCGTTCGATGTATTGCTTCTGAGTAATTTGACCTGGTAGAGACGGATTTCTGTTGGGAGGCCTGGTGTTTATATACCCAAATCACAGTTTTGTCTTTACAGAAAACAAGGGGAAAGAGATCAGTAAGTAAAAGTGCATTGCGGATCTGAGGTTGTGCCAGGCGTCCTTGTTCTTCTCATCTATAATGCTTGATACACTAATCTATACAATGCCTTGTTCATATGCTTCATTCTCGTTCTTCATTCGCTCAAATGCAAGATGCCGACGCCCCATATCCTGGATCATTTCTCTCCGGATCGTATGCAAATGGCTTCATCTCCACATATGCACCAATCTCAAATTCCCCCTCACCATCATAATTTCTCCCCCAATCCTCCCCTTGTCCTTGTCCTTTCTCATCCCCAACCTCAGCTTCCCCATCACCATACCCCTCTTATTAATCAAACACACACCCACTCCCCACAAACACACCACCTCGCCGTCCGATCCGCAAGCACCAAACCCCTCCACACCCCCAGTTCCCCAACTTTAATAATACTCTCCCACACGCCCCCATCGCCCATCTCCCCGTTCTCTCTGAGCCCCGCTACCCCTCCTCGTTCCTCCTTACGCATCAACCTCAATATCTTGCCCGATGGGGACTGGATCGCAAGTTTCGCTGGCTTCTTAGAACTGTAGGATGTGGGTCCGGCAGAAGCACTATAGGAGGACCCCGCCACGGAGCCGCCGTTAGACATGGCGGAGGTGGGACGGATGAGTTCGCCGTCGTCGGCGCCAGGGTTTGGGGCAGGGACGACGCTAGAAGGGTGCTGTCTAATGTTGAAGACATACGTATTCCCCCGAACCAACCTCCCCACCTGCGGCTGGGCGATATATAGATCGTGTCTCATGGCGTGAGGAGTCGGGTGGCGGGTTACCCATTCGAAAAGAGGGTTGCTTTCATCCTCCTCGTCCATACCCCTCATCGCCGTGCCCAAAGTCTTCCCACTAGCAACATGACTAATCGGCACCACGAGCGCAACAGGGTGCGGAATATCCTTGATACTATGCATCAACCCCCTCTTCCCAGCAAAGACTCTCACGACGCCTTCGCTGTGGGAAGGCGGGAGGACGGCTTTAATCGTATACCGTTTCTGGCCGCCGATCCACTCGGCCTGTGACAAACAACGCTTGGTGATGGTCTCCCCCGTCTCGTATAAATCACCCTCGGGGTCGAGGCCGTAAGCCTTGGCTTGTAGTTCGGCCACCACTTCCACGTCTGCCGGGACAGTGATGCGCAGGTGTGCGACTTCGAGGTCGACGAGGCGGAGGAGTGCGGTGTTGAAATCCCCTAATTCGAGGTTATTCCGGAAGTACGCCGGCAGCGCAGTAGGCAGCGCCATCAACAAACTCGCCGGCACACTCGGCGCAAGATGCTGATGCTGTCTATGCTCCGGCACATGCGTAAAACACACCTCACTCGGCCTCGCAAGAAAGTACCACGTCTCCGCCCCGCCCGTAGGAGCCTGGCTCGAATACACCCCCCTCCTCGGATGGCTGGTACTCGCAAGCGCACAATCCAAAACCCGCCAGTCTTGTTGATCCACCAGCACGGTATTCCACCAGTGATTCATCATCGGGACCCTAATCTCCCCTCTGGTATCAAGCTCAAGTGTCTCCCATGGCGCCTTCAGGTAGCCGCGTACCACTTGGCAGTGGATCCCAACTGCGCGACACATCTCCATCACCAGCACCGCGATTTCCTCCGCGCACCCACGCTTAGTTTGGATGACCTTGCAACTGTCTGCTGGCTCGGGGAGTTCGAAGTCCTCCTCGAATTTGATGTTCTCCGCCACCCATATAAAGATTGCTCTCAGCCTTTGGACGTCTGACCTGTACGGACGGCAAACCATGCGCGAGGCGAGGGTTTCGGGTGTGGTTCCGCTGGGGACGTCGCGGACGAAACGCGCGTTCTTGTCAACCATTCCCAAATTCCGCTGGTAATCGATAACCTGGTCGACCGGGTCGCCGTTCACATCCTCATCGCCCTGGGCAGCATCGCGGAGCTCCGCGACGGGTGAGATGGCAGGGTAATCCTCCATCTCAGCCCTCTCCTTCCTCTCCGTCATCTCAATTTGACTCAACGAGTTGCTCCTATTAACGTCCCGGCGCACCTGCAACCAATCCGTCCCACTACTCCTCTCCCCCAATTCCCGAGCCGACCCGACAGAGTGCACCACATTATTATCACCCCCTGCAATCGCCGTGACACCATCCGGTGCCGCCATGCCCCTTGAGCTTCTCGGACGGACCATATTCGCTATGCCCCCTCCACCGCCTTCAGGCGCAAAAGTTTTGCGTGAGGATGCAGCGCCGGTTTTGGCAGATTCAAAGATCTTCTTAAAGAAGCCCGACTTCTTCGCTCTCGGCTGGCTAAGCCCACCCAGTCCCCCATTATCGTGGTACGGCATCGTCGAGTTCGCTCTCGGGCGCCCAGAGGCATGCGAGCTGTGGTAGGTGACACCCGTCATTGGCGTAGTGGGTCTGGAGTCGCTTTCGAATCTGTCCTTGATGGACGTGAAATCGTTATCGCGCATGCCCATTGCCGACTTCGCTCTCGCGGTAAGCTTCTCCTTCTTACGGTTCAGGGAGCCAGCGCTGGTGGCAGAAAAGGCACCTGCTGACTGCCCACTCATTATTGACCTGTCCGTCATTGTCGTGACGGAACTCTTACTCGTAAATGTGCTACTCTCCGTCGCATTCGTACTCGTGCTCTTCGTCGTGAACGTTCTTCCAATCATCTCCTTTCCCACCTCAAACGCACTCTTCCTATGCCTAAGCTTTGGCCGCCTGCCGTCAATCTGTGCCTCCGAATTCGATTTCTCATGTCCCCTAAACTGATTGGGATTCGTCTTCGGCCTCGGCATCCCCAACCCCCCATCAAACTCAGTACCGAAATCTTCGGCTCCCCCCATGCTTTGCGACACCCCATGGCCCTGATGTCCCTGAGTACTCATATCCATACTGCCCTTGGGCCGTGGCTGATCCTGAAAGGTTCTATCAGCGATTGAACTCTTGCTTCTGCCATGGCCCAAGATATTAATGGGTCTCGTACTGCTTCTCTCGCTCATGCTCTCGTCGCTTGTGTGCGGGTAGCGATTCTTCAGTCGACTCTCCATGCGCTGGACATAGTTGGATAGAACTGGTGGCTCGTCGACGCCGTATTCGTAGACCCTTCCTTGGCGTTCATTGCCGTAGTTATCGGAAGTGGCGGGGCGGGCCATTTGTGCGCCTTGGCCGCGGACGCGGGAGTAGGTCTGGTCGAAGGCTTCAGGAGACCATGGATCGAGAGGTTGTTCTGGGATTTGGTCTTGGGTTGTCAATCCCATGCCGTCGAGAGAGGACATTACGTCGTCCATGGCATTTCTAAGTGGTGAAGGAGTGAATCCCGTCGCCCCAGGGGAAGGCGGACACGGTGACAGTGCTCTTGGTGCCTCATGAGCTGCGTGGCTTTGTGGCGTGTGGACGTGGCGATGCGGTGGGGGCGGCGGAGGTGAGGAGTCGTGGTCATCGATTGGATACGGCGCGGGCGAAACTCCGCGAGATGGTGCTTGATATGGGATGTCGTAAGGTAGCGGTGACGGGCCACGAGAGCCACCGCCGTCGTAGTACTGATGCGGGTTTGGCGATGGTGCACGATACGAATCATATGATCCTTGTGGTGCTGGTGAAGGCCCACGAGAATATGGACGATGCTGTTGAGCGCCTGGCAAGGGCGAAGCTGCACGATTTGGCGAATATGCCACGTATCCTCCCGGTGGAGCTGGGGTCGTTGGTCTTGCACAGTTGTGAAATACTGGATGAGGATGAGGCGAAGGCGCACGCGTGTAAGTGTCGTCTACTGAATATGGCGCTGGCGAGACGGCTCTCGAGTGAGCTTGGTATGGATTCGGCGAAGGCCCTCTCGGGTAATTATGATACTGAGGCTGCGGCGACACCGCTCTCGGGTGATTCTGATACTGAGGCTGCGGCGACACCGCTCTCTGGTGGTTCTGATACTGAGGCTGCGGCGACACCGATCTCGGGTGATTCTGATACCGAGGCTTCGGCGACACTGCTCTCGGGTAGTTGTGATACGCAGCTGGTGGCTGAGGAGATGGCGCACTCGAGTTTCCCACAAACGAGTTCCGTGATGTCGGTCTAGGGACGGACCGGACTGCTCTTCCCTGAGGACTCGGGCTCGGCGCCCTCGTGTCATATCCGCTATTCTTCTTCTGATGCTGTCTCGTCTGCTGACCAGGAATATTCGGGCTCGATTGTCTACTCGTCCTCAGCTCCTCCTGCTGCTCCGCCCTCTTCTTCGCCGCCAGATCCGGCGCAGCATACGCACTAAACGCCTTCCGAAAAACCTTTGTCGTTGGCTGCTCACTTGTCGGATTCTCGTACGGCGCCTTCGTCTCGGGCAGCGGACTCGGCGCCCTCGTCGCAGGCTGAAAGTCGTCACCAAGAACCTGCACAAAGTTGCTAGGAAACAGCCCCATCATCCGTTTGTCGCGGCGCAAGCGGCCCATCCACCAGCTGCCATCGCCGGCGTTGAGGCATTCTATCAGGTCGCCCTCGACGAACCCGAGATCACGTTTTGACTGCCGCCACAGAAGTCAGTAATTGGTTGGAGACCAGAGACAAAGTTTGGTTGACAGTGGGTCGGGAACGGTACCTCTCCACCCCACGAGTATACAGCCCGGCACCAGCACGGGAAGCGCGATGGCAGGCCTGGTGGCTCGAAGGACATATTTGTGGTCGTGCTTGAACAGCGACGAGCTTTGTCTTGTATGTATAGTGTCGCTGTGTTGTGGTGGCCGGTGTACAGTGTACAATATGCGGTGTGCTGTGTTGGCTCAAGGTTGCCCCATTGGCTTTCGTTGGAGCTTTATCGTGACTGGCTGCCTTCTGAGCGCGTGTGTTGAAATGTCGTAGTCGTACTTGTGTACAGTGAAAGAAAGATGATTTTCTAGCTGTACAGATACAATATCTATACAGCTGCTATGTTTGTGTTTGCCTCGAAGATAGCGCAATGTAAGCGAGTGAATATAGTTGTTGGATCTTTGAGTAAGGTGGTTGTAGCGTAGTGGGTTGAAGTGCGGACCTTGCGTGGTTGGTGATCTGGTCTGTGCCTGGGTTGTGTCTCTGCTGTCAAACCGGGGCCCAGCCACGCGGGTTGTCAAGGCAACGTGTGTTGCCAGCCAATTACCAGCCAGTTGTCAGCCAGTTGCCAACCTTGGCGTATCAGATCTGCCAATCGCCCAAGGAACCTTGCATCACTGGAATGCCACCAACGGAGAGAAGCAAACAGAATAACAACAAATGCCGAAGGAAGGGGAAGAAATGAAAGTAGAGAAAACAAGGGAATTAGAGAAAATAGAGAAAGTGGAGAAAGTAGGGAAAATGGAGAGAATAGAGAAAGTAGCGAAAGTAGGGAAAATGGAGAAAGTGGAGAAAGTAGGGAAAATGGAGAGAATAGAGAAAGTAGCGAAAGTAGAGAATGTAGAG
>RCNJ01000068.1_pt1 | contig 89212 bp, 103 predicted proteins | sample 2041171 | NCBI WGS metagenome assembly RCNJ01 (sample SAMN09708213, study PRJNA481090) | feces metagenome | biome: feces | host: Pygoscelis adeliae | place: Antarctica: Rookery Lake | collected 2010-03-01 | reverse complement strand
CGGGGTGGGGGGGGGGGGGGGGGGGGGGGGGGGGGTGCGGGATGCGTTGTTTCTCGAGCTTCACACAAGGCATTGTTCCGTCGGCGCTCGGGGCCACTAGATGAGGCTTATTTACTTCCTTTTGGGTAGTACCTCCATCACGAGTGAGTGTAAGATATGTTTTTGCTTCATTGGTCTGCTATTTAATTGTACTTCGGCAGCGAAATCAATCTAGCTTATGTCAACCTTCTCAGCGATATCTCGAATTGAATAACTCGGTACATATTACGGCTCCAACGAAGCTGAGAAGAGCTGAGCCTGTCATCGTTGGTTCTAGTGTTGTCGAGACTGGGGATTAATTATGCAATGACAGCCTTGTGCGAGAAGAGGGCGTAGGAATTGAGGCGGCCAGAGTCTGGAGAGGCGCATGACGGAGCAGAACCCTCTGGAAACAGGGGCACGGAAGCCATTGCGCCAATGTTTAGCTCAACCTCAGGTAGACGTGGAGGCGAGGTGATCTCAGAACAAGGTGGTTTTTCCGCGAACCGCCAAATAGAATATAAACACCCTTCACCCCCACCCCAAACTTCAACAATTTTCGGTCCTTACCTTTCTTTCCAATTGACATTCTTGTTCAACAACATTCATTCGACACTCACATAACTTTCTACCAACACTCCTGACCTAACTGTCAAGATATCTGTAAGCACTAATTTCACCTGCATTCAAAAACATTCCCAACATCACAACATCACAACTGCACACGCAATTCCACATTATTCCGCAGGACACGTACTTACGCGCACAAGGTCAACATGCACATCTCCATCATCAAGCTCCTCACCCTCGTCGGGGTCGTTCGCGGTGCCCTTGAGGGTTCCAGCATCGCTGAAGTCGCGCAAACTTCCGCTGCTGGCGTGTCCTCTTCTGAGGTGCTTCCATCGACCGTGTAAGCAATGTGAACTCGCAATCAACATTCGCTCATACTAACACTGGTCAGCTTTCCCGCCGCCACTCCTGCGACCTCTGAGGTCCAGATCGCCACCCCAGAGACTGTTAGCCACACAGATAGCTCCACTGTTGTGTTCCCCCCGGGAACCACCATCCATTCCTCCAAGACCTCATCTGAGGAGGAGGTTACCACCACTATCACACCTGAGGTGACTCTGCTTCAGACTCTGGAGCCAAGCACCGTCACGCGCAATTTGGAGACATCCTCCAGGGTTGTTTCTTCCACTATGTAAGTTCCGCCTCACAAACTGTCACAGTCATAACTAACAACAACACAGCTCCGGCTATACCAGCAATGGAACCATGACCGACGTGCCAAAGCCAACATCTTCTGGCTCAGGTAACATTGTCGATGGGTAAGTTCATCATCCCATTCATTGGGCTATCGCAATTGTCGCACACATGGCTAATTTCTACACAGCGACTTTGCGAGCACTTTCGATTGGAAGCGTGTTTCGATCAACACCGAGCTGGTCCTATTCACCGTGCCAACCCAGGTTAAGGAGGTCGCCAAGCCAACTGAGGTCACTACCATGGATGCTATCACCAGCTCGTTCTTTACCACGTAAGTCTTCATTTCCTCCTCACTTTCCCATTTCCTAACAATTCGAAGCGATGCCAATGAGGCGCTGGAGACCGCCACTTCCTCTATCTCGGATGAGTCGACCAGCACCGTCGAGACCATCACGACTTCCCGCGGCACAGAGACTTACACCAGCACTATTACGATTAAGATTTCTTCCATCCAATCGTCTGTTGCAGCCACCACCTCTGAATGCGTCTTAAGCACCGTTTTCATCACCGTCACTCCAACCGTCTCCACCGCGATGAACGACGACCTCCAGACCACCTCGTACGCTTTTCTTCATTACATACACACACATTTACAATACAAGACTAACATCTGCACACAGGTTCGCCTCCACCGTCTCCACCGAGACCTCGGACAAGGCCGTCAAGACTCTTTATGGAGAGATCGACGAGACTCCGAAGTACTCTATCGTCAACTCCACTTTCGCCGGCAACGGTATTCCAACCGACCGTATCCCAGCCGGTCGCGACCGGACTCGCGTTACCGCCTCCGCCTCTGCACCACTCGCCTCGGTCTATGTCACCAAGCCAGCTCAACCAGCTTACACTGGTGGTGCTGGAGGAGCCGTCAACGTCCTGAACCACAACAAGAAGGTTCTTGTTGCCTTCGCTACCTTGGTTACCTTGGTTGTCAATGGTGGAGGTGTTCGCCGCTTCTTGTAAGTGACTTCCTGAGGTCGCTTCGGCAGGGTTTGCTGTCGCCTTTTCCGCACTAGTCTAGTAGACATCGACTTAGGTTGAGTAAGTGCGATGATGTAGGATAAATGACGGTATGGTCGACGGACCATGGTTACGATGTTATGAGGAATGAGGTTATGAGTTAGGGGTTTGTATTAAGAAACGTTGTTAATGGTTAGTACAGCTGGGTACCTAGTACCCTTTTGCTTATTTTCAGGCGAAGGTTGTATCAAATAGCAGCTTGTTACTACAATTTTTGAGTATTTTGTGATGTGATTTTGTTGTGATCCATGGTGTTTTCATTTTTGTTTAGCTAACTACGGTGGCGGTGGGGTTTTCAGTGTGCGCTCAATGGGCAGGACTGTGCAATCGTGAACATCTAGGGCATGAGAGGGAACGGAGACTACGTCCTCGCCTAGGCTACGAGCGCGTGTTATCAGGCAGAAGTGGTGGGGCACCCATCACGGCTTTGCTTCACGGATGTCATCTCATTTTTCATGCCACAGCTGACCTTCGAACTTGAAACACTAGTGCACTGCCTCGGGACAGGATCAATAGTGCGAGCACTAGCGTGAAGCAAATCGGTTAGCCTGCTGCGCAATTGAAATTGTGGAAAAAGTAACAGATGAGAAGAGTCTCGTCCGCGCACGATTTTCTTTGATGAATTAACAAATCAGAGTTCGCCGATTTGTGGTTGTATTTGTTCGCTATGCTAAATGATTGGCTAGCCACATTGTACAAACGCTGTTCGTAGGCTTCCTACCTACTACGTCCGATATATCGTTCCCCCCGTCTATGCTCCGTACTTCCTACAAACGCCCTCAATCGCCTTGCACACAATACCACACAACGTGCTCGGCTCATAAGACATCTCCTTATCAAAAGTCCAAACCTCCTTCACGGAAGGCTCAACAAACTCATAACTTCCATCCAGCTGCGCCTCTGCCCCCTTCTGCTCACGCTTTCTCTCCATCTGCTCAAGAATCTCCATGCCCGCCTTCGCAGCTTCGCGATCCCCTTCATAAGAAGTCCGTATCTATACCCGCATATATTAATCGTCACCACCGTACCCTTCGGACTCAGATCTTCAGCGGGCGAGATCCAGATAGGTGTCCGCCCGCTCTTAGTCCTATCATTGCCATGAAATGTATACGGAGCAGGTTGGAAAACAGGAGACGAGGAGGCAGAAGTAGGGGTGACGCCAAGGTACCAGTACACTATCTTCAGCCTCTTCCCCATTCCGGCTTTCCCCTCTTTTCCATCACCAGTATAGGTGTCTAGTGTTCGAAGTTGGACGATGAAACCTTCACCCGCTACCCCATTCCTGGCCAGGGGACCGTCCATTCCCCCCAATATCCTCGCCATATCCGGCACATCCTCAGCATCACTTACCGGCCTCTGTCTACTCATCATCGGATGGCTGAGCAGCCCAGCACGCACACCCGTTTTCACCCAGCATTCTCGCAGAGCACAAGCTGTGCGCGTCTTCCCTATATCTCGACGGCCTTCTGGGAGGACGGTCTCGTTGAGAGCGGGGTTGTGGGGGGCACAGATTCGGATGGTAGAGGGTGAGAGGTTGAGGGATGTTGTGGACGGGGGGAGGGTGGTGGTGGTGGTTTGGTGATGTGGGAGGGAGATGGAAAAGAGGGCCTGGCGGGTTGGCCGGCGACCACGGGAATGAACGTTGTTGTCGGTACTGTTGGTGAGAGTTGGATTGGATTGGGAAAGGTTGGGGAGCAGGAGGATGCCGGCGGATTCGATGAGTGCGGCGGAGAGGTAGGTGGTGGTTGTCATTGTTGCGATTGTTCTTGAGATGGGGGCTTTAGGTGAAGGATAGAAGTTCATAGAACTAAGCGAAGGATCTTGGCAATAAACATGAATGCTCTATAGTATGCTAACAATTGATCCAAGAGCTAGAGGAGCTTGTACCGATGTTCTGCTAAGCGGGTGAGTTGTAACTGAATGAAGGGACATGAAGCCGTAGTTAGACTCCAGATCAGCGGTAGCTGCGCCTGCGGTCGACGAGTCTCCTCATACTGCCTTCTTGTATCGATACGTTGGCAGTAACTGCCCCTCGATCCTCAAACCGCTGTAATCATCTCCAAGTAAACGAACGACGTTGAGGCATCCACCAAGGTTGCAGCTAACCGATCGACGTTTGACATTCCGCCCCGCTCATGTTACATATCCGCTGGACTTGGCATGTGCCTTCAAAGCTTCAATATCTCAGCCTTGCGCATCGCGACAACTTGAAGTAAACATCTTCTAAATCATCGCGCTGCCACGAAGCCAACCTGTTTTTTCCGACGGAAGCCCTTCTGAAGCTCAATTGACAAACCACTTTACCAGTCTGTTAAAAGTGCCAGCATCTCGATCGACAACACCACGACGAATTGAGCTCTGGTCCTCATTACCAAGGGCAGCCTCGACAAAGACACCATCAACTCAGCTCCATCACAGCTTGAGCCATGGCCGAAGTTCTCGACATCGCCTTTCCAGGCGAAAAAATGCCACCCGACGCTCTGCGCCAGCTCCGCGGCATGGTAGCCGACCTTCTCCAAAGAAACAACACCTCCTTCCCAGGCGCACAACCCGTCTCCTTCTGCCGCCGGCACTTCAAAGAGCTTCTCAAGGAAGAGTTAGTGCCATGTCTCTCCCTCATCTCTAATACTCATATCTCGTGTGAGACATCCCAGTTTAATTGCTAACCTGTTAACTCTAGCTACTACGTATGCGAAAAATCCGACGGCCAACGCTACCTCCTCTACTGCACCTCCGACCCCTCCACCGGCGCCGAGTCCGCATTCCTCATAGACCGCCGGAACGACTACTTCCTGGTCCCGGGCTGCCACTTCCCCCTGAGGGAATCCGAACAACAATTCCACACCGACACGCTCATCGACGGTGAGCTCGTCCTGGATCAGACCTCTTCCGGCTCTCTTCGCGCAAAATTCCTAGTGTTCGACTGCCTAGTCATCGACAAGAAGTCCCTGGTGGGAAGAACGCTGGATAAAAGATTAGCGTACTTTAAAGATTACTTCTTCGATCCGTATAGGCGATTAATGGGGAAGTATCCGCAGGAAGTGGAGTATATGCCCTTCGTGGTGGAGATGAAGGGGATGCAGTTGGGGTATGCTATGGATATGATGTTTAGCCAGGTGCTGCCGACGCTGAAACATGGGAATGATGGGTTGATCTTTACGTGTCGAGGGAGTCCCTACCAATACGGTACCGACTCTCACATATTGAAGTGGAAACAGGAGAATGAGAACTCTATTGATTTTAAGCTCACCGTCGACTTCCCCCGCACCAAGCCAGATGATGGCTCAGAGCCCTATACAGACTACGATGCCCTGCCCACCTGCAACCTGAGTGTTGGCGGGCCGGATGACACGGATATATGGTACTGCACCTTATTTCTCACCGAATCCGAATGGGAGCAACTTAAATCCCTCAATGAGCCATTGCAAGAGAGAATAGTGGAGTGCTATATGGATTCCCAGAAGAGGTGGCGATATATGAAGTTCAGAGACGATAAGGATAGAGGGAACTTTCATACGGTTGTGGAAGGCGTGATTGAGAGTATTAGTGATAGAGTCACCAAGGAGGAGTTGTGTGGGATGGCGGGGCGGATTAGGGAGGAGTGGAAGAGGAGGGCTGGACAGCCTGTGCAAAGTCAGCCTCCGCCGCAGGGAAGGTGATGGGTTAGGATGGTAAGGCTTTCGTGGCGAAGAAGTGGAAAGCCTTAGACATTTGGGGATAGATCGGCAGGAGGACAAATACTTCTCATATGGTTGGCTTCGGAGCCGCCGTAGGTAAGGCATTTTATCGTAAAGATGTCGCACATCAGATTTTTGACAACTATTTATCATCTTATATTCTGGGTTCACGATTTGACTTGCATCCTAACAGCGTTCTACTGCATTGGTTAGTAAAGTACGTAGAATACAGAAGCCGGGACTCGTACATATGGCAGATTCAGTATGCATCCTCTCTATCCACTACTAGGAAAAGCCCACTACTAACTACCCACCTTTGACGCCGCCACAGAATTCACGGCTGTGTATCCGACGGCACCATACACATCGCATCCCACCAACCACCACTCCTGCAATCAACTCGCTCCCAACCAACTTCGTCTTGGCATCCGCCAAAGTCTTACTCTCACCAATCCAGGCCGTTCTCAGCATACAGATTTACTGCTCCTGCAACCTGGTAACGTCCTCCAGATCACGAATCTTGCGATCCTTCTCCGCGATGGTGGTGCGGCCTCACGGAGCTTTTGCGTAAGCTCTGCACGCTGGAGAGTTGAATTCATGAACGTCTCGCGATAGATAGAATCAGGATCCTTCGCAAGAGCTCTGCGGACGAAGTAGACAAGGGAGACAGCATTGGAGCGGACGGGCTTGAGGTACTTGACAACACCACACTCTCTCTCATCAGTGTTGCTGCCCCCGTCTTGCCAACCTTCGATGTGGACGCCACCCTCATCATCGCTGCTCTCATCACTGCTCCCCCAACTCCAGTTACCAGGGACCTTCGACGGCATCTTTGCACCAGCTACCCTCGCGGCATCAGTTAAACTGTTGGTCACATATCCCTTGGTGTGAATGGAGTCGAGGTAGGCACGTTGCTCTTTCTCCTCGTTAGCAACGCTGCGAATAAAGGCTGCCAATCACACAGCCGTGGCATGGACAAGCTTGAGATCCGCAATGATATTGTTTTGGACATCAGGGGCCTTGGTAACGACAGCCTGGATGGAGGGAGTCTCGCCTCCGTAGCTCTCGTCGCTGTTCTCATCTCTGCCTTCATCGCCCATCTCACCTCTGATATCACAAATCCAAGCCATCCATGCCTTAAACTCAATCGTCGATCTCAGGTCCCCAAGGACCTTCGCCTGCCTCTTGGCTTCAACAAGCCTCGCCGCCTCAGCTAACCTCTTAGTAGCTACGGCCTCAACGTATGCACGCGTCTTTTTTTCCTCGTCGGCAACACCGCGAATGAAAATGATGAGGGAGATGGCATCGGTGTGCACGAGCTTCTGATCCTGGGCAAGCTTGACCAAGTTGCGAGCCTCCTCATAAAGCTCATCGGCCTTAGGTAACCACGTGTCACCCTTCTCTGTAGTGGAGCTTTGGGTCGGAGAAGCAAGAAGCTGGCGGATTATCTTGTTGTTCTCCTTGATACCCTCCTTAATCTGCCTCTCTCTGACGAGCTTGAACTCAATAACAACGTTCCTCTTCCATCACTCCCGCCTCAGTCAGCATCTCAGCCAGCATCTCCGCAGCCTACCCACGCAACTGGTTTGCCCTGGTGAGTTTCTCTTTAATGGTGAGTAAACGGTTTGCGGCTGGGAAGGCAAGGGGTGGGTTCGTGGCGGAGATATTGACGCCGAGGTTGTCGACGGTCCAGTATCGAGGGGTGCCGTAGGTGCCGTGGTAACTGTCGATCCATTCTAACTCCCCATCGTCGACAGAGTCTTGGTAGGAGTAGTGGGAGGAGCACTGTTCTTGGTTATCATGTCGAGTTCAAGGTCATGGATGAATTCGATCAAGTGAAGGAACCGTTATTGATGGACTGGTAGATACGCACATCGATGTCGGACGAGTGGTAGGTGAAGGTGGTTGTTCTGAGGGTGGTTTGGGTGTTCGGTGCTGAGAAACACGTGCAACAGTATGGGACACGCCTAGATATGTTAGATGTTTGAACATAATTGAAAAGGAAAGGAAGGGAAGGAAGGGAGAGAGGGAGATGGGTGGAGAGGGGTTAATGACCTTCCGCGTGGGAACCAGACGCGCTGCTTAAGGTAGCGGAGCATGTTTGAGATGTCGCGGTCTTGCGCTTCATTTGATGAAAGGCAAGATGTAAACAAACATTGGATATGTCACTTACCAAGCTGACCCCGCGTCGCTATGTCAGCGAGGAGGGTTATTCTGAAGCAGATGATTCATGGCTGATAGGGCTTCCGTCCCAACCTAGGACCTTGAGGACCGTGGGATTGCCCTTCCGTCAATGCGTCAATGAGCTCAGTATCAGCTGCTTTAGTCCTCCCGGGAAAGATATCTTCCAATGCCGCTTTGGACGCCGTGAATCAAGATCACTGACTTGAATCAAGAGCTCAACTCAAGGACAACCAACCGACTCGTCAGCGAATGGATACCTACCATTCACAATTCAACCATTCAGAGCCATCGACACTGGCGGCTATAAAGCTATCCTGTGTAACTGCAAGTCAAGGACCATCAAAGTGTCAAACCACAGTCAGAACGAACGTAACACTGAAGCAAACGAACGAACTAAACAAAAATATCTCTCACGAAAGAACATCACCAAACATGGCACGGATACATGGTAGCCTAAGACCAACGACGCTCTCCATATACCTCCTCGGTTTTCTCCTGACCCTCCTACCGCTCCTGCCTACCACGCTCGCCTGTCTCGAGCTCCGCGCCTCCATCTCCCCGGGCACACCTCCAACCCTGCGCGGCGACCTAGTCGATAACGGGATAAATGTCTGCAAAATCTCTCTCAGCACAACATGGGGCAGCCGTCTATCCTGGAACTGTTTGCCCGGTTTCAGGGCATACGTTACACCTGATGGGGGAATACTCAACTACGAGGCCGGTGGAAGGAAGATGAAGATCGATAACATACGCAAGATCCCCTGGGGTGCGGGAGGTGAGCAGAATGGGGCAAGTTATGGATTTACCTGGCTCCAGGCTAAGGAGTATGGGTGCTCCCTTGGCCCGTACGTGCCAGGTGATGGGAGGGATGGGAGTATCTGGCATAAGAGAGTGGTGAGGAATGAGATGAGGAAGGTGGAGGGAGAGAGTTCAACTGTCGAGGGTGTTAATGATGTAGAGGTTGTAGAGGGTTAGTCTTGCCTATGAGAGGGCAGAGAATGAGTGATTGGCGGTATCGTATCACTGGAGTCTTCGTGGCGGTCAACTAATACAGGCCAGACGCTGTTGTTTTGATGATAGAGAGTAGAGTGGTTGATGCTGTGAGAATGGATTACGTTTGACATCCTGTATAACCTATTCCACCGAAGCCTTTTGACGTGTGATTGGCATCGCGAGATTGGCCCCAGAACTCTACAACTAATGACGGAATGGGGAATGGCGGCGGAATATTTTGATGTACTCTCTGAACCGAGATACTGACAAAAGTCGAATACCCTGCGGACCAAACCTTGTCGGATAGCTTGGTTGCATTAACTTATCCAAGGCCAAGATTTATCGCGCTTTTTTCATTGCTTGGGAAAGCTTGCCTTGGTTCATAAACCCTTGGACGACCTGCACTGGACATGCGGCCGCGCCACCCAACATTCGACTTGAGATGAGACGATGGATCATTTGACAAAACGTCGAAGGCTGTGTAGGCAGTTATCTGCTATGCTACCGAAACAGTTGACTATGCAAACGCACCCCGATGAATCTGCATGTCCTATCGATAGTCGATTCATCACCTACTATTCAGTTGGCATAGATGCCTCCAATAGCTTTAAAAAGCTTCTGGCTTCAGCGCAGCGCTGCCCAAGTTTCAGAAAAAACCCTCATCTGCAATCCGCAAGCGCAATCACCGAGCGCTACTGATTGGCCACTGAACCCACGACTCAATGAAGCTCACTAATATTGCTTGCCTCCTCAGCGTCGCCCTCCTCTTCCACATCTCCGACGCATGCTTCGTTCTCCCAAGGAGTAATCAAAACCGAACCCGTCCCAAACATCATGAAAGCCATCATGGTAGACAATGGCTTAAACGTCTGCAGCATCGAGATAGCCAACACCTGGGGACCTCGGGACCCCTTCAACTGCACAAAAATATTCAAGGCATGTATAGACCCTGTTGGCAGGGAGTTGTACTATCAAAATGGGAACAACGGTTTGTTTCATACCGATGTAAGGTACTGGGAAGACGTGTGGCGCGAAAAGATGACGTTTTTAAAAGGGAAGTGGTATGGGTGTGAGATGCCTAATTGGAAGGGGAGAGTGCAGGGAGTGGATTATACGGGCCCGGAGACGCCTATTTCGAGGGTGAAGATGGGTATGATGTTGGGCCGTGAAAGGTTGGAGGACGTTGAGATTGGTGGAGTGGCCAGCATCAGGACATCACAAGTTTTGGCTTCGCTGGAGGAGCTGAAGATTGGCTAGCCAGTTATAAAGTTGCTACGCTGAAGTTGGGATCAAAATAAGAAGACTCACTATGATACTGATGCCTGAAGCTACTGGCTCTGCAGTGAATCTTGGACTAGTGACTGGTGTCCGCAACATTTTTCAGGTCAAGTGCCATTGAAAACATTTTCTGATTGTCTTTGACTGGATCGAATCAGCTCTCTTGCGCCTAGGAGTAAAGAGTATAAGAGCCACGGGACCCATAGCTCCCAGACAGCCCAAACACAGCTCTCAGGCAAGAACTTCCGGCTGCCAGAAAGACAAGACAACGTCACACACGACCATGCTAGCACGAATACCACGGTTCCTCCTGCTACTTCTCCACCTCACCCTCCTCCTTCCTCTCACACCCGCATGCCTCATCTTCGCCGGCACAATCGAGTTCTTCGCAAACCCACCAACCCTCGTCGCCTCCCTCGTGGACAACGGCCACAGCGTGTGCGCCATCAAAGCCCACACCACCTCCACCGCCATTCTTCCCTTCAGCTGCGTACCGGGCTTCAATGCTTATATCAGTCCGGATGCGAGCTGGGTGCTGTATCAGAATGGAGGACGGAGTTATGAGTTTGAGAATATTAAGAAGTGGAGAGCGGCGCCGTTTGAGAAGGAGGTTGCGCATCTTGAAGCAAGGAATTTTGGGTGTGCGCCTAGCTTTTTGAAGGACACCTACAGGAGGGATGTTGATGCGAAGGTCGGGGAGACCGAGGTAGTCGAGGTAGAGGGGCAGTAAGGGGATGCGACGGGAAGAGTAGACGTGATGCTGGACATCCGAGAGCTTTCTTTTGAGCACTGGAACGGAGTTGTCTTTGAAAAAAGGAGATCGGTACTACTATCTTAGATGTCCTGAGAGATTTTTAAAGAGAATGTCGGCAGTAACCATTACAAAAGAGACAATGTCGACGTTCTCATCTTCACTGGCTTAATGGCGGTGCTGAAAGTGCCAGCCATCTCTGGTACTGACTTTGAGATGATTGGCGGCATAAGTCGGTTAATTGAATGAGTGGGTGGATGAGTCCAGGTGAGGAACATGGAAGTGAAGCTATCTTCATCGTTGTGAGTATAAAAGGAGTTAAAGGGGTAAACGAAGATCAAGTGTCGTCCAAGCGGCCGCTTCTGATCCTTGTTCATGTAAGTCTTGGCGGACTTATTCCCCACCATGAGCTTCTGCGTCACCTTGGGAGATAGCGAGATTCTTTAAGAACATCAGTAACCTAGATGAACCCAATTCATGTCAAACATTCGAAAAGTCGTCACATCTAAAGTCTATTCAAAATACATCAGACCAGCAATAATACAAAGACAACCAATAAACAACAAGATGGACTACAATAGCCTTCCGACCCCGGAGAGATGCGTCGCCGACTTCTGCTTGATTCCAGTATGTATACTGCTTAGTTTGTAATACCTTCGTCTATTGTGCCATTCAATCAATTAGAATTCTCCTCTACGATTCGTTTGTTCGTTACAACCATGAGAGGAATGCGTCGCTGTACAGTCCTAACACAACACCAGATCGGCACCCCAACCGCCTCAGTCTCCTCCGAAGTCGCCGAGGTCCAACGTCTCCTGAAGGCCTCGGGCCTAAGTTACAGCATGCACTCGGCCGGTACAACTGTCGAAGGCTCCTGGGACGACGTCTTCCGGCTGATGGGTCGCGCCCACACCATCCTGCACAGCAATGGTGTTGTTCGCATTCAAACCGACATCAGAGCCGGCACCCGCACCGACAAGGTTCAGACATTTCAGCAGAAGGTTGAGAAGGTCGAAAGTATATTGGCTGGCGATAAGCAGAGGGCTGTTTGGGGGAAGGAACGTATGACAGGGGAGTTGAGTGGTGCGGCGGAGGGGGTGCCGATTGATGCAGAGGGGAATCAGGGACATATTGCTGAGCAGAAGGGGTGGAAGGATATGGTTGCTGAGGCTGTGAAGGGGGAAGAGGATAAGGAGGGTGAGGTGAAGGGTGCGGGTGTTGTTACGGCGCCAGATGTGGTTGGACCTGGAAAGGTTGAAGGTAGTTGGAAAGGGATGGTTTGGGAGTAGACGAGGTACCTTCCTTTTAATCTAAACATACTTGTCTAGGCCATATCATTCATCCAAGTCCATTACATCTCTTATTGATTTCAGCAGAAATTCACAAGGATGGAGCTTGCTGTGCTGACATCGCTTCAATACTGGGCCTCAACAAATCTCAAGGGCGGATCATCGAACCGGTTTCGTGGAGTTTTGAAAGAATTTTGTTATCCACACTGTAAGCAGGTTGTGGAAACGTCACCCAGTTGGTATCTGGAGGCTGAATTGAACCAGGGCGTCGCTCACGCTGATTGGGACTTCCTTCAATCGTGCTTTCCACGCCACCTCAGATCACGAGGGTCAGAGTAGTTCCTTCCTTCTCTTCTCTACAACTTTGACGCATGACCTTAACCCCGCTTCTCCTAAGCGAGAACCACCCAACCGAAATTTAAATCTTACTTCTTCTCCGGCCAACTGTCTCGCTACCAAGCCATCTTCAGAAGTCAACTAGCAAAATACCACGACATCAGTCAAGCGTATTTCGGCATCACTTCTACTGTGTGGAACTACAAGCTTCGGTAAACTTGTACCTCAAGGTCCCCATGGCAGTAAACACATGTAATGATTTTAGTATCGTTGAAGAGTTCAACCAACAGGTTAAACGTAGAGACTGGACCTGCGTTGTCTAGCTTTGTCCGACACCAAAGAAGCCATGTCTGACACCCAAGACTACATCGATGAGTTCGATAGATTACTCCACGGCGAGGAGGTCAAAAAGAGACCGAAAGGCTACAAGGATCACCTCGACAAGGTTGTAGCCCAGTTTCAGAAGATCGGAGTCACCTTTCCACAAGAAATGTTAGACCAATATATGGGAGTGCAAAAAGACTACATAGCTTACGAATTCTGGGAGGAGAACGACTATTACGAAGAGGTCCCAACACCAGACGGTGCCCATTGGACAGACTGGAGAGACAACCGGAGACCCAGCTTAGTGAAGGACGAAGAAATCGAGCTTTAAAAACATGTCTGTCATTGGGTCCATACTGTTGTCCTGTTGAAGGCGGGGACTGGGGAGGGAAGAGGTCGAGAGAGCAATATAGTGATGCAGATCTTGTGAGGTATTTGAAAGAGGTGTGTGATATGCTGCTAAGGCGCATGGCTGATTGGTTGACATTGCAAGAGCCGCAGGAGACTATTTATGACAGGATGAAAATATCTCTTCATAATGCCCGGTGGCAGTTAGGCGTGGGCTTGGATGAGCTCAAGCATAATATTGCTGCACTGGCGGCGATCCATGAGGATCAACAAGAAGACTTCCCCTGGTCTGGTAGGTGGTTCACCTACCACTCGCTCCTGCACGAGAGCCAAACTAACAGTCTGTTAGAGAAGAACCGTCTCGACCTGCTCCGCAAGAGATAAATAGCTTTCTTAGATATAGCGAAGATCCAATGGCGGTCATAACAATATTCTTAGTTGGCAACAGGTTGTTTTGTACCCCTTACGATTTTGATAAGCTCGTTTCAGGTAATTGAAATGTACTTGCCACGGCCATATACCTTTTGGTGACGGTCTCTCCTGTGGTACCTATACAGGCACCCATGCAGCTCGAAAGTAAACGACGCAGTACGCCCGTGGAGCAACTTCACGATTAAAAAGCACAAAAACCCGGCAGGCTACGTCCGCTAGTTTAGCGAGGCTACCTCTCAAGGTTTCTCGCAGCGACCATGCACCGCATCAACAATCAATTCGACTCGAACGAGAATGTTTCTTCGTCACCACCAACCGCCCACACCCTTTCTCGATCTACAAACCCACCAAACACCATAATGCCCTTCACCATGTCCCAGCAACAGCACGAAGCCATCGACGCCATCATCGAGTTCATCCGCACCACCTCCAGCATCTAAGCCTATCACGTCTTCATGCACCTCCAAACCCTATCTCAACCTGCCCCATCCTCCGCCGCTCTCACCTCCCACCAGCAATGATCGCCGAATACGTCAAGTTCCGCGCCTTCATGACGCCCGCTTACATCGGACACTTCAACGGTCGCAGCGTAGACATCCACGGTCGCTCCACGCTGCCGGGTGGCCCTCCACGCGTGGATAAGATCCCGATTGAGAAGGTGCCGACGCCTGATGGAAGGACGTGGAGGGAGTGGTTGGATAGTGTCCGTCCGAGTTTGATTACTGATGATGACAGGAACATGTTTGGGGAGTGGACGGAGTTGCTTCACCTCCTCTGCTGGGACCTGAACCAGGACGTTGACTGGCTCGCCACGGGAAGGGCGTTACGCGCGTTGCTTAAGAAGGAGCAGTTGATATGCTTTATGATGGAGGTACGTTCTTCCCACCTCATCCTCCTTTCGCGTTCGGCCCATTCCCCTCCGGCCTCCCGCGTCATCCCTTTCCCATCCCCCTTCGCTCCGTCCACTTCTCCGGTTCTCCCAGATTTCGGCTAAATACTAACCCTTACGACGATAGTCTCACCGCGGCCGCTACTACTCCTGACTCAAGCACCAGCTGCTCAGCCAACTCGAGAACTCGGGCGGGACAGCATGAGAACTCAGACTCGACTTGCCAGGCATCGAGGCAATGGCCGACGACTTCGAGCAGGGCGTCGTGTGGTCCGGTAAGACACTACTCTAGCACCGCGACTCAAACAGGACCAGTGTTAGGCGGTTAGCTAACCGGTTCGGTTTGGAGATGTCAAGTCTAGGTTGGTTGGGTTTCGCGATATCTAAGATTTAAACTGGGTTATAACCGGCTACTGAGGTTAATTGTGTCACCTGATCTTACTTAATATGACAATTAAACTAGCTTAATTATTAAACCCTTTTTAAGCTCATACTAGCCAGGAACCGCCGCACTCCATCTAAGTAATTCGCTTATATAAGCTGCTGAGCAGAGCACTTTGAGAAATGTCTTTTATTAAATGGCAGCATGATACTATAGGGCGTTAAGCCAGAATAGTGCACACCAGTGTGTCCTGGCACTCAACATTGGCAGCCGGTTATATCCTTGGGTTAACGGCTATTTTGCAAAATCTCAAGGTTCGCTAAAATCAAAGGTTTAACCGGTTAATCAACGGTTAGTCGTCTTAACCATGCCCAACACTGAACAAGACTTGAGATAACTTGTTTGTAGAGCAGGACCGCCTTGACTTGCTTCGCCCAAGGTAATCTGGCACCAACCTACTTCACACGCCGCCGCCGCGCCCGCCCAGGATTCGATCATCTCGCCTGAGTAATGGTGAGCTTGGTCCTCTTGATCGGGGACGTCATCACCTGCATCTTGGTGGTCTCGGTCCTTTCCACGGCTACTTTCATCATCCACCATGGCTGTGTTACGCCGTACCATGGCTGCCGTATATTTCAGGGTAGCTAGAGCAGAGAAGAACATAAATTGATGGGCTTTAGCACTTCCAACCTCTATATTGAGTCTATTTACAACCGTTCATTGGAGCATCCCATTGATGCGGGTGTCTCCCACAAGATGCACGATGAGGTCCCATCTATGTAGCAATCCATATGTCCAAATGCACCTGACGCCATGCATGACTCTCGTTTGTGGGTGTGTGTACCTCATAGACCCGGCTCTTTCTCATTTGGCCTCATCAAATCGTTCTTCTCTGCGCCCTTTCTTCCTCATTTCATCGTCTAATAGATTCCTTGTGTTCTGTACTGGAACGTATCGTACCTGCTTCTGATCAGCCTCTCTTCTCTTTGCCCCATTCTTCTTCGGATGTTTGGAACAACTTACAACCTGGTATAATAACTCCCAGCACTCTTATTCACCAACCCCTCCACAAAAGCTTCCGCCTCCTCTGCACTAAGCTGCAACATAAAACGCGCTCTCAGAGCATTCGTAGTCGCGAGTGCGCCGCTGGAGTAACAGGGCATCTTGCTATCCTTGCCCATCAACGACACAAGATCTATAATATTGTCCGCGCTCCTCCTTAAAGCCTGGAATGCAAGCTTACATAAGCTTTTGTAGTTATCCCAAGCCTCTGACCCCACGCCACCCAACGTCTCAATATACTCACTCGTCAACTTAAACGGAGCTGCCTCGAAGCCAACGCTGCCGGGGGAGTTGGAGAGCATAAAGCCGAAGTCTATGTGGACGATGTGTCCTTCGTTGTCGATTAGGACGTTGCCGTTATGGCGGTCCTTGAGCTGGAGGATGTAGGAGATGATACTATACGCCGCCAGACTCCTCGCAAAACATCCCTGCGCGGTGATGTAAGACTCTGATGTTTCGTCGCCGAAGGCTTTGATGAAGTGGTCTTTAAGCGTCGCGATTCGGCCACGGGGGTTGGTGCCCGCCTCCATCGTCGCAATCGTTAATGATCGCTTAATACTGTGAAGCGAGACGCCGTTGGTGATGGTCTCGATAAGACCGGAAGCTTCGCCAGTAACAAGGATCCTCATCCGCTTAACCCACACCGGCGTGTCTGCATCCTGCCATATCTTATCCATGACCTGAATCAACTGCACCGCGAACGCCTCTTGGCGGAGATCAGCGCCCGTCTTCACAATAACAGACACCAAATCCCAGTTCTTCATCCACCCAAACGGACTCGCCTTCCTAATGCGCTCCTTTTTGGCAGCCCAGTCTTCGCCGACGGTGGCAGCGGAAGGGTCGTCTCTGTCACCCTTGCGCTGTACACCGCCGGTTTTAAGATCATTCTCAGCTCTCGCGGCCCCGGCTCCGGTCGTAACAAGCTCCAAGGTCAGGTTTTGCAAATCCTCTTCATCCACGCCCTGACTCGCGACATTGGCGTGAAGCATCATAGTATCAAAACTCGGCATGTTACTCGGTGGGGCTTCGAAAGACTGTTCTTCAAGGCTCTGCATCGAAGCAATGATTCTTGCTCTAATAGCGTCGACTTCTGCGCGGGGCCGCTTGCCGGAGGTTGATTCGAGCTGTTGGAGCATTTGTGCTGCGGCTCTGATGTGCGTTGCTAAGGCTGAGAAATTTGGTGTTTCACTCCCGCTCTGTCTGGAGTGTAGAGGGAGGGTCTGAGCTTTTCTCATGTGTGCAGGGGAGGAAGTGTCGGATGTTGATGTTGCTGCTGAAGTACGGGGTGTCTGGTTAGTGGAAGTTGACTGGGCAGTGTATTGTGTAGTCGCAGGACTTGATGTTCTCGCAATACCATTCGTCGACGAGAAATTCTCTTTCTCGTCTTTGGGTGTTGCGGTGCCTAGATCGCCTTGGGCTGGCTCGAATGTGCTGTCGGGCACTTTCTCTTGACTGGTTCTCTCTACGATTAGGTGGGTGTTTGGTGCGTCTGTAAGGTCGAATATGCGTCTCCTGCTGCTTCCTTGCTCAGACATGAGTTTCTTGACCAGCTCTTCGTTCTCGGGTGCTTCGGGATCGAAGGTGAAGTCCTCACGGAGGACTTCTACCATGAGGAGGTAGGGCACTTTCTCAGCACTGTTCAGCACTGTACATTCTGTCGGATTGATCCTCACTATGCGATGGTGCTTAGACTTGCTCGGTATGCCATCCACTAAAGTGGCTGGACAGATGACTGGGATATCGACTTCGGCGGGTAGGTCTTGTGCTATCAGAGCCAGCTCTGCTCTCAAAGCACTCAGTCTGGCTGGTTTTGGGACCATGACTAACCGGTTGGATATGCCTTCCAAGGCTGTGAGAAATTGTGTTTCGGATCTGAAGTAATTTTGGCGGAGAAGTTTGCCTTTTTGGCGTGAAGTGAGTACGGATGGTGATAATGGTCTTGGGTGATGAGTATATCGTCTACTCGTTTCGTGTCTGTGTGCAAGACTCCCAGACACCGGCGTCGTAGGCCTCCTCTCCGTCTTCGGTGTCCTCAATTCTGGCAGTGGTAATGACGCAGTACTGCCATGCGCCAATTCCGACTGCCGCAACAGAAGATGATCGGGCCTCTTCGCACCTGACTCCAATCCAGTTCTCTTCGAGTCTGACGAGTCTGCTCGACGAGACTCTGGCCGTGCCTCAAAAGAAGCTGCTCTGGGCAAGCTCTTCGCCGGCTCCAACCTCTCTTTCTGACTCCCACTAACCACTCTATTCTGATCCCTCTTCTTCCTCCTCCCAGGACTATTAACCGTATGACTCCTGCTAACCTTCTGGGTCTGGCTAGCATCACTAATCGTCTCCTCCGTATGCGCCGGTTTCCTCGCCTGCGCAATGGCCAATGGTCCAGCCCATCGAGGGAGTCCTGGCATGCCTATACTGGCCAGCACGAAGGACGCTAGAACTGTGGTTGAAACAACGTTCTCCTTGATCTTCTCTACGCGCTGCTCTTCTGTGACTCCGAAGACTATGCGCTGGACTTTGTTGTATATCCTCCTGCAGGTTTTGAAAGCTGTCGCGGAGGGATTGGAGGAGAGGTCGTGGAGGTAGCCTTGGAAGAGCCAGAAGGTCTGTTAATTGGTTAGCATTACTCTTACGCCATTCTTATCCATCATATTCATCCCAGGCTCCAAATAGCTCTTCAATGTAGGATTGAGGGGCAATATACCAGTAAAGCACCATTCACACTCTCCTCACACAAATCCAGTATAAACTCCTCCAACGCCATGGAGTCATTGTCCAGGCTTATAACCAGGTGGCATAGTTGCGGTAGAAAGAATTCTATCTCCTCGTAGCTGAATTGTCGCAGTTTCGAGCATAGGACGTAGGTGATTCCTACATGGTCGGCATACCTTCTGAGCGCATTGGTTAGCTCTAGCTTCTAGCCGTGAGGAGCTGGGAGACAGAGTAAGCAGGCAGAACATACGAGAGGTAGGCAACCGAGAGAAACGGGTTCTGGTTAAAAACATCACTTTCGATGAAGCGATTTAGTAGGTCCCAAGACATCGAGGGAATCGGAGTCCAGGAGGGGTTCAGGGGTGTCGTGGGCAATTAGAGGCTGTGAGCCTCAGGCTGTTGGATCATTCACTTCCGCACAGAAGTTTGAGGCTATAGCCACTGTGTATGAAGTTAGAATCGTCGTTGGCGCGTAAATTCTTGAGTTGTCTTGTACCGTGTTCACTGATGAGGTCGCAACGGATCATTATTGGACCTGGCCGAACCTGGGGTCCTGTGTGAACCTTGGCGGTTTTGGGGTACGAGCTGCAGAGGACCGTATTCTGCAGTGGACGGGGTCACTGATGCTGGCTTCCTATCTGGGACCATGCGGATTAAGAGAGTTGACAAACAATGATGCTAGCGTTAAAAATTTAATAAATCCACAGCCATACCTAACCTAGACACAATAATTGAGCAATGTCAGCGCCGTTAAGCTAGTCGCCAAGGTTGCATCATGCGGATCAACCATTCTCCAGTACCCCTTATCTCTCCTAAATGTCTCGTAATATTCTGGCAGCTCCCCTCCCTTCTTTCACATATATACACTTTTTGGGACAAATTTGCGGCATTGTGAGGTAGAGAACGAAGGTTGATTAGGCGAGTACAAAATCTCGCTATCCAGCCAGTCTAATTAACATAATTCCAGTTTTTGGAAACAAAAAGGAGCTATACAATGGCGCCGTCGCTCAACGAAGATGTCTCTTATCAGCAGCCAGCAGCCTGGTTCAAGAAAGGAGCTACAGTCGTAAAAGACAACTCCGGCACTTTAACCAAGATTCCTTCAGAGATATTTGAGCTCTCCAATACCCTAGAAATCCTAAACCTCTCGGGAAACCCAAAACTCTCATCCCTGCCAAGCAAATTCCCCGACCTCGTCAACCTGAAGGTGCTGTTCCTCAGTGACTGCAGTTTCATGACCTTCCCAGAAGTCCTCTCAAAATGTCCCTCCCTAGAAATGGTAGCATTCAAGAACAACGGCATGGAATTCATCTCCGAAAAAGCCCTTCCACCCAACCTTCGCTGGTTAATCTTGACACAAAACAAGATCACGAGTCTGCCTACCTCAATCGGGAAGTGTACCAGGTTGCAGAAATGTATGCTTGCTGGCAACCAATTGACCTCTATCCCCGACCCGATGCGCAACTGCCGTAAACTGGGCCTTCTCCGTCTCTCGGCCAACAAGCTCGAGAGCATCCCAGACTGGCTATATGAGATGCCAGAGCTGGCTTTCTTGGCTTTTGCTGGGAATCCGTGTTCTAAGCATAACGCCATGGAGCTTGAGCTAGATGTTGAGAAGGAAATTGCGGATGAGGGGTTGGACAATATTCACTGGGACGAGCTCGCCGTGGATCCTCAACACCTAGGCGAAGGCGCCTCGGGCATCATCTCTCGTGCTCACCACCCCAAGTCATCAAGCCATGTGGCGGTGAAGGTATTTAGGGGAGAGGTGACCAGTGACGGCTCACCCCTCGACGAAATGGCCGCTTGCCTCTCAGTCGGCGCACATCCAAACGTCATCTCGACTATTGGAAGAGTCCACAGTCACCCAGACTCCAAGACAGGGTTGGTGTTGGAGTTGATAAGTCCAGAGTTCACCGCCTTGGGCAATCCGCCGAACTTCGCAACATGCACAAGAGACACCTTCGACGCCCGGCGCTACGACGTCTCAACAATCCTGCGGATATTGATCGGGATAGCTTTCGCTGGCAACCACCTCCATCGCAAGACGATAGCACATGGGGATTTGTATGCCCACAACATCCTTATATCGCCGAGCGGGCATACCCTGCTCGGTGATTTTGGGGCCGCTACGGTGTATGGGACATCCCATCCTTCTGCGCACCTGATCGAGAGGCTGGAAGTGAGAGCCTTCGGTCACCTCATCGACGACCTCCTTAGCCTTGCTAAAGATATCGGAGACAGCAATCAGAACAAGACGGCGTGGGCTAAGGTTGCTGATAAGTTGGTTAACCTTGAGCAAAGATGTACTGGTGCAGAGGTTAGCAAGAGACCAGGGTTTGAGCAGATCTTGCTTGTGTTGTTAAAAAGCTGGAACGGCGATTTGAAGTTGCCGATCGCGGAGTTTGATGGGTGTTTTTAGATGGGTATAGAGGCAGCGCTGGACGCTGCTCATTGTTTTTGGTTGAGACTTAAAAGTGTGGATATAGGGGATAGAAAGAGGTGTAGACACAAGTATGAGATATAGAGACGATGTAGGAAGAGATATAGACATGGAGAGACGATAGATAGAAGAGCATAGACAGACACTGCTCGCAATAAATGACAACGGATTTTCTCATCCCCAGCTTCTCAGCCATCGACAGTGCGGACACAGAGACGACGAGGCAAGATGTAAATCGGGAAATTACTTAACTGCCACTTTGAGAAATCTGGCTTTTCAAACCGCAAACTCACACGCTACTCGTGACCTCGCAAGCAGCAAGCCTGCTCGCTGCCTACATCTTGGTATGTGCCAACTGATCAGTGCTGTTAAATGTCAGGTTTTTAAGGGATTGACATGTCTGGCGCCGCAGATGATATTATGACGGATGCTAACCAATTAGCCTCTTAAGTTTTCAATGAGCATGTCGTTCTCAACTTTTCGCGGGCTTGGGACTGTGTATCAAGGTGCTTAATTGATTGGTTGTTGTTGGCAGTTGGATGTCGGTCTGAGATAACATTCATGGCTCAGGTTTTAAAGCCTGGTTCCTCTGGAACTAAGATCACCCCGTTAAACAACCTGTCAGCGGACTGAGGATTGTTTGGCACAAAGGTTCTAGGCTTGAGCAGCGTTCTAAACATTAAGAAGTTAACAAGTGGTTGATTGCAGTTTGATAAACTATAGAGCAGAAAGTGGCAGTTGGGTAATTCTCTGAATGTAAATCCTTTTCGAGAAACACGACACAGAGAGAAAGTAGACCTCCAGACCAATATGTTGAGGGGAGAATACATAGCTAATAATATCATAGAACTCATCAGCATAAGGCTACCAGCGTCCTAGATTCAGCCGTCCTCTCCGTAGGCTTGTCCGCACAATCAGGAACTGTGCTCACGATATCACTTACAGCGGCTCAACTAGCGCGCACAATGGCGACTAGCAATTCGCACTCGTTGTCCCTGTTTCTTGGTTTTTGAGGTTTGACGTTAGGTGTGCCTTGCAACAAGCGACGAAGCTCATGTGGCCACTCAATCAAGTAAGACTAGCGCGTGGCGTCACGTACAATATCTGTTCCCGCCAGCCAACCCGCACCACTATTCACACTCGACTTTTCATCTTCACATAGGATACCACAGCTCTACACAACGCCTGAACAACAACGATTATCAACGATATATAACGTCTCCAAAGCCTACCGTGACCTGGAACAACTTACAACGTTTACATCGTCGAAAGTTACCATCCAGACAAACACTCGACCTCACTTCGTCAACGTCTTTCTGGAAACAGCCACTGACCTACTGTCTCTTACGATCACGAACACATCTACACAGTCCAAGTTTGCCACGGATTACACACAACCTTCACACTTCTACAATAATCACCACTCCGTGGCCGCACATTTGTCTCGACCTCAATTCGTCGACACGTCGAGCTGCTACATCACGCTCAACGACATCAACAACACCCCGACATTCACACTCTCCGCGATAATGGCCAACCCAAACGCCTGGCTACACGCCCAACTCCGCCAACCCAGCGCCGTCCCGGGCCCCCGCCACCTCACTCACCCACCCGCCCGCACCCACGCAGGAGACCAAGCACACCGCATCAGGCAAGCCAAACGTGAAACCAAAATCCTCCTTAAAGCCCTCCATGCCGCCACCAATCCCTCCATCCGTCTAACTGCCGAGTTCGAAGCCGCGATGCGTCTTCGCACCTTGGCAAGCTGGCAGAACGGGCCAGACGTCGAGGACCGCCCAAGCAGCCTCGATTTGGTGCTGACGCCGGATGGTAAGAGCTGGCAGGATTGGAGAGATAACCTTCGTCCGGGGTTGTTGACGGAGGGGGAGTTAGGAAGAGCCAAGGGGAGCTTTGACGACTGGTGGATGATGATGACGAATTTTCATATGGAATTCTTGTTTCGTAGATCGTGGAAATGGCAATTGAAGGAGTTTGTGGATACGAGTAAGGGTTTGGGGGAGGAGAAGCTTTTGCGGTGGACTAAGGAGGTAAGTTATGTCCAAATCTACACCAAGGTGGAGGGGTTTGGGATTGAGGACTGACGGATGGCAGGCGCACAGACGCATGATATACAGCCGCATTGAGATCCAAACGATGATGAGTCTGACGAGGGCCACATATGCGGCGAGGGAGATCAGGGAGGCAGTGGCATATATGGAGGCGAATGGACTTCCTGGGGATAATGATGATGATGATGCGGGCATTGTTTGGTCGGGTATGTGCTCCTTTCCTTCACCTTGGCACTATACATATACTAATAGGCTACCAGAGAGAGACCGCTTGGAGCTGCTCCGCAGCGGCAAGACGGATACCAATACCAATGTGCCGAAGCTCGACGATGCGGCAGGAGACAAGCTGTGGGGGGTGAAGCTCGGTGACAAGCTGTGCTGCGAGGAGGGTGTCAAGGAGGGTGTCCAGCCAGCGGATGAGAAGGCCGATGCCGAGAAGCCAGAGGACACTGAGCCAGTAGCTGACGAGGAGGCTCACAACACCTAAGTACAATAACCGGAGAGACCATGACGGACTCCGAAGCTATGACAGAATTTGAGAGTATCCGGAAGGACGCCCACATGACGGTGAGCAACCTCGCGAAATTTGACATACCCAATGGTCTTTTCAAAAGACCATGAATTAGGCCTGAGGGAGTACTTCATTGCCACGATTGCCGCAAACTACATGGACTTCACGGAGAATATTTCAACAGCGAACGGCATGGTTCAGAATGACTGGATAGATGAGCTACGTCCGGGCTTGCTCAGAGAAGGGGAAATGGTACTCTTCAAAATATACAGCTTGGTACTCCGCCGATGTGCTCGTCCCAACCCAGACCGAACCGACTATTATTACGCAGGTATCCTGAGGGGATTCAAGTGCATCTGCGAACGCCTCGCCGAAGAGCAACGCAGACGCTTTACGAAAGAGGTATGTCAACGTCCTCTTCCTCCATGTCAACTGGCTAATCATGCGACAGACTTATAGGCGGCGGATATACGAGGAAATCGTGGAACAGTCCAGGGACGCACAAGCCAGGGCTCCAGCGCGGGATTTTGCCCGAGATTATGCGCAGCTTCGCGAAGCTTGAAGTCATTTACGAGGACGCCGCAGAAGGCCTCTTTTGGTCAGGTACTGCCTCTGTGTCCATGATTACCAGTACACATACTAACAGTTTGTCAGAGAAGAATCGCCTCGAGCTGCTTGGAGGGGAAAGGCCAGATGAGAACCAAATCATCAAGAATCTCACCTAAGTGCTGGGCTGATGGTCCGCAGAGAACAACAACAACGACAAGGCTGCCACTTCCAAATGAGTTACCACTCATCGTCGCCTCATATTTCTACACCGCAGTCGGGATACACTTTCATTGGCGAGCAAAGTCTTGGCATCCGCTAACTAGAAATCAACACATTCGAACCACCACAAACTGCTATCACATCTCATCATTCCCTCAAAAGGCTGATTACATAGCCACCTAGATAGCTACCCTCCCACAACCACCACCCCTCGGCACAGCCTGCTTCTCCACCTTATCCCCTCCTCTCTCCCCTTCCAACCCATTCTCTCCCACCACCTCGTTTTTCGCTTTCCCAGTCACATCACCATCCTTCTCGCCCTTAACCTTCCTCTTCCTCGCCCTCCGCACCTCAATCTCAACCCCCCTCATCTCCTTATCCACATTCGAGATATCAACCACTATGCTCACCAGATTCTTGGAACTGGCTTGTGCTTGTCTAAGTGCTGGTGGCGTGAGGAGTCCAAACATTCTTATCGGGTCCCTCCTCTCTGCCCTTTCTCCGCCCTTTCCTTCCTTCACTTCCTCTCTGACTTCTTCCTCGACTTTCTTGAATTCAGATTTCTCCGATTTTTGCTTGTCATTCGAAACGTTTAGTTTGTCGACATCTGAAGCCAGCGCGGTGTCGGGTGTAGAGTCTGAACGTGTTGGCTTGGATTTCGAGAAAGATGTAGGCAGGAACTCAAGCGATAAACGCAGGGTCTTGGAAGCTGTGATGGGAGAAGATGATGTAAGGAGTACAGAGGCTTGCATCCTCTCATCGTAGAAGTCCTGCCCATATCTCGCACCACGCTCAGCGGAGAAATTTGCGCGGGCTAGAGAGTGGTGGAACTGTGGCTTGTTAGTTTGTTGTGTCAGGCATGACGCCGAGGGGCCGATAAAGTACAAGACATGTTAGACGAAGCTCGTATGAGAAAGAAGATAAAGACCGTCAAGAACGAGCGGAGATGTAGAAGAGGAACTCGCTTACATTTGATTGTATTCCATTAAGTTGCTTTCTAAGAGTCGTATACTGATCCAGCAATTCTAGGTACTTCACAAGAAGCTCATCTATCACTTCATCATGAGCTATTGCCGCCATAATTGTTTCTTAATTCCACTACAGAATGCGGACTGGTTGGAGGTTGACCTTGATGGTTGTCGTCAGCCTCACGACAAGGCTGATGATAGCCCTGGGAATAAGCTCGGCTCGCCTGAGCGTCATCGAGGAGCTTGGGCCACATGTAATAAGAGAGCCACAATTTACGATAACTTATGCTCCTGAGAAATGATGGAAGGAAGAAGTAAGATTGAAACACTTCAAAGACGAGAAAGGAGAGATTAAAGGAGGAGATTTGTTTGTAAGCTGTCGATTTAGGGAAAATCTACTGTTTGGGAATGCCGTTCCGGAGTTTGGCTAACGAGGAGTTAGAAAAGTTTCTAAGGATTAAGGATAAGGGGGCCACGGCAGCTGTCAATTTTGCTTGGGAAACCGTCGGGAGAGACATCCTTCTGCTGTGTGGCCCTTTTTGGGATGTTTGATGGTGCAGCTCGAGGTGTTCGCAGAAGGGCAGAAGCGATTATGCTGTGTGCTCAATCCACTCTGCGCCGACTCTTGGAGCCGCGCGGTCTTGAGCTCCGTGATGCCGTTAAAGTCATCTGCCAATTGTGGTGGACTTTTGCGTCCTTCTGTTGGCGACTGGCCAACTTACGCTCGCTGGAAGGCTCAAACTTAGAGGCCATGAAATGCTATAGAACTTGCATCCCAAAAGCAACTGAGTCCGCTCCTACCCTCCTATCGTTGTCGGTAGCCGTCAATGTCCCCATTGAGATGTCGGGGCCCATCTCCCGTGGTACACACTCCTTCTCGACGTCGTGAAACCCAGCGCGAGTCGTTCCGCTGATTACCCTCAGTATCACGAGCTGTCACCGTCGAAGTACAATAGCTGTCATCACTTCTCACCTACCACAGATAGACCCTGCCGGTAACGACAAACTTCTTGGTAGCCCAAGAATCCAGGATCCATCCTCAACCAAGGAGATGGTAGACATCGCGGGCCAAAGAATCGTGAGTCGAGAAATTGACAGGGACGGCACAATTTCCTTTTCGGGGCGTGAAAAGTATTGTTCTTCGGCACAGCGTCTAATACCCGGATGTTTCATGACGAGAAGAACAAATTAGATGTCCTGTGGACAGGAGACAACGCAAACGCCCCACTGGGACAATGCACCGAGCATGACTGGCTGCTGGTGAGCTGTCTATGTCTCCAGTATAGTGGTAGGCGCACCAATTGTACATAAGCGTGGTGCCTCCCGAGACATTCTCGAGGTGCAGTATACCATTTTGGAAGAAGCCACGTTGATGACCATTGTATTCTTGCACTGTTTTGCAATAAAAAACAGCGTTTTCTCACGATAATTGTTTCGGTGTTTTTGTCGTGGTTGTCATCGTAACCCGAAGCGGCCTATCGCAATATCGCGATAAAGCTTCTACGGCGCTAGACCAGCACGCCAAATTAACCTCGCTCCCCTACCATCCTGGGGCCAACACCGCATCGACCTTCGCCTTATCCCTCCCTTAAGACAGCCCAGACATCTTAACTCACGACGACAACGACCTTTGATATTCTCGATACTTTGTTCATCTACCGCACACATCTCGGACACAGATAGTACACACGCGTCGATACGCCTAATATACCATCCCACGACGATAACATCACCCACGGCGCCAACCCATAATCTAAAGGTGACGTCCCAGCTGCCAGCTACATACCTTTCAACACCACGCCGACCTTTACGTCCGACCTCTACATACCCGCAAATATGGTCGTCGCCACAATCAAGTAAGGCTCCCTGTGATGCGCACGCATGTGCAATGGCAGTGCCGTGTCGGTTTGCAGCGGTCCTTGCAGCGAGAGAACAAAGCTAACTCCCACCTCCAGGTGTGTTGTCGTCGGTGACGGTGCTGTCGGAAAGACCTGTCTCCTCATTTCTTATACCACCAACAAGTTCCCTTCGGAATATGTTCCAACCGTCTTCGATAACTATGCGGTTACTGTCATGTAAGCTATACCACACACCCTGTCCGCCTCGCCAAGCATTCACGTCGAGACCCTGGCGGTTGTTGTCTCTGGACGATCTCCCGTCAGCGGTTCAACAACAACCGCTGCTCTACACTTCTATTCCTCGAATACACTCGATACACGTTGAAATACCTGCTAACACCCGCTCTCCAGGATCGGCGATGAGCCCTACACCCTCGGACTCTTCGATACCGCCGGACAAGAAGATTACGACCGTCTCCGCCCTCTCTCTTATCCCCAAACCGACGTCTTCCTGGTCTGCTTCTCCGTCACCAGCCCAGCTTCCTTCGAGAACGTCCGCGAGAAGTGGTTTCCCGAGGTGCACCACCATTGTCCCGGCGTCTCTTGCTTGATTGTCGGCACCCAGACCGATTTGCGCGATGACCCGAGTGTCAGAGAGAAGCTGGCGAAGCAGAAGATGCAGCCGGTTAGGAAGGAGGATGGTGAGAGGATGGCGAAGGAGCTTGGGGCTGTGAAGTATGTGGAGTGCTCTGCGTTGACGCAGTATAAGTTGAAGGATGTTTTTGACGAGGTATGTGCATCCCATGAAAGAGAGGTGGGAAGGCAGAGGAGTGGTGTTGACCGATGTAGGCCATCGTCGCTGCTTTGGAGCCGCCAACTCCAAAGAAGAAGTCGCACAAGTGCTTGATTTTGTAAGAGTTGCTATCAGCTCTTTTCACACAGTCTCGCCGGCATCAACCACCCAAGGCAGACATATAATCAACGACAACATAAGAACGATTTACGGCAGCGGCGACCTCTTCGATACCCCGGCTCAAGCTACAAGCGTAAGCTACAGAGGACATATACGAGCAATTCGCCCACGAAGCAGAACCAGCGGGCCGAGATTTGTTTATAAAACACCCGGTCCGGTGCTAATATATGCTTTGAGGATTTTGAAGGAGTTGATGGAGCAAATGGATATTTTGCCAAGTGGCATGAAGTATTCGACAGACATTTTTGAAGGCAATACAAACGAGGTTTTGAAATGAGCTTCCACTTTCCGATGATAATTGGTATATCGGTCTCCTTGGCTGCCATTTTATGATTTTTCCGCCCAGCCTTTAATAATAGACCAGATTGGGTTGGTACACACTCGTGATCGACTCTGTGGCAACCCCATCACTTGAGTAACTAATTATATAAAGGCAGTCATGAGTACTGAGCTATCTGACGACATGAGCGCGAATATTATACCTCATACTGATCCTATGGGCTTTCAATCCTCACTTCGCCTCAAGATGGCGACGTCAGGGGCATGTCTACAGACGGAATGTGCCTTTCTTCGTGCTTCTGACTCCTCGAAAAGCTTGGCTGAGATGTCAGTCTACTGCATTCCCATACACTTCCAAACAGGTTCTCATTACCAGCATTGCTTCTGCCAGCATTTCACATGCCCAATCTAAAGCCAGATTTTCAATGAAAAGTTGCTGACGCCGTTGGAGATGAGCACCATAGACGGCTTATGCTCAAGTATGCAGCGTCATAGCACTTCATATTTCCTTGCACGAACAATCGGGCTGGATTGGTTAATATGTTCTCTCGAAAGGCGTTGGGCCCTGCTTCATGACGGACAAGCATTGGCATGCCAACGTCATCCTAAAGCGGAAGTGATCAAGCTCTTTCCTGGCAGCTGGCGGTGACATCTACCACTTTTACCTCACCTTTGTGTCCTCACGACGCCCTCTCTTCTCTACTTTCCCACAACTATTCGCGGTATCGAAGTACAGCCATGCAGCCCAAGCCTTGCCTCGGAAAGGCATCGCCGCCAAAGCCCACACAAACACCCGGCGTCGATGCTTCTCCTCCACCCTACACCAATGTCCCATCAGCATCATCACCACTCCTTTCGCCGACTTTCTAACCCCCAAAACCGACTCCCAGCATGCCGACTTCGAACTCAGCTCGGGCGGGGCTAACACCTACCTCTCCCCGCACACTCAGCACCAGCGACAGATTAGTCCCGCCAATTCTTTCGAGCCACTCTCGTCTTTTTATCATTCACAACTCTTATCTTATGGATGATCGATTATGGATTAAGATTGTTTGGCCCGATGCCAGAAAGGAATATTGTGGGATATGATGGGATGTGGATTGCGTTTGTTTATGTTAGTCCTCCATTTTCGTCTTACACTTTCGAGCCTATCTCCTCGATCCCGTGCTCCCAAACTTTACACAGATCCCATCCAGCCTTCGCGTGACGCTGAGTGATCGAGATGCTTCGGTGACTAAGTTTGGGAGACACGGAGAGGATAGATCAAAGCCCACGAGGCGGAGGCAAGATTGCCAAACTGTCACTAACAACCTCCAGATTCGTACTTTTCACGACCGGCATTCTCAAAAGCCAACATTTGCGCCTCTTTTGTGGGGTTCTTGGCACTGTTTGCGGTGCTTGCGGTGCTGCCGGCGATCCGCAGTCAGATCTTGAGACTGGTTCGCATAGTCCAGCCGCCGCTGTGGCGACCGCCGCTCCCCGGGCTCCTGCGCCTATGACGGCTGCTCCGAGCAGTGTTACCGCGGGCAGTGCTGCCACTAACCCCAAGAGGTTGCAAGCTCTAATAAGCCCGATGCTATCAAGACATCTACTCCTAAGTCAGCTACTTCCAAGCCAGATGTTCCTAAGTAAGGCAAACGAAACTTCGCATGCGTTCTGGTCTATGGGTTCCATACGGAACGTCTTATAATGGCAATGGACGGAAGATGGCGCTCTAAGGGTTATGCAGACGCCCACGAGGGAGTAAAGGAGGTTGAGCGAATTCACATTGAACCGTTCGATGAAGGAGGAAGCTTACGAGGTAGCCTAACCACTTTCCTCAGAAAGACAGCATGCAAAACCCTATAGACCAGAATACTCTGCTTTCAGACTCCCATCTACATCTGGAAATGCAAGTACGAGTTGCCAGAAGTATAAACACGTGTTTTGATCCCGGTATCAATTGCCTAGGGCAAGCAGTAAAATTAGCCATATGACCACTATGGTATGGCTTCGGCGAGCAACCTCTCCCCCAAACAAGCTTCCTTCTCAGCTATCCGCAACCTCCTGTGATGCTGTTCGTGAGGGGTGTTTGTACATCCTAATCGGGTTGTCATTGACATTCGATCATGATCATGGTACGAGATACCGACGTCTGTCGGGCTTTAGGGCACGCCGTTGCATATTCCTTTTATGCTTTTTTTATATATACCAACCGAGGCTCCGTCCTCATGGCAGCACTTTTATACTTGGCCTTCCCTTCCTATTAGACTCGTGCCCAATCGTTGAGGTCCTTCCACTCGATATAGAAAACACTACAAACCCAGTATAATGCAAGCCTACAGCTGATCCTCTTTCAGCAACCAGAAAACAAATCTATTGCCACAACTGCTATATGCCTGAGTGCTCAACAACCACAAGACCAGGATCTAATCAGTTGGCCAGTGTCGGTAATAAACTTAAGGCTTGCTGACACTACTGATTCCGTGAGTGTTGTCAACATGTTGTCAGCCTTGTCGGGGCTGTCAGAACGACCTCGTGCTTACAGCTGTACTGCTAATACAATTGAATACAGTATCGGCATAGAACGCCTCGGTACAGGCTGCATACCTCGTCGTCCTAATCGTTATTTATTTTCTGAAGCTTAGGAAACTTGACGAGGGAGGTTGGACACTTTTACAGTCAAACATGAAAAGTGCTAGCCCAGGTTCGCCGAATCCTGCCGTTAATGTGCCCAGCAACCTATGTTGTTCAGCGGTCCTGTATGCCTATGGAAAGAGTGTTGAACATATCTACAACTAAATCTATCTTGGATGCCTAGCCTTTATCTATCCATCCCCGTACCCAACTCTATCTAACTCGTGAAATAAACAACCATAAAGCCGACCCAACTCCCTACTACTCCAACAGCAGAGTACGAAGAAGTGAACATGAGTGGCACAAACTCAAACTTCCTTCCCCACACCATCCTATGCACCAGACTACAATATGCAATAAGCGGAATCGACACCGCAATATATAAGAACGAAAATCGATCCAAAAGGAAGACTCTCTTCCCCTTACCCTCCGGCGCAGGCGCCAACTGATCAAATGCCGTAAAGTAGGCGATGAGCCAGGTAATGGTGTACACCACCTTAATCGGGAACTCCGCACTCGTGAAAATCAGCGGGAAAAGAGACACATGGCCAGCTACCGCAAGTGGCCGGAAAGCGGATAAATAGCGACGGTCCTTCAAGGCGATTAGACTGAAAGGCAAAATTACAAGCAGGATCGCTTTCTCATGCACATGCCAGCCGAAGAGAAACGATGAATATCCGCACAGCGTGATGGCGGAGATGAACGTGTGCCAGTCGGGTTGGAAAAACAGTTTTACTAGCGGGATGGCTTGGAAGAGGAGGGTGAGTGCGAAGGTGTGCGTGGGTGTGACCTCGGGAAGGACGGCGAACGAAGTATCGCCTACTAGGCCGCGGGTTACGGAATGCAGGGCGGATGTGTTGATGTGAATCGGAAGGTGCAGGAATTTTTCGGCGAGGGGAGCGAGGTAAATGAGGACTCGGTCCGTAAAGGAGTACATTGCCCAGATGTTGGGTGCCCAGTATGCATGGCAGAGTCCGCGGCTGAAGGGGAAGAGCCGGGAGAGCAGTTGCGGGATTTGTCCCCAGTATGCGAAGGGTCCCAAGGCTAGGCCGAAGACAGCGAGGATGGAAACGCTGAGCTTTGCGCAGTTCCAGAATCGGATGTGGTAAATTTTGCTGCCGAGACAGTAGACGCGGAGGAGGTAGACGAAGTACGCTGGCGCGAGGTAGAGGTAGATGTGTTTGAACATCAACAGAACTGCGAATAGTATTCCGCTGTAGAGAAGTGTCGACTGCTTGCGGGCCAACACGAGTGACAGGATCAGAAGGCCATACATGAAGCCGTTGTATTGGAAGTGGATGTGGTCGATTATGAGAAGTCCCGGGCTGAGAAGAATACTCAGCGCCGCAACTCTAGCCGGCTTCTTTGAAGATATAGGTGAGGTCTCTACGAAAAGGTGTAAGGAGTAGACTAGGACGAGCTCGGTCAAGATGACGGTTGCGCGCTGGAAGTAAATCGTGCGCCAGGAGTCATATTCGAGGTTGAAGACTTTCAGCATTTCGGGATCGATGAATCGTGCGAAGTGGGAAAGTGCCCACTCGAAGTAGGCGAAGAAAGGTGGGTAGTCGAGAGTCCATTCTGAGGTGTTTTCATAGTACCATTCTTTGGCTGGGAGGGAGTTGGTTATTGCCAACCAATTGCGGTGGACTTCGAAGTCGGTGGATTTACTAAGGTGAGTTAGCTATTCGGAGCTCCTATTTTCTGATGTATGGGTAGGATTACTATGCGGGAAAGAGTAGCACCTTGAAGGCGGTGGCGACTATAGCACATTGTGCTATCGAGGGGTATATTTCCGACATGGAGGCATCACCAATGTCGGAATGGTTCTTCTTGGTGTTGTCATAACTTAAAAGTACCCGGCACGATAGCTGTCGTCGGGGAGTGGAACATCTCCTTCCGGACCTTGCCCCTATTCGTGTTAGCTCTGGGGTACCCTGGGGCCACTATCCGTCGCAGCTGTCCAATCCGTCAAAAGCCACCCAAGCTCAAGAACAAATAAAAGTCAACAAAAGTGTCACAAAACTCGGACTATTTGTTTGTTTCAAGACACCTCTTAGGACTTCAGATCTCGCTCATATAATGGACGCTGGCGTCTTTCCATCGACTGTTCAGGCATCTATCACTACCGTACTCAAGCACCAGCACAAACTCAGCATCGACCTGGGCCCATCCGCCATTGGTTTTGGCAGGGAAGTTGGGCGGGCCATCGTCGCATTGACAGCTATTATCTGCATCACAAGCATCGTCAACTCTTTGATTACACGACCAATTGCCCCACTAGATCCTCTCGTCGCCGCATACAACAGAGCTCTCAGCACCAGAACCTCAAGAACCTCTAGCGACAGGCAATCCGAGTCAGCCTCGCCAGTCCAGCCAAGAAACAACGTTGCGCCAGCTGTCCCAGCTCCGACGGTTCCAGCTCCTGCGACAAACTAAGCGCAATGCACATCACCAGTGCTATGTGCTCACTGGCGCTTCTGGCATCAGCTTATGCTCAGCCAGAAGCTCAGATGAGCATACAAAGCGAATTGAGCTTTTCTACGAATACTAGGCAAGGCTCACCTGCCGCCAGAATTCGTGATTATGCTAACCGGTTGTCAGGGGCTCAAACGGCTTGCATGAAGTTAAGAATTACGACGTCAACGGCGAAACGTTTAAGCCAAACGTTTTATCCAATAAAGTCATTCTTACCCCGCCTGCGCCTGGCAATGTCAGGTCGTCAATGTGGTCGAAGAAGTCGCTCTGGGCTCCGACTTGGGCGTCAACATTAGAATTCCGTGCAACTGGGCCCGAACGCGGCGCGGGACGCCTCCAATTATGGTTGGCGAAGGATGGTGCGACCAGTATTGGTACCTCTAGCATATATTCAGTTGGCAAGTTTGAGGGTCTTGCGTTGGTGGTGGACACTCTCGGTGGTTCAGCGGGAATGATCAGGGGTTTCCTTAACGACGGCACAAAGGAGTACAAGAACCACCAAGCAGTTGATAGTCTTGCCTTTGGCCACTGCACATACGCTTATCGCAATTTGGGAAGAGCAAGCATAATCAACGTCAGACAGGATAAGAATAACTTCCGTGTCGAGGTCGATGGAAATTTATGCTTCGAGACAAACGCTATTCGCATCCCATTCGGCTACAAGTGGGGTATCACCGCCAACTCCGCAGAAACTCCAGATTCTTTCGAAGTCTTCAAGCTCTACGCCGCCACTGGAGCAGCACAGAACCAGCAACAGCAGCAAGCACCACCAGTCGTGAACGGGCGTTCCGACCAGAAGCCAGCTCCTCAGCGCGTCAATCCAAACACTAATTACCTCGCCCACGATCAGATCCCAAACAGCCAAGATATCCCAGAAGTCGCAGCGGCGGCCATCGAACAGAGCAAGCAGTTTGCAGATCTGCACTACAGACTGCAGGCTATGACCAAGGCGTTGTCCGCCTTCCAGGGCGACTTCAAGCAGTTCCAGGCTCATGCACAAGAGAAGGATGCCAAGCTTCTGGAGCTGCTAAATGGCTTAACGAATAACCAGGGCGGAAGGCCTTTCCCACATAACCAAATCACTGCTATCGATCAACGCCAACAGGCTCTTGAGCGGGCGGTGCAGGAGATTGCTAGGGATCAGAGGAGCCATCAGCAGAAGCTGCAGCCGCAGATTGATGGGATTAGGAGGATTATCAATGAGGGGCATAGCTCGGTGCTGAGGGGTGTCCAGGATAATATTGGTGGTCTGGCTTCGAGCGTGCCCAAGCTGGGTGTCATTGTGGCTGCTGTCTTCGGAAGTCAAGCCTTCCTTGTGGCAGCCTACCTTTGGTACAAGAGGAGGAAGGCGATGGGACCCAAGAAGTATTTGTAGATTATGTATATAGTATGAGCGACGAATTTCAAGCATGTTTACGACATCAGGAATGTGCCCTTGAAGCCTGAGTTTCAAATAAGTCACGCTACCTTGGTAAAGTTACTCTTCATGTCTAACGTTAACAGGTCACAGGTGACTCGAGCCTGCCCTCTGTGACTTGTTCGTGGTCGCGGTATCTCAAGACCCATGCCACCCACAACTTGCAGTTTCCCTTGCCGAGGCCTTCTCTGGAGCGGCGTTCCTGTATCGAGGTAGACAAGTCGCCTCCTTCCCGCATAGAAGATCCTCAATGTTTACTTCGATGCCACACCTGCCTTGCAATGCCACTCGCGTGGCTCTCCTGCATTAGCAAGCTTGGCATCGCTGCCATTTATCTCGCGCTCCTCTCGTTTCTCTCTTGTCTCTTCTCTCTTCTTCAACATCCATAACATTCATACAATAACGAAAGTTAGTATTCTTGGTTAGCTATATTGTTAGACCACATTAAGGTAAGCTGCCCCTCTGATCGGTCCTCGATCTGATGGATATCTTTTGGATGTAGGAGCAAACTGGTTGAGTAGATACGAGCCCGAGAGAAACAATCGAGACAATTAGGCAGCAGCGCCACGTTCACACCAGTTGGTATGTGCCTCCTTGCCCTTCGAGTTTAGCATGTCTTCCATTCTGATAACTAACTGGACAACAGAGCTCGACACTCGCAACGTCGACACAATCAAAGGCAACCAAGCAGCAGTGTCTTGTCTATCAAAAGCCTGTATGTGTCTCATAACTACCTCACACCACGGGTGCAGCCACAGTGTGATCACCGACACAACCTGCCCACGGTTTCGCCCTCAAACATGGTGCCTGACTTCCAACAAGTCGGCATGGGGTGGTCCACGATGTAATACATGCCATGTTAACCAATCCTCCGACAGAGTCGTAACACCAGTACAAGGTCCAGCCAACCATCCACACCTCACACCTTTCATCCTCCTCTTCGGCACACCGTTCACCCCATCATCCCAACCAAACCCAAAGCCAAAATGAAATTCCTCGTCACCACCGTCACCATCCTCTCTGCCTTTGGCGCTGCAACCGCCTGCCTCACCTTCGACGGCACGATCAACAATCAGCCACCACGTAAGATCGTAGGTAAGCTCATCGACAACGGCGTCGAGGTCTGCAAGATCGATAAGACGGTGGACACTGTCCCCGTCCAGTCTTGGGTCAAGATGGATTGCATTATGGGCGTTACTGCGTACGTGCAGAATGATGGATCTAAGATTGGGTATAGCCATGGTGCGCAGGTGTATGAGTTTGGGTTGAACCAGGGCAAGACGTTGAAGGGTAATGATGGGCAGAAGAAGGAGTTGTGGGCTAAGAATTACGGGTGTTAGATGGTGAGTAGGGTGATTGGTGCGGGTGGTTGAGATTGTTGCTGACTTCTGCCAGATTCGTTTGAAGTTTTGACTGGTCATCGGGTTGTTGATGGAGAGAGAGGTAGTGGCAAGTGCCGACTATGGACGGATGCTGGCCTAGTGGTCTGCTTGTTGGTGGTCTTTGTTGGCGTCTCGCTTTGCGTTTGGCGCCCTCAGTGATCTTTCCCACTTGAAGCTCTTGATGTTTTGCCTTTGCTGTAGCTAGTCGGTCGTTCTCGCTGCCAGTTTGCGTTCAATGGTACTCGATTTGCATCTTCGCATGTTTTGTTTGAGATTAGCATATCGTTATTCTATGTGGCAACATTCGTGCCTTGCTCCTCTAGGAGGACCGATTTGAGTCTCTGCGCAAAAAATAACGAAACCAGAGTTATGGAGACGATCTCGAACATCTTTTGCGCAGAAGCTCAAGTCGGTCCTTCTCCGAGCAAGGTTAGTCGGGTCCAACAGGGCAGCTACGAGTTGCCCTTACCTGACCAAACGAAGTCCTCTTCGGAGACCTTCGTACATGGCTTCTAGTGCTGCGAAATTTCATTTGAACTCTTCCAAGGCCTCTTCTGCTTTTTCTTGCTGCTCCTCAGTTCAGCCTCCATCCAGTCGTATATGAGCCTCCCCCATATCTTCCACTTTTGTTCAGTAATCGGTTAACAACAACAGCTTTTTGTTTGCAATTGAAACGGACCTCTTTACAGTGTCGCAGCATCTGCTCGTCCGACTTCTTGGCACGCAAATCCACAATTCTAGGCATCCAAAAGCCAACTCCTCAAGCTGAGCACTTGTGAACGACATCAACCACTCGTTACACTCCTCGTACTCCTCTGCCTCATCAGTGGTACTAAGCTAGTCGTTGGTTCTCTCTCCATTCTTTCCAAGAGGCGCCGTCACAACCTGGAAGCCATTCGCCGGGTAAGTTTCGTGAACCACCCTTATGAGGGGTTGTGGTCGCAGCGTACCTTCATGTCATACGCTTGCCTGAAAATCTAAGCACTACCACTTGTTTAAGCTGGATATCAGCTTAAGCGACTTGTAAAATGGCTGCCAAAAGTTGAAATTGCAAATATTTCAAATGCTTAAATAACAACGATCTTAAGCATAATTGTTCATGTAAAGTAGATGTGTTGATAGAAACGAAGATGAGGAATCAGAGTCTCTAACGACTTCCATTATCAAGCTTATTGAGCTCCTCAGATTCTCGATATAAGCAGAAAACGTCAAAAACATGTTCGTATTGTCGGCGAATTCGTATTGGTGACCGTCACCCACTAGCGGATGTGAAGTGGGTGAGATGGCTTGCTTGACTCACGATTATGGTTTCGTGTGAGAATTGGTGGGGTAGCCGTTTGATTACGTCGTTCCAGAAGACCATCTCTTGGTCAAACAGCGTGCGGACTTCTGACTCGTACTGCTCTTTGGTCATGGGTGGGTAATGTGTCTTCTCAGGCAGCTACAAAGTTGGCTGATACAAACATGGTAGCTATAGGGCCTGTCTGTGCGGCGACAATAACTAGTGCTCGCTGTTAACACGGCTCTTCATGTATATCTTCCTAACGTCTTATAGCGTTCGCAGACGAGTTTGCAACTGAGCTCATGATACTTGACTCAAGTCAACTCGAGCTCTGACTGAAGAGAGGAATATAGGGTAAAAAAATATTAATCTGAAGGGCATAGACATTTCTAGAACATGTAGCGTTGCGAGCCGGGTACCATATATCGGGTATTTACCCAGTATATACTACCCCAGCACCTACCCGCGAGATTCTGGCTACCCTATCCGAGTACCTGGGTGGTTCCCAGTATGGCTCCCAGGCGTAATGGCAGGGGAAAGGTCCAAATGCGGTAGCATAAGCGAGTGCTCAGCTGACCCGTCCAGTGCGCTACACTTATAAATTTGGGAGGGAGATGGCCTTTTTTCTGCGGCAGGCCACAATCACCACCAGGTTATGGTGGAACTGACTTTTAGCCCCGCTGGGCTCTCAATTCGCTCTAAAACATGTCATATGTTTAATAAGCTCAATGCTGGGTAACTAACCCAGTATTTACCCGTGCCTCAAGACCAAAATATCCTACCTACCCAGCGAACCTTCGGGTACTACTGGGTAATACTTTTTGTAAAACTGAAAAAACGCATTATTTGTTATGGCGAAGCTGAAGGCGTTGCTTGTAAAATTGGCTTAATTCATTCATAACGGAACTGGTTAGTGCATACCTGACCAAACGAATTTTTTTGCTCATCCTGATGCGAGGCTTGGAGGTAGTCCAAAGCGCTCTGTGGCCCTCGTGAGTCACTATAATAAGCCCTTTCATCCCCCCATTCAAATCGGATACCTATAGGAGGATCACCTCCAGAACTTTTGTTCTTAGTTTTCAGGACCTCATCTTCTGATATTAGGACTAAACGTAGAGCTTACCTCTTTGCTATACCGAAGCATCGTCTCATGACTCGATTGCTAAGACAGCCTTCGAAATGATTCATACCACCGTTCCCCTGGTTTATCCCAGGGAACATTGCGCAATCACTTATGAAAAGAGACTTTGCTCCTCCGCTTCACTAGAAGTCACAAAACTCGGTCGGATGTTGTCTCGCCAATCGTCCCTTGACTCGCCGTCAGGTCGTGGCACTCACTTGGTTGGAATATGTTGCGCATTTGGAAGGTTTGCGAGATCGATATGCGGCGCTATTTGCGCTTGTTCTAGGGCACACATTTCGAGCACGTTGCGTGGAATCTTGGAGGATAACTGGCTGTCCATCCCATTGTAGATTCCCATGTGGTTTTCGTAGTGCTTTTTGACTGTGTCGTCGTAGGTAGGTTTCCACGCCGCGGTCCTGGCGTGCTCTTCTCCCTCGGAAAGTGTTGACATGGTGGTGGTCGAAATATGTTTGTGGCCTGTAATAGTCTGAGTCTAGCGCTAGCGGCAGCAGAATGTAGAAGTTGTGTATAGACTTAGATTCTCAGTCCCATCCGAGAGCTGAGTAAAATGGTGATAAACAGACTTTTAAACAATAGGGCTAAAAGCGGTAAACCACTTTAAAGCAGTTTCAACAACAGAATGAGTGGTCCTGTACTCCTCAAACGACGCCGCAGATGAAGACTTCAAAAATGAAGTCAAACGTTGGCACACACTTGTTAACCATATCCCTGCGCTACCAGCACGCTAACGTAAGGCGGGTTATGGCCGCTCCGGCTGCCACCACCGCCAACATCTTATGGTCTTCCTATTCGTTTATTCCTAGCACCCTCCTCTAGCTCATCACATATTCATTTCAATCCCGGGATAACCCTTAGGTGGAACTTCTTGGCCACAAAGAACTGTTGTCTGCAGATAATGTTACCTCTTTTATAATTTGCAGAGCAGAACATACTCTAGCAGCTGGCGATGTGAAAGCCACAAAGAAAAGGTAAAGGTACCCATTCCTAACAAAGGCTCCTGACAACAATGCTGTGGGCTTCCAAACGCCTCCTCGTTCGAGTCACGGATACCCAAGACTCTCTTAATCCCCCTACTTCTGCATCTCCTCCCCGACATGCTGCGTCCCAACCCGATCCACCATTTCCATCGTTTCCGGCGCCTCATAGACACTCACAGTCTTCCCATTCTCACCCGTCTTCTCCATCCTGCTCCTGAGATACTTATTCCAAAAGCTCGGCTTCTCTTCCACAATAACCCTCTCCTTCTCATCCGCCCTCCCACCAATAACCCGCCCCTTAACAGCCGTATGATTCAACCCCCTCAAATCATAATTCTTCATACACAGCGCTAACGGAATCAACGGAATCGTAACACAAATCGCAATAATAAGCAACACACCCCTCGCATCGTTATACGCCAGCATAGTCGCCGTTCGCTCCAGGCTCCCCATGGGATAATTCCCTGACGCAACCATAACGGAAGCGAAGATCTCGACGCCAATCTCTTTTAGGTCGTCGGGAAGATACATAGCCAGTCCAGCAGGCACCATTTTGTTCCAAACCGCCCCAGAGATGGCGGCTCCGACTGCTCCGCCGAGCTCGATGCCGACTAAGAAGGAGGCGGTTGCGGCTGCGACGTGCTGGTGCTTGACTGAGGCTTGGATGCCGAGCTGTGTGGACACGTTGATGATTCCGCCGCCGACACCCATCATGATCATGGGGCCGACGTGTTGGCCAGTCGTAGCATGAATATTATTGAAGTGGTACATGAGGCCCATAGAGAGCGTGTACAGGACGCATCCAAAGACGATGTTGTACCTGTACCGGCCCGTGAATTTCATCACGGCGCCGATGCCGAAGGATGAAACTGTTGATGCCAAGCTGAAAATGTTGGTGATGTACGAGGCGGTCTTGATGTTCCGATCGGTCACTACCAGGAGGTATGAGGTGTAGTATGGGTAGACAGCGATGTAGAAGGGCATGAAGTAGAAGAATGCCAGGATACAGCCACAGGTGAATGTGCGCTCGCGCAGCAGGTGGAGCGGGATGAGCGGGTAAGGCGCGAGTTTCTTTCTGCCTTCCCAGAATGGAAATGCGATGAGACAGGCCACACCGAGCAGCACCATGACGATGAAGGCTGGGCTCTTCCAACCCTCGTATTTGTTCATCTTCCCGGCGATCGTGAGCGGAATGAGGATCAAGGCGAAAGCGCCGCTGAGCAGGAGCACTCCGATAGTGTCGATATCCCAGAAGAGGCGCTTTGCAGAGCTCCTAAACTGTTTGAAGCTTCCCAGTCCAGTGTAACGGCTTCCTCCAATCATGCCTTGCTTGGCGGCCTTGCGCTGGTTGATATACATACTCAACGCCAAAGGCGCAAAAGCAACGGGTACAATTAAAGCCCAGATACCGTATCCCCATCTCCACTTCGTCTCTAGGGCCAGACCGATTAACGGTCCTAGCCAAACAGTAGCGATGAATGGAGCGTCTGGTATCGTGGAAAACATGGCACGGTTGAGCAGATCCGAAGTGTCGGCGATGAAAACCTGTGAGACGACCTGAATGCCACTCTGACCAGCCGAGTAAAATATCTGCGCAGCAGCAAATGTCTGGATATTGTGGGAGGACGCCATCTGGATATACCCCAGCACGACCAAACCAATGACAATGAAGAACGCCTCATGGCGACCGATAACGTCGGCGATTTTGGCCAGCGGAGCCTTGACGACAGCTGTTTAGTGTCCATTAGCCGTTGTTCTTGTACAGAACACCCAGCCGTTGCGAGATATTTAGGCCGGCCGAAGAGAGAGATTACCCTGAACAACGCCTTGCACCACAGCGACGGTGGAGACGAGCGAGTGGCTGCTGAAAGCGCTCGTTGCGACGATGTAAAGCGAGCTGGCAGTGGCTTGCTCCAGTGAGATCGCTATGGACAAGAGGAATAGGCTGGGAGTGCATTAGTATTTGAAGGAAATACACGACTTCCTCCCTCTGATGCCCGTGCTTCAGCTTCCACCAGCACCTGCGCGCGATCTCTTTCACTGGTCTTAGGGGAAGACATACCCAGCGTAGCCCACGATGAGAGCCCACGGTGTCCACGCCGAAGTGATCCCCTCTATTCTTCTCACACCCTCCTGCTTCTCCTCGGTGCTCACGGGTGAGATCTCGGCTCCATCCTCTCCCACAGTCACACCCGAATCTGCGACTACAGACTCAGGATCGCGCCCGACGAAGCCATCGTCCGTCTCGGCCCTTTCAGGTTGTGGAGAAGCCATAGTGGATAGTAATATCTGATAATGCTGTTGTTAAGCAATAACCAACAAGCATCTAGTTGTTCAATCAAAAGTGAAGCAATACATAGCTGATGATGAGAGAAAGAGAAGGAGACCAGCTCCGGATTGTCGATGGGTTTGACCCGGCTCTACAGCCAGGAAGCAGGAACGGAACCGAGCTCCTCGCTTCGAGGTCGCTTTGGGCTCGCTTCCAGATTCTTTTAACGTCATCAGAATGGCGGAGCAGCAGCGAGGCCATTGTGAGAGTGATTGTGCTGCATTAGCTTGGCTTTGTTTATGGGGGCGATGTCCGCACCACGGATCGGACCTGCCACTGGTGATAATGCTGCCGTTGACAGGGCGGCTCGGCCGCTGTCGTTGACTATGCCGCCTTAGAAGGCGCAGTGGCGCACGGCAAATCTGATCTGATGGCATGTTCTGGGGAAACGACGCTATAATTATCTCATCAGATTAGTGACGCTTGCTGATTGTTTACACCGGCCGCGCGAGCGGTAAGGGTTAACAGTGCAGTAGCGACCCATTCTGAGCCTGAGCTCCAAACCGGCGAGTACGACGGTCATACTGACCTCGATCTGAAAAACGGACTGATTTGAATCTAATTTTCTTGAAAATACCTACGGGCTAGCTTCCTACCAGCAATATGCCCATGAATCGTCATACTAGACCAAACTCCGCGCTTGTTAAGACTCACATTATCTCTTACAACATGCTCGCCCTGGCATAGCTTGGCCTGGAAATATTACCCCAGGCTTACCCGAGTCTGAGACCCAGCCTCATGAACTTTCGCTTAGTACTCGAAGTTGTCGTCAGCCGCAGGCCCCTTGCTCTTACTAACACTCTCCTGCCTCCTATACAACTCCGCGATCTGCCTACTACTCGTCGCCTCATCAGGCTTTTTATCATCTCTAACCCTGATCAATCTCGGAAAGCGGAGTGAAACACCCTTCTCTGTGTTATTATCAAGGCCCTCCTTGCACGCAGCTCTGTATTTCGGACTCAATGTAAGATCCGCAGTCTTCACCTCCCAAACATATCTCGGCTCGAACCATACATCAGGTTGATGCGCTGCTGTTGTGCTGTGGTCATAGAACGGCTTCGGACGATCAATAATGATCTCCTTGAGCTGTGAATGCAGTGTCTCCAAGATCTCATCTGAGAATCCGGTGCCGATGTTACAGACTGTCTCGTACTTCTCGCTGCCTGGATTGTAGCAAGCGAGCAAGAAAGCGCCATAAGCGCCTGTACGCTTGCCACGGCCATAGTAGGCGCCAAGAACAACAAGATCGAGAGAATCTCCAACACCAGCAAGGTAATCCTTCTTGACCTTGAGCCAGTTGCGCGAGCGCTTCGATGGCTCATAGCCTGACTCCTTGCCGTCTAACATCTTGACCATCAGACCCTCGCAGGAGGCTTTAACGGACTCTTCCAGGAAAGCTTGGATCTCATCGATTTCTCTGCCGTTCATGGATGTTGCGAATGCAAACTCTCCCTCGACTGGAGTGAAGGAGCTGTGCAATAGCTTACGACGCTCTCTCAACGACGTCTCGACAACAGCTTCGCCGTTGAGGAACAGAAGATCAAAGGCAAAGACGCAAACCTTGACCTTGACGTCTTGGGCCTTGACGTCCTTCTTCTTGCGTGTCATAAGCTGTTGGAATGGCAAGACCTTCTTCTCAACCATGTCCCAGGCGACTGTCTCACAATCAAGAACAAAGCTCTTGGTATCCTCCTTAATCCACGTGCCAAGTTTTTCCAGGATATCTGGGTACTTCTTCGACAGGTCTTCAGAGTTGCGGGAGAAGATGGCTGCAAGGCCTCCTCCAGCTCCTTCGGCAGCATTTGGTACACTGCTTGCGTACATGACCGCTGAATCCTTGGAAACATAATGGATCTGAGCGCGCTCGCCATCGTACTTGTACTCGCAGGTGAAAGTCTGGTTCTCAAAACGATCAAGCACTTCAGTGATAGCCTTCGTTGGCTTGGCCAGCATGGGCTTCAATGGTACACCCGGTTGCAGCTTGCAGTGCTTACGGAGCTTAAAGATTCCGTGATCAATCATAACTGGGACGATGACGTCGTAACTTGGGAGTTCACTGTTCAAGGTTAGTGAAGTTCACTTACGTGAAATGAAACAACGTACCTGAAAACTGTCTTGAGAATCTGTTCGCCCTCAACCAGCTGCTCAGTGCTTGGGATACCCTTGCCTTTCTGCTCAAAGTAGTGGAACACCATCGCTTGCGACAATGACACAAGAACAGTAGAGTTGGCCAGTCCGAGTCTTAGCTTGCCCTCGAGGAATCTCACGACGAACTTCGCCTCACTTGGACCACCCTTGTCTTTGGTGATATCGACCTTACCACCCTTAGTATCCGAAGCAGCAATGAGCTTCTTAATGCCATCAACCTTGCGTTGCTGCGACCCATTGCCAGTCATGATAGCAATATCAAGCAAAGCCCTGTGGACACCTCCGACGGTCAATGGCTTAGGCTTGAACATGGTCGGCTGGTTCGATCTACTCTTCACTGCCACCAAGCCTAAATCACCAATCTCCTTCTGGTCTTGCTTAATGACCGCTAAACTACGACCAGTTGCCTCACCAATAGCCTTCATGATGAGAGACTCGCCAATGCCTAGCTCGATGCCAGCGTAGTCTGCGGCCAGCTTGTTGACCATAAGCATAACCGTTGAGAGGAGGTCGTTTGGCGTGAGGCGTGCAACCTGGCGCAGGAACTTCGCGCAGTGCTCGGTGATGATGAGGCGCTTGGTCGTCATCTCGATCAGGGAGAAGGTTGTGCATAGTGCGGCGTATGGAACTGGCTCGCCGGCCTTCCAGTCCGGGTATGGATCTTCGCTGGAGCCAGCCAGGGTTGTTTGTATCTTTTTGCGGTCCTTTGCAGCGACTACGGGCTCGTCTTCCTCATCCTCTTCTTCGACCTCTTCGACTTCTGACTTTGTCTCTGGGGTGGATGACTCTGCGCGAGTTCTGCTGGCAACCCCTACATCTTCGTTCGACTCTTCAAACTCTTCCGTCTTGGTGGCCGTTGCTACTGGCTTTGTCTTCGCAGCTTTAGACTCCTTGGCTGGAACTGATTGTGCTGGTGACTTTTTCGCCACTATTGACTCCTTTCCACTTTTATTGCGGCGAGCTCTCTTCGTAACTGGCTCGTCATCCTCGTCGTCTTCCTCTACTTTCGCAGGCGGTGTTGGAGAGCGTTCGGCTACTTTCTTTGTGGTTGCCTTCACTTTTGGCGATGGACTTCTCGAGCGCTTCTTGGTTGCCTTATCGTCAGCAGCGGAATCGACCATGTCCACGTCACTATCCTTCTTCTCCTCTTTTACAATCTCCTTATTAGTTGGCTTCGTGCTTGTGGCGTTCTTCTTAACCTCCTTCACCTCGACTTCATCGTCTTCAGCCCCAACTGGTTCTTCGGTCTTTTTGGCGGCCATTGGCGCAAATGAGAGCTTTGTCTGAGCTGCTGGAGCTGGCTTTGAGCCATCTGCTGAGCCAAAGAACCTCCTAATGTCCAAGTCAGTTTGATACTCTACCATAATACGCCGAATCGCAATTGGCGCACCGCAAAGTCGTCTGCGACGACTTCACATACCCCAGTAACATCTGCTTCTTCCCCGCCTCCACTGGACCTTGCTTCTTTGGTGGCATTCTGACGATAGATCTTGAACAAAGCAGACTTCTCGAGTACCCAGTCGCTGTCCGAAATAATATATGCCTTGAAGCCAGAATTGCTCTTAGTCGAGTTAAAACCCGACAACCGATTGAGCACAGATACGCGCCGTCTACAGGCTACTCACCCCGACAGGCAGACGCGACTTTGTGAGGGGCGGGCGCGTCAAAGCGCGTAAATTGGCACTAAACTACTTACAGCGGGCAATTGGACTTCAACCTGTTGACTAAGAGGCGGTGAGCATACAAATCATCTACCCCACCATATCTAGAGCCCCTCCGCCATGGATTGCCAAACGTAAAAAGACGTAAGCATAAACATTTGCGACAAGATGGCTTCGATAATTGATGCCGCCAAGGCCAAAATTGAGGAAGCCATCCCAATGAGAGAGGCGACTTCCGATAAGAAGACTGTTTATGTCGACCTCGATGCCGGAAAAGATGAGGAGTCCGCTGAGGGTACTGAAGCCAAGCCATACAAGTCGCTCGCATACGCATATATTCAGCAGAACGGCACCGACAGAAACAAGTACCTCCAGCGCGCATCTGTTACCGGCGCTGTCGCCGAAGGAGAGGATGAGTCTCTTCGTCTTGCATGGAAAGCCCCAGCAAAGGCCGCTGTCAAGAAAGCCCAGAATGCACTCGACCAGCACAAGAAGAAGCTCGTCAAGCAAGAACAGATCGCCGCCGCCGAGGCTGAGAAAGAGAAGCAGCGCTTGAAGAATCTCGAGGACGCCAAGAAGATCGTTCTCGTTGAGGATGCGTCGCTCTCACCAGCTGTTAGAATCACCACTGGAAAGAAGGATGTTAAGCTTGGAGAGGGTGAGGTTAGGGGCGACAGAGTCAAGGTCTTTGGTCGCATCCACAGACTGAGACAGCAGAAACAGGCCACATTCATCACCTTGGTTGATGGTTACGGACACATGCAGTGCGTCCTTACTGGCGACCTCACCAAGACATACGATGCTCTTACCTTCGCACAGGGAACCTCCCTTGTTCTCTATGGTGAGCTCAAGAAGCTCCCAGACGGCGCAACTGCTCCAGACGGACGTGAACTTCAAGTTGACTACTACAAGGTCCTTGGTGCCGCACCAACCGGTGACGATGCCATGACCAATAAGGTCTCTTCTGAGCAGAACATGTGGGACTCCCAGATGTTGGATAGCAGACATCTCGTCCTCCGTGGCGACAACGCCTCTTCCGTCATGAAGGTCCGCTCGGCCATCGAGTGGGCATTCGCCAAGGCCTACAAGGACCTCCACTTCACCAAGGTCTCCCCACCAGCACTCGTCCAGACCCAAGTTGAGGGAGGATCTACCCTCTTTGAGCTCGACTATTATGACGAGAAGTCCTACCTCACCCAGTCCTCCCAGCTTTACCTTGAGACCGCCATCCAGTCCCTTGGCAACGTCTACTGTATCGAGAAGTCCTTCCGCGCCGAGAAGTCGCTCACCCGTCGCCATTTGGCCGAGTACGCACACGTCGAGGCCGAGATGGATTTCATCGAGTTCGACGACCTCCTCGACCACCTCGAGCACATCATCTTCACCGTCATCGAGACCATCCTCGCCGACCCAGAGATCGCCGGCTACATTAAGGAGCTCAACCCAGAGTTCAAGGCACCATCCCGCCCATTCAAGCGCATGCGCTACTCTGACGCCATTGATTGGCTCAACGCCCAAGACCCACCTATTTTGAACGAGGAGGGCAAGCCACACGTCTTCGGTGATGATATTGCTGAGGCTGCTGAGCGCAGAATGACTGATATCATTAACCTTCCCATTCTCCTTACCCACTTCCCAGTCGCCATCAAGGCTTTCTACATGAAGAAGGATCCAAATGATCCAAGAGTTACTGAGTCGGTTGATGTGTTGATGCCAGGTGTTGGTGAGATTGTTGGTGGTTCGATGAGAATGGAGGGTTATGAGGAGTTGATGGCTGCTTATGAGCGTGAGGGTATTTCGCCAAAGGACTACTACTGGTACACTGACCAGCGCAAGTAAGTTTATCCTGGAAGTTTCAATGCTGAGAACCAAGCTAACCAGTTTTAGGTATGGTACCTCTCCACACGGTGGTTACGGACTGGGTCTTGAGAGATTCATTGCTTGGGTCTGCAAGCAGCACTCCGTTCGCACCTGTTGTTTGTACCCGCGCTTCATGGGACGTTGCAAGCCTTAGTTGAGACAATTGAACGTCAGAAGATATCCAATTGGTTTGCTATAGATATGGAAGCGAAGAACATTACCAATGAAAGTTACAATGACGTATGTATGTGCCTGCATGAAAGAACGTCGTTGCATAATGCACGACGTGAGAATTCAAAACAGACCTCGTCCGTTCTGAGATTTCCACAGTGCATAGAAGCTACTCAAAATGTCCACAAACGAACGCAGGTCTAACTATGAGGTCTGGTAACACTGATCCAGCGACGCTTGGGAAAGGAAAGTGAAGTCTGCAGGTACCCATACTGAGGAAATTTGACGTTCCTGTGCTCTTGTACTGCCCAGGCACGTTTTTACCCCTTTCTGCTGGTACCTAGCGAAACGCGGTACCTTCCCATTGGCCATTCTACTCTCCTCTGTTAGTCTACTACCCGTGGCAAAACAATCACTATGAAGAACAAGTACACACAACTGTAACCCTCCAATAGACAAAGCTTCCCCATTAATTGAAGTCCTAACTCCTTAGCCTCAAGCACTTTACCCCTGATAGATCATCTCCCATTTCGGGGACAATATCGGGTTACGCACTAATCCGGTTTCGGCCCAGCGTGCGTGAGACAATGTGCCAAGATTGAGCGTGTTTGCCCGTTATTCGTCCCGAACAACGAAACGGGGTCGATTTGGCTCGAGACTGGGGAAAAGGTTGCGACGGTTTTGTGTCATGAGACTTTTGGCCAACCGTGCCTTAGCCTTCAGCGTTCCTCGTGGTTTAAGTCTCACAACGGCAGAAAGTGGACCGTAATTGTGCGCAATGGCCTTAAATAGTGGATAACAGGTACTTTCAGGGGCTTTTTATCTCCTTTTTATCGCGACCCAGTCTGGACTCCGTCAATCAATTACCCAATGCGCGCAAAGAGGACTGCCATCACTTGTCGCAGCTCATTTCTTTTGTGGTCTCCTTGAACAGCTCCCCAGAACCTGGTCGACAGCATCAACATCGTCGCTCATTGTTCCCCTTCCTGCTTCACTCTTTTACCTACACCATTCTTAATTACTGTTAATTCTTCTTTCTAGAGTTGGGCGAGAGATTGGATATATTCTGAGTCTTAGGAGAGCAGTAATCGTTCAATCGATATAGCTAGAGAGCGGATAAAGCGACTTTCTTGGATACCAACTCCTTTCTTTGAGCGAGACAATAGCATCACCCGTCTTTCGCTTCGAACCAACTGGTTAGCGTGCCAAATTGATTGTCAATAGACGAATTCGCCTGCGACTTACCAAGCGTGCTTGTGCAACAATCCATACCCGTCGGCACCCAGTTGACTTCGACCTACTTAATTGTTAAGCGTCAAATCGAGCATCAAGCAAGCGTTCACGGCATCACATCGATTTGATACTCATTCTTCGAGTTCAGCATACATTCAGCGTTCGAGTTGACTTCTTTTCGATAAAGACCCTTGCGCCTAATCGCTATATACCTTCGCGAATCATAATATTCAAGTGCCCACCAGGCATTTATAAACGCGACGGCTGTCATATCGCCACCTGTGCGGGACGGCTACTTCTTGTCACACACTCTCGCCATGCAAGACCCGCAACAAGCCCCGTCGAACATGAACGGCCTACCGGCTAGACCAACTGGTCGCTTCCCAGGCCATGCCTCCAAGCCATCATCCTCGGACACTGGCTTCTCCCACGGCGCATACTCCTCGAACCAGTTCTCCATGAACGGCTATGGCGATCGCCACCCAGGCAGGGCTGCTCATGTCCCACAGATCAACACTCAGCATAATCAGCCTACTGAGATCACGAGCCCAGGGACTGCATATGATATGAACTTCACGCCTTTGTTGCCTTCTCAACTGCTCTTGGGAAGCCCATTTCAGCCAGGTAGCCCAGCTACATTCAACCAAGCGCAATTCCAGAGCTTCGGAAACTTCAATCAGCAGAACGGGCAGAATGGCATGAGCGGTGTAACCTCTCCAACTGGCCCAATGAGCCCACAGCTTTACCAAGCGATGGTTTCGCCGAGTGCTTATGGCGCACCACAATTCTACCCACAGAGTCCGACGCAGGGATACCAGCCAATGAGCATGGCCATGCAGATGCAGATGCAAATGGGGATGTCTACCTCTCCGCTACAAGGCGGGATGCAGGGAGGCATCGGGGTCCCGACCAGCACATCTAGGACTGTGTACCTTGGCAACATCCCACCGGAGACGAGTGCTGAGGAGATATTGGGCCATGTTAGGAGTGGACAGATTGAGAGCGTGAGGTTGTTGCCGGATAAGAACTGTGCTTTCATCTCGTTCTTGGATGGTGGATCGGCTACGCACTTTCATTCAGATGCTATTTTGAAGAAGCTGTCCATTAGGGGTCAGGATATCAAGGTTGGGTGGGGTAAGCCGAGTCAGGTGCCTACTTCGGTTGCTCTTGCTGTTCAGCAATCTGCCGCGTCGAGAAATGTCTATCTTGGTAATCTTCCAGACGAGATCGCGGAGGAAGAGCTTCGCGATGACTTGGGAAAGTTTGGAGCAATCGATACTGTCAAGATCGTGCGCGAGAAGGCGATCGGCTTTGTCCATTTCTTGTCTATCAGCAACGCCATAAAGGCAGTTTCGCAACTCCCGGCTGAGCCAAAATGGGGCCCACCACGTAAGGTCTATTATGGCAAGGATCGCTGTGCTTATGTCTCCAAGACTCAGCAGCAGAATGCTGCCCAATACCTGGGCATCGCACCAGGCTACGCACATGTCCTCAACGGCCCAGATAGGGACTTGATCTCGAATGCTTTAGCACAGCAGTCCATTGCTGCTGCAGCTGTCGCAACTCAAGCGGGCGGAATCAACAACCTTGGAAACCGCACAGTATACCTCGGAAACATCCACCCGGAGACGACTCTCGAGGAGATCTGCAACGTTGTTCGTGGTGGCTTACTGCATCACATTCGTTACATCCCAGACAAGCATATCTGTTTCGTGACCTTCATCGATCCCACTTCCGCAGCATCCTTCTACGCCCTCTCCAACCTCCAAGGTCTGATGATCCACAACCGTCGCCTCAAGATTGGATGGGGTAAACACTCCGGTGCCTTACCACCTGCTATCGCACTCGCCGTCACCGGCGGGGCATCCAGAAACGTATACATCGGCAACCTCGATACCTCCTTCACCGAAGTGCGCCTTCGAGAAGATTTCTCAGAGTACGGCGAGATCGAGCTCGTCAACACTCTGAGAGAGAAGAGCTGCGCCTTTGTCAACTTCACCAACATCGCCAATGCAATCAAAGCTATCGAAGCCGTGCGCGGTCGTGAAGAGTATCGTCGCTTTAAGGTGAATTTTGGAAAGGATAGATGCGGCAACGCACCACGTCAACTGCAGCAGAGCCAGCAACAGCAAATGGGCAATGGGATGAACCGTGACGACCCAAGTCCAGTTAACGGCCAAAGCAGCGGCTCAGGCAACTCACCTATTGGAAATGGCAACATGCAGCAGCATCAGTCCCAAACCGCCTCGGCTATCCTGAATGCCGGGTCCAACAACCCTCTTACGATGTATTTGAACCAGATGTCTCAACAGGTTCAACAGCAGCAGCAGCAACAACAGCAACAGCAAATGGATCAGTCGAGCTTGCAGCAGCAATATCAGCAACAACACAGACAGCAACAGCAACTCGCTCAAATCTACGGCTCTCAGTCTCAGACATCAAACGGCATCAACGGCCAATCGGATAATGGCGATTCTCTGTCACAAAATGGTCAGTCAGGCCACTCCTCGAGTGGATCTATCAGCTTGAGCATCCCAACTATGAACTCCATGGGCCACGGCCATTCCGCTTCCATCTCCAACATGTCAAATGGCTACCCAAGCAGTATTGCCTCATCATCCGCAACTACTGTGGGAGGCCTGCTGGCACCGTCTAATGCGAGAGCATCCCATGCCAGGGCTGCTTCTCTGCCATTCTTTGCTATGGAGCAGAATGGGAATAGCTTTGGGGGGTTGAGTGCGGGTAACACTGATAATGATGGTCTGGGAGCTGGTAGGGGTGCGGGCAGAGGACGTGGCCACCAATACCAAAGCTCGTTCTCTGGCCTTGTTAGCGGGATGAACGGCCTTGGTCTGAGTGGGTATGGTGGGTTGGAGGGAAGTGGGAGAGGGCTTAATGGGTGGGCTGAGGAGACGAACTAGGTTCTGACGGGAAAAGATGTGTCATGGTGAGATAAGAAGGACTGCGTTTGGAGAGACATTTTGCGATACCTAACCCTCACGGGACTTTCCTTCTTTGCATTTACATTTTGCGTGGAAGAACTTAATGGGCTATATGGCCGTGTAATATCATAGTCTGATTTCTTGCATATTTTATTGGTGGCGTCATAATTTTGAGTTGATATCATCTGCATTTGCTAGGGATGTAGGGCTCTCAACAGCGAAGGATTATCGGACTGCAGAAGGTTTGAGGCCAACATAAGCGTCTATAGATGGCGTGTTCTGTAATAGCAAGCGATGGATATTAGGATGGACTTTAGTTCCGAATATGCACATGTGGCACTATTCCTTGATGAAATCTTATGATTGAGATGGGTGATTACCATGGCTAAGTGGCCATTAGAGCTGAGAGAGTATCCTAGCTGTTTCGCCTTCGATACCATGATTGCGACAACACCTAACAACCCCCGTAACAACGATATGCCTTAGCTCCGATTGCCACGAACCCCTGCCTATACAGCAGCCACATAGAAAACTCCCTGTAGATCAGACTTAACTCCAGTATTCGGATGTCATCTCTCGTGCACGTCGAAGCAAAAGTCATCATTCTCCAGATGGCCCAATCGTAGCCGAAGACGCTGTGAGGTATCTTGTAAAGCCAAGCCCATCACCAACTCCAAAGGCTATGCAGTATGTCACCTCAGAACTCCCGCCGGTATGCCAACTCTCCTATACAATAGTCGCCTAATCTCAAATGTGCGACTTTAAAGGCTAAACTCTCCGGCTGCGCATGCAACGCTTTCGAACGCCATCATCAACCTTGCGCCATAATGAACCCAATCCCTCGTAAGCATCATAAGTATCAACCCTTGGGCGAAGAAACAGTACCATTCCAGCTCTCAGTATCGTTACCACAACCATGTTCTCGCCCCGTCGCCTATGCACTTTGGATACCATACTCCTTCGGCCTATCAAAGTCCCAAGTACCCGTGTGCCAGCTCACCGGACTCGCATCATATAAGTCTTCAGGGGAAGGAGCTTGCGAGCGAACAAATCCTTGAGATGGGGAACGAACTGGGGAGCGAGCCGGGCTGGGAGGTGGTGGGCCAGCTGGCGAGCGGGCCGAAGAGTGAAGGACCATGGCCATCTGCCAACCCGCTGGGAATTGGGTGCTGGACTGACTGCGTGCGTGAGTCTGGAAATATGGGTGGCCCTGAGAGTTGGACTGGGACTGGGTATACGAGTGGGCATCGGTCTGAGCATAAAACCCAGCAGTGGACTTCATATCCTTATCCAGGCTCCCCATATCCATTCCGCCGTAGACCGCCTTATCGATGTCCATCTCCCCATTCTCCGCCATAACATTCCCAAACTCGAATCCGGGCTTCTTGCGGGAGGGCGTGGAATGGATATGTGCAACCATCACCTTCCCCTCCACCCTCTTCTCCGTGTATCCGTCATCACCCAGCTCCTCACCCTGCACTTCCATCCTCTCGGCGCGGGCTTGGGCGGGAGTATTTACCGGCTTCATATCCTCGTGGAAACCTTGGGGTAGTTCTTCGCCATCCCTCCTCTCTTTGCCGTCAAGGTAGACCCTGAAATTTTGAACGCCTCCAACGCCGCCGAGGATGTCGTGGAAGTGCTGACAGAGAGGGTTGTCGATGCGCAGGTGGGCGAAGAGGTAGGCTGCTTTGTTTGGGTCGGGGGGAGATGGAGGGCCCCTGGAAGGGGGGGAGGCGTAGGGGTTGGCTGGGTCAGAGAATTGAGGCCGGTTTGGTGGTGGGATGTAGAATCTTAAGACGTGGCGATAACGTGAACCAAGACTGGCTTCTGCGTGCGTGATGGGGGGGAGCGGGGTGTTGGCGGGTGTGGATGGAGCGTTTTGCGGGCAGTCGTCGCCGTCGCTGGCTTGGTCGGAGTGGTCATCGATGTTGTTGTTGGACTCGGCTGCAGAGGAGCGGTTCGAGGTGTTTGAACCCCCAGATTCACGTCTCGACCATGGCGAGAAACTAACTGGGAATGGACTTGGGCGTCTGGCGAAGAAGCTGCGACGGTCGGGAAAATTGGACGTGCGCTTTGTTGATGCTGAACCACCACCGGAAGAGGCGAAGAAGACGCGGGCTTTCTCCTGAGTGGATGGTGGAGTGTTTACCACAGTTGAAGTGTCGGAAATAGGGAGAGAGGAGGCGCGTAGCTGGTCTGCGAAATGCACGTGTCCATGCGATCCTTGAACGTATGAGTTCGATTGAATGTTGCATGGGCCCGGCGGCTGGATGTTCGAAGGACCAGCGTCAACGGTCTCGACGACAGAGGGCACGTGTCTGTTATTCTGCGAGTTGGTCGAGATGTTATGCGGCCCTTGCTGCTCGGTGTATGTGTTACGAGAATCGAGGTTGCCAGTCCAGCGGACATATTTGCCAGACCGGGTGCTCGCGAAAGTGTCATAGCCGTTGCTTGGGCCGGCGTTCAGCAGGCCGGACTCGATGTCACCCTCTGAGGCGTCCCCAACTGTAGCATTGCGGTTATAGAGGCGCGAGGCCGGTGTGACTGGAACTGCGGAACTAGAAGATGTTAGCAAATGCGCCATCATGGTAGGTGAGTATGAGGGGGAGGGCGAGAGGCTGAAGTTGTGTGTCGCGAATGAGTGGACAAGGTGCGCATCAGTCGTATGTGAAGTTGTATGAGTTGCCGCGATGATAGACGGCTAGATAATAGATGGCTTCATGATCAATGGGTCTTCTGAGTCTGGGGGAAATGACAGGATTGCGCAAGGAGTGTCTGCACTTGCAGAGGAGGTGGATGAGACTTACGGGAATCTGCTAAGGCCACGGCTGGATCCAAGCACGTTCAGAAGCATCCAGAGGATGGCTCCGAGGAAGAGGCCCAGGCCGAAGGTGAGGCCCAGAAGGAACCGGAGATACTCTGGAGCCATATTTAAGTATGTTGTGTTCATGCACTGTGGCATGAAGTTCGATGTACGAGTATATGTTGGGATCTTGGTGTTTTCGTGGTGGCACGTGTTGGTGTGGGAGTCCCAAATGAGGTCGAATCGGGGAAGCAGTCCACGGCTCGCTTAGCGCCAGGGGTCGGGTTCGAGGCAAACAGCGCAGCAGAACAATAGCGCAAATGCGATGAAGGCTTTATAAATAAGAATAGAGGTCATAATCAATCAGCATTCAATGCTCTCGATTACAGAATATAATTTGTCATCTATAGAGGACACTGGTGGCTAATTGATTAGCCGCCCGAAGGGCCATGCGATGCACCAAGAGGATAAGAGGACGTCGTGACCAGTTGGTATTCAGTGATATCAATGAGTAGGTGTATTTATTCGTATATACATTGGGTTGTCAATCGGTTAGCAGCCCGGAAAATACTTCTGCCTACTCCCACCCAGAATCTGGTCCCCTCCCATGGCACTTCTGAGTCGACCGAAGAGGGGCTCCTCACACCTCAGCAACTTGGGCACTTTCCAAGTTGTTAGAAAAACCGGATAGCTACATCCCGCAAGGTTTGTTGATTAATTTTCATTTTGGTATGCGGTGCTTCCTGACTGACTGGCATCTGTCTCTAGTCATAGCTTGAGGTGGGTTAGAGTCAGTCATCACGATCTTACCTAGGAAAGTGCTTTGCTGAAGGGGGGGTAGTAGAAATGCGATAGCAAGCATATTACCGATGAACTTAATAAAGCCCTCTAAATTGTCTACTTACCTATCACGTTCAAGCTTCTCGCGCCCAACACTTGTTTCTCGCAGGCATATAAACCGGCATCTTTCTGCTGCTAAACCTGCACAACCACTACACACCATCTCGTCCTCGGCCTCTTTCTCCCTCAATACCATCGATCTATCATCATCACATACCTTGTGCAAAGACAAGCACAGTCACAAGAATGTCGGAATATATAAGCTTCACCGGCGAACTTGTCTCAATCTGCCAGGCGCACCTTAGCAATTTGAACGATGCCGATCTCCCACCTTACAGTCCCAACGATCAGTAAGGCATGGAAGAAGCCGTGTCGCCATTACAACTACAAGTCACTCTGTTATAACGTTGTTCAGAAGAATCCACTTAGCAATGTTAACCGGTCTCAGACGGAGATACTCTGGTTTCATTTCCTGATGGGGCAATGGCGCAAAAACGAGGCTACAGAGTGGGATCGCTATCCGCATGCCAAAGATAGTGAGCCTAGATTGGCGGGCCGTGCAGATACATACCACATTCTCAAGATACGCCTTGTAGAGGTAGGCTGTATGGTTATTATGCTCATACTTGGAGTTGACACTAACTGGTTAGATGGATGGCCCGAGCGTTGCACCTGGTGGAAGCAAAGAGCAAAGCGTTTGGACACGGAGTTGATGGACACGACAGTAATTATTTTCATCATATACTTAGAGAGTAGAATACTGACACTACCTAGGATATCCCACAAACTGGGCTTCGCCCACCATTCCAGCAATATGTTGCGAACGTGGAAGGACGTGCCAGCTACAACTTCTACCACAAATGCCAGGGCGATGTTAGCCTTTCATACGACGACTATGTTGAGTGCTATCCGTAATATGAAAAGGGACACGGAAAACATTACCCCGACGGAATTCATATTGGGGTGCTTGGTACTGGAGCACACGGGCTTCCCGCAGGAGATGGAGTTGGCACCCCTCGATGGGCGAGAGAGGTCAGAGACGGGGGGGATTACTTCTGGATGGGGTCAAATCTCAGATTCAGAGGGGGGGCTCGCGGCGCATGGAAGGACTTGAGTTGATTGACCTGGAACGGTAGCGTGTTAACAGAAGCCAATTTTTCTAGATCTATTAAACACCCCCAGCAGGGCAATGTTATAGATTGGTTGATTCAAGTACCAGGAACAGCCTTTGCCAACTGATTTTGCATCTCATGACGGGTCGTTTGCGAGCTTTGCGATATCCACGCAAACTAATGAGTGATATTCCGGCTTCATCCTTGTCACGAAGAACACCGGCTCTCACCTAGCAAACCGATTAGTTCCCAGTCCCGGCTACCAGCGAATAAAAGCTTACGGGCGAGACTTGGCGGAAGCCTACACTCTCAGCAAACGTGTTAGCCGGCAAGCACCGGCGCGTGGTCTCAAGAAATGGGGCAGTCGCCAAATGAGGCAGTCACGATCGGCCTGCCGCAATCGCGGGACGACCCTCGATTCTCAACCGAACTTCATCTCCGGCATATATCAGGCATTTACCATCATCCTCTCAATCAAATACCTCTGAGCCTCGTTTCCATCTTAAATGATTTAGGGAGCCTTCTCCTTTCATCAACATTCACCTTTCAGCCATGGCGAATATCCCGGAAGAAGTACCAGTTCTTGGCATCTTAGTAGTGAACATCTGCCACAAGTTTGACCTCGCCAACAGCAGTGCTTGACGAGAAGCTCCTGAGAGAAATGCTTGAGGCTTTCCTGGAGATTTGTGACATCGACTACAATTTTCACATCGACATCACTATGACCCCTGATAACAAACCCTGGACGGACTGGCGAAACAATTTACGTCCAAGATGACACTGAGAGGACGTTGATGTTTACGAGCAATTTAAGGAGTGGCTTATATCGATTGCGGAAGCTGATGAGATGTGGTATGATGAAGACTACACAGAATGTCTCACGGTGTATATTCGTGCTGCATTGGATGATGAGGACCTCATGCGCTTTACTTGTGAGGTGGGTCTAGTGCATCTTGTTATTGTGCATATTTGCCGCCATCGATAAGGTTAATTGAACAATGCAGCTGTGGAGAAGAGTGGTCTACCACAGAATCCAAAACCACATTCCGTCCCAAACGCAACAGTTGGAGGAGGATTTCGCCGAGTTCAAGCACGCGCTTTCCGTGCTCAAGGCTAATCACGAAGACTTGAAGAGGACTTTGTCTGGTCTGGTAATATACTCAATCCAGTTGTTCTGGCGGGTCGAAGCTCATAGCAACCTAGAGAAGAAACGCTTGGAGCTGCTGAGAAGAGATTGAGAGTTGGCCATGGTACAAAAGTTGCTATTTTCTTGGGAGACGCTTTTCGCAGACGTTGGATGGGCTCATACTCGACTGCAACCCGCCGGAACTCCTCAACTACAGATAAGATAAAGGTCATCGAAATCTACAATGTCGCCGCACATCTATGCTCAATTTGCTTCGCTTGATCTGTCTCGGGGAAGCGAGGAAGTAAAAAGGTGATGGCATCGAATTGAGCTGCTGATTTTAACTCCTATTACTTAGTACTTCAACCTCAAGTGCATGCTTGGGAAGGATTTTGAGACTGAATTGACTGAGAAGACTCCGTTCCGTTTGATGTCGAGTGACCGAAACCATCAAGGTTACGACGCCAAAAGCAATCTGCCGCGCCAGGAGGCCCGAAGGTTGCGAACTGCCAAATCAATTTGGCGGCTCCACGAACTCAAAAACGGAGATCTGGAATACCGAATTTTTAGCTACAAAAGCACTCAAATCTAGTAATCATAAAGCAATTTAAATAATAACAGCCTCAGCTAGACTATTTAAGCAATAAAATAATGTTTTAGGAGGCCGCAGAGTACGAATATACTTTGGTTGGACCCCTTTTGTACCTCTAAAGCAGCCACGGACGTCACCCAGTTTTGGCGCCTACCTCACCGAAATACAGCGCAGTTTTCAAACCTTCATTTTGAGTTCTATGAAACACTTAAAAGTAAAATAGCTTAAGGTCGCTTATCCCGATACAATTTCCAGCACTAATCTAATTTTCTAAATATCTTGTCATATGGTGGGTTAGCTTCACGTCGTGTGTTTTGGCGACCGAAACCAGGCTCTTGGCAGCATTTGCGTCGTGGGGCCGATGGAATCGGCCAGCACATGCATCAACGGCGATTTTGCAACACCAATTTGGATTTTTGGCTCTAAACTTTTTAACAGCTAATTAGACGTATAAACTAAGCCTATTCAAGCCCATTCTGTTCCTTTTAATAGGCGTTGTGGTTGTCATTTGGCCTCCTGATATTTCGACCTGAAGTGCAAAGTCGTCAAAATTGATTTGGCAATTTGCGACGTTTCGTCCCCACACCGCCTGATGACACGTCGAACGCGCGCCCTTCCTCCTGCTCCTCCTCTTCACCGACACCGACAACAATCCCATCGAGTTACAGCCTCACAACTCTTGCTATCTTCGACGGGCTCGATACTAATGCGTATTGATGATTGCAATGTTAACGAGCAAGGGTAATCAATTATGATAGCAAGCGCGCTCAAGTGACGACGTCAGCGAATCCGCATCGAACGGCTAATAAGTAGACAACCATCAATATAATAAAGCACTCATAAGCACACAATATCACAATGATTACATATTGCACCGTGTCACAAGTAAGTCAATCACAAAAAAACCAAGTATCTTCATTCAACTAGCGATCTACACAAGTATATAGAGGCCATCGTAGAATCTCGACATGCTTAGCCGCCAATGCAGTAAACAAGCTCTCTCGTAGCAGAAATCCATGCAGGAATCCGAGGCTCCTTCGGTTGTCATGTAGGCTGATGTAAATCTTTTTAGAGATGAGGTGAAACGAGCAAAGTAAAGCGAATTGCTGAGCTCAAACGAGCAGAGCATCAAATTGGTATCGTCCGTAGCGCCTGAAAGCCATAGCATATTCCTCCCTGCGCCCAGGAAGACTGAGAAATGATGATGGATGGAGAACTAAGCCACACGATTCTGAGCTTAGTAGTCGAGCTCCATGTTGTCGCTCCATGCATCATTGGCGGCATCCGGGTCGGCATATCTTGGCTTGGCTGGCTTGTTCTCCTTGGAGGCATCACCGTCCTCAGCACCCCACTCAGCGCCTCCATCGCTGGCGCCGGAGTCTGCGACAACAGCAGTAGCAGTAGCAACTGCACCAGCATCAGCACCGTCGTTCCAGCTGATATTTGGGTTGTCAAGCTGAGGCGCGGATTTTGGAGCAGACTTTGGAGCAGTTTTTCCTGGCACATAGCCGTCTGGTCTCTTTTCACCAGCCAGACGGTTAAATGGCAATGGTGCGGTGTTGAAGCCTGAGATCTTTGGCCTGTTGGTGATATATTGAACCTGGCCTGGCACCCATGGTTCGTCTGGGACGTCAGATGGCATGCATGGCATGGCTGGCTCGCTTAGCGGTGGCGAGTCTGGCTGATTGGACGCAAAGGTGATCATGGCCATACGTGCTGGGTTCAAGCCAGTGACTGGGTCAATCTCGTACGCTGGGTCCAAATCAAAAGCTGGAGGAGCCTTAGCAGCTGGCTGCGAGGCCTTCGGAGTGATAGCGCGAGTGTCTCTAAAGCCAAACCCGAAGTCGTTCTCATTGCGTCCGCCACCGGTCTGAAAAACAGGGCCAGAGTTGAACTCAGTCATGCTATCCAGGAAAGCTTCGGCCTGGACCGATGCTGGAACAAGAGAGGCAGCTGCAGCTGGTGCGCTGTCACCCCACTCGTCATCAGGAGTATCGGCAGTCGCCGTAGCGGCAGGGACAGAGACACCGCCGCTCCAGTTGCCGTCATTTCCAGCAGCAATTAGCGTAGCATCGACGGACTCGCCAAGTACACCCTGAATTATGGTTCCCAGGAACCCATGGAAAGCTGGGTCACCTGTGCCTGGACGTTTCGAGCTGCCGTCAAGGGTCGTGGACTGAGGGGTTTTTTTTGTTGGGAGTGGATTGCCAAATGGGTCCGGCTCTCTGACTCTCTCAGGAGCTGGAGCAGCGGTAATGGCGATATCTACGTCTCCCACGCTGTCAACCCAGTCATCGTCCATTTGAAGAGGAACAGCAGCAACAGCGACTGGAGCATCACCGAGGTCATCGCCAAGAGTTGGTCCAGTAGCAGCAGTTCTTCCAAAAGCACTGGTTGATGGAAGTGGATCGCCAAATGGATCTGGTTCCCTCGATCTCACAGGCAATGCGCCTGGAGCGGCAGCGCTTGCAAAACCGCCACTACCCCAGTCATCATCGTCGTTGACGGCAACAGAGGCAGCTGGAGCTCCTCCGCCGGCGCCACCACCTTCCCTCATGCCGTCATCAATACTGGCAGCTGCAGTAATATTCTCGGCATCAGCGTCACCACCACCATTCCAGCCAGTCTGAATACCCGCGACATTAGTGGTCTCGGAAACAGCACCGACGGCAGCTGGATTGCGGTCGCTCTCCTCGTCTTGCGCCCTCTTGGCCTCCAGAGCAGCCTCTCTGCCATTATCCCACTCCTTCATGCTTCCATCGAAGTCGATCCTCTTCTTCCACACCATGGCAATGGTTCTTGTCAGACGGCCACCTGCGTCCTGAGCTTGGGTAAACTTGTACGCACCCTTACGCTCAATGACAAGTCTGTAGATCATCTCTTTGACATCTTGAGCGCTGATTTCGTCATCGTTGGCCGAGATGCACCACATGTTCAGGGATTCGGTAACATCCTGGAACGCCCAGTGCCTCATGGTTGCGTCATCGGCGACTCCAAGACTCTTATTGAACTGCCTTTTTCTTTCGATTCTCTGCTTCTTATCCTTATAAGACTCATCAGCCGCTCTGTCACCATACTCGTGGTAGGACTTTGCCATGAGGGCGATAAGGTAGCGAACCTGGAAGTTGGTCCACTCGTGGTTGGCAGTGTTGCGGTTGCCGTTGTAGTGGATGTAGGACTTCTGGCTGCGCCTGTTCTCCTCGGCTGGAGCTGGGGTCTTGCTTGACTTGCGGATCATCTCTTCGGTGTTCTTGCCGTAGATCCAGCTGACATCTTGGCGGCGGGTTGGCAGGGTATCATCGCTCTTGCGCTCATCCGTAACGATCGTCAGTACATTATTGACGTATATTGCGGTAATAGAAGCACCTACCGATAACTGGCTCATCATACTGCGCGGACAGCTGTGGGATAAAAGAGTCTGCGAAGTTCTTACCATCTGCCTTTTCCGTGAGATCCTCTCTGATAACATGGCCCTTCTTTGGCACCACTATTCAAGTAGTCAGTATGCTAACCCTCCCTAGATATCGCGAGAATAACTTACGTGGTGGTCCCATGGAACCCATGGCGCCTTTTGCGGCATAGGGATCGGCATCTGGAGCATATGCGGTGGCGGACTCTCTCACTCCACCAGCTGCTGGAGCATCTGTCAAGTCAACAGCGGCGACGGCCTCGGTAACGGTTGGCACATCCCATCCGCCATCAAATGGATCATCTGCTGGTGCAGCAACAGTAGCAGCGACGGGGGCAGCGACAGTGTCAGTGACGGCTGGAGCATCCCATCCGCCATCAAATCCATCATCTGCGTTGCTTGCGGCCGCAACCGTAGAAACGACCTTTTGTGGCTCAGCTGGAGCGCCCCAGTCCTCAAACCTGGAAGCGTCTTGAGATACGGAAACCACAACAACTTGCTTTCCTGAAGGTGGCGCGTCGGAGCCGTCGAAACCGGAACTGGTAGCAGTAGTCTTTTCTGAAGCTGCTGGAACATCATCCCATCCACCATGGACGTCCATCACTTGCGCCATGCTGGGTGCTGTGGGACAGCGTTTAGTACTTGCGCAACAGTTATTGTGGTGTGATGAGACACTTACGAATCGGCTCCTCATCCCAAGCAGGCATCTTGATGGATTTCCTTATTGGTAGTTAAGGGTAACGAGGTAATTTTCTCGTTTAATTACGGCAATTCGTCGTATGGAAATCAATCAGAACTGCGGCCAGGTCCCACTCGAGTTCTGACTTTTGCGCAAAGCTTGTTGTTTTGAGGTTCCAAGGCGGCTTTGGTTCCCGCAGATGGTTGGAAGTCAATCGGAAGCGCGCGTCAAGGCAGACGCCGCAAGCGACATGTACACGACAAAAGCTGGACCGCAACACGTCTAACTTAACTGCAAGAGCAGACAAAATATGCGAAGCAATAAAATCTTGGGCTTCTTTTTCAGAATGAGGAAATGATGATTGAAAATGTGATTATGCTGACAAAGGATTTGACAGCTCAAAAAGGGTTTGCCCACATGAGGATCATTTCATTATAAGCGCTGCGTACTGCTTTTGGCTACCAAACACATGTAAAATATTAATGCTATATTGAATGGCAGACACCTTTATTTCATCCCTGAAATACCATGAGAATAGTGGCGACCTTCATTGTGAACATTGTGTAAAGTCCCGAGGTCTTCCTATTCAGGAAGGAAGTGGGTAGCTCGCCTAAACCATCAAATTCAATGCCATGCATGCAATATATAAGTTTCTTTTAACATTTAGCTTTCCAAATATAGTGTGCATACGTAAGACAGGCTCATGAATGCTTGAGGCAGGACTTCTAAACTTTTCCGGGGGGTATGTATCAAATCTAGCGTTTCGTTACAAAACAGAAAGCTCTCGTGGCTCAACCGAAACCAAAGCGATGCCTTCCACTTGGATTGCATGCGCTGATTTGTCGCCCTAACCTGGGTTCGATTCTCAGGAGGAATCTAGGCCCTCAGAAATACAAAGGGTTCCATCCGTTCCAAGATCAAAGTTCCGAGTCCGTTATACATATCTCGCGCGTATATATTAAGCGTTCACTTTCTGTTTTTGCCTTGCGCAGCCACGTCCCACACCGCAACCTAGTACATTTCTTGTTTCATAAAAAGGCACGACTATAACCAGCCATGGCGTTGAGATGAAGTTGTCTCCAACAACGCCCATTCGACATCTTAACATCCTTCATTCATGATTGTCACAATTTGATAGATGCGATATCATGATAACAATCCCTTTTTAATGTTGCTTAGTATTGTCACTCATTATCGCTAGTTTGGTTTAAAAAACTATAACAACGGCGTCGCAGGCGCCAAACCCGGACTAACCGGCGCCCCTCTCACCCCACTCAACAACCCATCACCCTCATCATCACCTTCTCTTCCCGGCCTCACATCGCCCGCACCATCATACATTAACCCCTCCCTCGCCGTCTTCCTGCTCTCCTCAGCGCCATTTAACACATAACTAACATCCTTCTTCGTCATAAGACCCTGGAGGACCCCCTTACTACTCAGGAGTACATATCTCAGTCCCAATTTCTGAAAATACGTTGCGCACAACTGCATCGTTGCGTTAGCCGGTAGAGTGATAGGCATCTGATCCATCCAGGGTCTGAGGTCGAGAGTGGTTGTGGGATCAGCGAGAGGCTGGTGCTGGAAGAAGACTTCTGTGTCTCCTAGCATGTTTCGTGGTGCTTTGGTGGCCATGTGCAGATTATATATCAGTTCGCCTCGCGAAATATACCCAAGAAGTATGGCGCTACGGAGGTCTGAGATGACGGGGAAGCCGCGGTAGGGGCTGGTGGCCAGTATCTGTTTTAGGCTTTCGATCGTATGGCCGGTGGCGGTAAGGACGGTCAAGTCTTCGATCCGTGTCATGACTGCGCTGACTGGTATACTGGGGATGAGAACTTCTTCGCTGCTTTCAAGGAATGGGTACTCGTTGAATGTGATCCAGGATTCGTAGATGCCTTTCTTGCCAAATGCGTCACCGACCCATTTCGATATCATGACTGCGATCATGATTGGTAGAACGTAGGTCAATGCGCCGGTAAGCTCAAACATGATGACCACGATAGACACAGTCATGCGTGTTACACCTCCAAGTGCTGCGGCAGCGCCGATTATGGCGTATGTGCCTGGAACGACGCATGGTACGTCTGGCTCGCAACTGGAGAAGAGGACGAAGGAGGGGTGGGCCGCGACCCAGATCTCCATGATGATGCCGGCGGCACGACCGAACAGAGCGCCGATGGCCATGGATGGCAAGATGATACCAGCCGGGATCTGTAGGCCGAAGGTTATTGTGGCTAACAAGAATCCGAGGGTGCCTGCCATGACAAGTAGAGTGACGGTGGTTGCAGATGCTGCGCCCTTGGCGCATAATCCGAATTGGTCGTCCAGGATATTCTTACACTCTGAAAAGAGAGAGAAGACCAGCGAGGAAGACTGTGCGCGCATGTACAGATTCGGGTAGTTGATCAAAGCGGTGAGAATGGCGACTAAGACGACTAATGTTACTGGTCCTGGCAGATACTTAATGTACTCTTTCTTCAGAGATTGGACTTTCATGTTCATCTTGATGAACAGGGCGCCATAAACGCCACCGAATATACCGAGTAGAGCGAATGGGACCATCTCAAAGCCGTGAAAGCCGGTGCTGTAGGTGACTTGGTACAGCACTAGCTTGCCTGAGCGGAAGGGATCGAGGATTTGTAGAGTGACGACTGCTGTCATGGCACAGACGAAAGACTGCCACATAGTTTTGTCCGGGAAGTAGTATGATAGCTGCTCAAGTGAGAAGAGCACTCCGCCGATGGGTGAGCCGAAGGCAACGGATATGCCTGCCGCAGCTGCAGCTGAGAGAACTTGGCGCTTTCGTGCTTCATTGTTGGAAATGTTGAGGAACGGCTTCATGAAGAGATTTGCACAGCAGCATGCTACGTGGACAAGGGGTCCTTCTTTTCCTAGCCACATGCCAGATGCGACAGCAAGACACTAACTGGTTAACAAGATGGTCTCCAGTAGACCATGGACAAGACTTACGAGGCCTATGGACTTGATTAACAAGGTCCATCCCCCTAAGAACTTTTGTAGAACGAAGCCACCAAGAACCGTCTTGATCTCTGGTATTCCGCTATGTTTAGCATAGATTGCATACTCCTTGACCAAAAAGGTCGCCATAGTCGCAAATAATACCTGTTCACATTAGCACATAGCTCACAGTACAGTGCCATAATGGAGCTACTTACAGAAAACACAATAAAGAAAATATACTCTACAACCCATTTACCCGCCGTAGAGGTAACATGTAACGCCTTGCTCCATGGCACCCAATCCTGACATTGTGACCACTCTTCGTATCCCATGCAACAAAACCCTTTATTCAGATAAAACCTCCCTCCATCTTTCCCAGCCGAACAGTATCCAGTTTTTATGTCTCCCAACCAGTCGCTGGCAATATCTATGCCTGCTGCTATCAATCCTACAGCTATTCCCGACACAACCAGCACAATCCAGACTTGCGAGGCGTCTGTCATCTCGGCTATGTATCCTAGTATGCCATGAGCATTGGCGTACAGTTGTCGTCGCCGTTGCCTTTCCTTCGTGTATTCGAAGATCCAGTCGATGGCCGTCATATCTTCGTACGCTACTCGCCGTCCGGGACCCTCTACGATCCAATCGTGTGACCCTCCATCTTTCCCGCTCGACGTATTGAGCCTGGGGTCTGTATCTCTAGGACTATCTTGTCCCCAATTTCCTTCATCGTTGCTAGATAGTGGTGTTCCAACTCTAGGCGAGTCCGACGGTGTTGCGCTCCCTCTCGAAAAGAAGTTCTGTATCCCCAATGTGGCCCCAAATCCACCGGCGCTCTGTTTCTGTTTCCTCTTAAAGCTCGTCCGCTCAACTCCGTTATCATCCAACGGATCATCGCCGGGCAGCGCCTGGTCTCTATTGAAGCTCCCACCAAGCGCGGCTACATCATCGCTATCACTCTCATCAAGAAAAGGCTCATCTAATTCGTTATTCATTGAGTTATTATGCTGCTCCTCAGCCCACGGATTGCTGGCATTTTGACTCTGCATATCGAATGCTATGGTGTTGAGTTTCGCATTTTTGTTGTTAAGTGGTTGGAAGCTTGGTGGCGAGGCTGTGAACAGCCGGCCATAGCTGTAACCCTTGGGACTGCGCCGGAGTTTTGTTTTGACGCCTTCCGAAGCTTCGGTTAAAGTTGCCGTACAACAACACCAGGCTTGACATCACCAGCTGGACTTGGAACATTCACCAGCCAGTTTTCTACAGCTTAACTGATTTCATATTATCAAAGCTAGGCTTTGTCGGGTCAGAGCACGATGGCTTCAAGAACGCCTGCGGATGTGCCAATGGTCGACACGCCAGCAGGGCCAGCTGACAACGCCGCCGGATTACAGCAAATCAAGGCGCTTCTGAAGGCCAAAGACGATACATCGAGGTTCGTTGGCCTCGCCCTCCTGAAATCTGTCTTAGATGCGCAAGCTCAACTCAGAGAAGATGCTGCATTAGTTAGCACATTATGGGAGCCCATCTCCCCGAAGTTCCTTGCGAGACTTTTGAGAGCAGCTAAGAACGACAAAATCACCAATGAAGAAGCAAAAAATATGGTTGATATTGCTGTTGGTGTCTTGCATACCTTTGCTGTACTACTGCCAGAAAAGGTGGAAGTGGAAGAGGATAAGAGATTCGTCGAGAGGATAGGCGAATTGGTCAACTGCTTGGTGACAAGGTATGAGAACCACCCCGACTGGAAGATAACGTGACTAACTATCCCAAGTTCTGCTGAAACAACAACTCTGATTCTGCAAACGCTTTCAACACTTGTTAATAGCCCAGCAGGAGCAACGCAGCTCCTTGAGCTGGAAGACAAAAGCCCCCTGCTGGAAATCAGCCCTCAACAACCTCTCGCTTTATCCATTATCTGCTCAACATGGACGAATGCAGCCACCAATGACTCTTCGCAAGCAGCAGTAAGGATAAATATTGACAGCGTCGTCAAGAGCCTTGTAGTCTTGTTCAAAGACACTGATGCAGTAACACTCCTCGCTTTCATTGCGGAATCCTTCACCAAAATGCCATCTTCAGTAATACCCACCAATCCATCATGGCTGAACAGCCTAATTCTCCTCTTAAAAAAGCTCGTCACCAGTCGCCCAACCACTGCCGGCAGAGCAGCATACATCCAGTCCGCCGCTGCTCTCCTGCAAGCCTACCCACACAAAGTCCCACAACTCCTCTTCCAATCCCCACCCACCAAAGACGAGGATGTCAAGCCATTCAACTACCTCTTCATGAACCTCATCCTCATCGACATCCGCTCCTCATATCCAACTCTCCTCCCTAACCTCAATTCCGCATCTTATCCAGCTCTCTCAGCTCGGCTGGCTGCAGCATTCGATGTAGTATCGAGCTTCGTCGGATTCCTTATCCGCTCTCTAGACGACGATGGCAGCCACGACGATGCCGGAAGCGCCTTCTTCATGCCACCAGATCTCCTCTTAAAGCTGCGCAAAGACATCGCAGAAACAATGTCCCTAACAATCGAATACCTCCGCGACCGCTACGATGCCTCCGTCTCCGGCGCGTTAGGTCTACATCCCGAAGCACGAGCCGGCACATCTGCAACAGGTGGAGGCACACGCTTAACCATCACTTGGGAGAGCATGAAAGAGGACATGTCGCATGATAATCTGGTATTGGCATCTATTCGTACATTAGCAATTTGGCTCAGGGAAGACGAGAATGAGAATCTGCGCGGCGAGGCAGCGGGCCTTACAGATCTCTTGACGGAGTTGTATAATGCGACGGATTTGGACTTTAAGTTTCCTATCCTGACGGCGCTTGAGGCTACGCTTACTACGCCGCATGGTATCGATGCGTTCTTGGCACAGGATACTTGGTCTGTTCTTGCTGCTGATTTGGCGGGTATTGTGCAGGCTGCTGTTAGTTCGGCCAGTCCACAAGAGCAGGCGGCTTCTCGTGGGATAGAGATCGTAAGAGTGTTGCTGGCAGTGGTAGACGACTATGCCGTTACCGAACCACCACTGCCATGGATGGAGGTTGTGTCGGCCGCCGCAGGCTTGGCCCCATGTAACTCCGCCAGCTCGATGATCTTGGAACTTGAGATCGCTTGCGTGCAGTTGGCTATGGCGCTGCTTGGAAGGGCGAGCCCGGGATTGAGGAGGAAGTATAAAGATGGCATGGCTGCGCTGGCGAGGTTGACGAATGGTTTGAGAGGGAAGTGTGAGCAATTTGGAGATGGAGAGCTAAGGGGTGCGCTTGATGATGTGGTTATTGAGCTTAAGAATCTGAGGTAGTCTCTAGGATGAGGTAATAAAATCTCACGTCTATACTGTCATTTTAGTCTGGATGTTTTTCTGGACGGGTTTGAATGCCTTTCGTTACTTTTCGGGTAATCCACAAACATTAACCGACTGAGGCGCAGGTTATCCAGTGACCATGCGAAGAGAATCGGCAGCGGTAGTTATCCAGTTGCTAGCTTGTGGGATGGCGGCGCCACTATTGATTAACGTCGGGTGCCAGTCGTTGTCGAGAGTGCTGGTATGGCGAGTGTAAACCGGCTGTTGGTTGAGGGCATGTTTTGCGTTCTGTTAAATCCATCCCGGTGCCAACCTTTGGATGTGCCAGCAACTGCTGTTGGTTGTTGTGGTGACAGCTAATCAGTTGAAGTTTGAGATGGTCAGCACCTTGCCAAATCCACCCGCCTAGTCACCATCAAATGCGCACCTTCCGAAAAGATCGAATCGTACTTACCATATCCTATCCCGAGGCCACATCGGGGTTTGCCACCAGGCAGCAATCTCCCACAAATTCAGTTGGGACGAATAAATTCTGCGTTGCGAATATGCCCGACCTCATTTCATATTTCTTTCATCAACAACAGAGCGCACACCATGGCTGCTCCAACCAGTTACGCTGACCAGGCCACTCAAAGAGTCGCAAACAGCGACTACGACGAATTTTACCACAAATACCTCCAATCTCTGGAATTCCTCAACAGCAAGCTCGCTGTGGAGTTAACCACCGACGTCATCAATACCTGTGCCGCAACAGTTGCGCTTGGACATTTCCTCCACAGTGACGGCTCCTACACCCCAGACGTGGCATGGATTTGTACGCCAGACGGGTTACCATGAGAGACAACATCAGGCCTGAGATACAGCCGGCTGAGGGTGTGAAACGTGACCAGTTCTCCACCTGGGTTACCGGTCTTCTCCTTCGAAGCACGTTGTTCTCGCCCTTGGGTTTTGACGTTGAGGATGACGAGGGGTTCCTGTCTAACCACACATACGATGAGATGTTGCGCTTTAGTAAACAGATACGATTGACAACGACCAGTGAGTATCTGTAGCATGGCATAGCTAAGCCGTTCGGCAATGCTACATGTGGATCGATTCGATTTACATGATGATCCACGATAAGGTGCGGGCTCAGGAGGGCGGGGACGTGCCCGTGCTGTAGGCAATGAAAGAAGACACCAAGGAAGATCCTGTCGGGTCTGGTACGTCAGATTGTTCACTCAATCAATACGACAGCAGCTGACAATTTGTCCAGAGAAGAACCGCCTCAACTTGCTTTCGAGAAGGTAATGCTGTCGCAAGTACTCAAGGACCCTTACTGGTAGGCCGTTTCGCAGTTCTAAAGAGAGCATGTTAGCTAACCGGTTGGGTTGAGAAGAATCATCTTGGACGACCGCGGAGAAGATCTCACACACACACACACACACCCTCGGCTAGGGAGCTGGAACCCCGCTTCCCCACGCGGCAAAGTGGAGGTTATAAAGGTCAAAGTCGCATGGATTGGAGTAGACACTGTTTTTGCGCTCAGGCGAACCGGTCTGTATATGCTGGGTAACTCATATAGCTTGCATTCGAATAGGATTGTGAGATTTTACAAACCACATCGTCCCGTATCCTGATGATCCATTTCAGTATGCCTGCGTGGATACACCCTGAGCACTCGCCGCAAAAATGGATTTGAGATTTTACTTTGCGAGCATTAAATCGCTTGGCTGCTTGTTCCGCTGGGCTCCATCGCATAGATGGGTCTCCAGTTGTCGCTACCTCCGGGGGCTTTTGCATAAGTCTTCTGACTTCGGCTGTGAAGCTCTGGCACTTCCGTTATCAGAGTCCCAAAGCGACGACAATTCTACCCACCTAGCGTGACGTTTCTTGGCTGATCAGTTTGTGTCCATTCTTTCCATTGCACTCTTTCAAGTCTCACCCCTTTCCTCAATCTCCTCGGCATGAGCTCTTGCACAGCCCTCTCTCTCCACCGCCTCCTCATCAAAGACGATAAAGTCATCAGAGCCAAGCTCACTGGTCTCGTCCCATAGTCTCTCAAATTCCTCATCCTCCGTCCTGTTCGGCACCGCCCATTGCTGCTCTCTCAGCCTCTTATGCCTCTCTCTATCCTCCTCGATTCTTTGCTCTATCGCTCTCTTATCAATCACCCTCTCCTTCGCTCCATCCGGTAACGGCGGTGTAGCTGAGTTCGCGTCAGGCAGAAACTGCGTACCACTTATACTCGCACTCCTATACCGTGATGCCATATAATCCGCCGTACCCGCATCCTTCATAGACACATCATCTGCATCGCCATTCGCCTTTACAGGTGAGCTCGCGACCTCAATACCGGCCATCCCAGCATCCCGCTCCTGCAACAGCTCATTTATCTCATCCACAGTCTGCCGACTCAAAACCTCCTTATCCACCCACCCATCCAACACCTTCCTCACAACCTTCAAATTCACACCACCATCCGAAATCCCTTCTTCCGACGGCGGCACCAAAGCGTCTACTATCCTTCCCACGTCCCTCTGTATCATACGGACATACATCGCCGCTCCCGCTCCCTCCATGCCTCCCATTCCTTTTGCCCCTAGTCCTGACGCATCGCTCTCCCTCGTCATATCCACTAGCGCATCCAGGAAATACAGTATATTTGCGCGATTGTTCATGCTGTTCTTTTCTAGCGATTCGAGGATGCAGGAATGCAGATCTTCGTCCATGTCTCGGTATTTTAAGGCGAATTGTGCGGCTTTCTGGGAGGAGGAGAGGGAGGCGCTGAGGGTGGAGAGGAGGGTGAGGAAGCGCATTCGTACCTCGAATGGGTCTGCCATTGTGAGGATGTGTTGCAACTGGCGCAAGGGTGAGTGGTTTGGTGGTTGTGGTGGGTGGTGGTGCAAGTTATGGCTTGGCACTTATGGCGAGTTTGGCGCAAGTAATAAAGCTCAGAGAGACTGGATCGCTAAATCAATTTAAAGAGGTGTGGATGTCTCAATGTTGGTAAGAGTTGCTTTGGCGCGTGGTGATGATTGCTGAAGCTGTTCACAACCTTGGGGACTTTTCGACCAGGGTCAAAGTGTCAGCCTTGTCCTGACAGCTGCACGGCTGGGCGGTGGCAAGAGGCAGAATATTGTCCCAACCAGGTGTATTCTAGCCTCGTAGTCCTGTGTACCACAGCCCAATTTTATCTGAAATCAACGCTACAACCGTTACCTCATCATGGCGCCGCCGTCAAACAACCAGAAGCGCGTCAAGGGCGTGCAGGTGATGCGTCCGTTCGTCTATGGCACCACCGCGCGACCATTCGACGATGTCAAGAATCCGAAGCCTGACGGCGTACCAGCGGACCATACGCATAGCTGGACTGTGTTTGTGAAGGGTGTGGATGATACGGATATTACTTATTGGCTCAAGAAAGTTCAATTCAAGCTGCATGAGAGTATCCCGAATCCTCTGAGAAGTATGTCTTCATATCGCGCATCGCGCCACATCAACAGATTGAGGAATTGAGTATTAACGCGAACACAGCGGTGGATGCCGTTCCAGGCCAACCTTTCCAGGTCTCAGAAACCGGTTGGGGAGAATTCGAAATCAACGTCAAGCTCCACTACGTTCCTGAATCCAGCGAAAAGCCACAGACAGTCTGGCACCCCTTGCGCCTGCACCAATTCGGCTCCGAAGAGGATCGCGCAGCACAGAAGGCATTAGGCGAAATCAGATCATGGTGCTATGAGGAGCAGCTGTTCAACGAGCCATTTGAGGGGTTCTATGAAATCCTGACTACGGGTGCTGAGAAGACGAAAGGAAAGAGCGGAGCGAAGAAGAAGAACTCGGGACCGTTGACGAGTATGCCGGAGAGAACGGCGCTGATCCCGACGAGGAGCAGCCCGAACCAGCCATACTCGAAGGAGGCAGAAGCGATGGAGACTAGGAAGATTAAGGCGGCAAGGGAGAAGATTGATGAGCAGAATCGCCAAATGACGAAGGTGTTGACGGAGAGGGAGGCGAGGCTTAAGGCTTTGAGAAGCTGAGTTGTGACAGAAAGGTTTGGGAGGGGGGCAGCAGCACTGAGGCGTTACGATACCCATTTGGATGTTTTGAGGACGATGTAGAGAAATTTGCCATCATCAAATTTAACAGATTAGCAACAACATGCATGTCGACGTCGCCCTGTGATTGCATGGGAAAGTCAACCAGTTATCCACTCTAGTGGAGCTAGTATCATCGTGACATCTAGCTAAGAAGGGCTAAAAGGAGTATCCAGGAAATGTGCGGCTTCTTAGTGATGACTATTGAAAGCTGACAGCCGTCGACGGCTCACTCTTATATGAGACGGTACAGTTCAGGAGTAAAGTAGTATACTGCAATAAAATTTATGTATTTACAGTTCGCCTAGCGTGTTAGTGCTAATTGTTGCCGTCTTCAGGAATTCGATTTATGGCGGCACCATAGATGTTCCGGCCGACGTCACCGTATTATGGACCCTCTTTCACGTGACCTCAATGGATGTCTCCAACGCTAAATAATGTTGAATGTCGGGGCCCTCCAAAACACCAAGACCGGGTTGGAGACGAACCATCATCACTGCCTCCCAACATTTACATCTTCGCACAACACAACGCAAAGATGTACTCTCAGGCACTGCGCTCCAGAGCTCCAGCCATGCGTGCTGTCCAGCGCTCTGCAATTACACGCAACGCCGTCGCCAGCCGCAAGGTCACCACCGATGCTGCAAGCGCCCACACTGATAAGGAGAATGTTCCAAAGGTATGTCAATTTAGCTACTTCAGCTAGACTTCACTTCATGGGCTGCGACAGCGCCAGACGTGACACGGTTAACCATCTATTGCGCAGGAGGATGATAAGCCATTCCAGGTCAAGCTCTCCGACGAGAGCTTCGAGACTTACGAGCTCGATCCACCATCATATACCCTCGACACCACCAAGGCGGAGTTGAAGCAGATGTACTACGATATGGTTGCCACTCGGTAAGCTCTAATTCGATGCGCCATTGCTCTGCGCAGTCGAAGATATCGCCCTCAATAAAAGGCCCGATTACTAACTCCCGTATCAGTCGCATGGAGATGGCCGCGGACCGTTTGTACAAGGAGAAGAAGATCCGTGGTTTTTGCCATTTGTCCACTGGACAGGAGGCCGTCGCAACTGGTATTGAACACGCTATCACCAAGCAGGACGACATCATCACCGCCTACCGCTGCCATGGTTATGCTTACATGCGTGGAGCTTCCGTCAAGACCATCATTGGTGAGCTTCTTGGCCGCCGTGAGGGTATTGCCTACGGAAAGGGAGGATCTATGCACATGTTCGCACCAGGCTTCTATGGAGGTAACGGTATCGTCGGAGCTCAGGTTCCAGTCGGTGCTGGATTGGCTTTCGCCCACAAGTACAACGGAAACAAGAACGTTTCCGTTGCCCTTTACGGTGATGGAGCTTCCAACCAGGGTCAAGTCTTTGAGGCTTTCAACATGGCCAAGCTCTGGAACCTCCCAGTTCTATTTGGTTGCGAGAACAACAAGTACGGTATGGGTACTGCTGCCAACCGCTCTTCAGCTCTCACCGACTACTACAAGCGTGGCCAGTACATCCCAGGTCTCAAGGTCAACGGTATGGACGTCCTCGCCGTCAAGGCCGCTGTTCAGTACGCCAAGGCCTACGCTGTTGCCGGCCACGGACCACTCGTCCTCGAGTACCTCACCTACCGTTACGGTGGACACTCCATGTCCGACCCAGGAACCACTTACCGTACCCGCGAGGAGATCCAGCGCATGCGCTCCACCAACGACCCAATTGCTGGCCTCAAGACCAAGCTTATTGAGTGGGAGGTCGTCTCTGAGGAGGAGCTCAAGGAGGTTGACAAGCGTGCTCGCGCTGATGTCGATGCTGAGGTTAAGGAGGCTGAGGCTATGGCTGTCCCACCGGCTGATGCCAAGACCCTCTTCGAGGATATCTATGTCCGCGGCTCCGAACCACTCTGGATGAGAGGCCGCACTGTCGACGAGACTCACTACTACTAAGTTATTAAACTTTGTCGGTCGCGAATGTGAAACTATCTTTATGAACCAGCATGGGCGAGCGTTGTATAAGGGGAACGGAACGGAGTGTGGGGAGGCACGGAAGGTAGCCAGGCTAGGCGGGCAGGCGAAAATTGAGGAAATATCATAATGAATGGGAGGGGCGTAGACGTGAAGCGGGAAGCAACGGGAGTAGGGCTAGAGGAATCGGGGTTGGCAAAGGCAGGTGTTCACGTGTACCAATATATTCGCAGGAATTGAGAATCTGCCAATCACTTACCTTCACTTACCTGCCTCTTTGTTGTCCATGATGATGCAATGGTGATATTGGCAAGGCGGTACAATGCGAACAATGGCCAAGAATGTTGAATCTTCGTCTTAAAAGGAAGCAGTGTTGTTGAAGTACACAGGTAGTCATATTCAGTGTTCCACAGTGTAATACGGGGTAATGGGTGATGATAATGGCCACACGAGTATTCGTACCGTAGCAGGTCAATAGCGATGTCGTGGGTCGTGCGGGAGTAAATACCCGAATAGCATAAAGTAGTGGCGACTATTAGCCAGGGTGGACAGGGACACGATACAAAAGAACCATTGCCTGTTTGGGATACTTTTAAGTGCTTGGCTTGCTGCCCACTAGCCAAATAGTACTCGAGCAGAGTGCGAGTAATTAAAGGGTTCTGTGTCGAGTAGTTTGAGGAATAACACGAGCAGTCGTTGAAAGGCTGCTCGCGTAATCGTATGAAACACTCGTCATGTTCGTCACTACGGTGGGAGAGAGTTTACCGGTACTTGAACGAAGCAATCAGTATACAATAAGCTTGACTAAATGACAGTGTTGCCAGCGTAGAGTAGAATCCCCGCCAAGACTACTCGAGTAGGGTGTAGCACGTGGTTTTTAGACGCTAGACTGCGTTTAGTTTTAAAATCACTAGCATCTCAATAAACATGAAGGTGTTAGGATTACAAAAAATGTATAAAGTACATCAGATAAAGTCGGAGTCGGCGTTGGTACTTCTGGGAGAGACGACCCAAACTGGCGGAAGATGTGGCGGTGTGAGGCGGCAGAAATGTGCCGTCCAGGCACCTTGATGGTTCAGAAAACTATCTCGCTTTGCTCACGAACACCACCAGCTTTATTTCGACCCTGTTCTGTGTAAAAACTATCCTTCTCAAGCACGACAAAATGGCACCCATACTAGGGAGGCCACTGGCAGCAAAGTTGGCCCCAAACTCCCCTGGGGCAAGCTCACACCGTACCGGGCTGATGATTACCGCGAACATTTGACCATGGCAATTCTGGGATGCGGTGCAAATAAAATTTCCTATGCTCTACCTACTCTGTTGAGTTTGTGGTTCCCAGCATGCTAATTAGCTATTTCTTAACGGCAGCCTCGCAGTCGACATATAGAGCGGTTTGCAAATCCTCCGTCGAAAGGTCATCCACGATCGAGATCAGGAACTTGCCACTCAGCGCCACTGTCATCCCCTCTTGGCCCAGCATGTCCTTATACTCGTCCGGCTTGCAGCCCATGAGCACCATGTGCGCATTAGCGACCGCCGCAACAGCTTTGCCCTGCACAGTTACGCTCTCACAGGTCTTGTCATCGCGGGGTTTCTCGCCAAACTCGTTTTCAGGACATTTGGCTTGGCCAGCGGAGTCGCAGCTCAAGATCCATCGGAATGGTGGCAGGTTGCCGCTGGAGCGGCCGAAGCTAAACTCCTCTAAAAAGCCGTGGGTGTCGAATTTCTTAAGGATGGCGCGGAGAATGAAAGCGGCAGGAACGGTGCCGATGAGGATGAAGATTACGAAGACGACGAGAAAAGGAGACGTTGCCAGTTCCTGAGGGTGAGGCCAAATATGTTCAGTGGGTTTGGAGAGAACATTATCACGATGTATGAGCCTGATGAACGGATTGAGAAGGAGAACAAGGAGATGACAGACTACCTCTTCAAGTGTGCTGGGGAAGTAATCCCAGCGGACCATCCGAAGGAAGCCTCTGTTTACAGGGCGCTGGCTGAGTCTGGTCCGGCATCCTTCCTGAAGATGCCGCATTGAGCTATAGATGGTGCGGTGGCAGCAGGGATGGATAGGGCAACGGCGACGGAGATGGCGGCTCAGGCCATGATTGTTGCTGGGGGGAAGTTCGCGGCAACGAGGAAGATAAGGACTATATCGAAACCCAAGATGTCGATAAGTTGATGGAGAAGGGGGAAAAATCAGGAGGCTGCACAAAAGCAGGGTTGCAAGTGCTTGATGAGAGAGGCGTCGGAGCTACCATCGCTCGGAGCATCGTAAAGACCGCCGAGGCCATTGATGAGTTGGGAGAGGCCACTCTAGCGATATCAAGGGGTTGTTTGGCGAGGAGGGGAGCGAAGACGATCGTGAAAGTGGGAATGAAAGTGAGAGTGAGGGTGAAAGTGATGGTGAAAGTGACGGCGGAGTGCCAATCAAGCTGGAGAATGATGGTGGCGCACCCATCGAGGTGGGGCAAACGAGAAGAGGAAGCTCGAGGGTAGCGATGAAACTGTGGCAAGGAAGTACGTGTTAAGGTCAAGCCAGAACTCGAGTAACTATGGGATACTAATTCATTGGTCATCTAGCCACGGCGTAAAGGTTATCACTATAGAAAACACCGGACGAAGTAGAAACAAGATGGCAACCTGCATTTGTAACTATATTAATAGCTACTGCGAGGACGATATGTGTACCAAAGAACCTCGAGCTTGCATGTCCACAACCCCCATCACCTTCTCCGAAGCAGGTCGAGGCGATGCTGCTCTGGTCACAGATTAGCTGCTTGCTTGCCTTCGAGTAATGAATTCGTTATTTGGCACACCGGACCGGACGAAGTCTTCCTCGAGATCTTCGTGCATAGTTTCAAGCATAGTCAAGTTACGTCCGAGGTTCTCTCGAACCTCCTGAGCTTCGTCGAGTTGGAACTGTAACTTGTCCTCGATTATCACGTAGATCATACCCCTCCACATCTAGCATTGCCAGTTGATTAGCAAGGCCAAGCCAGTACGTCACGGATTGCTGCAACTCACACCTGTTTACCAAAGCGCATCATCTCATCGTTTATGTATTCGGATAGGAACTTCTCGTCATCTTCAATGTCCTCGGCGTCAAGTTCCGTGGGCACGACTGACAGCGGACATTGAGGGACAAAATGGTCGTTAAGCCAGTGTGTTAATTGATAATATTTGACCCTCTCAGTCGGCTGTATAAGGTTCAATCTGATTATATCTCTCCATTCGGTCCATGGTAACCCGTCTGGAGTGCGAATCCACCCCATATCGAAGATCGAAGTCTCATAGTCGTAAGCCGAGACGCCGTGTTGCCTAAGTGCTTCAGCACCAGACCATATATGGATTACTTGGCTGATCAACAACTTTACGTTGAACTTGGTGTTGAGAGTGTCCAAGTATCCAAACGTTGTAGAGTGCGTCGAACTCGCCGTCTGCGATTCTTTGAGTGTCCTCATGGGCGTAACTGGTTGCAGCAGCCATGGTGTGTGCTATGCTGTTATTGAAGTGAAGTGGAATGAAGTGAAATGGAGTGACGTTGAGCTTTTGACTGCGGATAGCCAGCTTGCCACTCGCCTATCTGCTAGTTCGGCATCTGACGACGAAACACCATGTAAGGTAGGAACGCTCGGGGCTGATCTTCCTATCAGGGAAGGAACGATCGTTGGTCTCAGGATGACTTGACAACGTACCATCAGTCCTCCTGATCACAAACCAACAACCTCTTAGCCGCACAGTGACCACAGATCTGCTGAACCGTCAACATTTATCTAAGTGATCCTGAGATATAGCCAGCATCCTGACCAGCATCTCATCACTAACCCGCTCTCAACCGCCACTATTCAGGCCAGGACCTCGGTCATCCTCAGTGCTCACGGTGAAGAACGCCTGACGGCGCGCGGGCCATATGGCTGATCACTAACCAGTTTACATTGCCATCACAGGCGACCGCGATCTCGTTTGTTGCCAATAAGCTGTCGTGGAAGGGGCTAGCTGCGTGGTATTCAAGCTCGCTGTCGCCAGTAGGTAATCCACGACCATCTTCGACTTTCTCAGCTGGAGCAGTCGAGCATCATCATGTACTAGTCTCCACAGCCCTTCTACCATCTCATCTTCGCATCATCTTTCACAATTCACACGCTTTTACAATAATAGCTCGCCTCAAAACAGTGATTAAGAAGTGCTCTCATATCATGCTATTCCTGCCTCTTCATCATCTATGACTACGAGGTAAGATTCCATACTCGCCTCCCATCAATGTCCTATGTACAACGCCACCCGAAAACAGGCCGTAGCCTCTAAAACTCCCCTGCCATGCTCCATGTTCCTGCCTATCCATATTTCTCCCTCCCGCCTACCACGCTCCTTATCCATGCTTTAAAGTAAAGAAGCAAGTCGACCACCGCTAATACCACTCCCAGAAGTCCGATCATTCAGTCCTCCTCTTTGTCTCGATCGTCAGCCTCAAAGCAGCCGCCTTTCGTGTGCTGCTTAATATGAGTGGCGGTCAATATGCGGCAACACTCGCTGCGCTCGTGCCTGATGGCCGTGATTCGTTATGCATAAAGCGTGGCGTATTATATATGCTCCGAAATAGACAGATGCGCTCACATCATCATTGAAATCCCATCAGGGTCATCATTATCGACCTCCATGTCCAGAGACTCAATCGCCTCCTTGATCTGCTGACTTGCCTATGCGTTGTTAGCCCTATCCTCATCCTCCAACTCCCACCCACCACAATCATTATCGCCCTCAACCCATGCAGGAGAAACATACCTTAGGATCCAAATTCAGCGCCACCGTAAAATGCCTAACCGCCAAACTTTTCTGCCTCAAAATCCTATACAACCGCCCCAGCAAAAAATGCACCATCGCCTCATCCGGAGCCAAATCCTTAAGCACCATCAGCTCCTTGAGCGCAGCCTCCATATCACCAATCTGCATCAGCGCGCGTGCCTTCTTAAACCGCGTTAGGCTACTTTTCGGCGCCAAATCAGTGGCCCTCGAAAAGTACTTGAGTGCTTCGCGAGGTTGCTTCTGCTTTTCGAGAGAGGTGCCCATACAGCAGATTAAAACGGCGTTAGTAGGGTTTATCATGGCCGCGGCCTTGAAATGCGTAAAGGCTTTCTCATAATCGCCTTGCTTCTCAAACACGCGCCCGATACCGTAGAAAGCGTTGTAATGTCTCTTATCCGCCGTGATAGCCTTACGGTACGCATTCAGCGCCCTATTATGGTCTTCATTCGCCACATGTTCATGTCCCTGCAACGTAAACGCATAAGCGAACTTCGGGTTCAGCTGTGTGGCGCGGTTGAAGCATTTCAAAGCCTGCTCGTGCTCGCGCGCAAGCGACCACGCGTTGCCAAGGGAACACCATGCCTGGGGGGAGTGCCAGTCTTGGTCTACGAGCTCGTGGGAGAGGAAGGAGAGCTCGGCTTCTTTCTTGAGGTGCCAGAGGATCGTGGAATAGATCTCCATGTCTTCCATTCTTGAAGGCGCGAGGGAGCGGACTTTCTTGTAGTAAATCTCTGCTTTGTTGTATGATGCCATCTCGTAGTGCGCTTTGCCCATTTGGGAAAGTATCCATGGTGTTTCTTGTTGTGAACGTGGGAGGGCGCCGTATATTTGTAGTGCGTTTTCGCATTCGTATTTGGAGAGTGCTAGGTGTCCCATTGCGCAGCGCTTAAGAAGGTCCATCACGTGTCTCATCGCCTCCTCCTGCTTAGCGACGTCGATCTCGGCAGATTTCTCGGCAGCACCAGGGGCACTGGTGGTATGTGCCGCCCGTCTCGTCGAAACATTTGCATCCTGCTCAGTGACTGCTGTTTTGCGGTTTGTAAGAGTGCGGCCAGTTGTTGAGGTCGAGGATAGAGTCGGAGCCCGACTTGACCGTGTCGGTGGCCTTCTCAGCTCTCTCGTCTCTCTAGTCTCCCTTGAGTCCACTCTATTAAGACGCTCACTCCTCCGCGGTGCTCCCATGCTATCCTCAACGTGCGAGTTTGGCACAGGTTGTCCAGAGTGCGTCCTCTTGCTAACCAATGGCATTGAGCGACCCAGCCTTGACGCTGCTTGAGAGAGGTTGATGGCTTGCTTCCGTGTCCGTCCCGGTGCTGCAGGATAAGACAGTCCAGGCTTAACTTCTTGCGAACTTGGTGCCGTTGGTGTTTCTAATGCGTTGATATCTCCTGTCGGTGCTGGTAGATGGATGTTGAGGCTGCTCTCGTCTCTAGCATAACCAAAGAGTCCACCGCCAGAGCTTTTTGATGGTGCTGGTCCGCTGAACGGGTCAGCATGGGTGGACAATGATGTATTTGGTCGAGTGGACGGCCGTCTCGAAACTGATTCGGCAAAGATCCCACCTTGAGGCAGGTTATGTTGTGGCACCGCTTGGTTCTCTGTTTGTTGGTTGCTTCTAAGGTATGCTTCCATATCTGGTGTAACCTTGAAGATATTCTGGACTCTGATATCTGCTCCCATGTCGCACAAAATGGTGAAGGCATCCCACATGAAAGGGTTGAGCTTCAGTGCCTCCTCGAAGTAAGCGACCGCCTTCTTTATGTCCTGGTATCCATAGTAAAGCTTTCCGAGCAAGCAGTTGACGGCCGATGCGTCTGGTAAAGTGTCGCGAGCTGCCGATATCTTCGCAAAGCTGCTCCTTCCCTGCCACAGCTCGCGAGCTCTCTCCAGTCCGTAAATGCCTTCCTTCCAGTTCTCGAGTATTAATGACGCCTGTCCAAAGGCGTATGCACATCCCAAATGTATTCCCTTGTGTCCACCAACCCTGCTGACCTCCAATGCTGACCGTGCGTCGCCGAGCCCCATATGTGATTGAGCGAGAAGGTATTGTGATTCTGGTGACTTGGAGTCTATGGCGACGAGTCGTTCGGACAGGAAGAGTGCGTTTTGGTATAGGTCCTGTTGCAGCATAGAGCGTACTTGCCGCCGCAGCTGTTCCGTGGCGTAAGTATTCGAGGGCGCCATGACGGCGCGTGTCGTTGGGAGAAGCTATGTATGCGTCCGCTATAATGCCATTCGTGTTTGTGTGTTCGAGTCGATTAGGTCGTTGCTATGAACCCAAATACTCTCGTTAGCAATCGGCGACGTCGTGAAGCTCGCAGTGTTCGGCGTGCTTCTATTGTTCTCGAGGTGTCGACAGCGTGAACACGTAACGTTCGTCGAACTTTCGTGAAGTCGAGATAACAAGACGACGTCGGCGTTGTTTGTGGTTTGTTGGTTAAGTGAATCGCGAGTACTGGTTGTCAAGCTGCAGCAGATCGACCTCACAGTATTCCACTGTAGCCTTGGGAGTATATTTGTTTGTTGCGGATAGTGATGCAGCACTGTGTACTAGCAATTATACTGCGATGTCGAGGAGTTGCAACTGAGAGCGTCAACGTCGTAGGCTGAACACGGAGACTCGTTGTTCCTTGGTCCCTTCTTTCAGGTGTCTCGCGCGGTTGTTGTGCAACTGCTTTCGGCGTTTACAATTTGCTGGATCGGGCTTAGCAAGGTAATTGCTGATTATGTCAGCGATGGCACAGCGGTTGTGGCTGGAGTCAGGCGCTTGGCTGCCAAGGCATCGCCCGCTAGACGCCGGCCGCGACTGATCAACCTCGAAGCTTAAGTTTATAAGCGGAAGGTAGAGCCGCAACCAGATAAAGCCAATTGCTTACGTTCGGATCATACCGAAGCAGTCACATTTCACCGAATCCATTCACATAAACGAAAACACATACAAGATTGTCGAAGGGCTTGCAACCGGTTTACAACCATCAGCCTGACGACGCCGCCACTAAAGAACACGTTAAACCCCGATTACCACCTATCAAAACTATCAAAATGGCAGGCAAAGCGCGCAAAGACCTCGCCAAATCCAACACAACCGCCCTCCAAAACCTGCACCTGGCATCCTTCGCCCTGAACAGCGCCTTCATCCTCTTCTCCCTCCTCATCAAATCGCGCTCCCTGCTCACCCACACGATCCTCTCTATCCCAGCTTTCGGCGCCCAATTCGTACTCGAGACTAGCGGACGTCCAAAATACACCACTCTCAATGGAAAGTCCTCGTTAAGGACTGCCGGAGAGGATCTGTCAGCGCGGGGACTGACGGAGTATATGTTTGATATTATTTGGGTCACGTGGGCGTGTTCGGTTAGTGTGTTGGTGGTGGGGGATATAGGGTGGTGGTTTTATGCTGTTGTGCCTGTGTTTGCTGTGTGGAAGGGGTGGGGACTTTTTGGGGCGGCGAGGGGAATGATGGGCGGTGGGCAGGGACAGCAGATGCCGCAGGAGCAAGTTCCACAAATGAACAGGAAGCAGAGGAGGGCTGCTGCGTAGATGGGGTGGCTAGGAATTAAAAACGGTTTCGCGATGTATTTATAGTGTATATTGTGCGAATGTTTGTTATTCTACAGCTGTTTATACACTGATAATGAGCCATATTATGGGTTCCTGATGTTATTAGGACGAAGACCGTCGACTCCCCGCTTTGAATGCGGAACACGCCAAACTAATCTGCAAAATCTTGACATTCTGACTATAGTCGGAGATCGTAGGCCGATGTTCAAGACACTTCTTTGATGAGAAACCCCACATGCACTGCAGTGATACTTTCGGGTCTCCTTTCTTTCAGAGCACTCCGAATTGCCATCAGCATGATCACAATGCAAAGACGCATATAAGCATAGACCATCAGTAATAACTTCCCAAATGTAAATTTGAGCATACTTAATGATTTGCATTGAATTGGCCACCTTCTTATGCCTGTGGCTTCCAAGATGCTTCATGCTTTTGCTTATCTCTCAAAACTTCGCTCAAAGTGCTTAGTTGAGCTTTAATAACAGCAACTGAGACTAGTTAAGTGTAGAGCACTCTCGGCAATCGTTCAGCAAAGCGTGGCAGAACTCAGGATCGCATTAGAAACCACTCTGACCGAGTGAGTGCGTCAGGACATGCAGGAGATCTTGGACTCGAAGGATATGGTGGCCCTGCCATTGAACATGCGGCGACCGAGCTACTCAGAGCCGAAATAGTGGAACCACTTCTTTAACACCGGCTGTGGTAGATCAAGGGGGCTACACTGCATCCCCCTATCCAAGAGCTCATGACATCGATAAAGACCATACTTAGTGGTTGAGGCACTAAAGAGTGAGAAGTTGAAGCTGCAGATGAAGTGAAGTCTCACATTATTCCGTTCCGCAACCTTGGTGGTTGTTACCTGCAAAGCACAGACCACCACGTTCTGGCAGTGATCTCGGCTCATGGCTCGCGTGCTCCAGCAATTCTGGTGTTCTCTGGCACGCGCATCAGCATTGGACGTCCCGATTAGGTTTAGCGTAAGGTGCAATCAAGTGATTCAAATCAGGCCGGAAACACGCTTGCAAATGATAAAGACCCCCAGCCTCATTTCGCTTGCTTTCTTCTACCTTTTACTTCCCCATATCGCCAATTTATAAACCATCACGACAACAACTTCATCATCCACCACCGACGCGTCAATTCAGACGTTTTATACCATCAACACTTAATAAGAAAGACTTAATAAATCTATCAGAATGACTGGACGTAAGTTGTATTCTCAGTTATTGCTTGTCGCGACTCTAGAGTGGCTTAGTCGTCTTGGTGGAGTTGCACATCGCGTCAACCTCACTCTCGACGCGACCGCTATTTCATCGTAGCCTCAGGCTTCAACAACGACTTCGGCTCATGAATATATATACTAACATCATCACCAGGCGGGAAGGGTGGAAAGGGACTCGGCAAGGGAGGAGCCAAGCGTCACCGCAAGATTCTCCGTGACAACATCCAGGGAATCACCAAGCCAGCCATTCGTCGTCTCGCACGTCGTGGCGGTGTCAAGCGTATTTCTGCCAGTATGTTTCGCCAAGCTCCCCACCCATGAGACCATCAAGCTAACGCGTCCCAGTGATCTACGAGGAGACCCGTGGTGTCCTCAAGACCTTCCTCGAGGGTGTCATCCGTGACGCTGTCACGTACACCGAGCACGCCAAGCGCAAGACCGTCACCTCCCTCGACGTCGTCTACGCCCTCAAGCGCCAAGGCCGTACCCTCTACGGTTTCGGTGGCTAAACGTCTCGTTCCCAAACATCACTCATCTCTTCTATATCTCGCTGCGCATTTCCAGCACTGGTCGTCCTCAGCATACTCGAGATACTATGTTACCTTTGATAGTCTCTCTTTGAGCTGACGGTCTAGCATCCTGTTTACGGGAGGGTTTCTTCTCATCTTGCTCCAATATACTTGATCTGGCGACAGCACATTTCCATAGCGTACTTTTGACACCTTCTCTGGATGATCCACCCAGAGTTGTTGAGTCTAGCATGCTGTTTACGGCAGGATATGGTGGTTACTGTGTTGTCGCACCACGTCTCGCTGATCACTTTACGATTCGGTTGTTGGCTCCTTTGCATAATTGCAGGCGGATTTGAGGATTGGTTGATGCACTGCGATACCTCAATTTGCGGAAGCAATCTGTATTATGATGGCGGGCGTTCTATGGATATGGGCCGGATAGCTAAGCCTGGGCGTAATGGTCGTTTGATGAATGAAGAGAATACCAAGAATAAAGTCAAGAATACTTTCATGGCATGCTGTGATCGTGTGAATTTCGACTGAAGCTCACGACAAATTGACTGCCCTGCAGACGCCCCCATCGCACAAATTTGGTCCTCTCCAGGCTGCTTGCTCTGAGAAGGGCGCAATGATCACTGAGAAACTTCGCCACTATAACGTATAAGCTCCTGTGCTCGGACGAGTACACACATTTCAACACATCTCTTACGTACAGTATACCCCATTTATTTGCGATTCATACCGTAGTAATTAAAGCTCTCATCGTTCGTATAGGGTACTTAAGCATACAGCTTGTGGTCGCCGCCACTAACTGAGCGCGTCTGGCTGTTGCGATAAGACTGGATAAGGTTTAGCTCGCGTCGCGAGTCGCGGGCCCCACCGGCCTCGACAAAATAATTTGTGGTGCAGGCGACAGCGATTCTTCCCTTCCCTCTGGCAGTCGCCAGAACGGGCTTAATTGTTTTACGAACTACATCAACCGATAAGATGAAGTACGTTTTGGTCTCCGGAGGTATGTGGAATCACTTCTTATTGCCATCATTTTGAGGTGGAGGAAGAATTGGGAGAAGACGTGGGCGCGGAGGATTGTGCGAGGCGCGTCTGAGATGGTACGCGGGGTGTGTGGGATTTGACGATTTAGGAGGATGGGATGAGGATGAATGGCTAAATTTACAGACATGGGTGCTAATGTGCGTCACAGGAGTTATCTCCGGTATTGGAAAGGGTGTTATCGCCTCTTCCACCGGTCTCTTGCTTAAGACTATTGGGTTGAAGGTTACCAGCATCAAGATCGATCCATACATGAACGTCGATGCTGGAACTATGGCACCAACTGAGTGAGTGCTTTTGACAGCGTGCAGAAGCGAATTACATGCGAGCAAGAAACGGATCGCAAAAGGTACCTTAGAACCGAATCTGACAACAATACAGGCACGGGGAGTGCTTCGTCCTCGACGACGGCGGAGAAGTCGATCTTGATCTCGGAAACTACGAGCGTTACCTGAACATCACCCTTACCCGCGAGAACAACATCACCACCGGAAAGATTTACCAGCACGTTATCCAGAAGGAGCGTCGCGGCGACTACCTCGGACGCACCGTCCAGGTCGTTCCACATTTAACCGACGCCATTCAGGACTGGGTTGAGCGCGTCGCCCAGATCCCAGTTGACGACACCAACGAGACCCCAGACGTCTGCATTATCGAGCTCGGAGGAACTGTAGGAGATATCGAGTCTGCGCCATTCATTGAGGCCATGAGACAATTGAGACGCAGAGCCGGAAAGGACAACTTCCTCCAGATCCACGTTTCTCTGGTCCCAGTCATCCAGGGTGAGCAGAAGACTAAGCCAACCCAGGCTGCTATCAAGGACGCCAGATCCGCTGGTTTGAGTCCAGATTTGATTGCCTGCAGATGCGACGTCCCACTCGAGAAGTCCACCACCAACAAGATTGCCATGTTCTGTCAGGTTGAGCCTGAGCAGGTCATCGCTGTCCACGACGTCAAGTCGACCTACCACGTCCCAGTCCTCCTCGAGAACCAGGGTCTCATCACCACCCTCACCCAGATCCTCAAGCTCGACGCTGTTCCAAAGTCCAAGCACCTCGTCGACCGCGGCGAGCGCACATGGCATGAGTGGACCAAGTTGACCAACAGCGTCAACCACGCCGCCGAGGAAGTCAACATCGCTTTGGTCGGCAAGTACACCTCCCTCCACGACTCCTACCTTTCCGTCATCAAGTCGCTCGAGCACTCCGCTATGCGCTGCGAGAAGAAGCTCAACCTCCGCTGGGTCGACGCCTCCGAGCTGGAGGACGCAACCAAGAAGAGCAACCCATCCGCTTACCACAAGGCGTGGCACGAGGTCTGCACCGCCGATGGAATCTTGGTTCCAGGTGGTTTCGGAAACCGCGGTACCGAGGGTATGATCAAGGCTGCGCAGTGGGCACGTACCAACAAAGCCCCATACCTTGGTATCTGCCTCGGTATGCAGATCGCTGTTATTGAGTTTGCGCGCCATGTGTGCAACATGGAGGGCGCGACCTCGACGGAGTTGAACGAGCGCGCTGAATATCCAATCATCATGTTCATGCCAGAGGTTGACAAGACCACTATGGGTGGCACCATGCGTCTTGGTCTCCGCCCAACTGAGTTCCAGCCTGGATCGGAGTGGTCCAAGCTCCGCGCCCTGTACGGCAACAAGACCGAGATCCTCGAGAGACACCGCCACAGATACGAGGTCAACCCAGAGTACATTGATCGTCTGACTGAGAGTGGATTGAACTTCATTGGCAAGGATGACAAGGGTGAGCGTATGGAGGTTGTGGAGATCAAGGACCATCCGTGGTTCGTTGGTGTCCAGTACCACCCAGAATACCTCTCTAGAGTCTTGTCTCCATCGAGGCCATATCTTGGTTTCGTTGCCGCGGCTGCTAAGTGCCTCGACAAGGTCACTAAGGAGGTTGCGGAGATGGATGAGCAGGCTGCCGCTTTGGGAGTTGCTCACGCCTTGAACAGAGTCAACATCTAAGCATTTTGTACGGCTGGACATGACTCTTTGTATAGCCTACCTTGTATATTCCTCCTATATCTGGCGTGGATGATGAAGTTGGCTATGGGACGAAGGATTGGATGAAGGAATGGATTATGATAACGGCGTTAATGAAAAACAGAGCGGTCTGGGCTATTGGAAGGGTTGGGATAGAGTCTAGAGCGAGCAACAGTAATCCTTGTTTTAGAGAAGGAGCGTGCAGGCGTGCAAGCGTGCATGAATACCCTATACAATGAAGAATAAAATTGTAAACTATCATATGATTCCATCGCTGGGAGAGCTACGCACTCGGTGAGGTTTAAGCGACTCGCAGTGTTAGTGCTGTAGGAGTAAGCGGTTGATAATTGATGGAAGAGTTGGTGACTCGATTGGGCTAGCCTGTTATTTGAAGTGGTTCTTCTCGAGGTATTCATACATTTGTGATATCCTCAATCTAATCTCTGCCGTCTTCATCTCTTCCGTCCTTCCGTTCTAAAGGTCCGTGACGACACCACTACTCAACTCCATTAACATTCTTCGCGCCGCACCCCAGTTTACTCGCCACGACCGTGGTACGTCTAATAGCCTTACTAATCGCCCCCCTGACCCCCTCATCCTCAAGCACAATCAGCCCTCCCATCGTACACCCGCCTGGCGTCGTAACTTGATCCCTCAGCGACGCAGGATTCATCTCCTCATATCCCTCCCCCCCCCCACCATACTGGCAGCACCCTTCATCGTTTGTGCAGCCAT
>RCNJ01000067.1_pt1:22500-89952 | contig 89952 bp, 75 predicted proteins | sample 2041171 | NCBI WGS metagenome assembly RCNJ01 (sample SAMN09708213, study PRJNA481090) | feces metagenome | biome: feces | host: Pygoscelis adeliae | place: Antarctica: Rookery Lake | collected 2010-03-01 | reverse complement strand
GATGAAAAGTAAGTAGAAAAGAATCAGAGTCAATTAAATTAACGACCTAATCCCTTGGGACGACTCTCTCCCCAATTAGGTCGTAACACCAAAAAATCAACGATATCCTCGAATTGACGCAGTGAACCGAAGACCAAACCGTGCCTCAAACAAACTCCGATCGCTATGATAAGAGGGCCTGAGTCATCTTCCGTAACTATCATGGCGATACGAGCGACCCAGAATGAGATGGGAAGAGAACGGTCCATTTTAGGTCTTGGGAGGGATCAATGAGTAAAGCCGACATACTGAACTGGACCCGCCTTTGTGTCGCACCCGTGCGTACTGCCGTCCAGCCAACTGTTGTAACTGAAGTTTTCGTAACTCATTTATTTTCCACTTGTTTTACTATCTACGGGGGAAAGCCTCCTTTTTATGGAGGTCGCATAAACAATGGAAGCGTCTAGCTAGCCTAGACGCTTTGCTAGGCAACCAACCGCAGGCCCTTTGTTCTTCCATTTCTAGGAGGGCCTAGGACGTCCATCATCCTCAACATCAACGACCTGGGTTATGTTTAAGGGGAAGTTGCAACGATTGGATACACGATGCCGCCTCGCCGAAGCCGGGAAGATGTGCCACGTCGCCTGGCTGCTCGTCATCCTAGGCTTCAAGAAGCCACCATCCATCACAGGATACCAGGACTATATCGATCTAAATGACGAATACCCATTCGGCCGGTTGGCGGCGGCTACAAGGAGGTTCAATGAGTAGTACGGAATTGAGGATCCAACATTTGACTGGGCGCATGAGAGGCTGCAGAACATGCGAGGCATCTAATATGAGTTCGCGCAGACGAGACGGATGAGTCTTGGGGAAATGCGATTGTATACCCGGAGAAGACATGAGGCTAACATCCATCAAAACGAAACCCAGGACCAGCATGGCGACAATCCTGGATGGGATCTGGATGCGGGTATGGCTCCTTTTCTTTTTATGCCACCACACGCCCCAGAGGGCTTCCCTGGATACGTTCAACCGCTCGACGAGTGGAAAAAAGTGGCAAACTGGGTTGAACATCGTGTGCGAGGATGCGGAGATAAGATAAGATGAGACAAGATCGGGAAGTTCACTTTGGGGGACCACGATACAGTATAGAGTTAGACTAGAATGACTGTGACCTTATTACGTTTTATCTGGAGATTTGATGTCCATCCAGAGCATTACTTTATTCAGCAGTTGCATCGGATCTTGCTTACCCCAGTGCCCACTCTTCGTGCGCTTGGAGAGCTTCCAACCCTAAGCACGAGGGCTACCTAGTAGGGACGCTTCGAACGCCTGGAGCGTGTACGAGATCTCGCGTCAAGCATTGCTCCTACTTAGGCTCAGGTTCCCACACGGTGACCCCCCTAGACGACTCGGCCATCGCCACAATGTTTGCTTGAACATACTGTGAGCTCGTGAGCTCATCCACCACGAAATATTGGAGGATGGGTGAGATGGTAACGACAAGTGTCGAGAGATCTGCCTTCTTATTTTAACCTCTCTCTTCAATCTCTTACTCTCTACAAAGTATGTCTGAATCCAGCCTGCCCCTCCAATATCCGCTCCCCTCTATCAGCCTGCTTATTCGCCCTACTGTACACCCAAAAGTTCTTAAAGACATGCAGTACGGTTAGAGCCTGGCTGGCAATCACAACATACATCGCCGGTTTATAATGCGGCTTATCAGCTTGTCTGAAGATATTACTTGCCACAATGCCTCCGCAGGCGCCGCCGCCAATCAGTAATGCCGATGCCAAAGCTCTCTTGGATTGACCGACGATGTTGTTGTGCATGTAAGATAGGATACTAGGAATGTTTGAATTGGCTGCGGCAATGGCGACAAATGCGCCAGCATAGCGATCGCGGGGAACGGTGAGGAAAGCCATCATCGATACACCCATGACTGTCATAGCAGCGTTGAAAGCGATGATCAATCCTCTCTTCCTGTACTTATCCGCGATATATGCAGTGGTGAACATCCACAACGTCGCCACGGCGTAGGGTGGGAAGGAGAGGACCTGTGACATGGTCGTACTGTAGCCCATTCCGGACTTGAGGATGATGGGCAGAAAGTAGGAGAATGAGTAGGCGACGATGTTGTTGAGGAGGTAGAGCCAGGCGAACTCCCAAATTTTCCAGTCGCGAAGATGGGCGAGAATGCTTGCCACTGTAAGGCGCTCGGTTGAGGCGTCACCTCTGTCTCGATCAATTCTTGCCAGGATGAGATTGGACTCTCGTTGGGTCAGGAATGGCTTTTTGATGAGCAGACCAGGACGAGCGGCTTTGTCAGGAAAGTCGATGATTGCGATGTAACCGAGCATTCCGAGGACGACTGTGATGAGGCCTTCGATGATGAACTGTCAAACCGATTAGCAAGGGCGGCGTTATGGGTTCATAGGAAAGCTCACGATCCAGCGCCAACCATTGAGGTTGCCGACCCCCTTCATCTGGGAGAGGCCCAGAGCAAGAATGTTGCTGAAGCCGGAGGCTAGAAGGGCCAGGAGATAGAAGGCCGAGAAGCGTTTTTGGACTTCGAAACGTATGTACCAGCAGCTATGTCATATCAGCATACGCTGCACAATTATCAGAAGTGCAAGGAATACGCACCTCAGCAGAAATACACAACCAGGGAAGTACCCAGCCTCCAATATCCCCAGCAGCACTCTACAACCGAGCAACTGATCCCACTTCTTCGTAAATCCCATTCCGATACCCACAATGCCCCAAGCTACCACCAAACTACTCAGCCACATGGCAGCACCAATTTTCCGAATGAAGATATTTGCAGGAAACTGGAAGATGATATACGGGACGAAGAACATCATCGTGACCAGCGAATATCGTTCGCCAACGAACAGCTCAAGGTCCTCGTCCATACCAGCAATACGTGCATTAGGAAGGTTGACACGGTCGATGAGCGCAAAGGCGTAGATAGTGGCTAAGACAGGAAGGAGCCGTATGTCGAGCTTGCGGACTATGCGTTTTACTTCTGGTGTGTCTTCGACCTCGCCGAGGTCGACGTGTTGGTCTGCGGCTTTCTCATCGTCGTGGTGGGAGACTTCGAGGTCGGGTTCTTGTGTGCCAACCTGCTGAGACTGTCAGCCCTGAGTGAGAGGATGTGTTGATAGAAATACCTTCTCATCATGGACCACATCTCTCTTTGCATCTGTCGAACTTATCGACGGTGTGGTATGAGCCATATTTGCGTCTAATGGACTCTGCTTAGGAGGATCCCTGTTTGTATATATGCTCCATTCTGGTGGACGAGACCGATATATACTTCTGCAAAAGCCACTCGCCACTACATAGCTGTAGATATGTCATTGTACAAAACCCATTGGCTCCTGTTATCCCGACTCAGATCGCCAGACTCTACGTCGTCTTTCCCCGCGCTTCAAGATCTATGAGACTCTGCACATAGCTAGTGTGCTTCAAAGATATCGCAGTTAACGCGGACGACGCCGCGATACCGGAGATCATGGTGGTTAACTAGTTCGCTATTGTGCTCCACTGGCGAATTGATGGCGTAAAAGATGGATCTCCTCCAACTTTACCCCAGTCTTGGCACCAGCCACCCCGCACATACCCCACGTTATTTTCGGCTACAGATGTGCCGAGGGGGATATCAATCAGTCGCGGAGATCAGTACAAACCGTCGTTCGGCCGGATGATAGTTTTCAAGGGTGTCATCCAAGATGCGATCCGCTATGCCGAGGAAGACTTTTCAGGCTGGATGTCTATGAGGTTGATCAGATAGATGTAACTGCTGTATGCAGCATCTTGCTATTCATGAAACGGAAGGTGCTATATGATGAGGCAGTAGCCGCGCTCATAGTTGCAATAGCGTAATCAATTTTCGAAGGATGTTGACAACCAGACATGGTGATTCCATCAACACTTTGTTCTTAGCCACGTTAAGAACATAGACTCATCCTCTACCATATCTACACTGCCAGTAGCAGTCTTTCAAGTCTCTATCCCTAATCATCCTTGAGAACCTAACCCATGAAGCTGGACAACTCCATCTCTACTTCAAAGCTCCCATCAACTCATTCTCACCACGAAGACACTAGCTCACCACAAACATTCGTTTGCTTCTCCATTCTCCCCAACGGGATCCAAATCGAGACCTGGATCTTTGCCCTGCACGACTCTCATCCGCGGCGTGGGTTCCAACAACGGCGCCCTCGCGTATACCTTCAAACCAACAAACCATCCCGCGACATCGCGTTGGCTATCTTCAAGACCGAGAAATGGCCCACCAGCTAGGTGAGTTGGGACAAATTCAGGGCGGACATTGAGTGGCGGCAGGACCGGGAGGATGATATTGAGGATAGGGACTTCGAGAGGGAGATGCAGCATGTGGGTGATGTGAGGGATGGCTATGTAGATAAATGGTTCTTTGGGAAGGGAGAATAGGTTCATATCTGGGACCGCAGAGTGTATGATGAGAGGTCGAGGATGCGGTATCCTGGGTGGGAGAGGGTGGTGTCGGAGGAAGCACGGAGGAGCAAGGAGAAGAGGGATGGAGCTCGGAGGATGACGATTCGGTTGGTGCTTGTTTTCGCGGCCTGGTGGTATCGAAAGGGCCTTGGATGGCTTTGGTGCGATAAGATCCGCTTTGAGCGTAAGAAGACGAATCCATCTACGGAGGATATTTAGGAGATGTTGAAGACATTTCCGAAAGCAGCCTTTACTTATGCAGTCCTCCACATAGCCGCATACTTCATCATGGACTTCTTCGGACGGCAGCAAGAGATGTAGAGACAGGCTGAACGGACCACAAAGTAAGATAGGTTTATCCAATGGTAATCATGGTATGCGAAGGGGTTTCGATCGCCACGTGGATCGTTCTCGTTTGACAGCCCTCTTTACAGTGAAGCTTATTATCTTTCTCATGTAATGTAAGGTAATCTGTCAACCGAATGGGGCGCACTGCCTCTTCCCTCCTGCTTGCTGGGTACAGCCGTAATCAGGTGGGCGGCATCTTGTGGCCCCTATAAGAACAACTTCCCCAGATGCTGCAAGCTCAACTGCTCTCTCTTCTAGCCCAAGTCATGGTCCAGAACCTCCGGATCATACTCACGTCCACAACAGCCATTCACCGAACCGGTAAAAGGCCGCGATGGGCCTGTAAGCGCCCTGCAGCCCATTTACCACCGCCACCACCACCACACGCCTCACGCCTCACGCCTCCATTCCACAAACTAATCAACCCTGCAAAAGCTCGCCACACTGCCAGCACAACTACTACATAAGACAGTAACAGACCTAACACCCCATACCTCCTGCGGGGCCTCATTCTTGTGATTGCTAACGAGTGCTGTATCCTCCTCAAGATATATCGCTGTGGCCAAAAGATGGCTGGTCTGAGAACGAAGCGGAGGGCAAAGCACAAAAGGATGACCTTGAAGAGCGCTTCTAGCACCATCCCAAACATAGCTTGGCATGGCAGGGCTTTGAAAGCCACATGCAGTTCATCAAAGAGAACGTCTCTTTTTGGCCTCATGGAGCTCGGGAGGTTGTCATGGTAGCTGGACAAGGCAGTGGTGTTGTAGGCTACCATCAGGACGTGATGACATGGAACGGGTTGTGGTCTGCCAACGGCTGTGCGGGGTCACATATATGGCTCTTGAAACATGCTGGGTATGTTCAAAGGATTTCTAGGCAGAAACAAGACGAGACTGGAACTTGCGGCGGCGCCAAGGACGAGTCATGGATAAGACATGACTGAGAGGACTCGATAGTGACAATATCATTAAGAATCTTGTGACAGCCAACTCGTTGACTCAGAGACATCATCGGCTCATCAATAAGACAACGACAATGGATCGATATCCAGCAATCTGTATAAAGGCTCAGAACTTTCCCACGGCTCTTAAGCAAGTAGCACCCTCCCACATCGAGCACCTTCATTATGCCATCACACAGGCTAACCACCATACTTCGCCGTCCGCCTTCAGCGAGCTTCCGGTCCTTTTCGTCACTGCCTGTTGAGCTACAACTCATGATCTGGGAGTTTGCGGCTGAAACCTGGAAGCAAAGCAGTTTCTACTTCCGCTTTCCACTCTTCTCCCGCCTTCCAACCCCTCCCATGGCACTTTACAACGTCATATCCTCCATTCCCCCACCCCTTTTATGGACATCAATGACCAGCAGAGGCGTCATGCTCACGGCGTTGTCTTCCACTCCAGCGCAGCATAATGGCGGAGTGGTTGTGCTCCGAGACCGAGACTTACCCGTACTCAGATGGCAGCCAGCAGGGCCAATCTCATATAGTGCTGAAAAACTTTGGGTTAGGGTGAATTGGCAATTTGCGACCGGAAGCAGCATGGGGGGAGAGGTAATGCTCGCGAGGCACAGAGATAGCAGATGGGATGTCAACTTGATGGACACTTTTAGTCGTTTCCGGAACTAAGAGGCTGGTTCTGCGGTTTCTTTGATCTGCGTACAGTCAGTTCTAACTCATGATTGGTATCCATAACTTTTTCGAAGCAGTCCGTCACTATTCCACTACCTCGTGTGATCTTGGACCTTATGCTATGTTAGTCGACTCCGAGAAGGTGAGTTATTTCACCTGGTGATTAGCCCGACTGTTCTCACATGATCGCGCGCCTGTGTTGTTGCTTAGATGCTGTACTAAGTGTCGGGCATGAACACATGGCCTTTGTGTGACATGAGGTTGTGGTTGTGCCAGGTAAGACGGCGCATGAGTTTGAGCACGAGACGAGGGGTGCGCATTTAAGGAAATGCTGTGTATGAAAGGAATGTGCGTTGTCGGAGGTGGAGAATGCCGACAAGTGATGGCAGAACTGGTAGAAAGCGAAGGTGGCAAAGTAGAGCGAAAACGGGGAAGCTGAATAATTCCAAACTAACAGGTTGAGGAGAGCTTCCCCTAAGACAAAGTTTTGACTTGGGTGAAAGACGCCACGTCGAGAGATGGGACACTTGCAAGGCATGAGGTTACCATAAGTAAAGCTTACGTCGGCATAGTAACTGCCGATTACAGTCAGCTAAGCGAGCAACATCGAACGTTGACATACCCAGCAAAGCAGTTGTTGTCCTCGTCGGCGAGAGCAAAAAGCTCATATCTTACCCGCCACTCTGTGAAAGCGTGGCATAACTTTCTCCGGGATTTGTGATTCCAGAACCCAGCGTTTCGGCGCCGATTCAACATGAAGGCGTGTGACAGGCCGCTTCTTCCGCCTCGAGTCTCACCGCTTCGATGTCGGGACCTGGACGGCGTAAGCACTTTATTCGAGACTCAGATTTTCCGCCCCTTCGTCGTGTAGAACTCCAGACCCAAGAAAAACATGCTCAAATGCAGTGTTCTCCTCATTCAGGTCTCACCTCGCTCGCGGCCATCGCTCACGCACATCAGGCTGGAATATGACAGCGCTGTCGGCACGTCTTTACATAGCACGGCAACGTTGATTCGGCATCCCCTGCCACACCATCATATCCCGCGTGCCATGAATCGTGTGCCGTGCCGCCACGCTACTGACACTGGTGGTTAAGATGGTGGGTGGAGTGTAGGACATTGAAAATCGTGCCAACTTATCTGGTCGTCCAACACTGCCCTCGAATTGGAGAGGCTATTGAGATCGAGGCACATGCCGTTGATGGTATTCCCAACATGAGATGTCATCACGGCCTTGGATGGTTATGTAGTGCTCCGACTTTGGAACCTTGTCATGATGTGATGTGGTGGAGCAGGTGAACGCCGCTACCCGAAGATTTGGCTTAACGGCTGTTGAAACATCGACAGACGATAATCAGACAACTGTAAACAGGCGGTCGGCAACGGTCACGTCCTCCGACGCGTGACCTGTTCCTCGAGCTTTCGCTTTACGATGGCTTCAAAATCTGTACTAGCTTGTGTGAAACGTGCTGATGTTTGCCTCAAACGCGGTTGATGTGCATGAACCGCTGTCAGCGGCGGCGTTCAAGACGATGCCCCGAATCCAGCTCTACTTTGCTAGAGGACACGCTAGGCAAACATGTCCGTAGCGACTTACAGCACGGTTCGACGCAAAGAGATGCTAGAAAAGAGGTTCACAGAGGTGCATACGGGCTAGAAATGAATGATCAACCTACCGTCGTATCCTGACAACCTGAGTATTATGCAAACCGCCTTCAGCCACGGCTCAATAGACGAGGTTGCCCTGGACCCCTCAATCCCCAGCATCTTTCAGACCCTAAGAAATCCATCGCTTCAAACACTGCGTAAAGATTGATATTGTGTGATCGGTCAAGCCGATATGACCAGCTCTCAAGTTTGCTCAGATTCTTCAAGCACAACTGGAACGAGAAGCGAAAACCAAATGGCCGCTGATCCAGGCTTTGTGGAGTAGGTGTCACAGTGGTCTTTTTAGAGCGGGTGGGGCACCACCACTGAAGAATTTGAATAGTAGGCAGGGAAATTATCCGATATTCAGACCCTGAGAACGTCAACCTGCCCACTGAGGGTTGTCGAAGGGTCTGTTTGAGGGTGTGTTGAAGTTGCAGCGCTGGCGCTGAACTAGAACATGATACACACGAATACCAAAGGGCTTAGGATTGCTGTAAACTGGGGCGGGGTGGTGTGTCGTTCAAACGGGAGAGCCAGCCAACAACAAAGTAGATGGTGTAAACAGTGCTTGAGAGTACCTGGGAACCTCGACATGAATCGGAACGTGAACACGTAGAATCGCATGTCGACGAAGGCTGAATGGAATGAAGAACTTTTGACCGACTGGTTGGATTAGATGGCCTCAGCTCGATGAAGCAATCCGTATGCACCCCGCGTTCGTAGAAAACAAAAGAGACTGTACGACAACGGAACTCGGCGACAAGCAAAACAAATGACCTGCACAATGCTCACATACGGCCCATTTTGCCGGTAAAATGCTTACTAGTTCTGAGTTTACTCGAGCGAGGGTCGACATGATCGATTTTCTGGTGGCTGGTTATATGTATGGCAGTAAGCACTGCATGCTTGCTGTCGACACCTGACTGTCGCTCTATTATTGTCGTCGTGGAAAATAACGTGATCTCAACCCTCGTCTTCCTCGTACTCGCTTTTTGATCCTCATGCAAAGCCTCCCATTCATAGACGCCACCTTCTTGAAATCACGCCAGCGGCTCAAATTTCCTCAACGACAGCGGCCGGATTCCCAACAGCAGGTCTAGCCTCTACATCGTCGTCCCTCTCCCTACTATTCCCCCGCTACTGCCTCGAATCTCACACTAACAGACACTGCTATCTCCTCTTTACCGGTAGCCGTGCGCTAAGTGTGCTAACTCCTGACTAACAGCCTGCATTGGCGCAATCTTAGCGCTTGTGGCTGCCATTGTGTCTCCATGTCAGGATAGCCGCTTTCCGCACCACTGAGCATGATGGTAAGCACACCTGCAAGGAATGCGGTGGTGGTGTGGAGAGGTGTGCGGCAGCCATTATCAGTTATCCTCAAAGATGGTGAAGCGAAGGACCACAGACTGTCGATGGCTGTGGCTGACGATGAAGGAGCGAAGATCGTACTGCTTTCGAGTGACGGATAGCTGCGGATAAGCGGAGATCCGTACGGATATAGTGATGTACTCCAGGGACTTCTGCGGGAAACCTAAATTGGACGTCTGAAGATTCGTAGCGGTGGTGCGGCCCTTGGAGAAGATGCTCGGTCGAGACTGGCGAGTATATCAGCGTTTAACCTTGATTAAGGCTTAGAGCTTGCCAAGCACTGTCATTTACTCGGACTGCTCGAGGCGGTCGTTGGCAGAACTATAATGGAGGTGTGGAGAACTTATCAAAGCTAAATACCGTAAATACGAGAAGTGGGGTCCTAAACATTGTTTACTAAAAGTATCTCTTGCGACGAGAATTGCTTTATCAGCATACGATCGTGGCTCACTGAAGCATCGGCGCCAATTGTCCAGCCAGCTTCCACTATATTGAGGAGTTTTCATGGTGGTGCGAATGTGGTGCGGCGGTTGTCCTAAAGAGGGGTGGTGAGGAGCCGAGAAGGTACCTACCAACAGGGATGAAATGTGCTTGGGGTGTGCTGCAGGACGCCACCTTTGGAGAACGTGAGGAGAGTATTTGGAGAACGTCTTCTTGTGCAACGATGAACTGTTGCCAAATATGGCAATCGGAAATGCTGTCTTTAGAACTCGAATCTCAGTTAGAAACAATTGGTAAATAGGTTTGATAGTGCACAGAAGTACTGTACATAGGCTCATCATCCACGAAACGGTGTCGTTAGGGCACCACGCTGAGAGGCGGCAGGCCAAGGGCAATCAACTGTAAAGTCTCAACACGACGCCACCATCTCGATGCTGCAAACGGCGAAGGTTTCCAGCTTCATTTGCGTCATCACACTCCTCCTGCAGCCGCCATCGCACCACTTTGTACGCCTTTTGTTCGTCCACTCATAAGGTGAGGTTAATGACGCTCAATGAAGCTTTTGTACAGTGCCAATCACACACAGTCGTTTCTGCTCCACAATTCATGTCAGCCTCTTCGACACTCTAAGCTTCTGCTATTTCTTTGCACCATTCCAAGTGGTAGCAGATAGGTTCCCCTCTTTCTCCGCTTCGTTGCTCCTCCATGTCGTCGATCCATCGAGATCAATGCTGGCCACCTTGCATGTTGTTGCTGTCTTCATATCAATATGCAGCACCTTGACGACGCCGAGGAAATGCAGAATAGTGGTGATTGGGACTGGGGGTCTCCAAGGACGATCAATGAGGTAGTCCGCAGCGGCTATCCTCAAATTTTCCGATTCGCAGTGTCAATCTGTCAATCTGTCAATCCGCAGTCACAGCCGCCCAACACGTTAGCAATACTTGACAGCCGCTGTCTTCGTACAGCGATGGTGCATTCGCGATGTCGGTTCAACGGCGTCGTTGAGCTCATTGCGCGATACCGTAAATTGGTCGTGACTTGTTTAAGGCGGCTCGTTGCTGGATGAGGATGAAGACGCATAGTAGGTGTGCTTGTACATTGCTGTAGTCTCAGTTGGGTTTATGATGGAAGCCACAATATCACAGATACATCGCCATGGTACTGTCATGGGATCCACTAGCATAGCTTTACTGCCTACGTACAACTTATTGGAGGAGGTTAAGTGTTCGCGCCACATGTACTGGGTACCTCCGTCCAGTAACATATTTGCAATGCACGCATGTACCGGTACTTCTTAGTGTGACACATAACCCCCCATAGGTTGTACTCCACCACAGCTGTTAGCTAACCTGCGCCTGGAACTTCAGATCGCGTTTCTCCCCAGAGTACTGCAGATAGGCACATCTTCCATTGTCCGCGCCAGCTCGCCTCCGCCTTCAAGCCAGCCTATATCCATCGCCCAGCCACACCATATCCTTTGGTGCCCTTAGTATTGCCATACCTTCACCGTCGGGCAACGATGAAGGCGAAAAACTTGCGAGTGTGTTCCAGCAAACTGAAATATCGCAGTGCCTGCAGTGGTAAAGTTGGCTGTACTTGTGTTTTTTGGAAGTCCCGTAGCTGCAGGCTCAGCTGGCGGCCGGCGGACGCCTCTGGGCGGGACGCCGAGCGCCGAGGCGCCAAGAGCGACCTGCAACATGACAAGCTTGGCTGCAAAGTAATGAGACGCTAGCAATAGTATTTAAGTAGCTTGGCAAAGGAATCTTACTCAAGCGATATGTCCAAGTACTTTCGGCCACGGCTACTACCCCGCGCCTCCTCGCCTCCTCCCCAGGTCTCTCTGCAAAGCTACCTCAGATTGGCTACGCATCGTCTCAACATGCCGCCAAAAATGGGAGAAGCGCTGAGCATGGTGAGGAGGCGGCAAGCTCCACTATCCTGGGGCGAAGATCCGGAACTTTTGAGGCCAGTCGATGCATTGGGCTTAAGGACTATCTCCGTGAGTGTGCTCAATCGAGATGTTGTGCATGAACTACCGCAGATACATCATGACGGGCTCGCAGGCCAAGGGAGATAACGTAGCTTGGACAAATTTAGTAGAGGTCTGGAACTACTGCCTTGAAACTAAAGTGATCTGGACGTACACGCTTAATCAACTTATGAATGCTTTATGAATGTAGAAGACTGTGGGCTTGATACGAAGCACACCTAAGGTATCGCCAGACTGGAAACTCGCGGCCAATTTGATAAATGGCAGACGAGAAGGGCAAGACGAAAGGCTGTGCGACTGGAAGCCGATTTTCAACCCGCGACTTACTACACAGCACAGCAGCTGTGCCACGGCTAGTGTTCTCTGTCGAGTTTATTGTCGGCTTCAAAGTACGTGGTAAAGTCTTGAATAATTTGCATGAACCGTGAGAAGTGGAAGGAGATAAACAGTACAGCGACAATCTGAGGCAATCTGGGACAATCTGAGAAGCGTACCATTGCCGACATGAAGAAATTGCCCAAGAGCTTCAAGTACAACCAAAACAATAGGCAGCAGAAAAGTATACAAATCCCAGGTACTCGTACGCGGTGAACAGTTGCAGGTTAACGACACTCTGTCGCGCGATGCCGTACCAGTACCTTTCCCCCCAGCACTCGACAAGTGACAAAGATACCTCTCTACCTCCAAAACCTTGCTAAAGAGATCTTCGCACCCTTTGTAGTCTCGGGGCCGCGTAGAGCTACACTACATACAAAGGTGGCACAACTTGCCAATCTCAGCACAATTTACAGAGACGTCTATCCGCATTTCATCGACACTCAAACTAGAAGATCATCTCTCGATCATCCCAACGGGATGCTGGCGGCAATGCGACCGCATTGAAGGGCGCAGCCGCCAAAGAAATACACGCTCGCCAAAGAAATACACGCTCGAGGTTGTCGGCGAGCAATGTCACGCTTCTCGTTGCAATCCGATGTTCTTTAGGTTTTGAGGTTCCTTTTCTCCGAGACTTTGGAACCAAGCTCAGCATGACAGTGACATCATCATTTCTTTTGCGCATTCGCATTCGCGCTGAGCTCATACGAGTAATTTGTGATACGCCACGCCAGTTACGCCACCATCAGCCGATATAGCGGTGAGCTTGTTCGCTGCAGAGCGAGCGCTGAGCGAGCCTAATCCATGCCACCTTACTCTTAACAGTTTGACAATGTTGGTCGTGGCCTCATATGGCACTCCGTTGAACGTGCACTCTGACCACCAAGTCCTCGAATAGCACGCGATCTCGAGATCGAAGCGAAGCAATCAAACAATCGCACGGCGTTTCACTTCCCCAGATTTCCCGGATTATGGGGAGATTATGGGGGAACGCCTGGGATTCTCCGCGAATCCCGAGGACTCTCGGTACTCGTAGAAGCAAGAAAGACACCAGGGAATATCTCGTGGTTGGCAGGTCGGCAGCAAGGGTGTCGTGCAACGGTGTCTCTACCCTGTTGGCTTCGAATCAGCTCGTCCGATGCTATGTGTTAACCAGTCGCATTGCGACGGCATTTCCTTTTACCTTGATCTTGATTTTTTTGGAGGTCAGGTGAGGTGTGGGATGCGTTGTCGCGTTCATCTTCCCACCACGAAGCAATGTCACCAGTCGCAGGGCATCCCAACGGCCAGCCTTTGCATGAGTACGTCGAAAATCCGGCACCTGACCTCATTCATCGCCGTCTTCTCCGAACAACGTCTCCGTGCAACGAAAGCAAGCTTTGTGCCGTATCCCCAACATCCACTTAAACAACTCCGCGGAATCCTCGGATCGATCACGACGCTCTTGACGACGATCATGCCATTCTTTCGTACTCAATAAGCTTTCCTCGCCATATTCCGGACCTCAGCTTCCACCCAATCCCTCAACTTTGATGACTTCTACGTCGTGCGTGCTTTGGAAGTTTCTCATCTGTGCTCTCAACATCCACAAACGGCACTGAAGTCAAATGTGACATCGTTCAACTAATCTCCGCCCTTAGGTTGACTGCTGCTAAAAGTAGCTAAAAAGTGCTAGACGTGATGATATCATTCCGTCACGCCAATCACTCGTTCCACCACCAACGCCAGCTAAATTGGCGCCGCTTAGTGGTCCCATGTTGGCAGTTCTGGACCTAGGAGCTTAGTCTCCAGCCCCTCCGCTAAATTTCGCTTTAGACTGTTTGTGCTTTCCACTTATGTCAGCGAAGTACGGGTCCGAAGGATGGCTTGAGGACACAGATGAGGGATTGCTCTATGCACAATCCATCTTATTCGTAAAACTTGGACGCTCCACTGACGCTGGCGCGCCTGCTGCATTTTGGTTTCGGTGGACATGACGGGGAAGGGGGGAAGGTGACGAAAGAAGAGGGCGCCCTGACGATCATCATTGCGACTGGCATTCCATTGTGGTGGGAGCGGCAGGGCTCTTCTTTCTTATTCTCATTGTTATGGGAGGGAGCCGGTTGTGCCGGTTGTGCCGGCCGGAGACAGCATTCCTTACTTCTCCCCGAATCTCGGTCGGTCGCTGCCGCCTCCTAATCGCACCATACCAACAGGCTTTGCGAGTCTTGCGAGTCGTGCGACTCGAGATCAGGCTTCTACTCAATTTGAGGCTCAGTCCTGCTCAGGACCGCGAAGCAGAAGGCCGCGAGTTTGATGTTTTCAGCGCTTGATCCTTCCCGACACGGGAAACCCAAATCCCATGCTACCATTCCCTGTTTTGCATCACACTAGCCTGCTCTATCCTTAGCCCAAGCTTGGCTCGATATTTGACACGCCAAGAGGGTCTGGATTGGATCGCCGTTTTGCCAGCTCAACCCGGCTTGCCAACACGGCTTGCTAGCACGGACGTGAGATAATCCGCTGTCACATTTACGCAGAGCTGGTGGGGAGATTTCCAACTCCGTGGAATCGCGCTCCACCAGGTCCACGAGAGCACGCCAGTTGACCCGTCAACGTGCTTCTGCTCCATCTGCTGCAGCACGATAAGAGCAAAGAGAGGAAATTTTGTGACAAGAGGGTACATACAGTAAGGAGAGGAGATGACGAAATGAGAAGTCGTAGCCTCCGGCGACGGGCCCTCGTGCTCGGTGATGGATGCTATGTGAGCTGTTTGTGCGTCGGCGAGCGAGCTCACCTCTACTGCGCAAACTCGTATCAAGAAAGAAGAGGTGAGATTTGGGTTATGAGAGATGGCGACCAGTGAAATTTCCTCGTGCGTTCGATGTGCGCTGCCAATCGGCATGCGGGGAGCGCGGAAAAGCCACGGTATCGCAAGCGCCATTTGTTAAGTGACAAGGCGCAACTGTGGCGAAAGTCGTCGTCCTCTACTCCGTAATATCATTCTCAAATGCCTTTTTTGCTGCTGAAACGGGGATACAACGTTCGAGTTTTCGTCACAGACGTTGAAGTTGTGATGCTGCCACTGTTGGTCTCATCCATTTGTGGTTTCTACGAATATGTTGTGCGACAGTCTCGCAAGCTCGAGGAGCGAGCGAGCATTCCACGTTTTGTCTCAGCGCCCTACGGCGCTCGATTGTGGCGTCGATGGTAACGCCAAGGCCTTCCTTTCCCTGGCAACTGTGAATGAGAACAAAACAATAACACGAAAACTAAAAAACCTGAATGAAGATGTGGATGCAAAAGCGAGATTTTACACATTGTAAAACGACTTCCCTGGTAAGCAAACTTTGGTGTTGTGTTTGGTACGGATCTGAGACTTCATGATCGGACCGCCGAATCCGGAGATCCCGAGAGCGAGAAAGTTGAAGTGCACAACTCGGAACGATGAGCTCGGGCTGCCGAATCGCGAAATCGCAGATTCTGTCTCAACGACGTTTAATCGGAACGATGATTACAACCTCATCGGCACACTCGTCGTCCTTTGACGGCTCCGTTAACTTCAACTCTGGATATCAGACAGAGGGGTGGGATTGAAAACTGATTAATAGCGTATAGTCGGGGAAGCAGATAACAGCGCAAATATAATAACAGCGCAAATATAGAAACAATCCTGCATATAGACTTTGGTCCCGTCCTGACACACAAGAAGTTCAGAAGTCTGGAGCGTTTGCTGTTAGCATGGCGCTATAAATCACACCACTTAAGCCATGGCGAACGCATGGCAAACCCTAAAGAGACGTCGCGGTCCGCCGTGCTGGATTAGTGGTACTCTAGTGGTAGAAGATGCACGCCGAGCCTCAAGACGTAAGGATGAGATCGCAATAAGCTCAATCAACGGATTTTGACATCTCAACCTGACACTCTTAACTTTAGTAAATCTTACGTAGTTAGGAGCGATGCAGTGGGTTATCGCAGCTGTTGTTCTTGCGGCTGGGAATTTCTGACGGCGCCATTGTGGGACTGGTTACAGAGCCTTTTATCGGCCTCCTCAAAGTCTCTGTAAGACGATGCTGGAGAGTTTATGTTTGGTTAGTCGCTGGTTAGAAACCCCACTTGCGCGCGTCTGGATGGTGACCACCATGCATGAACTACAGTATCTCCCTACGATCACAGCTTCTGCTGTAGCGCGCCGCTCAATGCGGCGACGCGCCCAATAGTGAGGAAAAGTGAGTGATGGGTGATGTTTCAGCAGTTTCTTTCGGTTTAGAGGAGGGTCCGCGGCGGAGGACAAGAGCTACCGACCGCGCGACGCCGAGGCGGACTTGAGAGGTAAGATGTGCTTCGTTAACATGTCAGTGAAACTTGAAATGTAGATTTGGAGATGTCCACGCTCGAGTCAGCGGCCGGCCGCAGCTTTATCAACGCTGTGTTTCCGAGGCCGAACGCTGAACGATAACTGAAATTTCTACTGTGGCATTTGAGATTTGTGCCATGTTGCCCATCAGCCGCTGGCGGTGCGTTGAGTAACGTTGTTATCGAGGTTTAGAGTGATGGCCATGCGACAGTGAGACAGGATGTCTCGCAATCCTCCGAGTTCGCAACCGCCATCTGAAGTGAGGCCGGAGTTTATTCTCGGCGACGGTAAGATACACATTGCCAATCGGCCGGAAGATCCGTGCCGTCTTCCTCTTCAAAGCATTTGGAGAGAGTCGTCGCACGAGAAGTAGAGATTGGGAAAGCCGACAAAAGATTGTCGGTGCAGTGAAGAGGTACTTGCGCGACGTCACGATCCTTATCTTGTACCTTCCAAAATCCGTATTAATTGTGCCGTACGCGGTCCACAGTGGACCGGTGTCAATGAGTAAGAGACCTGGAGAGAACCTGGAGACCCCAAAGTGGTGTTTTGGCGTGACTTGTCTCGTGTCATGGCAGTCTTGATGTGTAAGCGTGGTGGTGGGCCTGTTTGTGGACTCGTCATCCCCAATATCATGACTACTGCAGACAGCTCCTCCCCAGTTCGTGATGCCGCCAAAGAGGATTTTGTTTTTTTTGCATTGAGTGAGCCCAACTACCTGAAAGGCTGGGGCAGCGGGAGTGCCTTGAATGACACCTTTGTCGCCATGTCACTCACTAATGTCAAGTACAGGGACATGTTACAACGACAAGCGCCAAAGATAAAGTCGAATCCAACAATAACTTCGTTAACCCGTACAGGACTGATTAGGATAACGCCAGGCGTAATGAGCAGAAGTACCGGTACATGACAGATAAAGTCGAACGATAGATTGCCATGGCGAAAGGTTCCACAGCCGTCGAATGCAGCTATCAGCTAGATGCAGTGAAGATTGCCTCAGAGCAGGCTCCGATGTCGAGTCGCTTGCCCTCGTATCTCCAGTACAAGAAAAATCTTTGACAGGGCCAAGTCAAGATTCGTCCGTTCAGAGTGTCGCCTCCAATAGCGCCTTTGCTCTCTCTCCACCTGGTCCACAACTCCTCAGACCATGCACTTGTTCCCCACCTTGTAGGTCAGTGGGGCTTCATGTCCTTGGCGGCATTCTGGCTTTGTCTCCACTTTCAATCCGCATTTCCTGGTGCTCCGTTTCGTCCAAGCTCACCATTCCCTCCCACTCCTCCCACCAACTTTTGGCCTTTGTAGGAACCTTGCCCACCCTCTTAACCAGGATTAGCCACCGTAACCCTGCAACCCTGCAACCCTGCAACCCTGCGCCCCCATTCCTGACTGGCTATTCGCTCCAGAACGGCAGCCAAGAACGAAACCTGCCTTTTGGCAACACACCTTGCTCCTAAACTGCACCGATTGCCGTTGGCCACAAGAGAAAACCATACTTACACGCGGGCCTCCCACCGAACTGTTGCTTCCTCTCGCTTCCTCTCCTCTTCTTCACCCATATTCTCTAGGCCATTGCCAGCCTTTCATTGAACTAATTTATACTCCTGGCATCATCCATTGACTGTTAGTCAGTCCTGCCATTGACCTAGACGTTATTCCTGCTGTCCATTCAGACCCAGTGAAAACAAGACGTCATCAACAAATCACACCGCATTCGCCGCAACCGAGTCTACGGCAAACAACTTCGGCACTGTAGCCATCTTCAGCTTTGCTCTCTCCCATACAAGCTCGAGGAATAGTTATTCCAGTCGACAATCTCATTTCGATCTCTTATCTGGCACCTCTTGCCTGAACAGCTCGCCACACATCACCTCGACGTTAACTGGTTGAAGAGGGATAAAGGAACTGCCATCGCGCTTTCCTGTCCGGCTGTATCAAGAGTCTCGCACGTTAGCTGAAATACGCCGTGCCTGTTCTTTTGGAACGAGCGTTCCTTCCCAGTTTTTTCACCGAGCCTCGCGTCCATTTGAACAAAACTCGGCATTAGCTTGGTTGTTTAGGTGGAAAGGCTGTGCCTTTGAAAGCATCTCGTAAGTGCCATTCCTGAATAAACACAGCCCAACGCCCTTGAATCACAACGTCCGCGGTCGTTTGTCTTTATTTTTTTACCGACCGATCATACCCTGGATGCCTCACCTGCCTTTTCTTTCCCACGACTTCACTATATCTCTGCTTGTATATGGGACATCCTTTAGCTGACTTGGAGTGGTTCTCCACTCAGACTATAGGTCGACCCAGAGCCGCAATCCTTTATAGCATTCAACACTCCATGCAGATTGCTGCCGTTGTGTGAATCTTTTCGACAAACCTCGCCGATCAGAAGTTGCACGACATCCTATAACTTCACGACCTATATCCAGTGTCTATTATACCACCGAACGAATGCCTTACACACCGCCCACCGCGCGGTCGCCGGCTACCTCTCAGACGTCGTCTCCAACACTCAGCAGGAGGTCGTCGCTGCTCCCAGGACAGCCCATGATCACATCACCAAACGGCCAAAGGCCAGAAATCCCACGATCGACTTCATATCTCACACGGCATCGTCGGACGCCGTCACTCAAGACACAACAGGTGGTGAACAACACACACGAGTCTGAGCTGACGCCGCCCAGCACGGCCGAGGGCGATGCTGTCTCTAGCTTGCACGCGAGTGCCAGTCTTCGCAAGTCTCCACCACCTATAACTGACGCATCCCAGATGCCAAGTGGAGCCGTTCTATCACCGCCCGAGTCAGTGCAAAATTCGAGCGATGAGGAGGAAGAGAAGGAGCGAGGGAGGCAAATGCAGAAGTTGGCAGAACTGCAGGCCGCCATCCGGACCATTGGACAGCACCGTGAGTCTTCCCCGATTGAAACCCCAGAAAGAGCAAAAAACAGTGATAGGCTCAAAGAACGATCTTTACTGATTGGCCCAGCTTTGACGTTGGATATGCCGAAATGCGTTGTTGCTCAAGCGCAGGAAGTGGTCGAGAAAGCCACCTGCCTTTTGTCTCCGAACGCTCGGAAAATATCTCACACTAGGTCAAACACCGATTCGTCATTGTTCGACGTCAGACGTAGGAAGGGCGATTCACCGCTTTCTGACTCGGAAGATGAGACCGACAGTTCTGAAAGCGATTCGAGGAAGCCGCCTATGCTGAGGAAGAAATCGGGAGAGCTTGTTCGTCCAGCACTTCGTCCCTCATCGAGAAGACGTCCATCTAGTATGCCAGGTACACCGACATTTTCAAAAGCGGTCCACTTTGACTCCCATCTCGAGCACGTCCGTCACTTCCTTCAAGTTGACCGCCCACTGGCCGTTAGTGCCGGCTCGTCACCTGTCGAGTCCCATCAGTCGGATACCGAGTTTCCGTTTAGTGACGAGGACTCCTCCAGCCAAGGACGGTCTCCGCCCTACGAGTGGGAAATCATCGTCGCCAACTTCCCTCCAGAGACCTACGAGAGGCTTCAATTGCCCGTTCGTGTCGAAAGGGTTTTCCTGTCCACAGACAACAAGACTTTGATCGGATCTATCGCTGCCGCCAACTTGGCTTTCTCAAAGACCGTCATTGCTCGCTTTACCCTCGACTACTGGAAGACCACATCCGAGGTCGTCGCTGAGTACACGAATGACGTCCGCCGCAAGAAGCTCAACGATGGCTACGATCGCTTCAACTTTACCATCAAGCTCGCCGACCTCGCGAACCTCGAGGCCAAGACCATGTTCTTCTGTGTCAAGTACGCCGTCAACGGTGTCGAGTACTGGGATAACAACAATGGAACCAACTTTCAAGTTGACTTCCGTAAGAATATGAAGCCAATTAATGGCAAGAGAGGTTATATTGGAGCATCGAACCGCCAGGCCAACGGCCTCCCAAGAAGTAGCAAGAAGTCGCCAACCACCGCTCGTCCACCTGTGCCGACCTTTGATGACTTTACCGACGGATTCGAGGAGGACCGTGCCTTCCAGTACCCGTACGCCAAGAACAACCACGAGTTCTTGGAGGGAGCTGGTAGAATTAAGGGTGTGCGCTCCGAGGTCAACTTGGATAGATTCAAGAAGAAGGCGCCCAACCCACACGGACAGGCATTCTCGAACCGCTATGACTTCAGCGCCTCCCTCAATGCCGCCATTCAAGCTGCCAACTCTACCCTTGGTGATCGCAGTGGCATCACAATAAAGAGCCCATCGCCAAAGAAATCCCCAACCAGCGTTCCAGCTGCGCCGGCACCAAAGGCAGAGCCAGCTCCACCAGCATCCGTCACGTCCAACAACCTCAAGCCTGCCCTTACCAATGTCCGCATATCGGGAGCCGATTCTCCACAACGTGTCGGAACAGAACAGCCACATCTGGCTTCTCAGTCTTACAACGAGCTTCTTGACAAATACTGCTTTGTACGTCAACGACCTCTTCCTCGACCGCCGTTCGAAACTAACACTTTGTTCTAGTTCGGATCAGCCAAGGGTTCTCCACAACTCAAGGACGGCACCATCAACAAAGGCCCAGGAGGTTACGATGGCAGCAACGATGAATACATTTTGGAATCCGAGACTTCGTCCCCAGAAGGCCACTCCCCGCTCATGATGCAGACCATCAACCGCCCGCTCCCAAACAGGTCCAAGTCGGACTTGACGAACCGTTCGACTTCGCCAGCGCCAATGACTGGCTTTCCAACGGGTACGTCTCCGATGCATCCCTACAACAGGCGTGGAGGTGGCTCCATGTTTGATGGAGGGCATGTGCCGAAGGCTATTCGAGGCTAAATTTTGGATCAGGCTCCTCTCCGATCAGTTCCCCGTTAGCGTCCCCGCTGCGATCGCCGACCGTCCGTTCGTGAAGATGATATCCCGGAGCTTATTCGGTAGTTTACTGGGTGAGGAAGATGACAAAACCTACTCGACGAGGTGGTCCTCCAGGATCGACCGATAGGTCGGTACTAGGCGGATTCAAGACGAGTACGACGAACGACATGACACGAGACCAAGACGAGACGAGCATTTTCCGCATTTCTTCACGATACCTGACAGCATGGGGAGGCATATGGTTTACTTTGCTGCATTTTTGAGCGAGGGGAACAATCGACAGAAACACAACCAACATAGATGGCGGAACGGAATATTTCGGATAACTTCTTTCAACAAACATTGGCGACCAGCATTCCGGATTGCGGAGCTGCGTTAAATCATTTGCGACGGCGTTTTCCATCATAATTCGTAAGGACTGGGGATGGGTGGAGTTTATTTTGCGGTTTACGTTTTTTCTTTTAGGTTGTTCGAGTCGGCAGTTTCCTAGCATGCGGGACATCACACCAGAGCAAATCAGATTGATCGCAACTTAGCGTGTTTTTGTGTGCTTGGAAATGAGATACGGCTGAATGATGACGACGAGAAGGGATTTGACCTATAAAAGTCGTTGCATGGGGTTTGCGAATGCGCTTTACGTTTTTAAGAGGGGCATCAAGGATCACAGAACGATAATTTGAAGTCCGGCGTAGCGCTGACGACATGGCTGGGGCGGAGATACCGTATGAAGCGAGAAGGGAAGGAAAGTTGAAATTGTATTTATTGAGATGACCAATTCACCACCGTTGGCATTATGCATAAGCACCGTCTTGAAGGTTGAGATTGGTTGCCATGAGTGTGGATAGCGAAGCGAATTGAACTCACTTCTTTCTCTACAGCCGTCTTATGTTTTTCGGTGACTGTCTTGCTGTAAACTTCGTGAAGAACGTTTTGATCGACTAGCTGCCCAACTTACAAAAATCGCAATTAACTTCTCAAAGAAATTTCGGGTGTATTAAATGGTTAACTACTAATTCTAAACTGCGGAATTGCTCTTGCACAGAGCTATGGGACGCACCAACCGATTAGTATTATACTTCCGACCTCATGCCACTAATTCGTACTTGTACTCTTAAGGGTACGCAGAGCTCTAATCACTGTCCCGCCAACGACTAGACCTGTCGACCGAATTTATGTCTCGGTTCTTTCACACGCGAGGAGCCTGCATCAGGTTCGCAATGGTTTGAGGTCGTCGTTGATTTTAGATTTGCGTAATTTGGGCGGCGGCTGGGACGCCCTCACTCTCATAGCTCTTGTCGAAGGATAAATCGAAGAGGTTACCATGATCCGGCTCGAGGTGGAGGTGGAAGGAGGTAGACTCGAGGCCGGTACCCGAGGGAGTCGGAGCCGTCAGTATGAGATATTTGGACTGAGAATTGGTAGAAGTGAAGTCGATACGGCGGCCCTCCGCAATCCGACCACGTGCTACCTTGTAAAACCCCATCCCTCCTCCACCAGGACTCCCAGAGCGAGGACACCAAGCGCCTGTATTCCGGTCCTTTTCGGGCTTTATACCGAAAACGACGGACCCACCTTGATCCACAATCCGTACTCGCGATCTCTGATAAGCGGCCAAGGTTTCTATTCTGTCTCGCGTAAGCAAGGAACCAGTCGTAGCGTTGAGCATCGCCTGCCTGCTCACATGACATGCTGAAAGCAAAGGTGATGGTAGGCCCTTGAAGCAACACACATAGGGACCTAAGATGCGGATGAGCAAGGTGTGGACTTTCCATTGCTCGGCTACTAGCTGCCAAATGAGGCGTTGGAGATGGGTTGGGGCCTATAAGAAGGGGTTGAATGTGGTTATTGGTAAGGGCGCTGTTGGGTTGTGGGGTGGAGCTGGTGAGGATATATTGGCTTGGCGAGTGCTCGTGTGATACTGAAACTCCCCTTCCCCAGCCTTCGCATAGCCACCTGTCGGTGAAAGGAGACAGGTCTATAATGGTGCCTTGTTCTGCATCTCATATGAGACGCTGCAGCCATTCGATGCATCTGCGGCACTACTTGGTTGGTATCTGCTGAATTTCTGAGTCAAGCACTTGTCGGACCAATTCTTCGATCGCATGTTCCCAGATCTCGAGCTGTAGTACAACTGGTAGGTCTGAAAAACGATGGAAGCTCTTGTATTTTCTCTCGTATTCTGCCAGTTCCGCTTCTTCAGCACCCTGCCTGCGAGCTCCAACGGCCATGACGGTTGCGGAGCATACAAGTTGATAGTAAGTAGAGTCTTTCGTATGCTGTAAAGTCGACCTAGAAGTCTGTAGGTCAACCTGTTTACCAGAAGAGGAACGTTATAGCCTTGTTTTCAAACCTCTTTCTTTCTACAAGTCATGAACTGGAACTCTCCATGTGGTTCTGACCTCCGTCGCAAAGGAAAAAACAAACGATCGCGCTTCCACGGCATTCCTGCGCTCTTGAACCGGGAATCTCGAGCTCACTGGGCAGCAGAGGAAAGGAATAGAATAATGGTTCATTCAAATTACTAAAATTGTCAATCGGTTGCACCGATCCATGTGAACATACTTCCAGTTTCCTGGTTGTTATCTGCGTCATGCGTGTCCCGATTAGATCGGAGACGGAAGATAACCGCCCTAAGCGCCATTACACTAGCGTCCACTACCAGGCCGATACGCCATCTATGCATCTACACCAACGCCATGCTTATGAGGAAGTATAAAGCATTAACTGAGGACTACGCCACTCGACGAAGCTTGCGTCACTTGAAGGGCGCTTAGACGTCCTCAAACTCCATGTCCTCCTCGCTCTCTTCATCATCCTCCTTCTTCACTTCTGGAGTGGGAGGCTCAATTTTGACCTTCTTCCTGTCTGGCGCCTCGTCGCCGGTATCTGCTGTGCTCACAGGTGTACTATTCCTGCTCGCATCCGCACTCTTCAGCGCACTTGGTAAGGTGCTCGGTGTGCCGCTCGGCGTACCAGCTTTCGAGGCATCAGCAGTTGCAGCAGCAGGCACATCCTCAAACTCGCCCTCCTCGTCATCAGTCTCAAACTCCTCTTCGGCCTCAATCTCAGCCTCTCTTGCTTGCTCGGCCTTAAGCTGGGCAAAGTAGTCGTCGATTGCTGCGCCTTCGCCTGCGGATGGTGTGGTGACAATATTCTTCTTATCTTCCTTCTCCTCCTTGAGTCCCGGGAAGAGCTTGTTGGCTGCCGGTCCAGCTTCGTGTACGATCTTCTCACCGGTAATAGTAGAATGCGTGAAATGCTCCGGCAAAGCGTTTTGCGCCAGGTACGCAGAGCGCTTAGCAGCCGCCTCAGCCTTATCCTCCTCCGTCGGTCCCTCACCAGAAGTAAGCTCGATTGCAATGCTCGTCGGACCAGTATTTGTCAATCCCTTAACCGCCGTTGGACGATCCAGACCTTCATGGATCGGCGCCGTCGCATTAGCCGGGTTAAGCAACTCATCCCTATACACCGGCTTCGCCCTCGCATAAGCAACCTCAAACACATTGTCCGGGATAGCAACCTGATCAATCTTCGGCAACAAGTTTGTGATAAATCTGAACTGCGCATTGAGCCTCGTTGACTGCTCATGTCCTCCTTGATCCCCCTCTTCGTTTGGAACTAATGGAAAATTACATTTGTGGCAGAGGAAGCCGTGCGTGAAGTCGACTTTGTCCAGCACTTCGAGTTGTGTCCATTCGGATTTGCAGCGGTTGCATTTGTATTCTTTGCGCTCTTCTTTGGGGATTGTATTGCCTTGGACGGCTTTATCGATAGTGTAGACGCGCCATTTTATGGCGTCGATTGTGGCGCGGTAGTCGATGTAGTAGTATGTGCGGTTTATCGGACGTTGTTGGCCTTCTTTAGTTTCTGGACGGGTGTGTCTAGGCAAACAGGTTAGCCATTGGGCTCAAGACCGTGGAGTGGTTAGAAAACATACACTTGAAGGTAGCGGTCCTCGCGCAGCTTTCCGCACAGCTTGTGAAGCTCTTTTACGTTCATGCCCATGAGATAAGCCATATCATCGTCGCGGAGCCTGGTACATCTGTCAACATTACTGAAGCCACTCGCGACATCAAGAGACATACACTGAGTGAATGATGAGGGCGTCAATAACCAAGATATGCTTCGTGTCGTAGAACGTACGCATTGTAGTGCGAACGAGAGTCTGAGCGAGATCCATTGTGTGTGAGATTAGGCGCTTTATTTGTCGCGTGCAAACTCTTCTCGGTTGCAATTATTCGCGATAGTAGCAATAGACAGTGGTTCTGGATTGCGAATGCTCTCGACCACGAAGCTAGAGCCTTGCGGGTAGGTGCAGTTACGTTGTTGTCAGGGATGTGCTTGAATTGAGACTACGAAAGGTGTGTTTAAAAATAGGATAATAGAGAGTGATAGCGATCTTCTGAATATTTGAACCAAGTTTTCTTTTGGCTGAGTTCGGTGCTATATGGTTGTAAAGTGTTGGGCAGAAAGTGGTTGTCCTGCCAGGACAAGGCTGACAGTGTCATGTCTTGGCACGACGTTTTTAGCGGCGGGAGCGGTTTTAGACGCGCCTTAGCTCGGAAATTTGGGGATGCGCCGCGCCTAAAAAGTTGATGGAGAGGATAATTCCGACCATGCAACTTGCTAGAATATTCACAAAATGGCCGACAACAATACCACGCCAGGCCCAAGCGCTAGTGTCACTCCGGCTAATGACAATGCCCCTGCACCAGCAACCACTGGCGATGCAAAGCCAATGGACGCGCGCGATCAGCGCAACCGCCAAGGTGGCAGAGGCCGTGGAGGCAGAGGGAGGGGTCGCGGGGGCCGTGGTAATTCGCAACTGGGTCGGGGTTCGAGGGATTCCCAAGAAGAAGGACAAAAGAAGGGTCGCGGAGAGAGAGGCCGGGCGGAATGGGCGTACGTAAATGAGAATTTAGAGTTGTTTTAAAGACACTAACTAAGAAAAGTGCCAATCCAGTAGATAAGCGCAAGAGAAATGACGAGCAGCAAGAACGCAAGAGACAGAAGATTGAAGCCGGGGAGATTGAGCCTTCGCCGTATACCGCTGAGGAGATTGCTGCTGAGGCCAGAAAGCCAAAGCACAAGGTCGCTGTTATGATAGGTTACGCTGGAACTGGATACAAGGGGATGCAGATTAATGATAAGGAGAAGACCATTGAAGGAGACTTGTTCAAGGCATTTGTTGAGGCTGGAGCTATCTCCAAGGCCAACGCTGATGACCCAAAAAAGTCGTCGCTTGTCCGTTGCGCCAGAACCGATAAGGGTGTCCACGCTGCAGGAAACGTTATCTCTCTGAAGCTTATTATTGAGGATCCGGAGGTCGTTCCTAAGATCAATGCCGCCCTTCCAGCACAGATTCGCGTCTGGGGTATCCAGAGAACCAATGCTGCCTTCTCTTGTTACCAGGCTGTCGACTCTAGATGGTATGAGTACCTGATTCCGACCCATTCCTTCCTCCCACCACACCCACAGTCTTTCCTCGGGAAGAAGCTTGTGGAGTCCGCTGAGCAGGAAGGTGTTATCGAACCATACAAGGCTAGCCAGGCAGATGTCGCAAATTTCTGGGAGGAGACGGAGGAGAAGCACATCAAGCCAATCCTTGAGAAGCTGGAGCCGGAGCTGAGAGAGCAGGTCTTGGCCGCTCTTCATGCTGAGGAGACCTCCGAACCAGTAGATGAGGACAAGAAGAAGGCTGATGAGGATGCCGCAGACGATAAGAAGGATGCTGAGGAGAAGGCCAGAGCCGAGGCAGAGGTTAAGCCAGAGGTTGTTGAGCCATTCGTTAAGACTGCGGACGTCGTTATGGAAGATACCCCAGCTGCTGCTGCTCCAGGTGCCGAGGTCAAGACCGAGAAGATACAAATGGACGAGCCGGTACCAGCGAAGGAGCGCAAGCCACTTTCGCTATTCGAGCTTGCCATGAAAGAGATCAAGGCTGCATACATCACTGCCAAAAAGGCTTATCGCATCTCTACTACCCGTCGCGAGCGCGTCCAGGCCGCTCTTCACGAGTATGTTGGTACCAAGAACTTCCACAATTACACTATCCAGAAGCCATTCAAGGACCCATCTGCCAAGCGCCACATCAAGTCGTTCGAGGTCAACCCAACTCATGTGTATGTCAACGATACCGAGTGGTTGAGTTTGAAGGTCCACGGACAGAGTTTCATGATGCACCAGATCAGAAAGATGGTCGCCATGGCCACACTGGTCGTCAGATGCGGTACCTCGATCGAGAGAGTCGAGCAGAGCTACGGCGAGAAGAAGGTATCTATTCCAAAGGCACCAGGACTTGGTCTCTTATTGGAGAGACCTGTCTTTGACTCCTGGAATGTCAAGGCTGTGGAGGAGTACAAGAGAGATCCAATTGTCTTCGGCAACTACGAGAAGGAGATGCAGGAGTTCAAGCAGAAGGAGATCTACGAGCGCATCTACAGAGAGGAGGAGAAGGATAACCAGTTCCATGTCTTCTTCCAGCACATCGACCACTATAAGTCGGACTTCTTCCTCTGGGTTACCGCCGCTGGTATCCGGGCTGCTAGACAACCACTCGGGAAGGGCGAGGTGATGAAAGCAAACAAGGCAGTCTTGGCCGAAGTCGGTCTCGATTCCGAGGTTGTTGCCCCCAGAGATGTCGTGGAGTAGTTGGAATATATATCTGTAAGTGTAAAGAAAGTAAATGAAACCACTTGAGAACATATCCAGCATCTACCTGTTTAGCTTTTCTGTTAAACCTGACTGCAGTGGTTTCGGATGCTCGAGTGTATTATTATGTAGATGACCTCAAGTACGAGATTGAGGAAGCTACGGACTCTTTCGCCTATGGTTGCTGGCTGAGGTCATTTTCTGCGTGGTACCATGGTTTCTGAACCGCCATCTCTTGCTAACCGGTTAGCTGATCCCTGTTGCCCCACGAAACTTCATAAGGGTCACGATGCAGGCACTACCACACCCGGCACGGTGGTGCGGCGGAAGCATTACTGCCTAACTATATCAACAACTCGACCGTTCGACGATTCGAGTCCCCAGCACAGAGGGTTGTGGGGAGGACACAACCCACTACCGCCCCCCACAATCGTTAATAGAAAGATGCCTAGTAAAGATAAAAAGACAAGACGAGGAAAAAAAGATAAGACCCAAAAAGACAACAAATGGCCAGTAGACTGAAACCATGAAGTAGTCTTCTGTAGGTGTAGATTACTGAGAGTTTTGCTTCGACATCTACAAATGTCGACGGCTTATCTCTATTTTTGAGGTTGGCCCCTGCCGATGGCGACATTAATATTGAGTTTCAGCTGCATTTGGCATAAAGCCGCCACTTCATCTCTGCGTGGGTTGAGTTTCCAGATAAATTGGTGAGGTTTCGGAGTTCGCGATCCCGACCAGGGTGTTTCGACTTGAGCCAACCCTTCCATCGCAACCATCGCAACGTCATAACGATTGCCCTATCCCACGTCTTCACACCACATCCTCGACGCTTTGTTGCTTCAACATATGGGTTATTGAATTATTATGACCAAGTTGAAATAAGATGCTTATATGACTACATGTTTGATAGGAATTATGGATCACTTTAGAAGGTCATCCAAGCTATTGTTTTAATCCATTACATTCATGCGCTTGCCATAATTGCTGCACACTTATACTATCTTTCGCTTGTTCAGCCATGTTCTCGAGCAGGACCACACCTACTGCGCCGATCGCGATTACAACACCTTTGGCTTTCGCCCAGGTCTCGGTGGCCTCGCAAACGCCTTCTTAACCTCAACCTTTGGTTTCTCCTCCTCGAAATCACCAAGAGCCAAATCACTCGGCTCACTCTCCTCAATTTTCTTTGCAATCTTGAGACCTGCTTCTTGTTCGGCGAAGATCTGGACATTGCCCTTTGAGGTGGCATGGATCATCTTATCCTGGAATGGCTTGGTGGCGGAAGGACAAGTGTATACCAAGAAAATGGAGCCGTCGGCGTGGCGGAAGAAGGAGAAGCGTGGCTCGTTGGGCGAGAGTGCTGATGGGAGGGATGCGAGATCGGTGCTTGAGGTAGAGGCCAGCTCTGTGACGCCATTTGTGATCTTCAATTGCACAAGGTTGTCGCCGTCGGTACCGTTGAGCGCCTTCAGCGCTTCCTTGGCTTGCTCCGATACTTTCACCTCGACTGCACTTCCACCGACATGGCTCTTGCGAGCGCTCATGCCGGCGCCTTCCTCCTCCTCCTTCCGCTTGACCTCGCCCAGCACCGTCTCCTCCTCAGTCAATGGAGGAGCCATAGTGAGGTGTTTCTCATGTGCCTCCCATCCCTCCTTAGTTAACTCCCAAGCTTTGCCGACATCGAGCTTCTCTTCAAATCTCTCGATGCCCAAGTCGCGCACGAGTCTCATGGTCGTGGATCCAAAGAGAAATTTATTGGAAACCTGTGCCGCCATTGGCACATATATTATGGCGATGAAGCCGTTTGCAGTATCATCGCGGCGGAGGAAGATGTATAGCGCCTCGTCCGGCTTGATGTGTGGTGCGAGAACGGAGAGGTTATCGTAAAAGTTAGACGATTCTGCTGGAAGAGTCTTGACAGGGACGACAGCTTCAGACTCGATGGTGGCTAAGAGGGCGAATTGGCTGTTATCAGACACGAAGCCATTGAAGGCCTCCTGGAGTTCGCGGGAAGCTACGTCAACAGATTAGCCTTTGTCCTAGCGGTAAAGCGAGATTAAAGCCAAGATTTGTACCTGTTATGCCAGACTGCATGTTGATACTATATATGTTACTTTTGGAAATGTGGTCAGAATTGCAGATAGGCGAGCTTCCAAGGTTGCTCGATGTTGTCGGGCTAAGCGCCGACGCGCGCTAGGAGAGGGGTAGCTTACCCGCATGAGCGGGGCAGTTCGACGGTGCATAACCCCTGTCGTTTCATCGTCAATGCCATCCACCACCTTGACAACTTTGACGTGCTGCCACTTTAGAAGCGCCGACAAGGAGAAAATTATACAAGCGCCATCACGATGGCGGCAGCTGCACAAGTGTCTATGACAGAGCTTCTGGGTAAGCGGGAAATTTCTTCTCTTTCGATGTAAAAGGTCCACCAAACATGACGCACGACGGCGGCAGCAAAATGTGCAAACAGCTTGAGTTTTGAAGGGCACCAATGACACCAATGAGGTTGGACACATCGGTACTTGGCGTCTGGCCATAACCTTTCAAAATGTTAAAAACATTTAGGTGCTCCCAAGCTACGCTCGGTAATGCTGGACGTTGGACAATCTGACATATTATTGTCTAACCTGTGCTGGGCCTTAATGCGGCATTGACGAGAGGATGATCAACTAACTCTTAACGTAATTTTAGAGCGCCAGCAGAAGCTTGTCGAAGAACTTGCAAACCGTTATCGCAATATTGTCGTGCTCGCAGCTGATGCCGAGGACGACGTTACCGCGCAATTAGCTGCCACAACTACGCTGCAAATAAACGTCGAGACACAAGCATTGGTAAGTGGATCTGATTGTTGAGTCAGAGTCTGCACACTTGGTTGTTAATGTGCCACTACGTAATGGCACCTGTAGGAACCTACTAACTATAATCACAGATCCATACCGCCGAAGACTTCCTCTCTTTCACTCGCCAACTCAAGGAGCTCTGGCTCTTCGGTACCGTTGGTGGTCTTGAAGATGGCGAGGGGGAGGCTCCGATGGAGAAGAATGCCACTCTGGTTGGGGAGATGATCGAGAAGATGATCGAGATGACCCACGCACGTGAGGGCGGACTTTCCACCAGGAATGATCAGAAGAAGGAGAGGAGTGTCCTTGCGAGTGGGCCAGCAACCAACAGTACGGAGTCCGCAGCAAGTGTTGCTAACACTGGCATTGACTCTAACGCAGCTGGTGCGGCTGCGGCAGCATCTGAGCTTCGCTAGAATTGACGGCCTCTATTAATGGCGTACAGTTGTACAAGAAAGAACCATCGGGGCACATGGCGTTGGGTCGAGAATATAGAGATGTTCCAGGGGGGGGGGAGGAGTTATTCTTGATCGGGTATCGTGGTGTCATTGTTAGCAGAAGAATTCTATTTACAGCAACTGGAAATATGGGCAGCGGACTTAGCTGAACGCCGTACGACATAGACGTACTCGCATAGAGAAAACGGATGAATGTAAACAAATGTCTTGCTGGCGACAATTATGACCATGCCAGGGGGACTATTTCATGCGGTCTAGAGCAAGTTTCCAGATCAACCAGTCAGAACTTTCGAAGCAGTTAATTCAGACTTCGAGCCTTCTGCAGGAGCGCAAAACCTATCACTTGTAACCTAGATTTTTGTTCGATCAAGCCAAGATTTGATTCCAAGTACAATTTTTTATTCAGCCGTTTGATATCCGACAGCAGACAAGCTCATTTCGCTCGGTATGAGCCGCACCCTTGGCCTTTCGCCCTGTCGACCTTCAGCCTCCTTCATCCTAAGATTGCATCATCCCCAAATTTTCCGAAACCTCATGTTAATGTTGAAGCATATTTTGATATTTCTGGTAGCGCAATCGGGTCGATAAATTGATATTGTTAGGCCATATTTGCCCCCATCAAGCGTATGAACCCTTGTCGTCGTCGCTGCGACGGATTTGGTCATCGGGGGGTGTTACTAATGGTGCCACAGGACACAACGTAGGCAAGGCTGCCGTTTAACTGAGTTCGAATATGGATTATCAGGCCCTATTGCTTTGATAGACTGAAGGTGTGCCAGCACCCAGCTCACAATAGCTATATCTAACGTCCTCCCAGCATATCGTCATCTGAGTCATACCGTCCTGACCAAACTAACCAAGATGTGCTGGCTGGTGAAGACCTTCTGCATCCAGTGCCAGCGCTGGGCCGAAGTCGTAGACAGGTGTCCAAAATTTGCCACCAATTATCCACCCGGCATGCCATGCTATGGCCCTAATGTCGTCTTCTTTTTCCAGACCGCGCACATCAAGACTGTCTACAACGGCCTCTGCCCTTTGCACAAACAGGTTGACGAGCTTGCTGGTATCATGCAGAGTATGGACATGATGGGTGCTGCTGAGGAGAAGAAGAGACAGGTGCAGAAGAAGATGAATGAGCTTGAGGCTGCGCTGGAGAAGATGAATGTCAATGGCTCCGACGAAGCACAACAGTGAGAGATTTCAGCTATGAATGGAGGCGCAGAGCGGGACCTTGTCGACATATTGAGCAAGAATGATGTGGTATAAGGGCTACTCTACAGGAATTGGTTCGCGAGTGGAAAGACCACGTGTCAGAAATACCCGAGAGTAAAAGCTTTCTTGAGAGTTCTTGGCCTCTGTAGCAGTTCAACGCGCTTTGGCTTACTCGCCACGCTTTCACAGCGGCGAGCCATCGAACTACACCTCGAGCTTGTCAGCGTAGGCGTTGAGCTACGAAACGTAAACTAAGACTCTGAACTTGGACATGCAGTACATCAATCAATTGGCACTTGTATGATCTGTATCGTTGGCTACTGCACCGGTGGTCAGCAGGCAGTTTATAGCAGCGTACCGAGTACAAGTTGCCTGGGATGGTTTCCCCTAATTTAATCCAAGGCTCATATTTTCCGCCCGCAGCGTCCGCCAACGATTTCTGGAGAGCACTGCAGAGCGACACACGATCGCTCGCCGGACAACTAAGCAGTGGCGTCGCTCGAGCAAAATTACCAGAAATACTACAACAAGAGCAGCTCGTCCCAAATTGTTGCTGGCATTTACCTTTATTTTCGTGCCAAATTCTTCCTCCTCAACTCTACCAACCTGCCAACAACCTCCACCTGCCCATCAATCCCCTGTCCATACCCCCTCGCGAACCAATAACTCTCTTCCGCGACGAATGACCACTCATAATCCAACGTCCTCCCACCCCCATCAGTCCACCCATTCCTCTCAGCCTCTAACCTGGCGCTCCTGACCCAATCCCAGTACATCTCTAATAAGCATTCTTCGGCGTATAGGTCTAGGAAGCCGGTTTTGTAGGTTAAGATACGGAAGAGGGAGTGTTGGGTTCGGCCTTGAATTCTTTCTGCAGCGCGTCGAGGACGGAGAAGGATGTGTAGCTGAATTGTGGAGGTTCGTGGTAGAACCCTGTTATGAAGCCGTCGTTGTCCTTCCAGGATGACTGAGGCGGGTTCTTAGGAGCGATTGGTGGCTCCGTTGTGGTTTCTGCTTTATTGGGCGCTGGGTGCTCTGCTGGCGTTGAGGTAAATGGGCGACCTATCTTCACGTCTTCCGGGCTTCTCTTACAGTTGTCATCTTGAGCTGCCAACAGAGGTGACCCCTGGCTCGATGCATCGCTTACTTCCCCCTCCCGCGTGAACGCGGCGGATCCGCAGACGTGAAGGATATAGTATTGCTTCGAATTTGGATAGGACTGATCAACCAATGATTGAAGATGGAGTTTCGGTGCATTGGTACGTCGATGCTAAATCAATGAGGATTTGCCACAGCAGTCTTTCTCTAAGTAGGCCGTTGCCTGTGCCAGTTAAGCAGTCGTGCTTCATAAAAATGTTTGATCTGCTGAGAATTATTAAACCAATGTTTAGAAGATTTATGAAACTCAGAAAATTATGGCACTGTCGATGAGGCAATATGGTTTCACCTGTGCAAAGGTGCTGTGATATCGGCTGCATGGCTGCATGATGCATGGCCTGGCGCAAACCGAAGAACAGGGCGCTTAATAGGCAAACATCTTTGCAGTCGATAAGGGATTAGCAAACTTCACTGCCTCTGGAGTGTAAACATTATACCGTATTGGCATGCCCTCATCCCCCCAGATCAGTGAACTACGATCGTAACGAAGGCACGAGACGAAGCAGTTCGTGCGTTTGGGCCAGCTCGCTGAGCATCATACAGCTTTACACGCTTTCAAAAAGTTCTTTTATTCATCAGCCGTCACCGATCTACCACTGACTACGAATCCGCATCCAAAGAAATCATACACGTCTCTCGTCCGACGCCCACATCCTGCTTCATGTACAAGAAACAGCTTCAAAACGCCACCCTAGCACGGTGAGATATCGCTCCATCTCACGGCTATATACCCCTTCCAACGCCAGCGATCAGGTATCCACAATTACACAAGAAACACAAAAGGGTCGCAAGAGAGATCCATGACTAGCACTCACGACTAGCACTTGCTCAAGGCTCAAGGCTCAAGGCTCAAGGCTCAAAGCTCGTAGACTCCCCACGCCTAGTCACTGATCCTCTTACTCTTCTTTGCCGTCCCGATATGCGTATTATGCACCTTCGTCGCAAACTTCAGGGACGTCAAAGTCTCCTTGAGATGCGCCTCAAGCGGGGACACCATAACGAACATCAGCGTTTTGCTGTTGCCGCCGAGGGAGTATTGGAGGAGGTATGTCAACTGCTTACTGTTAGCTAATACACTTACTCATCCAGAAGGACCAAGACTTTCGCCCCTCTTAAAATTTGCTTACCTTGGAGTTCCTGTAAGGAATATGCGCGCCCTCCTTCCCAGTCCCCAGCGCACCAATCACATCCCCAAGACAGGAGAGCGACTTATTAATATTCTGCGTCTCCTTCATTCTGTCGCCCTCAGCGCCGGACTGCTTCAGACGCTCAGAACCCGCCAAATCGACAAGATTCAAAGTACCCTCAGAGATATCTCCAGTGGTGCTATTTTTGCCTACCAGCTTGAGGATGAACACCGAGTGCGATCTAGACGATCTCTCATTCGATTTCGTCGCCGCAACCGACCGGTTCTTATCCGCCCTCTCCAGAATGCCATTCACAGCATTCGCGCTATCCAGCTCCACAGTCTTAAGGTTGGTAACTGTAGTAGTCTTACGCTTCTCATCATGTCGAATCTCATGCTTTGTCTTATCCATATCTCTCGGCGCACCAAGCAAGTCATGGATCTCCTCGTTGTAGACTTCCACGAAGCTTCCTTCCATGGTGTACTCCCATCCCTTCTCCCGCAGGGACTCCGCCTTTTCGTAAATCATGTGTGTGGCGCGTGGAATCATGCCGTCGGCGCTGGACATGGTGTGCGTCTTTCCTGCTCCGGTCTGTCCATAAGCGAAGATACAGACGTTGTAACCGTCCAAGGCACTCTGCACCATCTGAGAAATCTCAGCAAAGACATCCTCATTCATGTTACTTGGGCCGAAGACCCTGTCGAAGCTGAAGGCGTTCGTCTTTCTCGAAATGGTGCCGAGTGATGATTTCTCCTCTGGACCCACGAGCTCCAACTCCTTGGACTCCTTGTCCAGATCTGGGTATTCGAGGGTTGCGATCTTCTCGTCTCTCGTTGGTGGACGTACACGACACATGACGCGGATGTTGCCCTTGAGCTCCTGAACCTGGTTGAAGAGAATACGGCGCAGAGTTTCTTCGTGGATAAGCTTTGCCTTCGACTCCCTGGTTGCCTCGAGTGCGTCGTGCAGTTGTTGCTCCATGAGAGCGAAGCGATCGGATTGTGCTTCGCTGCCCGATTCGAGGAATTGGATGCGGTCTTGTAATGAGAGAACCTTGCTCTCAAGTGTGACGACTGTTGATGAGGAGGTCGTAAGCGCGTTTTGAACGCTGGCTCTGACGTCCTTTTCTCTAGTCAACTCCAGTGTCACGTTCTCCAGTCGCCTTATCAGATTCTGAATCTCCTGGTCTTTGTTGCCAACCGCCGCATCAAGGTCCTGCTCCTGTGCTGCGAGTTGTGCCTTCACTTCCTGCACTTCTTGTGCCTTCTTGCGCTCCTCTTCTTCCAGAAGCTGCCTTGCTTGCCGCTGAAGCTCCTCGATATCTGAGCGATGCCTCTGCTTCAGGCGCTCCATCTCGTCGACCGCATCTCTTTGGTATGCTCTCTTCATTCTTTCCACCTCTTCTCTCATCCCATTCTTCAGCTGATTAACCTCTCTGTGGTGATCGTGCATGGCGTCGTCGAATTTTCGTCGTGTATTTCTGAGATCGTCATCTGCTGCTGCCTGTACGCTCGACAGCCTATGTCTCGAGCCGTCGATTTCCGCTTGCTGTGAAACGACTTGTTGATCCAGAATGGCAACTCTGCTATCCAATGCTGCACACCTAGTTTCCAAGGACGAGCTCTTGCTTTCTAATTCCAAGCCTGCTCATTTGTCAGCTTGCATAGCATCATGGAGACAAGGACACTTACATCTTATCTTGTAATGATTGATCATCTCCTCCTGTCCCTGGCTGGCGAGGTTACTCGACTCAATCGTGCCCTGCAACTTCTTGTACATTGATTCCATCTCATCCATTCGTGCATCTACATCCCAAGCTTGAAAGCCCTTAATATTAGACTCTTTCGTTAAAAACGCTGGCAGAGAAACATCCGCAGTGGAACCAGACAAAACAGATTTAGGATGCCTAGAGGGAGTTTCCGGTGCCGGAGTGGCACCTGTAACAAAAGGATCCGGGACCGCAACAGGAATCTTGGATGGAGTCTTTGGACAGACAGGCAGCTTTGCCGTTTTGTCATCAAAGCTCGTAGTACTACTAGTATTTCCTCGGCTCCTTACTACGGGAGCGGGTGGTCCCATATTGGAACTGGCCTTCGATTTGCCGACATCTGAGGATTCGGACGGGCTCCGGTAAAGAGAGGTTCCAAGGTTAAGTCCATTGATTTGCGTAGAAATAGAGACTTCTCGGGAGGGCTTCCTTGGAGGTGCGAACATGCCCATATCTAAGGCTTTGCTCGGCGAACGCTGCTTGCGTATGGTTAAACTGGATCCATAGTCTCTCGATCCAACATAATCTCTTGAAGCAAAAGTCGCAGATGAATATTTGGGTATACCTTGGCGCTTTCCTTCTCCGTCTTCACGGTCTGCCATTGATGTTGCGGGTCGTTTCACTGCCGCTCCTGGGCGGACCGACTGGCCCATGGAGGTTTGTGATCGTCCGTACGTCGACTGTGCGCGGGCGTGTCCGACGCTTTGGCCATAGTTGCTGCTGCTGTTTGAAGTATTGCGAGTTGAGCCAGAGGTTGTTGTGATTCTTGAGGATCTGGAAGATGTGCTGGAGGTGCCGGATGTGATGCGCCCACCGACGAGTGATGTGCCTTTGACTGTCCCCGTGCCACGAATTTGTGGTCGCTGGAGATTGGATTTGGTTGCGCCCGCTCTGTCGACGAGAGAGATGCGCTCTGCTGGCACTGGTCTTATAGTTCCCGTAGCTGCTTTCGGCATTAGCCCTGCGCTTGTCGTCGTCTTCGTTGTCGGGAATTTCGTACTGCCTGCAGGCTTACTTCCCGCTGTAAACCCTGGTGCTGGAAGTTTCGTGTTTGTGAACATTTCGGTAACATCTTTAAGACCTCCTCCTGGAATTGGAAGATTGCTAGCTGGTGCAGGCAACTTGCTCTTCATCGTGGTCTTCTAGAGTCAGCTCTCTACTCCAATGCGCCTTGTTTACCCAATCCAGCTCGAACGCGGGCGCAACTCACAGAAGGCACCGGATTGTCCATGGTGCGTAATGTTAAAACAACAGAGCTATATAACAATATATCCCATAGTATGGGCCTCTGTGATGAAATTGGCTGCAGCGTATTAGCGATTTAGCAATGTGGTTTTGCGGTAGTTTGTCGTTGGTGTTTCTGGCGGTCCTGATTGAGCTGGCTATCGTGATTCGTGGCCCGGACGTCTGTAAATACGGTCGAGTAAACAATGCGACTCAGCCTTGCATATGAGGCACGGTTGCAGTGAGGCTACCTCTACCAAACGACTTTCAAAGAGCTACTGTACGATCACAAGCTAAAAGCTGAGAATTGTGCTTGGGCTGTATTTGGCAGTCAGGACGTCTTCTGCGCTTCTTCTTTTCTACTTATTGAGCTAGCTTACTTCAGTCGTTTGCTGTGTACACGAAGAAGTTTTCCTGTTTGCGGGCTTCGTCACAGTACCTCACTGAATCAACCTCGCCCCCAAGGCGCATTTCTGTGCCTTGTACCTCTTCTGAGTGATACAACCACAGGCACAGGAACAGTTTCAAGCCACAACACCACGATGGAGAAGTACTCCCAATATCGCGATCGCGGTAGGCCACTATCTATGTCATTATGGTAGCGCATAGCCTAACCTGTTCCCAGGCTCTGGCATCGCACCCTTCCTCCCACATACTACTCCCTCGCCGACTCTCTACCTCCCAGTCCACATATTCCTGTTCGTGCTCAAAGCGCCATTATTTCTCGCCGTTACGCTTGCATATTTCTTGTTCCTTCAGTTCCTTCCCTTGGGAAGCTTGCTCAAAAAGGCCTTACTATGGGCAATCCTTGGCCTCCCAGGCATATGGTGGATAGATCTCCAAATCGACGGCGTCAAGAAGGGCAACCTAGCCCGCGAACAACAGCGTCTCCCCCAACCCGGCTCCGTAATAGCATCCTCATTTACATCCCCAATCGACGCCCTCTACCTCGCCGCAATATTTGATCCGATCTTCGTCGTCTCATACCCACACACCCGCCTCGTGCGCCGCATCTCCCTCTTGCAGGCTATGATGCGCGCGCTCTCCTCCCCCGAACTCCAACCGCCTAAAGACTCCAACCTCACGGGCCTGGCAAAGCTACTACATAGATACCCAAATCGCGTAACTGTCATCTTCCCCGAATGCACGACCACGAATGGGCGTGGCATCCTGCCTCTCTCACCATGTCTGTTATCAGCACCTGAATCTACCAAATTATTTCCGGTCAATCTGAGATACACACCACCAGATATTACAACGCCGATACCGGGGGATTATATGGGATTCTTCTGGAGATTGTTGGGACAACAAACTCATTGCATACGTGTGCGCATTGCGGAGGCGACCACGAACGATAGTGCTGTTACGTTGCAGGGCGAGGTTGTGGAGAAAGATAGGTATTTGGAGAATCTGATACAGAGCATTGGGGAGAAACAGACGGTGGTTGGGAGGAATGGCGTGGAGAGCACGGCGAAGCCGAATGATAGTGAACAGAAGGTGCTGGACCGTGTGGGTGAGGCTTTGGCGAGACTGGGAAGGGTCAAGAGAGTTGCCTTGACGATCGAAGATAAGGCGGTTTTCGTTAAGGCTTGGACCAAGAAGTAGAGGTGGAAGAGGATGTTAATGATGGTGATGGATTGTACATACATGGAGCGAAATAGCGGGCGTTACTTTTCGAGGCGTTGTGATCTTTAGTAATATACCCGGAAGAGGGACTTCTCCGTCTCCACTCACACGTAAGGCAACACTACCATCCGTCAAGGGACCGCGGCGATAACAGCCTTAACCAGAGTTGCTGGCAGTACATTCAGACTGACGGCATTTCCCTTGTCGCTATCCTTGAGGCGCATCTGTCTTCAGTCAATGCGGATCTTGTCTAGCTTTGATCGCCCGGCCAAACACGAAAGCGAACCAACTTTACCACTAGTGGTACAGCTGGCGCATACTCGTTGTTATTGTTCTTTTTTTGGTAATGGAGAGAAGATGGTACTCTAGGCTTTGATGGCGGAGGGTTTTGTATCTCCACTACTGCTGTGTTGGACTCTAGGCATCCGTGGAAACTCGTTGACTTCGAACTCAAATAACTCCCTTGATTCCCGGTCTAGCACAACTGAATAGAAAGGGCCACTCTTGTATTTTCTATTGCCTGCCTTTCAGTGTGGTTCCTTGGTCTTGCGGTCGCAGTGGGATACTAAGCTGCTGATAGCAGCAGCGAGCCAAGAATGTCAAACCGTCATGTGAGCAACCAACATAGCGTTTAGACTTTGGTTTCTGATTGTTGAGTTCATCTCGGTTAGCCATGGGTGGCGGTTTGTGAGAAAAGCAGAACTGGGCGTTTCCATATCCAGGCTTGAATTAAATCTTTTACTGCTGAGGAAAAGAAAGTTCGGACTGCTGTAGGCTCTTTGTATATGTATGTCTTCGGGTGATGAACGAACTTAGAATGCACACTGCGGGGTATTAGTCCAGGAGCAGTGGCAGCACACATAATGGTGTGCTTGTATCTCACTCTCTAAACTTAATGCGGCTCAGCGTCCAAGTTGGGCCTTGCTTCATTAAGGGCGTCTTTGTAGTTGTAACGAAGCCAAGCAGTCTCGATGAAATAGGCGCCGGGAGATTATCTTGCTTCTGGGAGTAGAAAGAAAAGAGGCCATTTCTTCATGGCTTATGTGCTTTGATCCTTGAGGAGTTGGACAAAGCTAATTGATGCCGCTTTGCTCTGTTTGTTTAGCTGAGCGAGTACTCCGTGGTGCTCTCCTCTAAAGTGTGCAAAACTCTCTCGTGAACGAGAGCAGCTGGAGTTATAGCTATAGGCATAAATGCCGGTGATGGGGCGTCAAGACTCCTCAAACGGCAGCTCCTGAGGCTCCGGATGGAGTGTGGATACTCGTAGACGCGTAGCTGCACGGAGTGATCACGGCTTCGGAGATGAGACCCTCGAGCTTTTCCGTGAGCTCCATGAAGATTTGCAGGGATAGTGTAGATTTCTGGGGATTCAAATCAAAAGGGCCAGGAAGAAGCATGGATCATCCGTTTGTTTACATGGAGACGAGAATGATAAGAGGGGCTTCAAATGTTGAAAGTGGAGGTCTTTGCGGGGTGTTAACCATGGTGTTTCACGGATGGACCCGTTTGGTGCTTCTAGAGCTTCTGGCACTTCTATGTCAGGCCGTCAATACAGAGTCTCTTTAGCTAGACGATAGAGTTTATGAAGGGTCATGGTATTTTCATACTCTAGATTGTCAATTTAGACGCATTGAGCACATGACCAAACGCAATAATCCGGGGAAGCTCTAGCCTCAGTTACAAGCTTCTTGGCTGAGCATAGCGTCGTTACACCCTTGCTGGTGTTAGGGCTTACATAAGGGTGACCAGGCCGGAGCTGCCCTGCCAATGGAAGGCCCATGAGTGTGCCACCAGGGATGCTTTAGCCGTGGGTGTCTACAACGTCTCTTTCTTGTCTGTTTTCGACCGTGCTGTCGTCTCCCAATAATCCAATTCCATCAAGTGATGCACGAAATGAGCTCAGAGAAAATAAGAGACTCAGGAACATATTCTGTTTAAAAGGAACAAGAAAACCGTGGTTACATCTACGCTGCAAGGTGACGAAGCAGAAGTAACGTTGTCTGCAATCTCAGGTCCATAACCGCTTCGCAACTGGGCTTAGTTTGAGTGGCCGTCCCCATTTCATCATTGCTTAACCCGATCCAGTCTCCATCATCATCCCACTTAAATCGCCCACGAGGTTGGCCCACTCGCTCGGACTAACCACAAGCCTCGCCGACACGCAAGCGCTGGAGCAACAAGGACAAACAGACACTCCTCGCCTTGCTTCGTCTTCATTTCTACTTCACTCTTCATTATCGTCGCCCATTCACATACTTTCGTCCCGTACATGCAGTTGCGACGAAGTACTCACTTCTGCATCCTGGATATACTATAATGCGCTTGTCATAAGCAGCGATAGCACTGCGCGATACCCTCTCATCTTCTGATAAGCTTGCAGCATACCAGATTACAGCCTCCATTATCACCGTCGCCACCACACAATCCGTCGCAATGGCTATCCTCGTGGACCTCGACTCGGACAACGAGCACGACGAAAAAGACGCTCATAACCCACCCAATAAAAACAGCGAATCATACTACATGAACAGCATAAACGCCGCCAGCGCCGGCCATAACGCCAGCATGCCGCTTTCAAGCACACCGAAACCTGTGTGGGAATCGAGCACAATCGCACCAAGTCCGCCCGCACCAGCAATGTTGCAGCGCCAGAATACAGACATTCTCATGCCTCTCGATATTGCGCAGCATAGGCACTTCTCATCTGGAACAACGACGCCGCATAGCGCGACTGCTGGGCTGAAGATAAGAACAGACCTTAACGCCGTAACAGGCTCCCACAGCAACTCGAGGCCCGGAAGTGGTGGAAGCGACGTTTCAGAAACACAATTCGGCTCCCAACCGATTAATATTGGCGGGGTCAAGCGCACACCGTCGATCAAGCAAGTCCTAGCAGAAGGCAGCTTGTCAAGATCTTACAGCGGCAGCACACCAAACTCTTTACTCTCGAGCCCGCAGCTCAATGCGCTGCCGGATATTACGCCTCTGCCTTCGCCAATAATGGGCAATGGGTCACCGGGCCTATGGACGAGAAGAGGCAGCCAGGCAAGGAGAATAAGCAAGCCACGGAGTATAGAATTCACCAATATTTCTGCGGATGAGATAAGCAAATGTGTTCAGTCCGGCGCATTGCACGATGCTATTGTCAATCACAAGAGGCGCCAGTACCATGGCCTTCAGTTGACTTCCGAGGATGCCACAAATGGCAGCCACAGCAACAACTTGAGAGGTGCAGGGGAAGCAAACAAGGACAACTATGCGAAAGGCCACGGCAGAAACAGAAGTCAGTCAGAATACCACGCTGGACCAATAATCGTTGCAAAGCCGAGAAACCAGACAGTTAGCGGGACGCATGCAAACGATCCTACGATTCTTGAGCTTGAAGCGGAGGAGAAGGAGAAGGAGAAGTGCCACATGCGCCGGGAGCCACGTCTTGCTGCCCAAAGAGGGATTGCGTCGATAGACAAGCCGCCTACTCCGCCGAGCAGCAGGACAAGCAGGAAAGAAGAGGAAAGCGACAGTGATACATCAGCTACTGGAGCACGGGCTTTTGTCAGAGCGGAGAAGAGAGATAGACAAAGAGATCGGAACACGTACTTTGACGCTTATACTTTAACCGACAACAAAAAAAGACGTTGGAGAGCTCTGAAGCCGCTTGGAGAGGGCACTTTTAGCAAAGTTATCTTGGCTACGAGTCAGTTGGACAATGAGGATAATAGGATAGATGAGGAGTCTGCGTTGGTTGAGACTACAAGCATTGCGGCAGAGCCAGAAATGGATAGAAAAAAGTTGGTCGCTATCAAGATTTGTGAGCATGGACCGAAGGGAGGAGCCAATGAGGAGCGTGTGAGGTTGCAGCTGAAACGCGAGCTGGAACTTATGAAGGAGCTGCATCATCCGTCGCTTATCAATTTGAGAGCGTTTAATGAGGAGGAAACGAGGATGTTGCTGGTGCTTGGGTATTGTCCTGGAGGGGATTTGTTTGATATTGCCTCGGAGAGATCGGATCTGCTTAGGGCGCCGCTTTTGAAGAGGATGTTTGCCGAGACTGTTACGGCGCTCAAATATCTGCATGATAGGGGCATCGTTCATCGAGATGTCAAACTTGAGAGTAAGCACTCCTATTCCCATCTCATCCTGGTTTTTTAGCTAATCGGTTAAAGACGTCTTGGTCAACCTACCGCCCCCCGAGCTCGTAAAACCACATGACTGGACAGCTTACCCACACCCCGTCATCACGCTCACCGATCTCGGCCTGGCACGTATGGTTACACCAGGCGAGAAGCTGACTACAAGATGTGGATCCGACGACTATGCAGCACCAGAAGTCATCATGGGACAGCCTTACGACGGCCGTGAAGTCGACGCATGGTCGCTCGGCGTCCTGCTTTATACATTACTTGAGCTCCGTTTGCCTTTCGATCCATTACCAGGGGCTCAAGAGGCACATAGACAGCGCTCAAGAACGAGTCATCGCGTTGCTAGGGTGGAATGGAGATGGGTCAAGTACGCCGGAGAGGATGGAGACCACGAAGGCGACTTCGCTATGTTTGCGAAAGCAGGTCTGGATGGTCCAAGAGAGGTGGTCGAAAGACTTTTGCGAAGAGCAAGAAGCAGATGGACGATCGACAAACTTGCAGAGTTGGATTGGGTAAAAGCAACGATACCTGAAGGAGGGCTGCAGTATAGAGAGGAGGAACATGCTGAGGTTGTGGGTGGTGATGTGGTAGAGGAAGAGGCAGTTGAAGGCGCGGCAGTGGCTTAATGTTCTGGATACCTTTAGGGTTATTTTCGTTTGATTACTTTTAAGGTGATGTAGGGTGGAGTTCGGGATTTGCTTTAGGGACAAGATGTGATATCCGAGATTGGACAGGACTCGCTGAAGTGGATATTAATGATGGTTGGATGAGGCATGACAGGAAGTCTGGATAGAGTGAAGGAGACCTCGAGATAGAGGACTGACACACATAGGTGTATATACTCCTAAACAGCGATTGCAGAGCATGATTGAAAACCGGAGATTGATGAGTTTATAAATGAGACGAGCAGAGCACGGGAGACACAGATTGGATGGTGATATGAGGTGTCCATAGCGTGGATATTAGCCCATATTCTATGAAGAAACGTCTACATTAGCTTCATCCACACTCTGTCCCTCACGAGCAGAGATTAGTAGAATAAAGAAACTCATTAAATATCTCACAAACTGTTCACGGCCTGCGAAATCGGCCAAATGTGTCATCACGAAGTTACCCCAGATTTAGCTGCCAAGCCTCAAAGTTCGATTGGCCAATCATGCCTCGGCAGTTTGTACTCAGCGTGCCGTACCCCGGAGTATTGTTCCTCCAATGTGCCCGAATTCGGGGACGGGGACAACCACAAAAGTTGCTGGACAACCGCGACGCATCATCTTTCATTTCTTTCAATTATACCAGTCTACAGTCCTTTCTCTACGACAAAGTCCACTGAAACTCAAGTAACGAAATCAGAAGCTTTATAAACGAAGGTAGCGAGGGAAGATAGGCCAAAGAGCCGTATTTGAAGCACCATGCTTTCTCAGATGAGAGCGAGAGCTTCGGCCTCTGCCATGAAGTCGGCGAAGACCTTCTACACTGCGTATGTTTGCCAACCTGTTAACTGCACCCTCCGTCGCTGCATCCCTACGCGTCAACAATTCAAGCTTTAAATACTGATATAACCACAGGCGTTCTCTTTACACCTCCCACCCACTCCGCCAAGCAACCCCAAAAGATGACTCCGAGCTCAACAGCGTCTCAAGGACAATCACACAGCCAAAGGCGCAAGGAGCAGCACAAGCTATGCTCTACGCCACCGGCGTCACCGAGGAGGGATTGAACAAAGCCCAAGTCGGCATCTCCTCAGTCTGGTACTCGGGCAACCCCTGCAACATGCACCTTCTCGACCTCAACCACCGCGTGCGCGAGGGCGTCGAGCGCGCAGGCCTCATCGGCATGCAATTCAACACTGTGGGCGTCTCGGACGCGATATCCATGGGCACGATCGGGATGAGATATTCCCTGCAGTCTAGAGATTTGATCGCGGATTCTATTGAGACGGTGATGGGCGGCCAGTGGTACGATGCTAATATCTCGATCCCGGGGTGCGATAAGAACATGCCGGGTGTCATAATGGCCATGGGTCGCGTCAACAGACCATCGTTGATGGTTTACGGAGGAACTATCAAACCTGGATGCTCGAAGACGCAGGGGAATATCGATATTGATATCGTCTCTGCTTTCCAAGCATACGGACAATTCATCACCGGCGAGATCACCGAGGAGGTCCGCTCCGATATTATCAGAAACGCCTGCCCAGGTGGCGGTGCCTGCGGCGGCATGTACACCGCAAACACCATGGCGACCGCCATTGAAGTTATGGGTATGACGCTCCCGGGCTCGTCTTCTAACCCTGCGGAGAGCAAAGCGAAGTATATGGAATGTCTTGCTGCTGGCGGCGCAATCAAGAACCTGCTTAAGGAGGACATCAGGCCCCGCGATATCTTGACGAGACAGGCTTTCGAGAACGCAATGATTCTCGTCAACATCACCGGTGGCTCGACAAACGCGGTTCTACACCTTATCGCCATAGCTGATTCCGTCGGCGTTAAGTTGACCATCGACGACTTCCAGCGCGTCTCGGACAACACCCCATTCCTCGCCAACCTCAAGCCATCCGGCCAATACGTCATGGCCGACTTGCACCAGATCGGTGGTACCCCGTCACTTCTCAAGTTCCTCCTCAAGGAGGGCATCATCGATGGAAGCGGTATCACAGTCACCGGCAAAACTTTGGCGCAGAACTTGGAGAACGTCCCAGATTTCCCATCCGACCAAACCATTATCCGTCCATTGACTAACCCGATTAAGGAGACGGGCCACATCCAGATTCTTCGCGGTTCTCTCGCACCAGGTGGATCCGTGGGCAAGATTACCGGAAAGGAGGGATTGAGATTCGCTGGAAAGGCGAAGGTCTACGACGCCGAGGATGACTTTATCCATGCGCTTGAGCTCGGAGAGATTAGGAAGGGGGAGAAGACCGTTGTTGTCATTCGCTATGAGGGACCAAAGGGTGGGCCGGGCATGCCGGAGATGTTGAAGCCTTCTTCTGCTATTATGGGAGCGGGTCTTGGGAAGGACGTCGCATTAATTACCGACGGACGTTTCTCTGGAGGATCTCACGGATTTTTGATCGGACACGTTGTCCCTGAGGCTATGGAGGGCGGACCTATCGGTCTTGTTAGGAACGGAGACGAGATCGTTATCGATGCTGAGACTAAGGAGATGAACTTGTTGGTTTCAGAGTCCGAGATGGCGGAGAGGAGGAAGACTTGGGTTCAGCCGGAGCCAAGATACAAGAAGGGTACTTTGGCGAAGTACGCCAGGTGCGTCAGCAACGCATCCTTGGGATGTATCACTGATGGTGCTATTGAGGGTTAAACTGCATGACACATCATCTGTGTAAGAGAGATATATGATGGTGGTATAGTAATCAGGCGAATAGGAGTTTATATCAGGAGGGAAAACACTTGCACTAGATTTGTTAGAGAGAATTTTAAGAAAGTCTGGAAGCTCTGATTCGTGGTATATGCTTCATTCTATATACCACTCCTCATGCCACCATTCTAAGACTGTCCCAGTATGCTCCTTGCCGGGTGCTACCTATTCCTGCCGCGGAGCCTGCGCAAAACTGCACATGGCAAAGGTACCGCCGAGCTTGAGCTGCGGCCAGTGGCTGCGATGCTGTTAAAGTATGACGGGATGTGGTGCTATTGCTAATTAGTTAGTGCCTGTACATCTCAATTGCGATATCAATTTCGGGAAACGCTTACAGTATACATGTGCTTTGCCCCGTGGCCTGCGTATGCCGTTTTGTATGATTGGATACAGGGGAGCTCTGCTAAGTAGTTAGCGCCTGCACATCTCGATTTCGATATCAATTATGTGAACGCTTACAATCTACCACTGCGTGTCACAGCCTCCGCCTGATCGGCCATATCATCGATCTCCGAGTTCATTGCTCAATCCTCGCCATCATCCTCTCAAGACAAGCATTCACGACCTCCTCGTCCTCAGCTGCATTTCTTGCCAACTCCTCCTGGCGAAGAATGGCGTGGGCGACATCCCTGAGAACCACACTTCTAAAGCTCAGATGAACAGTGCATCCTCCTCTTGAACCAGAAAAGAGGGGTAGGGCATGCGATACATGTCCTGGGCGTAGTTCCATGCTAGGTCGAGATGCCAGCTGTAGATGGTGAGATGGGTATGTGCGCATCGTGGAGCACGTGGAAGGAGTTGTGCTGCTTGTTATAGTGTCCCAATGGAGGGTTCGCTGGCTGGTGTTGGTCGTGTACTTCCATATGGTGGACGGACTGGTGGTGGAAGGACTGGTGGTGCTGATTATGGTTTCAATTTGGAAGGTGAAGTAGTTGGTCTTGCATCGACTGGAAGAGCTGTTGTTGCTGATTGCAGTACTACATCTGAGGGGTTCCTAGCTCGTATTGATCATTTATCGGACTTGCCATGTTATCCGATTGCCTGCTACGGCCCAGATATGGTGGAATTCTCGCCCTCCCAGCTGTCTTTAATTCTTCAGCCTCCTTTGCCTTTCTATCCTTTGTGTAGCACTTGTGGCACTATGGCTCTACCTCGGTCCTCTAGTTATGTCGACACTTGTGCCAACGTTTTGGTTGCATTGCACCGCATCTCTAGAAAGGACCAGTTCCAGGTTTCTACTTTGTAGCCCAGTCGTTGTGATGGCACACATGGCACCATTGCCTTCCATATGCTGGCACCTCTTCTTCGTATAGGTGACAGTGGTATTGTTTGCTGCCGGTTGTGCCGCAGACGCGGCAGGGACCAAGTGCTTTGCTGCCAGAACGGGATTTCAGCTTAAGTCGCTGGTCGGTTCGGCGGTTCTGTACTTCATAGAGGTCTGACGGTGATTGCAATTCGGCTCATGAGTTGTTCTCATGAGCTATATGATACATTGATAAACGTGGCGTGATCGCTGGCGGCTGGCGATTCCCTGATGCATCCGACGTACTGAGCTGCAAAGGCGATGCGTTTTGTGCCTCGTCTCTCAGCTTCTGCCTTTTGCTTTCTGCCTTCTGCCTTTCTCGTAGCATGCACAGCACCATTGGTGCCCATCATCTTTGTTTAATTGCTTGTACCAACGTAAACTCCCCGTGTTTCCGCATTGAGTACATGGCCCTGTGAGCTTCTGTGTCTCGACTCCAAGCTTCTGCCTCTTATCTACATCAGAACATTGGGGGCACGTTTGACGTCCATGGAGATGCGCATCCTCATCATGCAAATGCCAATACCGGCGTGAGCTTTGCGTTCTTCCGCAGTGCGATCATGGTCCGGTTGCTTTTCCTGAAGGGTTTTGTTGTGCAGTATCAGGCGCGTTAGAATCACTTTCGTCATCCGACATCTTGAATGGAATTTTAAAGTATAGTATTGAAAGTGGTTATCCGGTTGACAGATGTTTCTGGTGGTGGTGTAATGCCCCAATCGCGTCGTGTTGTCGTGGGAACCCTCGTGACTAAGTGAAGTTGTAGCTTGTAGCTTGCGTGGCACATGTGCCGACGTTATTACGTGCCCCAACAGTACGCCAAGCCTTCTACCGACGAAACTCCTTTTTGGCGACTGTGATCCATGGATGGGTCAGAACCAATCAATTTATCTGCCAACTCGCCAATACTCGTCTCTCTTTTAATTCTTTCTCTGTATACTTGCGAGATTCTATATTTATGCTGCAAGTCTCCAAACTCGGAAAGCTCTCCCTCCAGTTCTTTCCCAAAAGCTCAGCAATCTCCTTGGCCGCCTGCTCAATTGTCGGAAGCAACATCAAGTCGCTCAGGTCGACACCGTGCTCTGCATCCTCAGGGATGCGACCTGTCTCATAATTATAGGCACTATAATGAAAGCTACTCAGCTGTGGGAAGGACTTGATAAGCCGCGATAGGAAGTCACTTGCGACCTGGCTGCTATACGCTTCACATATGCTCAGCGAGGAATAATCCATGGCGTAGTCGCGCAGTAGAGAACGTCGACATCATCGCTCAAGTGGGAGATTGGGGGCCTTCGGGCCGTGAAAATGGCGACCTTGTTATAAGTGTTCGAAGCCTATCATTGAACGGCGGCTTCTATACTCAAGACCGACGAAAATTATTTTAACGACTTCTGAGATGCTCTCCGAAACTCGAGGGTTTCCAATATAAAATTTGCGGCTTCGGCGAAGATGGCGAGACCCCAAAGGTATATCATGCCATGAACCTGCGATGATTGTTGTTATGCCGTGCCATCACTGCCTTCCTAACTCTGTAACGTTCGAAGGATTGAATGTTGTGCTCATTCGGGATTGAGTGCCATCCGCAAGTGAACTTTATTATTTCGTAAAACGCTTTCGTAAATGGTGTGTACGCGATGGCTGCGAAGTGTCGTTCGTGCTGTTCAGTGGGGTTGGAGGACCTTCAGATAGGCGACGGGGTAGCTTAGAACTGCCTAATGCGGATAGTTCTGGGGTGCAACAGTATGACGGCGGGATACGGTGACCAACGATAGCTAGCAGCTTTGGACCTATGTCGGTGTAGAGGATGTTGTCGTCGGCTTTTACCAGCGTTGCCTCGATAATCTTCCAAAGCAGTCCGAACCCCTGACCATACCACTTCCCATCGGTTCTTCCGCTTTCTTGGGCTTCCGGTGACGTCGGAGAGGGCCCGTAGCACTGCGAATCATTGGCGCGCACCGCCGAAATCGATAATCTGCTTAATTACGTCCAAAAGTGGCCGGGGTTCTCTTGGGACCCACACTAGCGCCAGGGCGCCTCGCATCCGCTGCACGCTCGACTCTCAACACTAATACCCAACTGGCCCTTCAACCCTCAACCTTCTTCTTCAATCATATCTGCAAATCGGAACACTCGTCAATCACAAGAACCTTTGCTTTTTGCTATACGAAACCGTCAAATGGTAAGCTGAATCCATCTCCACAAGCACATTCGAGAGCGCGTTACTCCTTCCACAAAATTTACGACTTCATCCATCCGACAATACAACACGACTTTAGATCGCGTCTTTGGAATACGTGCTAACCACACCACAGGGTGGCAAGAAATCCTCCCGCAAGATCCCAACCGCTGCCCAGAAGAGGGCTGTATCCACGCGCGTAAGTCGTCTTTAAATTCCATCGAGTCAGGTGTTGCATCCACAGCTTTGTCGCTATGTCTTGCGATACCTTGCATGAAGACACCCCTCCAAAAGCGACTCCAGGCACCAAGTTCCTTCGAGTATAGTTGCACATACTGAAATGAACCGCAGCGCATGGCTTACGTCGAGAGATGCGACCTCCCATGCGTGTTCTGCAAGCACGACACTGTCACCGTCAGGATCGAGAAAAACGCCCGCAAGGCCTTCGTGGAGTTCCAGGTCAACGGACCCCTCGGATATCTAAGGTGCTCTACCTGCGATATCGACTTCATCAAGCCAATTGGTATGCCTCCCACTTTACAACCAACATCTGAGCACGCGCCCGTCTGTTACACTTGTCTGACGGAAGCCAAGCCATTTTGCTCATGACTAACACTTCTCAGATATGAAGTGCGACGCTTCTCAGAAAGTCGACATCTACTACTTCTGGATCGACGCTTGCGAGGCTGTCAACTCCGGAACGATCATTGCCGGAGAGGACAAGACTCAGACTGAGGTCGACGCCGATGCCGTCGAGAAGCAGGCTGCCAAGCTCGCCAACAAGGATGAAGTTGTTCGCACCCGTCGCGCCGCGATCAAGGCCGCAAAGGAGGCTGCCTCCGCTCCAAAGCGTGCCAGCGACCCAAAGATCCCCACCGCTCAGCAGAACAAGAAGGTTGTCGCTGCTGCATTCTTCAAGGACAAGAAGATCGACGAGGCCATCATTCGCGCCAGGGCCGCTCCATTGAGACTCAAGGGAAGCGCACTTTCTGGCAAGGATGTTGGGATGAACAACACCGAGGTCGATAACGTTATTTCACGTCCGGGTGCTATCTCCAACACCGATGACACCATCGCCAATGCTGTCAAGGTTGCCATGGCCAACACCCTTAAGAAGAGAATCGACAAAAGCTACAACCCATTGGAGGAGCTCAACAAGATGTTCAGCCAAAGCCATGGAGCGATAATCTGATCTTCGACGCCTCCCTCGGTTCTATAGGGCTCGACCTCGGAACAAATTTCGTCCTTGCTCGTCGGCGTTCCTCATCGACCTTCGACATAGGCATTTGACTTGGCGAACATTACAGGCGTTTCAGCGGCGGAAAGGTTATAGGTTTGCTTTATCGCACAAGATACCCAGAATAGCAGGCTGATTTTGATACTTGCGGTGGCAACAGGTTCATAGCGTTTCTGGCTCAAGTAACTTCGACTTTGTCGTTGTTTTATACTTTACGACATTCAATGGAACTGCTTCATGTCTTCCCCATAACTCTATTCTCAAGTGACTCGTATTTGATAACTTGTAGATGCGCGCTTGCCGCCATTGAACTAACACAGTGGTGACTAAGCACTAACATATACCGATGCTTGTCAGAAATTGCGATGAAGTTCCAGAATGCGGACTTCAAGGAACGCGATGGCCGACAAGGGCAGCGCATCCATTTGTGCCCCACTGCGCCTAGTAGGGAGCCACAAGTCTGCTGATAATTTTGCTCCTGTCCTCGGCCTACCTCTGGAAATGCGCCAGCTTATGGTGGCCGTCATGGGCGACGTGAATTATTGAATAGGATTGAGGAGGACAGAACCTTGGAAGACCAGCGGTAAGGCTGTCCCATCATCTGTGCATCCGACCTTGACTTGGCCATGTAGGAGACGATTTGGTAGCAGACAGCAAAAGAACAATCCATACGCTGCAAAAAAGATATCAAAGACGGAAGCATTTAAACAGCACCAACTAGAGCGTCTCACGGTCCTCGCAAGGGCACGGATTTTCCCAACTGGCAGAACTCTGGTCACTTGTAGAAAAATCATTAAATGCAAAATACGTCGGGCAGAAACAGCTCGGTATCTGTTTATCTAGACACTGGTCTTCCTAGAAGCTGATCGCGACTCCATACCTGCTTGGGATGTCTTACAAACGCCTTCGTCTTGATCTTGTCTCCCTTTATCTGCCACGTCTCTGCAGCAGCAGCTGGCATCTAGCGATGAGGGCTTGGTCCTCAGCGGTGGACGAAGTGACCACGCCGAATGTGCCAACATGCTGCGTTCTCTAAACTTTCGGGGCTCAATGGACGGTGGCCACTGTGCCGATAAGATCGCAGCCATCGGGAACAACGTGGCATTACTTCGGCACTTCATGCATCGCCCTGTGACTACTTGGGCCTGTGGTGGAATCGATATTCATCGTCTTCATCGCTTCTTCGACTCTTTGGCTTCAGATCTGGGTATCATAGTTGCGTCCTCCATCTCACTTCATCGTAAACTTCTGTCCTGCCACAGCTGGCACACTAGTCTTCGCTGCCTTCTCCTTCTTTCCACAAATAGCACAAACATTCTTTCTGTAGGCGCATCTGTTGCAAAACTTCCTTCCTGACTCAATTTTGGCAGCGCACTCTTCGCCAGTGCAAGTTGAGTTGTATGCAGCGTAAGGGTTTTTTGCGCCGGCGGAGAGAAGCTTGGATTTGCCAATGCCGTTTTGGCCTAGGGTCGCAGATGTCTTGGATGACGAAGAGGAAGACTTGACGGAGCCATAGCCTGTTGAGTTCGTTGTTTTTGAGCCCGCTGGCGAGCCATAATACATCTCTTTCTTTGACTTCACGTGTGGGGTGGCGAGGGAGGTTGGCTTGGTGAGCTTGGCGCATTTGGAGCAGACCATGGTTGCGACTCTAGAAGATGGTCCAGATCGGTTTTTAAGATTTCAGGATGTAAAGTTGGAGCTTTTATCAGGAGTTGAAAATCACGCTTGATGAAATGTCAACTACAATGGAAGATGAAAGAGGTTGATCGTGGTCGAAGTGATGGATGGTTGTCGTCGTAGCGAGGCTGAAGGTTAACCAGCCACGCGCACAGCCGGGCGTGTTTGAACAGGGATCCATGAGGACAGGATACGAGTAGCAGCAACATCAGGTAATATCCAGCAGCGTCCTCAACCTCAAGGCAGTTGTCGCTTCACGACTTTCATTCACATCACATAGCTGGCCTACCGCTGTCTGTCAATTGCTTTCTCGACTCGATAACAAAGACAGCGATCACGACCAACGACGTAAAGTGACACTTCGACGCAGCCGCACTGCTTACGACCCTGGTGTTTACACAACGACAAGACCTCACGATATCACGCCAGAACACATTGTCTATATACAAGAGCAAGGAAGGAGCGACTTCATGAGCGCGCTGCAACCATAACTTCATTGCGACAGCCCAAAGCTCCGTTTCCAGCATGGCTGGCCGACCATCAGGGCCACCGTCGGATAATCACGACGACCTCTTACTCGACCTGAATGATTACGAACAACCAATTTACAACAATGGCCAAAGGGCGCCTATGAACGACGATGATTTGCTTAGAGCGTACAATGCCGACCATGAGATACCACAGCCGCGACCATCTGTGAGCTACGATGAGTTCGTCGGCTCTCAAACGAGGCCGGTACCTATGCAATCGACGAGCAGTCTTCCTGGCGGGCCGGGACCGGCGAGGAACTTGGCGCCAGACTCAAATTATAAGAATAACGATATCTCGAGGACGTTCAGCAGCCAGTCTGGGCTCGGAAACTATGATCGGTACGGCGACGATGGTGATGGATATCCGGACGATGGAGACTCGCTGTATTATGGGGCCTCAAACACGAGCGACGGCGCCGCGTTGCGCAGCGGTGTGCCAAAACAGCGTAACAGTGTTCTCAGCATGGGCGGCGGCCTCATGGGCAGGGTAAAGAACACATTGGGGATGGGCCCAGGTTACTCCGAGATGGACCTTCCATTGACAGAGCCTGGAAGAGCGCGCGCAGATATAGTCGACTCAGCGCCGAAGCCAGCAAACAAGGGTTTCAACTTCGAAAACTTCAAGTTCGGGTTCGGTAGAGGCAAGGTCGACCCAGCGACGTTAGGTCCGAGGATAATCTACATGAATAACCCACCTGCAAGTGCGATGGATAAGCATGTTAACAACCACGTCTCGACCGCGAAATACAACATGGCGACTTTCTTGCCGAAGTTCTTGTATGAGCAGTTCAGCAAGTACGCTAACTTGTTCTTCTTGTTCACGGCCGGTCTTCAACAGATTCCAGACATCTCACCCACGAACCAGTATACCACTATTGTCCCGCTCATCATTGTGTTGTGTGTATCGGCGATTAAGGAGCTGGTAGAGGACCATAGGAGAAAAACTGCGGACCAAGAACTGAACAACTCGAAAACACAGGTGCTGAGAGGATCGCAATTTGTGGATACGAAGTGGGTGAATGTGGTTGTTGGCGATATTCTGAAAGTGAACTCTGAGGAGCCTTTTCCAGCAGATTTAGTGCTGGTTGCTAGTTCTGAGCCGGAAGGTCTGTGCTACATCGAGACTGCGAACTTGGACGGAGAGACGAATCTGAAGATCAAGCAAGCCATTCCGGAGACATGTGAGATCGTCAGTCCGACAGAGCTGAGCAGACTCGGTGGAAAGATTCGCTCAGAACAACCAAACAGCAGTCTCTACACGTATGAGGCTACTTTGACCATGCAAACTGGTGGCGGCGAGAAGGAGTTATCACTTCAACCAGACCAATTGTTGTTGAGAGGCGCAACTTTGAGGAATACTCCTTGGGTCTACGGTGTTGTGGTCTTTACCGGCCATGAAACAAAGCTCATGAGAAATGCAACCGCGACTCCCATCAAGAGAACCGCCGTCGAGCGTCAGCTCAACATGCAGATTCTCATGCTTGTTGGCATTTTGCTCGTCCTCAGTGTCATCGGATCTATCGGTGATCTCGTCTCTCGCGTGAACAGAGAAGTTGAGCTGCAATACATCATGCTCGAGGTCCCACGAGGAGTTGGCATCGTTGCTAAGGTCTTCTTCTTCGACATGTTCACCTTCTGGGTTCTTTTCTCCGCTCTCGTGCCCATATCGCTCTTCGTCACCATTGAAATCGTGAAGTACTACCAAGCCATGCTCATCAGCGACGACTTGGACATGTACTACGATATGACTGACACTCCAGCTGTCTGCAGAACTTCTAGTCTGGTAGAAGAGCTCGGACAGGTTGAGTATATCTTCTCCGACAAGACTGGCACGCTTACTTGCAATCAAATGGAATTCAAGCAATGTTCCATCGGTGGCATCCAGTATGCGATTGAGGTACCGGATGACAGAAGGGCAACTTTCGTCGATGGCGTGGAGATCGGTATCCATGATTTCAATCGCTTGGAGCAGAACCTTGAGAAGCACGAGACCAAGGACGCAATCGCACACTTCTTGGCTTTGCTCGCTACCTGCCACACTGTTATTCCAGAAAGACTTGAGGAGAAGGGTGGCAAGATCAGGTACCAAGCTGCTTCTCCGGATGAAGGCGCGTTGGTTGAAGGTGCCGTCCTGATGGGCTATGAGTTTACAGCTCGTAAGCCAAGGTCAGTTCAGATTGTCGTCAAAGGTCAAGAGCTTGAATACGAGCTTCTTGCAGTTTGCGAATTTAACTCGACGAGGAAGCGCATGTCTGCAATCTTCAGATGCCCAGATGGAAAGATCCGATGTTACTGCAAGGGTGCCGATACGGTTATTCTTGAGAGACTTGGTTCAGACAACCCACATGTTGATATCACGTTGCAGCACCTGGAGGAATACGCCACTGAGGGTTTGAGAACGCTTTGCTTGGCCATGAGAGAGATTCCAGATCACGAGTTTCAGGAGTGGTGGAAGGTCTTTGACAAGGCTCAGATGACCGTTAGCGGCAACAGGGCTGAGGAGCTCGACAAGGCTGCTGAGCTTCTGGAGCACGACTTCTACCTTCTTGGGGCCACTGCTATCGAGGATCGCCTTCAAGACGGTGTACCAGAGACTATTCATACTCTTCAGGAGGCTGGTATCAAGGTTTGGGTTCTTACTGGTGACAGACAGGAGACTGCTATCAACATTGGCATGTCTTGCAAGTTAATCAGTGAAGACATGACTCTGATGATTGTCAACGAAGAGAATGCTCAAGCTACTCGCGACAACTTGCAGAAGAAATTGCAAGCCATTCGTAGCCAGAATGCCAGCGCTCATGAGCTTGAGACATTGGCGCTTGTTATTGATGGAAAATCACTTACCTATGCTCTCGAGCGCGACTTGGAGAAGGATTTCCTCGATCTCGCCGTCATGTGCAAGGCCGTCATTTGCTGCCGTGTCTCGCCATTACAGAAGGCTCTTGTCGTCAAGCTTGTCAAACGCCACCTGAAAGCCATCCTGCTCGCCATCGGAGATGGAGCGAACGATGTATCCATGATCCAGGCAGCGCACATTGGTGTTGGCATCTCCGGCATGGAGGGTCTTCAGGCTGCTCGTTCAGCTGACGTCTCTATCGGACAATTTCGTTACCTACAGAAGCTGCTCCTCGTCCACGGTGCTTGGTCCTACCAGCGCATCTCGAAGGTCATTCTCTATTCCTTCTACAAGAACATCGTCCTATACATGACTCAATTCTGGTACATCTTTCAGAACGTGTTCTCCGGTCAAGTCATCTACGAGTCTTGGACATTGTCCTTCTTCAACGTCATCTTCGCCGTCTTGCCACCATTTGCAATGGGTATCTTTGACCAGTTCATCTCTGCCAGATTGTTGGACAGATATCCACAGCTGTACCAGTTGGGACAAAAAGGTGTCTTCTTCAAGATGCACAGCTTCTTCTCCTGGATCGCTAACGCGTTTTACCACTCACTCATCATTTACATCGCCTGCGAGCTGATCTGGTGGAGCGACCTAATCCAAGAGGACGGTAAGACAGCGGGGCACTGGGTGTGGGGAACTGGTATCTACACCACTGTTCTCGTCACTGTTCTCGGCAAAGCAGCATTGGTCACCAATACCTGGACAAAGTATCACGTTGCGGCTATTCCAGGCTCTTTCGTCATCTGGATGATCTTCATTCCTGTCTACGGTACTGTTTTGCCACTCGTTGGTGTCTCGAGGGAGTACATCGGTGTTGTTCCACGCCTCTTCAGCAGCCCTGTCTTCTGGCTACAGATCCTCGTCATTCCACTCTTGTGTCTCATCCGTGACTATGCTTGGAAGTACGCGAAGCGAATCTACTATCCACAGACCTATCACCACATCCAGGAGATTCAAAAGTACAATATTCAGGATTATAGACCTAGGTACTTATCCCCTCGTGCTTTACCTTTTACATTCGATCATTGACTAACTCACATGGCAGAATGGAACAATTCCAGAAGGCAATCCGCAAAGTGCGCCAGGTACAACGTATGCGCAAACAGCGCGGTTACGCTTTCTCGCAAGCTGATGAGTCTCAAACGAGAGTTCTTAATGCCTATGATACTACAAGAGTGCGCGGCAGATATGGTGAGATGACGAGCGCCACGTCACATGGTGGTGATGCGGCTACAGTAGGAAGCAGTGGCTTCGGCATCGCAGGAACAAGTGGGAGATGGGAGCCGCCGAGAAATTAAGGTGCGAGGATAAGGGAATGGGAGCGTTTGTAATTGTAATGCAATGCAGTTGTTGATAGCGTGATGTATTTATGCAGCGTTGAACGAGAGAGCGCGCGGAATGAAGGACATGTATCATGAGGCGAGACGAAAGTTCGACAAACGCCGTAACCGAGATTCTCATCGGCCCACATTTCTGATGATTGTGATTGTGAGTATGACCGATCACTCGACGAACTTTGAAAGTGATCACGATCCTTTAGCGGTCTATGAAACAACGCTAACTAAGCGCGCTTCGAACAACGCGCGCGGCCAATTTGTGCTAAGTTGCTAACCCACGGAACTTCCGCCCTGACAGCCCGTCGAGCCATATCCTTGCAAAGAGATCATGCCACAATGCTGAGTTCCTGCACCAACACCCGCTAAGGGGCTGTTATCGATCTGGATTTGTGAATGCGAGCATGATCTAGGCATATCCCTGACCCAACCCATGTTTACGTTTCCGTACCACTCCCGCGGGCTGTTCCTAGATTGGACTTGGCATCACATCTGCCCCGCATACCGGGCTCAAGGTATTGGTGGGCCTAAAGAGGTCGTCAGTAGGACGGCTTCTTCCGGTGGGCTGGACAGCTCGCCCAACTAACATATAATAGGTGATCGCCCATCACATTGTTCGATTTGGAGTATGTAAATTTGTACTCAGAAAGAAAGCACCGAAGGTTTTTTATCATGGCGTCTTATTCGGCGACGGAGCTCTGTGGCGCAATGGGGCAGATGGGTGTGAAAGATCACAACGAGCTACTTGAGCAAGTGGATGAGGAAGAGCACTATGATTATGATGATGAGATGGAGGTTGATTCGGATGATGTGGAGTCGATGGGTGGGAATGTCTCGCAAGTTTCGCCGATTCACGCTTATAAAGCCAGAAGTTCTAACTTATGCGCAGAGACACCATGTCCCTCTCCTCAATTGACTATCGCGGCTAGTAAGTCACCTCTCATTGCCAACCAGTCGCATTGCGTCGCCATCAATTTCAATACTAATACTTTTAAGCATCGAGAATGGCCGACGCTACCAAAGCGTCCGAGAAGGCGACTACTGGGGCCCATCCGACGAAGCCCAATTCGAGTCCATGGGTGCCTCCCACCTCGTAAACCTCATCCTCGAATCGCAGTTCCCCAATCCGCTTTTCAGATCGCCATTACCAGAAAGCGCACAGCACATCCTCGACATCGGAACTGGGGATGGCGCATGGGCACGAGACGTCTCAGATCGGTATCCTACCGGTAAGTTACCAATCCTCAAACTGCGTGTGAGGGAGAACGATGCTAACGTCAGGCCCAAGTCCATGTAACAGGCGTCGACCTTTTTCCTGTTCCCGATTCCTCGGCCCCGCCGAATTGCATTTTTGAGGTGGAAGATATCGACCGCGACTGGGTCTGGCACCACAAATGGGATCTAATTCACCTGCGCTGGTTCATGGGCACATTCAACGAAGAAGGCTGGGAGCGGCTATATAAGCAAGCTTATGACAACCTCGAGCCCGGCGGATGGATTGGTGAGCTCCCATTCTCCATTGCTCGTTCTTTCACTTCCCCGTCCAAACCTTAACCTCTAACCTTTCGACAGAGCAAGTTGAGCCCAGTGTGGCTTTTCAGTCCGACGACGACACACTCCCCCCAGACTCCCATCTCGCAGAGTGGTCCGGCGTCTTTGATCGCATAGCCGAACGCTCCGGAAAGAGCATCCGTACTTGGGAAGAAATGCGCCCGAGGATTGAAGCAGCGGGGTTCATTAACGTGCATGATAAGATGTACAAAGCACCTTATGGCACCTGGCCTCGAAACCAGATCTTCAAGGACGCGGGAAGGTGTAACATAATGGGTTTCAAGAACGGCATGGAAGGGTATGTCATGGCTGTGCTCACAAAGGTATGTATTCCCTTAATCACAAAACCCTCGAGGTTGGCAGTTCGGGTGTTGGTTGGGCTAACAATCGATAGTTTGGTCTCCCACAGCCCTGGACAGCGGAAGAGGTAAGACAGTATCTTGACCAGGTAAGGAAGGAACTGGATATTGGGTGGCATGTCTACCATGTTGTGAGGAGGGTTTGGGCGCAGAAACCCTTTGATCCGGATCCCGAGGGTACGCGTTTCGAGGAGACGGCGCAGAGGAAATGGGAGATTGCTGATGGATTGCCGGCGGGCCCGCATTCGGGAAGTTGGGTGATGGAGGACTGAGTGTGAGAAAGTGGATGAGATGCAGTGAGATTCAACGGGAGTGAGAGCCGCCAACTAGAGCTTTAGGGTTTGGATATGGTAAATATGTCTTAACCTTTGTAACAACAGTAGATTTATCTTAATTAAGTTTGTAATTGATACGGAGCGCGTAGTCCGACTACCACCCACAACCGAGTCTCCCTCGAGATGTCAAATAATCGGAGGGTCTAGTTGGCTATCAACCTACACATAGTATACAGTCTCTTTAGTTGGCACCAGCGAATCCACCATCACCGCCATCAATCCCACCAGCATACGCGCCATCGTATTCATTATGGTCAGCCACGTAGGCTTCAGCATAATGCCCGTCACTCTTCCTGTCCCGTCTCCGTCTGCGTTCTCTTCCATGATCTCTCTTATATGGCCTCTCGTCGATGTATTTATCGTCGAACCTCGCTCTGTCTTTGTGTCTTCTTCTGTCATGGTCATTCTCATATTCCCGGCGATGTCTTCCCTCTACTCTGCCTGTACGCCTAACATCCTCAGGCCTCTTTCTACTCCGTCCTCCTTCCGAGTCCGATGATGAGGAGGACCGGGGAGTGCCAGATTCGGTATACCCATCTTCATCAGCACCGACACCGTACCTCCGCTCGACACTCTTCCTCCCCTCGTACCTCTTCTCACCATCCAATCTAAACATCTTCTGGAGCCTCTCACTCTCACCTCCTATGTGTCTCTCCCCCGCCTCATGGCACCTGTCCTTAGAACCACTCCTTCTGTGGCGATGACCCCGTTCTTCTTGTGGTCGACCCTCAATCCTATCAACCGAGCTCTGCCGCCTCCCAAGCCTCGGCCTCTCCTCCATCCCCATACTCGGTTCCGCACTCTCCGACCGTCTCGGCTTGGAGTTGTATTTCCCTGACCTGATAGGTGGGATACTGGGCAGTTTGAGGCCAGTCATCCAAGTAGTATTCGGCAGCATCTTCGTCGTATTCATAATCCTGTAGCCTGTCAAGTCTGCCCTCGTATCCTTTTCGTTGCTTCCCGTACGAGGATTGAGGATGAAGCAATAACTTCAGCCCGGACTAGGCATGAAAACAACAACTGGGCGCAATATACTAGACGGGCAATACTCACAAATTCAACTTACTAGTCCCTGTCCCCCCACCCCCGGCAACAGCAAACTCAAACCTCTTCCTCAGACGCTCGAAGTCTCCATCCATGTTGCGGTTTGCTAGACCGGGTTTTAGGGAAGTGCTGAGGGTGATATTTGTTTGCCGAGGAGACGACGAGTTGGGGACGCCCACCGGTGTGGGAAAGGATCAGGGTGAATACTAGTTTTGACATCGTGGGTGTGGTTGGTAGCTGACGTATGTGAGGTGTGTGGATGCTGTTAAGGCTTTATTGGTGGTTTGTTTGGAAAGGTGCGAGGTAGAATATGGCCTGAAAGCCAAGCTGTCTGGGAGCCCGAGGAGATAACGTGAATGAGGTGGCTTAAGACGAGCTGACGACAACAGGCTGATGTGTGGATATGTTGGTTGGAACTGTTCTTCTTTGTCCGCCTTGTTCAACACCCGTCTTGTCCTCCGAGGACAAGGAAAGACACAATGAGGAATTTATGAGTTAACATACCAAGCACCGGGGTGGGATGAAGAAATCGGCTTCGTGAACAATGACGTCCGAATATAGCACAACGCTCTTTGGGCGGTTATCATAATCCACTTAGCTAGATGTTGTGCCTTTGACAGCTCAGACTGCAGCAACAGTGAAGCATAACCTCTGAGTTGGCCCGCTGATCCGAGCCTGGCCTTGCTTCGAAGAGAACAGTTTACAACCTAGACTTATCGCCTTGCAAACTGCACGTCATCAGTACGACCCTGGTGCGACGACGAGGTAGGGCGGTAACGTCTCAACGTTTCCGATGGTGGCAGGTGACACGATTGTGGATATCTCGCGCTGTGAAGACCGGAGACCGCGATACCATATCTACCTCTTTGGTAACGTCCTGCCGCTTCTTGTATGCGGAGTGATGGAATTGACCTTCATATTTCCGCTAGCATCAACTATTTGACGAGAAAAAAAACTGACATGGCCAAAATGCGGCTAGTTCGCCGTTTAACAGCCTTTAACGTAGTCCTTTTCTGCTTGTAGATCAGTATCTTGCTGTCCGTTGTTTTCGGGTCATGGTGGGATGAGGAGCGGGCTGGCGCCGAATGAGACTTCGGCATACGGGTGATATCTCAAGTGAATAGGCAAACATGACGGAAAATGAGTAAAAGTCTTCAATTCAAACTACAAGCTAAAACGCCCTCCCAACCTATAAGCCCACTTTCCTGCATCCCAATATAACCGCTAGCTGCTCTTAACTTCCATAACCTCATCGCTCATACGCCTATCATACGCAGTAATACAACCACTACTCATCTTTTCTTACATCTCTTTCCCCTCTTCCTATTCTATACCCGAAGGCTTATGCGAGTGTCTGTGAGAATCAGGAATCTCCGGTCGCAACGGTGACTTAGCCTTTATCGCCAAATTCCAACTTTGTCCCATGGTGCTCCAGACATTCTGTCTTCCCAGTCCTACACTGCCTACTAGACCGCTCGTTGACCTTCGCAGCTGCGGCTTCTGTTCACCCTCCTCTTCATCTAATCTATATTCCCTGTTCTTTGCATTTGATTGTGACGCGTTGACATCAGCTTCCGCATCGCCATCAATTCATGCCTCCATCAAGAACTTCAAAGCCTCTTCACGCTCAGCCGCCGGAAGCTGGCTGAGGGCCTGCTTAACACCGCTCAATCCACCCTTTCCGCCATCCCTCAACAGCTTAGCAACCTCGTACTGAAGACCCTCAGCCTTAAGCGAATCAATCTTATCAGCAACAGTCTTGCGGTTCTCCTCGTACCAGACAGCGACCTCACGATCGTTCTTCTCAAAGCTCTCAACACCAGTCCAAGAAGCAAGCTTCTCGAGGTTGGTAGCTCTAGTCTTGGTGGAATCCTTAGAAGCCGCAGCCACGCGCTTAAGGATGTACTCCTCGTTCAAGCGACGGCGCACACGCCAGTAGAAGAAGCGTCTCGCCCCCTGCCACTTAAGAGAGTCACGGATGACACCCTTAGCCTTCATGCGGCCAGCGCGATCGTGCAGGTCAGCGAACTGCAGGGAGACCTGCATGTAGACTGGGAGGAGAAGCTCCTCACGAGCAGTCATCGTGGTCTTGATCTCAGCAAGCTTCTCCTGAGACAGAGACTTATCGGCAAACTGGACCTTAAGGACCTTGTACTCTGGGTCCAAGCGAGCCATGGTATCGAGCTGCTTCTCGCGGCGGTACTTGATGTTGACGATACCCTCTGGCTCAAGGACACCTCCGCGGGCATCTTCATCAGCGTACATCTCCATGCAGTCTGGGTTGATCGTTGGATCGACGACGACCCAGGATCCACCACGGAGCTCACCAAACGGTGGAATGTAGACAAAGATTGGCTGCTCGTACTTGACAAGGGCATCAACGATGTAAGATCCGTACTTGAGGACCTCGTTGTACATATCACGCTGTCCACCAGAGAAACCTCTCCAGTTGGCAAGGATCATAAGTGGCAGCTGCTCACCGTGGTTGAAGTCCTTAATGGCCTGGGCAGTCTTGAAAGCAGAGTTCGGATACCAGACACCACCGGCTTCGTTGGAGATCGTCTCAGTAGAGTCTGGGTTGGCTGGGTCGGCTGGAGTGACGTTCTCAACAGAACGGGTCTCGACAGCAATGACACCCATTGGGATGCCACCAAGACGAGCACGACCGACAACAACGGTGCGAGCCCATCCACCAAGAGTCTCAACGAAAGAGTCCTTATCGAAGAGACCAGTGAGGAAGCCTTCGTCGTCCTGCTTACCAGCAATGAGGTGGCGGACATCGTAGGCCTGCCTCTGTGGTGGCATGAAGGTAACATCACGGTCCCAGGTATCGACGGTTGGGCCGATTGGGACAGGGTTGCCCTTCTTGTCTGGGACGAAAGAGAGCCACTCCAAGATCTGGGAGACGCCCTCAAAGTCATCGTTAGCAGTCATGTGAGAAACACCGTTCTTGTACATGATCTGGGTGCCACCAAGCTGCAAGTTGGAGGTGTAGACCTCGCGGCCGAGAAGCTTGTTGATAGCTGGAGCACCAGTCAAAATGATTGGCTGTCCCTCAATCTGAATGGCACGCTGTCCAAGGCGAACAAGGTAGGCACCTATACCAACGGAACGGCAAGTAACCAAGGTGATGGTGAAGATGTCCTCGTAGGCTCTGCTGGTAGCACCGGCGATAAGACCGGAGCCCTTCAAACACTCAACACCAAGACCATCCTCGTGACCAACAATGGTAACGATCTTGTGACGGACCTCACCGTCCTCAGTGATCTCCTCAGTAATGACGTCATTGGCCTTGTCCCCGACAAAGCGCTTCTTGGCCTCCTCAGTCAAGTACAGGTACTTGAAGCCGGCCTCGGGCTTAGAAGCATCGTTCCAAGCAACCGAGTAGTATGGCATAAGATCCTCGGCTATGCCAATACGAGCACCAGAGTTGGCGGACAAGTAGATACGTGGAATACCAAGCTTGCGAGCGAGCTCAGTGCACTTGTTGAAGAAGTGGTCCTCCTTTGGACCGAAAGAACCAATCTTGTAAGTGATATCGTTGGCAACGACGATGAACTTGCGGCCCTTTGGATACTCTGGAGTACGAGCAGTGATCATCCATCCAACCATACCGCAGCTGTTGGTGCCTGGCTCGCGAGAGACCTCAGCAAGGTTGTCTTGGTCATCAAGAACAAGCTCGCTGTAATCAATGCACTCGCCAGTTGGTGGCTGCTTCTCGGCGAGAGAGAGGTGCTTACCGACAGCCTTGGTCCAGCTGTTCTGGGTGGCCTGTCTGAAGAGCTCTGGGAAATCGTAGACGTACTGGGTTCCCATCAAGTGAGCCTTGTAACGCTTTGGCTGCAACCACTCCTTAGTTGGGTATGGAGTAGAAACTGGTCTCAAGTGCATGGCACCAATCTTGGTGGTGCCACCAATGCTCTGAAAGACCCACTCGCCACCCTTCTCAGACTTGCGCTCGATGTACATCTCAACCTGGATGACATATCCAGAGGTGTTGGTGATGACAACACGGAGTGGATAAGCCATGCCGGTGGCCGGATCAGTGCAGATGATACGGATCTCAGCGCTGGTCACACGAAGGCGCCAGAGACGACGACCAAAGCGCTCAAGGAAGCCTGCAAGAGCCTCCTCAACCTCTTCTGGGACAAGAGGGAAGACTGGAGAGAAGTTGATGAAGATGTGGTTAAGATCAGAGTTATTGTTGCCAATGATCTCAAGGGCATCGAGAATATCGTTCATGAGTCTGTCAGACTCAGAGATGAGGTACTCAGCAGTCGGAATCTCATCACGAAGACGTCCTGGGCGGACAACAGCGCGAGTGAAGTAGCGCCTGTCACCAGACTCGGCATCCTTGCCAACAGCCTCGTAAATGTGGATGTTGCGGTTCTCAGTGAAAACTGGCCTGATCTTGAACTTGGAGAGTCTCCCCAGCTCAAGCTGGAAGGCAAGTGCTGGCTCAATGTGACGAATAGTGTCGTCCTCCTCGTACTTTGGACCACGGAAAGTGAAGTATCCTGGGTAAGCTCCATCCTTGTGGCCGCAGATGAATGTGATACGACGGACGCGACGAGCAAGGAGCTCCTCCTTGTAATCATCAACGATCTGCTTGATTCTCTGAAGAGTATCGTTGTCATCGCCAGCCTCGGAATCACGGATGGCAACGTTGACGACAGCGGTAAGCTCATCATCAGCACCGTTGATAACTGGCATAGATGGAACGCGCTTGCCGTTCAACTGTGGCAAAAGTCCGTTCGATGGACGCTTCCTCGAGGCGCCCAATGGAAGGGTCTCAAGGGCACGCTGGAGGTACTCCTCAGCTTCATCAAGGTAGTGGACTGGGACAATAACACCCTTGCGGACTGGCTCAGACTGGCCCTGTTGGTTGGCGAGATAAGACATATCGGAGATAGAGCTGATACGTTTGAAAGGATTCGAGTTCTCGCCGACAGGAGTGGCTGGAGTCGAGGCTCCAGACTGCGTTGGCATGCCAAGGGCAGAGTGTCCAACCTTGCGGAGGACGAAGTCCCAAGAGACGATAAATGGTGGCTCACCAGACTCATCGTGGTACTCGATCTTCTTGAGAGAGTAGGCACGGTAGGCACGGCGGATGTAGACCTCAAGAGCAGCAAGAGACACCCATGGGTCCTGGTGACCGAAGAAGATTGGAAGGACATCGAAGACGGTGTACTTCGAATCGACAACCTCCTTGAGGACCGCAAGGTTTGGCTCTCTGTGGTCCCATCCGGTCTCACCGTAGCGAGACTCAACGACGGAAGAGCGGAGGATGTGCTCCATCTGAGCAGCACGCTCCTCGATAGACGGAAGAGCGCACTGGATCAGGACCTCACGAGCTTTGAGGGAAACCTTGGCAGTCTGTCTAGACTCAAGCTCGGTGAGTTTCTTCAAAGCTGGGCGGAAGTACTTGGCGATGTTTCCAGCCTGTGGCTTGTTTGGTCTGTACTCCTCGAGGATGGCAAGGATCAAGTTGTTCTTGGCGCTAACTCTGCTGTGAGAAAGGACGGTCTGGACAACGGTTTGGATGGTCTCCTTGTTCTCCTCACGAAGCTTGAGGATGACCTCCTCATCTCTGGAAGTGCGGCCAGAGAACAGCTTCTCGACGGAAGCGTACACGTCGATGAGACCGGCAAAGACGTTAAGCTCGTGGACCTTTTGACCGTCCATGTAGCTGTCGAGGACATCAGTCAATGGAAGGAGAGTGGTCTTGAGAGTATCAACATCGTTTGGTGCAACATTCTCGTCCAAGAATCTCTGGAGAGCCTTTGAAAGGGGCTTGGCTGGGAACTCAACCTTGCGGCTGCGAGCACGATCGACGATCTGGGTGAACAGGGCATCAAGCTTCTGTGGCATACGTGCATGAAGAGCAGAGAACTGCGCGTTCCACTCAGAATATGGAAGCTCAACATCTCTCAGAACACCAATGAGCTCCTTAAGAGTGTTGGCAAGGATGAACTGGTT